>Ga0114980_10000267_pt1 | contig 37047 bp, 50 predicted proteins | sample S_140806_EF_Meta_FD_87018 | JGI IMG/M metagenome (GOLD analysis project Ga0114980, IMG submission 87018) | Freshwater microbial communities from Lake Simoncouche, Canada to study carbon cycling - S_140806_EF_MetaG | ecosystem: Environmental > Aquatic > Freshwater > Lake | place: Lake...
AACATGCGAGATTGTATTGTTTGCGGAGGATTCTTTGACCCCAATTCCCTTGCAAAGCGGATGGCCGGCGGACGGATCAATACATGTCCCGATTGCAGCGATGAGCCTGCTGTCAAGTATCTTGGTCTGTCCGCCGGTGACGGCAAGCAAGCAAGCTTAACTGTCCTAAAATTTGAGTCACATGCTGACAGAGAAGAATATCGCCAGGCATTTTGGGTCAATTCCGGAATGATGGTAGGGAAAAGTTGTCAGATGGGCTACCAGAAACGTACCCCCAATGTCAAGTTCACGACCGTAACCCAATCGACGGCAACGAACCACAAGGGTCGGGCGTAGAATGTGCGAAGATTTCGCGAAAGAAATTTGTGGAGATCTTGTGAAAAGTTTCGAACGGAAGTGATACCATGAATCATGGCATCTTTAAACCACTTCGTCTCCGGATCCATAATCTACGCAAAGGAAAGCTTTCGGCGGTCTGTCATCGTGTGGAACGACGATCTTACCGAAGAGGTTGACAAGATCCGCAAAAATGAACTGGTGACTATCGTAAAAGATCAAGACGAGTACGGATGGATAAAGGTTCTAACACCTCGAGGAGCCATCGGATTCATCCACAAGACCAACGTGCAAGCTCCTCTCGTGGAACTGTGCAAAGTCTAAAAAACGTGATGTAATATCTCACAATGGCCAAGCAAAAACAAGTAACATGGAAAGATGGTAACAAGCCATCACCAGTGCTGCGTCCGCTGCCCTATTGGCAGGACATCCCGGTCACAGAAGAATACTCAAAGGTCCTGACGGAAAAGCTCGTACCTGGGAACATGTTCTTCACCGTGAAACCGCTGAACAGGACCGTCCACGCAAGAGGATATGCAGACCCTCCATACCCATACCTGACAGAAGGCCACAAAGGCACTGAAATGTACCCACGAGGTTCAATGGCGGTCTACGCCGGAACCGTCAGGGTCGAGGAACAAAAAGGTAACAGCGTCGTAAGGGTCGTCCGCCACAGCTTCATCATCGCCGGCTCCAGATACATCACAAACAATTTAAATCACTTCATGCCTATCTAGGGTGCAAAGTCGCAGACGATCATGGTAGTATTAAACTATGAACAACATCACACCTCAAGCAAAAACAAAAGAGCTCGCAGAGCTCTTACATCCTGGCTGTCAGGTTGAGGTGAAGGGATACCGTAGCAGCCGTGGAGCAGGAGGAAAGAAACCCCCTTACACGGCCCAGTTGTTCCTGGATGGGAAGGTTATCATGTCTGCCCAGGAACGAGATTGGCGGAAGGCCTATAAGACCCTCCAGATTAATTTGAGCAAAGGAAACATTGTATGACCAAGGAACAGAAGATCTCCGCATATAACCGGCTCAATGGAGCCATGGCAGTGGTCGAAGAGATGGTGAAGTTATATTCACCAGAGCCTGCGGTCCTGTCAGAACTCATGTTGGCTTACACGGGGTTGAAGATGGCCCAGAGCAACCTGGGATGGGATCCGGGACAAAAGTGAGGATCACTGTGCAAAGTCGCGATTCAGCGTGATACGATAAGAAAGTCAGAGGAAACACAACATGACCACGATGCAAGTAAGAACTTTTCTCAAGGTAGCTCCCCTCCTCCCGAAGACCACCTCGGTTCTTCTCCGCGGTGCTCACGGCATCGGTAAGAGCCAAGTGGTCCGTCAACTGGCCAAAGGCTTCAGCCTCGATGTCACCGACCGTCGTCTCAGCCAAATGAGCGAAGGTGACATGATCGGTCTTCCTTCCACGGACGGCGAGGTGACTCGGTTCAATCCGCCCGAGTGGTACAAGGACGCATGCGATCGACCCGTCTGCCTCTTCCTGGACGAGCTCAACCGAGCGACCCCCGAGGTCATGCAAGCAGCGTTCCAGATCGTCCTCGATCGTGAGCTCAACGGATGGAAACTCCACCAGGACACCCGCGTCTTTGCGGCCATCAACACCGGTGGAACCTACACCGTCAATGAGATGGATCCGGCTCTCCTCGATCGCTTTTGGACCATCGACCTCACACCCGACGTCAAGGACTGGTTGACCTGGGCCAAAGAGTCTGGCACCATCCACGAAAACATCGTCGCCTTCATTACCGGCAACGAAAAGTGGCTCGACCCGCCCAAAAGCGGAGATCCCGGTGCAGTCAGTCCCAGCCGTCGCTCATGGGAACGTCTTAGCAACGCTCTCACCCTTGCAAGTGTAGCAGAGACCCCAGACGACACCATGTTCTACCCGATCTGTCTCGGCTTCGTCGGAACGGAAGCAACCATCGCGTTCCATGGCTTTGTGAAGACCATCGACGCCCAGGTCACCGGTCAGGAAATCATCGAGGAATACGGCAAGGTCAAGAAGAAGATCGAGAAGCTCGGCCAAGAGAAGCTCAACATCGCAATTGAAAAGATGGCAGACTACGTCACTAAGAACCTGACGACCCTAGACGACAACCAAGGCAAGAACCTTAAGGCGTTCATGGACAACCTTCCCGCCGAGCTCCGCGTGTCCGCCTGGTCAAAGCTGACCTCAGGCGGGGTAGAGAAACTCGAACTTGCCAAGAGCGTCCACAAGTGGTGCGTCGAAGGCATCCTTGGAGTCTTCGGTGTTGAAAAAGGCGCATCCGGGGTCGGTCAGACCCCCGTGACCCAAACTACCAAAAAGGGCAAGAAGTGATGGAGACTACTCACCATGCTAGAGTTCGACGCAGAACTGTGGAAGCAACGGGCCTGGAGTAGGCTCAAGCGGGTGAGCAAGCGCGACTCGAGAGAGAAGCGTGACATCGCAGAGAGACAGTGGCACCGCGATGTCGTCCATATCGACAAGATGAAGACTGTCGTGGGCTGGTGCACTTCCAAGGCACTCGAAGTAAGGTTTGGTAAGAGACCAGGGGCGATGTATGATATCTCATCCAAGACCATCCTCGTAGTCGGAAGGGCAGCCCCAGAGAAGCAGCTGTATTACCTTCTCCATGAGTGCGGACATCATCTGATAGGTAACAAGGAACACCACGAACGATTCGGCTTAGGCTACCCATTCGCAGATGACCCTGTAGTGAACACCACGTTCCATCATAGGGTTGCATGCCTGGAGGAGGAGATGGAGGCTTGGACGCGTGGTTGGAGGCTCTCTAAACGTCTCCGCTTGAAGCTGGACAGGGACGATTTCGACAAGGTTCGAATAGAATGCCTCAGAAGTTACATCAAGTGGGCAAATGGTAGAGCCCTATTGAAGTCGACGTAGAGATCACTCTGGTGTCACCCGTAAGCGGTGCAATGTCAACATCGAATGATGTAGGATAGAGCAATGGAAGACAACGAAGAAACCACCGTCAAAGAGATCATCGACAATGGTGAAGTGGACGAGGTCACTCGAGCCGCCCGACTGGAACAAGCAAAGGCAGCCAACAAGCCCATGATCGACCACCTACCTGACGCGGTAGAAAAGGACGAAATGGGGTACTTGGTTCTCCTAGCAGCACCAGGAGAAAAGCTCATTGTGGAACGACTAGCTTCTGTCCTCTCACACAAACCCTGGCTCGACACCAAGACCTACACGGTCAAGAGCGTCGATGTTGCAAGCGGATTCGTCTCCCTCTGGGACGATGACCTTCGCCGTGATGCCACCACCAACTACATCCAAGGTCTCCAGGCTGGATACAGGTTCAAGCTCGTCACCAGGAAGGGCATGCAGATTGGCGCCAAGAAGCGTGGTCGCCCCAAGAAGAACCCCACGGTGGAGACCAAACCTGTCGAAACTGATGCCAATGGCCAACCTATCAAGAAGAAGCGTGGCCGCCCTCCCGGGGTCAAGAACAAGAGCACCATCGTAGCCGAAGCAAAGGCACAAGGCGCACAATATGAATGAGCTTAACATGACCTACGACGACGTCAAGGCTGCAGCTGACTTCCTCCGTAAGTATGCCCGAGGAGTAGAGACTCGCCTCTACATGGACATGAAGGTCCAAGATGCACACCATGAGATCTCAGAAGCGTACAGACTCGCAGACGAACTTGATGATCTGGCGGGGAAGATGGACACCGTCACACCACAGGACATCGGATGAAAAATGAAAATCTAACATTGATCACCCGCATAGGATGGGCAGTCGCACTACTTGCAGCTTGGACTGCAAGGGCATGGAACAGCGACGGAAGCGTCATCGGCGTCCTCATCGTTGTGTGCGGATGGACATCAGTAAGAATCGTCAGCGAAGGCATCACGGCTTCCCTCCTCCTCATGCGAGCAGACGAAGACGAAGAATAAACCACCAACCCTAGTGCAACTAGTTGCATAAATGCAGTGCAATGTTCATCAACATCGTGATAGGATAAGACTATGTTCAGCCATTGCGATACAGACTACAACCTGGACCGTCACCTCATCGCGTTCCTCCAGGACTCTCCATTCTTCGCGGAGCTGTCACGTTACATCCGTAAGGTCCCCACCATGGACCTCCCCACGGCTGGCGTCGCTTTCGATCCACAGTACGACGACATCACCCTCTATTGGAATCCAGAATTCTTTGCCTCCCTCTCAGATGCAGAGGTCCGAGGCGTCCTTGTCCATGAATTCTACCATCTCATCTTCCAGCACCTCTCCACCCGTCGCAAGTCGCCCGCCAAGATGTGGAACGTCGGCACAGATCTCGCCATTAACTCCATCATCGTCTCCGGCGAAGGTAAAAACTACGCTCTCCCGGAGGGAGGTCTCGTCCCAGGTAAATTCCCAGTTCCCAAAGGAGAACAAGCACTCACCAAGGAACAAAAGGCAGCCATGCCAATGGCGGCACTCATCGAATCCTTCCCACACAGCCAGGCTTCCGAATGGTACTTCGATCGTCTCAAGGAAAAGGCGGAAAAGATCCAGCAGCAGATGAAGGACGACTGCCCGGTCCACGGCTCCGGTATGCCGTCACCCGGTAAGGGCGGTGGAGGCGCAGGCGACCCCCAGAATAATCCGAATAAATCGGACGGTGGAAACCAACCCGATGATTCCTCGAGTAATCCTGGAGGCAAGGATGAAGGACAAGACAAGAGTCAAGGCGACCACGAACACGGCGACGGCGGACACAAACACGGTGATCACGGTCAGCAGTGCACGTGCGGTGAAGACTGGCTGGACTCCATGGACGACCACTCCGGCTGGGAACAAATCCCAGAAGAAATGCAGGAGAAGGTCAGAGGCCAGATATCCAACATCGTCGACAAGGCGGTCAAAACAGCCGACGCTCAAGCCAACGGCTGGGGCAACATCCCAGCAAACCTCCGAGAGGATATCCGCAAGTCGGTCTCTCGAGCGGTCGACTGGCGCAACGTCCTCCGCCAATTCATCGGATCTCTGGAACGCGGCAACAAAACCTCGTCCATGAAGCGCATCAACAAACGCTACCCCTACATCCACCCAGGCTCCAAACGCGGCTACACAGCCAAACTCCTCATCGCGGTCGACCAGTCAGGCTCCGTCTCGAACGAGATGCTCTCTCTATTCTTCGGCGAACTTGCGGCACTCACCAAACGCGTCTCGGTCACCATCCTCCCATTCGACTACACCGTCGCAGACAAGGACATCGTCGAATGGAAAAAAGGCTCCAACCCGGACATCAAACGAGTTCGCACCGGAGGCACCGACTTTGAGGCACCCACTCGCTTCGCAAACGACCCAAAGAATCGTGGCCGCTGGGACGGCATGCTCATCCTCACAGACGGAGAATGCACCAAACCCTCGGCCTCCCGCATCAAACGCGGCTGGATCCTTGGCCCAGGACACAGACTCCACTTCCCCACCGACGAGATCACCATCTCACTCGATCCCAACCCTCACAAGTCCGGCGCCTGGCACTGAATGAAACGCTGTGCAACTAGTTGCACCAACATGATACAATAAGATCATGAAGAAATACCTCGCGACATCGCTCATCCTCCTCACCGCTGCGGTGGCCTCAGGCTTTCCGTCACCCAACGAAAGATTCGTCGCCGCGCTAGACAAGATCAAATCGATCCAATCCGCGCTGGAAAAAGACAGATCATCCTCCAGACAAAATAAGGACGCCATCCTCTTCGCCTGCATCAACGACGCTTCTCACCAGGTATACGCAGCCACCAAACTACTGGAAGGCAGATACTCCAACCCTTCAGACCACGATGCTACCGTCGCAGAAGAAGTCTTGACACGCTGCACCACCATCGCAACCCAAGCCTCGCTGTGCCGCGGCAACACCCTAGTCTCTCCACCTCATGCCTCATCCATATCAACATCCATAGACTCTTCCATCACGCCCGCCACCCCCGACGTCACCAACCCACCACTCATCATCGAACCCCCCGCCTGCGCTTCTTGCTTCCGCTGACCTCACAATCATAAACGAACACCTCTCCCGCGCGGACGACAAAAAAATCTCACTCCGCCCTGCAGGGAAAGCAGTCACGATTCCACGCCACGATCGCCAGCACCACCGCGGCTCCGCTGGACGCACCACCAACAGCCCACAAGTCCACGCAGCCATCGACGGCCTCACCGACGTCACGACCCTCCCTAGGGGAAAACGAGACACAACTCACCCCCACCGCCCACAGCGCCACTCTCACTCCCGCGGCATCACGCTCAACAACTTCAAAACGTACTCAGGCAACTCCACGGTTCCTCGCCCCGCCGCCACTCGACACAGCGCGCTACGGTTCCCCACGGCTCCCAACCGCTCCACCACCACTCCAACCTCGCCCGCCAACACAGGACCAACCACCACACTCACTTCTACCAACGACCCAACAGGTATCGACACAGGCTGGTATACGGTAGGCGCCGCCCATCCCAACTCAACTTGCCCAGCTACGGCAAGGCTCCCGGACGGATACACCGAGTCCCCCATGGTCATAAATATTCATCGACAATAGCCACCGGCAAAAAAAGTGCAAAAAACTTTGCAAATTCATTAAGGAACATAGGCCAAGGTAATATTTATGAGCTATACCCTCTTCGCTCGTGGCGTCACATTGGTCTGCCGAGTCCACGCAGTCGTCGATAGAGTTGAATGGATCGGTGTCCACTAGTCTTCGATGGTGGCGTGGAGGTCCGTGTGCTATTGATCGCCACGTGGAGGAGAGTCTGTGTGGAAGTGGTACGTAGTGGTCGAGAGTGGTATGAAGTGGTAAGTGAGTGGTGGTGACTGGAGGAGAGAGCAGTGTCTGTTGTCTGTCTAGTCTATCTGATCTGTCTAGTCTATCTGGGTTAGAGGATGTATACCTGTGTGGTAGAAGTGAGTGTGTTGGTTGGAGAGTGTTGAGAGTCTGTCTAGTGGTAGAGTCGAGTATAGAGGGTGTAGTAGTTTTATGGGAGTGAGTGTTTTTAGAAATTGTCCGCGCGGGAGTTGGTGTATAGTTATTGACCATGAAGATAAGACTGAGTGAGCTACGAAGGATGATTAGACAGGTCATTGTTGAATCCAACGATGAGCTAAACGAGATGCCGTTTAAGGCCGTCACGAAGACGTTGGTTCAACCCGGTGCTGAAAAGTTCATGGTCGATCCAAAGAAGGAACGTTTAAGGAAGGTCAAGAAGTTTCACAGTGGAAGTAAGTTCAAGAAAGATGCCGAGTGGGCGTTCAGGTTTTTTGATCAGGACATAATCGTTGTTCCGTTGTTTCCTAACCACTATATGAATCCCGAAAAAAGAACGGCATTTCACGATAAAACGAACGCGATGGGTGGCGCGGCAGTGTTGGATGTAATGATCAAGAATGGACATATTCCTGATGATCCAGATGTAATTCCTGAGTTGAAGTCTGCTTTAGACGGTGGCGCCACTGTTGTTTTCACGAAGAGTACAGGTGTAGGAACAGGAATAATGCCGTCTGTTTGGATGATATTCCACGCCATGTTTGATTCCGATATTATTCACGAAGAAATTGACCCGATTAAAGAACAGCTGATACCGCTTGTCAATAGGATGTGGAGTTTGTCTGGCGCAAAATATTTGACCATGGGCTCAACGAGGTCCGAGGATGGGATATCAGATGCTCCGAACGCTGTTTCTGAGATCATGACACAGGCAGCTTTGGACAGTCGAGGTTTTAACTTTAAGTTACCTGATCCTAAGAGTCCAAATGCCGAAGAGATAACCAATATTCTTAATGAAATTAAGGATGTATTGAAGGACCTCAGGGTGAACGTTCACAAGATCATGAGCAACAAAAAAGGAAAAATCATCGTCGTCAGCACTGCGAATCTTTCACCGACTGAATTTGACATTGGAGATAGATGATTTCTCCAGCATGTGAGGTATAGTTAGTTCCATGAAGATGTTATTGAGTGAGTTGAGACAGGTGATACGTGAGATCCTTGAGGCTGAGGTTGAGGAGCAGATCGAGGAGCTTCAGAACGACGTGGCGTTCCGGGACGTTGGAAGTTTCATAGAGTCGAAGTTGGAGAACGAAGAGTTCGATTATAGCTTTGTCGAGCTACAGGCGTTGGCGAGGAACGAGATGCACAAGTCGATTGGGGGAAAGAAGTCCCACGTTGCGTCTCCGTCTCAGAGCGTGGTCGATAGGATCAAGGGTGAGTTGAAAGGGATGGGGTTTAAGTTCGTGGGAAGGGAGCCTCTTCGGAAGACGAGGGGTGTGACTTCTCCTGTCCATGGAAGTCATCCTTTCGCTGGTATGGCTGGAGGATCTGGTATGGGATCCAGTCTAGATGGTCCGACTGGTTTTGGGATGGGTGGTGGACCTGGAGCTATGGGCGGAGGATACAAATGGGATCCTGGTAGCAAGCGTAATTTGCCAATGGGTGCGGGTAAGAAGAGGTAAGGGATTTTTAGAAATTGTCCGCGCCCAGGAAGGAGACATAGTTATTCCCCATGAAGATTCAATTAGGCGAATTAAGGCAGTTGATCCGCGAGGCGATGTTACGCGAGGCATCCGGTGGTAGGTTGGTTGTGGTTGATGTCCAGCCGTAATACGCTGGCGAGATTGGATTCGATGTGGGTGACCTTCTGCGGACGGCAGCGACTGACTATTCCTCTGTGTTGTTCTTGTGGAATGGTCCTGATCTCGGGATGTGTAGAGGTATTACCTTGAGGCATTGGACTACGATGATGAGGTGGTTGAAAAGTTATTTTCGGTCGCCGAGTTCTACGACAAGCCTGTGCGAGGAGTCCGTTCGAGTGAGCGTGGTATATATTGCTGTGAGGCAGCAATGAAGTTACTGATTATATCCACGACCACGAACGAAAAGTCGAGCACTTCCAGGTTCCTCTGTTCCCTCGTAGAGAAGGTCGCGAGGGAGTTGAAGCACGAGGTGAAGTACATCGACGCCAACGATCTTCACATCATCAAGAACCTGTCCTGCTACTCCGACGGTGGAAGGCAGTGCGGAGATCCTGAGGCTGGACCGTACCGATGCTGGGCCCACGTCCATGGAGAAGAAGAACCTGAAAAGTACGGTGGCAGAGATGAGATGCCTGTGATCTACGACGGATTGATGTGGGCTGACGTCGTGGTGTTTGGTACTTCTGTCAGGTGGGGATCTCACACGGCGTTGTTGCAGACGATCATTGAGAGAATGAATACACTTGAGAATCGATCAACTGTTTATGGAGAACGTAATCCGTTGAATGGCAAGAGGTGTGGGGTCATTGTGACTGGTCAACATTGGAAGTCTCGAGACGTTGCTTCTAGGTTGTTGGAGGTCTTTGGTCTATATGGGTTTGATATAGACCCACAAGGAACATTATCATGGCAGCATGTGTCTGACATGAACGAAGAACAAGAGGGTAACAATACTCCTGAGGTTGCTCTTGACATGAAGGACGAGAAGTACTCTCCCGTGATCAGGTTCGTACGTTCATTGGGCCTGTGAAGTTTGTCCAGAAAAGTATAGTTATTCCCCATGAAGATTGATTGAGTGAGCTTAGAAAAATTATCAGAGAGATGATAGACGAGGACCTCAAGAACGTAGGAGGTCGTCACGATAAGACAGCTAAAGGCACCCGGGCGTTGAAGAAAATGCACGACGCGCCTGGTGTGTTGGCCTCATTGTCCGACATCGATCGTCCGGAAGAATTGGCACAGGTTATTCAAGCGATCGACGACGCTGCGCCCATCACCGGTAGAGAAGAAATATTGAAGGCGATCAAAAAGGTGCTGAGCCATGAGAGGTCAACGAGGAATCGTTGACGTGTACGAGAGCAGACGTGTTGTAAAGTTAGCTTTCTATTTTGTATGATATTGAAATGCTGGGATGGCTAATCGCCTGGGGCGTTTCTTATCTATTTGGCGCCGGAACTACATTCGTGGGATGTCTGCTTTTGGCAGTATTTTTTCCACGCGTGACGCAGTTCCTCTTCGCGACCATTGTCTTTCCTGTATACACTCTGTTCTTTGGAACATGGGCGTTTATTATAGGGTGGGCGCTCAGTTGGTTTCCATTCGCATGGGAAGCATGGAAGACATGCGTCGGATGGACTGCGATACCTGTCGCGCTTCTGACGATGTATTTTGCCCGCGGCGCTAGAGAAATTGGACTCGACAGATTGAGAGGAGAATAAGCATGAAGAAGTTTTTATTTTGTTGTCTTACGATGTTGACCGCTTGTGGCGTTGATCGATCGTTTGAGGGAAAGAACGTCTATGGATCTTCTGTTTCAGTCACCGCGTCATCTTCCACTGGGATTGTGGAGGATATGTGGCCGAACGGTGAGCCTGGCGTTGGGTTGGGCGATGTAATTCCAGAGACTCTGACATGGAAAGGTTATACTGAATATCAGGAAGTTGATGCACCTGTTGATTTGACGACCCGTAGTTGGTATGATCCCACCGGAGATTTAGGGATCGATGCTGTGTTGGTGATCACGGCTAGACACAAGTGCGATTTGTGTTCTTTTGAGGCGGCTGCTTTGCAGGGTCGTATTTCATCTTGGCACCTACAAGGACGAATGATCAAGGTTGTCACGTTGTTGGTTGACTCTTCTGACGGAAAAGTTGTCACCCCTCAGACTGCGTTGAACTGGAAGTCTGAGTATTACCAGTTGTTGGGTTCCGTTGGTGCTGACCCGTTGATGATCATGTTACCAGAGCAATTTTTTGGATGGCCGTATCACACGATTGTTGATCCGCGGACGATGTCTGTGGTTGGAACCCAAGAGGGTATCATTGATGATTATAAGATGTTGGAAGCCTTGGCAGATTCTAACAAATGATTGATGTCATCCGCCGCTGGCTTTAATGGCACGTTCTTGTCGTTCTGCCGCTGAACGAGATGGATGTGTGCCTAGTCTACGACGTTGACCTGTCTTCTTGTCTTTTCCTTTTGTGTAGAGGCACCATTTATCTCCACACTTTCGTATGATTTCAGAGATGAGATCTCGAAGCAAGATTTGTTTCTCTGCTTCTTTTATAAATTTTTGTATGGATTCAGTTGCCAATTGAGCGTCCATTTTTGTTTTTATGTCAGGAAATTTTCTTAGGTCGGCGCTAAGGTTTGTTAAATCCTGGCTTGCACCGATGATGTAAGCGTTGACTGATTGAAGTTTTTTGATTAGATCTTTGACTTGCTCGTCGCTTTCCATTTTTTGAAGAACACCGATTAATTTCCCAACTTCTAGTGCTGGGATGTCAAGATTTTTCTTCGCACCCATTAGAGAAAGTATTGATTTTGAAGCTGCGATGGCTTCTTGAAGGATAAGGTAGTTTTTATTTTTCATCTTGTTGTATTCTCTTAGAGTTTGGGAATTTTTGTTTTGCAAAGTTGATCCATGTTTGCTTGATGGTATCAAGCTTTTTTAATTCTTTTTTCGAAGCATCTGGATTTGATCTTTCTACAGCTGAATAGATCTTCTCCATATGTTCATCAACAATTTGATTGAAAGATTTTCCTGTCCTTTTAGACAAGTTGTTGATTCCTGCGACGAACGCCGGTAGTTCTGCTGGATTTGTGTAGTAATCTACTCTGGTGTCTATGTCGGATTTATTTGAAAAGAATTTTTGTCCTGCTTCGGCGGAAGTTTTTTGTAGGTCTTCAGATTGAAAGAAGTGCTCTAGCTCGTGTCTTGTTATCTCCGCCAATCTCTCATTCATTTCTTCAAGGAATTGTGGTTTAAACTTACCGTCAGGAGAATTGATCTTGATTGATATTTCAAGTCTGTTATCTGTGAAATTCCATGCGCCTTCTAAGAACATCGTTTGATTCTTGGGAGTTGCTCCGATCATCTGAAGGTAAACAACCCAATCAATTTCTGATCCTTTTTGAGGATCTTGTGGGTGTTCATATACGCTTCTTGACTTGAGTTCAAATTCCCTTCCACGGAATTGCTTGTCGATTCTGACGATGGGAGAAGAATTTATTTCTTGCATGCCATCTCTCAATTCATTGGTGACATCTCTTCTGACAACATTCGCCAGCGTGTCGAGTTGTCCTTCTATTAAGAGGCGATGAAAAATTCTTTCTTCTACCAGCATAAGACTATATATTTAGAATAACATGAAGATTCGTATATCAGAGCTACGTAAGGTTATAAAGCATTGTATCTTATTAGAAGATTCAAGAAGCGTTCCAAAGATCACTATCCCGGCAGTAACAAAGGTTTTTGCCGAGTTTGGTATTAATCCGACTACTTTCGCAGCTGCAAAAGAAGCAGCCGGTTTTGGAGCCATTAACGTAGAGTTCAGCGAAATGATCGAAAATATTCATGATGGAATAAACTCAATTGCACAATCATACGCAAGTTCTGAAAAAATGATGTCAGACCAAGCATTGTTAAAATTGATTAGGGCTAGACTAACAGACCCAGGTAACTATGGCGCAGATAAAGTTCCACAATTCATCAAAACCGCTTTATTAAAACCTGGTACGAAACTAGACGAGGCAATTGGAGATCTGTTTGAACTTACAGTGGCCGGCCGTGGTGGTACGAAGCGTGGTGACGATGAGCAGCTTATCATTAAAGTCATGCAGGCAATTAACAGACTGTCAACAGGTGCAGATACAGATCTAAAGGGAAATGGAATGAATGCTCTCGGTGATCTACTATACACGTATGACATGAAAGATGAGGCGCGAGCAGCCAACATCGCTCAAAGTAGATTAACTGACCTTTATGACATGCTGCGGGACGACGAGCAAGAAGGAAAATTCAAGGAGTTTACAGACAAATTCTCAAAATCTTGAGATTGTTCTACAACTTCTCAAAGCGGAGAAGTAATATAAACCTCAGTCTTTTTCTTTTGAATCTTCTTCTTCTTCCACTTCAGCTTCGTCTTTTATGGTCTGAAGAGAAGGTTCATCGTCCATAGCAGCGTACAGACTTCTTTTTGAGATGTCTAAACGATCTGCTGCGGCGGCGACATCGCCACCTGTTGCAGAAATTGCTCTGCTGACATCTCCGTGCCATTTAATGGGCTGAATTCGTCGGAGAGCGCCAAGATCGGTAAGTCCGCCGCCTGGTTTCTTCTCGTTAAGAATCGTTTGTACAGCTTCACTTATCGCGATCCGAAGAAGCTTCATGCTTTCATTTTTTGTTTCCATAGTCATTTTAAATATAATCAAAAAATGAAGTGAAAAAAAAAAGGGGACAAGCACTGTCCTGACATTGTTTTGCTCTCATTTGCCCCCACTGGGTCGAGCAGATTGGCACAGTCTGTCCCCCTGAATATGTATTAGACTACATAGACTTAAGAAATAAATCATCACAATATGATACATATTGTTGTGTCATCTACACAGATAAAAGGCAATCAAATCCAGGATGGGTCGATCACAAGTTCCGACATCGATGATTCTTTAGAGAAAGATTTCACGAAGGTCAGGACCACGACAGATGATTCCAGTCCTGGTTTCTTATATTCTAAAATTTCAGCCGGTGAAAATATAGTCATATCTGTCTCCGGCATTTCTGGGTCTAACCAGTCACTCGTAATAGCCGCTACAGGAAGCTTTGGAGGCGGTGGCGGAAGCGCGGGCCCACAAGGGCCTCAAGGCTACCAAGGAAGCTTGGGTGTACAAGGTTCAACTGGACCTCAAGGTTCACAGGGGATAAATGGATTGCAAGGATCGCAAGGACTTCAGGGGGTTGTTGGAAGTCAAGGATCAATTGGGCCTCAAGGAAACCAAGGTCCGGTAGGATTCCAAGGCGAAACAGGATCTCAGGGAGACATTGGGTCTCAAGGTTCAGTCGGTGCACAAGGAATTAAAGGTGATACTGGATCTCAAGGATCAATCGGAAGTCAAGGTTCAATAGGTTCTCAAGGACCTCAAGGGAATGCTGGACAACAAGGATCAGCAGGACTACAAGGTTCAATTGGATTTCAGGGTGATGTTGGTTCCCAAGGCTCAACTGGACTTCAGGGACCTACAGGTTCTCAAGGGTCTACGGGATCTCAGGGTTCAGCTGGATCTCAGGGTTCTATTGGCGCTCAAGGTGCCGATGGTTCCCAAGGCTCAATTGGACTTCAAGGATCACAAGGATCAGCGGGAGCTCAGGGACCTGTTGGTACTCAAGGAGACGTTGGTTCTCAAGGTTCAACTGGACTTCAAGGACCTACAGGTTCTCAAGGGTCTACAGGTTCTCAAGGGTCTACGGGATCTCAGGGGTCTGCTGGTTCGCAAGGAGATATTGGCTACCAAGGTTCAGCTGGTCTTCAGGGGTCGACAGGCTTACAAGGGTCAGCAGGGGCGCAAGGTTCTATAGGTGTTCAAGGATCTGCTGGACCACAAGGCTCTACAGGTGCTCAAGGATCTATTGGACCGCAGGGGTCACAAGGTTTCCAGGGGTTCCAAGGCTCAGGAGCGCAAGGTTCACAAGGAAACGTCGGACTTCAAGGAGCCCAAGGGGCTGCTGCTCCTTCTGCAGCCCCTCTTGGTTCTTCTTACATAGTGGTGTCATCTGATGCAACTCTTACAAACGAAAGATCTATCGCGGCAGGAAACGGAATCACAATCACCGACGGTGGTGTAAACAGTTCCATCACTGTGAGTGGTAAGTTCTTGGGCGGTGCTTACGTAGAGAGTGGAGCTCTTGGCGGAGAATATGGAGGTGCAATTCCGACTGTGTGTCCAATCGACGACACCATTCCTCAACTTTCAGAGGGCCAGGTAATCCTCACAACTCCGTCCTACACAATGAAGAGTTCAACTAGCAAGTTGAAGATCACTGCGCATGTGGTTGGAACGTGTGCGGCGGGATACACCTACGTTGTTCACACCCACAGAGACAGTACGGCAAATGCAGAAGCTGTAACTCGTGCGTGTCCGCCTGGAAATCAATATCCAACAGAAGCAAACATATCTTATCGAGTAGATTCTCCAGGCTCTGGTACTTCTCTTATCTACAAGGTCGTTGTTGGCGCGCAGACTTCAGGACAGCCTATCAGTATCAATGGCGCGGCCGGTGCAAGAAACTTCGGTGGAAGATATCTCAGCACACTCTCAATTGAAGAATTTGAGCAGTGATTTTTTGCAAAAAATCGCCATAGAACTTGATACATATTTTGGGGTACCTCGTAGCGACCGTGGACCCATGTCCGTAACACAAAGAGGGGTTTAAGATCATGGCGGTTTTACTAAGAAAAAATTTTAAGAACATCGAACTCTTAAGAGTCGATTCAAATCCTAATGGAGTGGCCGCCTTGGTTGGATCCTTGGCAACACTTTCTACCAACGGAGCAGTTTACAAGAATGTCGGTGGAACCACCTGGCAGCTTGTCACTGAATCTTCTCCGTTGACAATGTCTCCAATTATTTCTTCCACCGGAGGAGGAGCTCAAGGAGCTCAAGGAGCACCAGGCGCTGTTGGTCTTCAGGGACTTCAAGGATACCAAGGTATCCAAGGAATTGATGGATCAGCCGGGGGTCAAGGAGCACAAGGCGGTCCCGGTGCGGGTCCTCAAGGGTCAGCAGGGGCTCAGGGAATTCAAGGTGCCCAAGGAAATGCTGGGGCTCAGGGGGCTCAAGGCAACACAGGTCACCAAGGTTCCACCGGCCGCGGCGCTCAAGGTTTACAGGGTCACGTGGGTAATCAGGGAGCGAATGCTGCTGCAGCTCCACAAGGATTTACCGGAGCTGCAGGCGACCCGGGAGACTCCGGAGCAGGGGGTGCTGTTGGCTCACAAGGTTCGCAAGGAGCTAGAGGAGCTCAAGGCGCTTCAGGATCAAGTCCCAGCGGCGCTCAAGGACCTCAAGGTCCACAGGGACATTCCGGAGCAGATGGGATTGGCCCGCAAGGCGCTTCAGGCCCAACAGGGGCACAAGGTGCAGCAGGGGTTTCTGCCCCAAACGGTGCACAAGGTTCACAAGGAAATCCAGGGTCGGCTCTTACCGGTCCTCAGGGAACCCAAGGAGCAACCAGCGCAGTTTCTGGTCCTGCAGGTCCTCAAGGACTACAGGGAAGCCAAGGACCGCAGGGTTCTACCGGTCTTGGTGGAGCTCAGGGTTATTCTGTTCCAGGTGCGCAAGGAAATCAAGGAAATCCAGGAAGTCAAGGTTTAGGTGGTGCGCAAGGTTTACAAGGTAGCGTTGGTGGTTCTGGTGGATCTGCGATCGTTCTAGTCCAGAGCCAGTATGTCACCGGTTCCTCTGTACAAACCATCACATTCTCAAGCTTGGACGGCGACTCAGATAGACTATACCTGTTAAAAGGTAAGTTTAAGAAAGGTGGAGGTGCAACCGGTACTGCTTATTATTACTACCTAAGACCGAACGCCGCGACAACCAACTTGTCTTGCCAGACATTTGCTGTGTATCAGCAAAACAATGCAGCTAGCGGACAATCCAACGGACCAGATGCATCAAACATCCAGCTTGCTGGAACATCTTGGGCAACAGGTTATTGGGATTTCATAGTCCATATGTCTGCGGAAAGATCAGTCGCTCGTATGTTCAATATAAAGGCTGATAAATGGGCAGATAACGGATCAGGCATAACGCAGGCATCGATCACAAGGGTCTCTGGTCGTTGGAATGAAACTTCAACAAATCTAACTTCATTGGTTCTTTACTGCAACCAATCCAATGGGTTTGGAGTCGGAAGCGAATTCCACCTCTACAAGATCATCGTCTGACAGGAAAGGACTAAAACATGGCAATTTTATCAAGAAAAAGTTTTGGCAACATAGACCTATTGAGGGTCAATTCAAATCCAAATGGTACGTCTGCTCCAATTGGTTCTTTGGCAACCCTGTCTACGAACGGACAAGTTTACAAGAACACGGGCGGAACATCTTGGCAACTAGTAACAGAGGCAACTCCATTGTCTCCAGCAAACACAGGAAGTGGTGACAATGGAGGCGCTGGTTCAGGAGGACCTGGGGCAAGAGGAACACAGGGCTCATCTGGTGCTCAAGGCCCAATGGGAAATCAAGGATCAAAAGGAGCTACAGGCACAACAGGCGCCAAGGGACACCCCGGTGTTGGAAGCCAAGGTCTCGAAGGTCCTCAAGGAGCAACTGGTCACCAAGGTCATTCTGGCGCAACAGGATCTCGTGGTAACCAAGGAGCTCAAGGAAATCTTGGAGAAACAACATTAAAGGGGTTTGATGGTCTTTCTGGTGCACAAGGATCGCAAGGATCAAATAGCACAGGTGATGTAGGCTCAGCCGGCGCTCAGGGTGCACAAGGTCCACAAGGAAGCGGATCTAATGGAGCACCAGGTGAACCTGGTCCTCAAGGCTTCCAAGGGTCAAATGGAGCGCAAGGATCTTCAGGGTCTCAAGGGTCTGCAGGTCGTCAAGGAACTGCCGGAACAGGAACAATGGGTCTAGTGGGTTCTCAAGGCTCTCCCGGTGTTCAAGGCCCACAAGGATCCAACGGATCACAAGGTCCTCAAGGATTCCAGGGTCCACAAGGAAACGGAGCTCAAGGTCAGGTCGGCGCACAAGGAAACAGAGGTCCACAAGGTTCTCAAGGAACTAATGGATCAACAGGTCCACAAGGTACTCAAGGAAACATGGGTTCACAAGGTTCTCAAGGCGCGATTGCGGTTGGAGCGCAAGGCGTTCAAGGGTCCCAAGGTGCTCAAGGAACTGCTAGTGGGGTTCAAGGGGTAACAGGCGGTTCAGGTTCAACATCTTCTGGTTTGATATTGGTACAAAGCCAGTATGTAACTGGTTCTGCTGCTTCTTCTGTAACATTTAGCGGATTAGATGGAGACACACACAAGAACTACTTGTTAGTATCAAGAATCTATCTAGCAAGTGGTGTAGGCGGTGCAGGTGCAACTTACAACATCACGCTCAGACCAAATGGGTTGACGACGAATGTCGCTACGACTTATAGAATGGTTGGTTCATCATCAAACGCGTCACAAGGAAGCTGGGCACTAGCTCATCCATTGGCTTCTGCTCAAGCGACCAGCCTATTTCTTACGATAACAGACGTTCTTGCTCCGACAGGAAATCCAAGGTATATAAGGTCAAATGAGAGCTTTTACTCTACACAGATTTCTACCATGGTTGATTCAGAATACGTTACCAGATGGTCTGACACAACGACAAACATTACTTCTCTTGTGATATATGGCGATATATCTAACGTATCACAGGCGGTCATCGGAGTCAACAGCGAATTTCATCTTTACAGGTATGAGGTATAACAATAACAATGGCAATTCTATCTAACAAAAGTTTTGGAAGCATAAACCTACTAAGAGTCACAGCGGATCCAAATGGGTCTGTCAACGCTCCTTCTGGTTCCTTGGCCGTCGTTGCCTCTACAGGTGATATCTACAAGTGCTCAGGTGGAACGTCTTGGTCAAGGGTCATCAGCAACATCCATGCATCTGGTGGTAGTGGATCTCAAGGTGCTCAAGGAGCTCAGGGCTTCATAGGAGCAACCGGTCTTCGTGGCGTACAGGGTGAACGTGGCGTGCCAGGAGACGCTGGATCTCAAGGTTCATTCGGTGACAATGGATCCGGTCCACAGGGCATCCAAGGAAACGCCGGACCTCATGGCGCTCCTGGTGCAAACCCAGCTGGACCCCAGGGTTACCAGGGTCACCAAGGTGATGATGGGTCTTTTTCGCCACCTGAATTGATGAGAGGTGACCGTGGTCCGCAAGGAGCTCAAGGAAATCCTGGTTCATCATCAAGAGGTTCACAAGGAGCACAAGGTTCTAAGGGACCACAAGGCGATGCTGGCATCGTTGGTTCCCAAGGGACTCAAGGATCTAACGGTCCTACAGGATCTTCAGGCGCAAATGGTTCTCCTGGTGCTCAAGGTTCTCAAGGACCACAGGGACCGCAGGGAACTCAAGGGTATTCAACCGGTCCTCAGGGCGCTGCAGGCACGACTGGATCACAAGGTGATCCAGGTGTCCAAGGTCCGCAGGGTTCCCAAGGTTCGCAGGGGTTTGGAGGAACACAAGGATCTCAAGGACCTCAAGGCGTAACTGGTTCTCAAGGATATCAAGGATCAGCAGGATCGCAAGGATCTCAAGGTCAACCAGGAAATACCGGTCTTCAAGGCTACCAAGGCGATCCTGGTGCGCAAGGTTCTCAAGGGCCTCAAGGACTTCAAGGACCTCAAGGATCCCAAGGCGTTCGAGGTCCACAAGGTGCACAAGGAACTGGTTACGCAACGCAGAACCTCACCTTGGTTCAGAGTCAGTATGTGACAGGATCCGCTGCGAATTCTATCACGTTCTCCGGTCTCAACGGTGACACAGACAAACTCTACCTAATGACTTTCTACCTAAAAGTGGGTGGACCTGCTGCATCAACTTATTCCGTGACTTTCAAACCTAACAACGTGACCACGAACCAAACTGCAATCGGCAGATCTACTTCGACGACAGCGACATCAGTTGGTTCATATGCATCTTCATGGGTCATCACAAGCATGTTGAGGGGATCAGAGTACTACGGACAGGTATTCGTGCAAGCAGACAGGGCGGTCCAGAGAGTCTTTTCTTCTCAGGGAATTGCATACACTGCTGCGGGAGGAGTTTTTGCCCAAGAGGACATGATGTATTGGAACGAGACTTCGACCAACCTCACATCAATCGTCCTTACCGGATCTTCAACCGGTAACTTTGATGTCGGAAGCGAATTCCACCTCTACAAGTACACTGTCTGATGTATAAATACAGCTATGGGTCGTTGGACTGCAGAATCTACAGGAATGTCTGTCCTTCGGCCCATAGCTTCAGAACAATTAAAAGACTCTTTTAGAAAATCAAGAATCTGGTCGATCGAGCTTGAAGCTTGGGGCTTTTTTGGATCCGACGGCGGGAATGAGAGAGATGCGTTCCTCTTGTGGTGTTCGGTCTCGCCTGGGGACAGGATCCTACTCAACCTCTCTGGTGTTCTAGAGGTTCACACTGTCGTAGGAATATGGAAAGAAAAATCCATAGGAACATCAAGGTGGACATTTAAGATGATTAATCCTGATGGCTCCCTGAGGGATGTAGGAATCGAAGAGCAAGACCTGTTTAAACAAGCTTGGGGAATGTTGCTTTAAGATTCTAATTTTGTCTTTGCGCTGGGATCGTCGTCTGATATGATGTTCATGAGAAGTTCGGCCACGTCGCCGTACCCTTCACGAATCAGAATATTGTAGGCTTCAATGACTCCAATACTCCTACCTGATTCTATTCCTGCGTCGACAGCTTCTAGGATCAATCTGTCGAAGTCCTTGACAGATTTGAGAAGATTTTCTATGGAAATCAATTCTTCTGTCTTCAGATCGTCTTGCTGTATCATACGTCGCCCCTTCTTGATTAATGTCCCAATCGAGGAGTTAGAAAGGGAATGTAGTGATCGACCCATCCCATGTCCTGACTCCACATTTGCGTAGCGTCGTGCATTTGCCATGCAAGAATATAACCCAGGATGAGCCCTGTTAAAAAAGTCCGCCAGCTTACGCAGGAGGTGAGACCCCTCATGAAATTAAGTAGTGTTCAATTGTGAATTTTAAGAAGTTTATTTTGCTCAAGAATGGATTAAAAATGTTTTTCCTTATTTACTGCGATGTCGATATATTATAGATGTTGACTTTAGCACATATGGCGCCGAATGACGATTAGAATAAAACAGATTGGAGCCAATTTCGTTTACGAAACAGGCCCGTTGGTTGGTACACCCGTAGCAGTGGGAGGCCCAAACGGAGCTGTTCAATTTAACGACGGCAATACGTTCGGTGGAACGTCAAACTTTACGTTTGATAATACCACAAACACATTGACGACGACAAACATTTCCGGTTCTTTGACAAGATTATCCACAGGGGTGTCTTACCTCGTAGCCGGCGCAAATGTAACGATAACATCAAGTTCTAACGGTCAAATCACGATAGATTCTACGGGTGGCGGTGGCGGTACTCCCGCGGGGAGCGACCAGTATATTCAATTCAATAACGGAGGATCATTTGGCGCCTCTGCAAATCTGAAGTTTGACTCTACAAACAACGTGATGTCCCTCACGGGTTCGTTAGGAATGAAGGGTAGTATAACTCCCGACGTCGACTTTACATATACTCTAGGGACGCAAGATAAAAGATGGCAGCACGTGTACACTGGCGATCTTCATCTGAGAAACGACAAGGGAGACTGGACGATCGTCGAAGAGCGAGATTATCTCTGCGTCGTCAACAATATCACTGGCAAAAGATATAAAATGATGCTGCAACCTCTTGACGACGATCAATAATAATCGATGATGAATATTTACTGCTAGTCTTTCAATAATAAGACACAGGAGTAAACATTATGGCATTAGTTGGTCACATATCAGGTAGTAGCCAATCCAACTCAGTGATTGGCGTTTCAGGTTCAGTAATCGTAGCAAATCGTCCGCAGGCATTATTTCCATCCCTACCCGGAACTGACACGACGTTCTTCGTTTCAGGTTCGACAGACGGGACAGGCAGATCTGTCTTCGGCGGCGATTTAATGGCTTCAGGTTCCTTCAACCTCAAGTCAGGTACAGGCGGCGCATCACAGTTCTCAGTAAGTTCAACAGGAATGTTGATTAATACAGCAGTAGGTGTCAATACGATTAACATCGCTGCTTCAACAGGTAACATCACCACATCCGGTGACATTGCCGTCAACGGCGGTGATATTACAACAACATCAGCATCTGCGACATTATTCAACTCTACCGCAACAACTGTTTCAATAGCCGCAGCAGGTACTACAATTTCTATTGGATCTGCAGTTGGAACAGGAACCACCACCGTTAATAACAACCTTGCTGTTACAAAAAACGTAACTGTCACAGGAGATCTAACGGTCAATGGTGCGATGACAACCGTTAACACGACGAACCTCGAAGTAAAAGATTCAGTCATCGGTCTAGGATTCGCTTCTGGAACAATTGCCCAGACAGCAGGTGATCGTGGGTGGATCGGCGGTCAGGCCGGTACAAACAATGTGATGAGCAAGTGGGATAACACTGCTTCAGAATTCGCATTTGCAACCACAACGTCTTCGGCAACAGGAAGCTTTGGAATCGCAGCATATTCTAATCTTCATGCAGCAAACATCCTGGGTTCTATCATTTCCGCAAGTCTTGGTTTCTCTGGTTCTCATACCAAATTAATTGACGGTACTTCTGCGTTTATCGCAGGAACTAATGTTTCAATAACTTCACAATCTAACGGCGCAGTTACAATCTCTTCAACCGGTACAACGGCTGCAGCAGGAAGTACAGGATACGTCCAATTCAACACAGCCGGCGCTTTCAATGCTGACGCAGACTTCACGTTTACAGCAGCATCAAATCTTTTATCTGTTCCAAACGCTGCTATAACAGCAATAACAAGCTCAACAATCATTGGCGCTGGTGGTACAATGAACTTGTTCAACGCCTCAGGGGACACAGGAACAGTCAACCTTGGCGCTAATACCGCTACCACCGTCAACATCGGTGGAGCATTGACTAACGTAAATGTCGGTCCAACATCTGGCAATATTACATTAGATGGTACAGGCGGAGGCACTGTTTACGTTAAAGCAGCAAACTTATTACCTTTTGCAGACGTTTCGTTAAATCTTGGTTCACCATCTCTCAGGTGGGCGAACATATACACCGGCGACTTACATCTCAGAAACGATCGTGGCGACTATACCCTCATCGAAGAAGAGGACTTTTTGACCATTCGCTTCAACAAGACAGGTAAGCGCTACAAGTTCCTCCTTGAAGCAGTACCCCAGCTAGATGAAGACCCTGCTCTAAAGTTTTGATAAAAAAAAAGACTTTGAGCATTAATTAGAGGAAGGGACGACCATGGCATTAATAGCGAACAACATATCCGGATCTGTGAACAATTCTTCTAGGATCGGTATCACGGGTAGCGTGATATTCGCAAACAATCCCGGGTCGTCCTTCCCCTCTTTCCCGAACCCTACAGTGACGTTTTTCGTCTCAGGAAGTAATACCTCTACCGGAGCCGACAATCCCTCGATCGTCTTTAAGGGAGACGCTTTTACTTCAGGCGCGTTCGGCGTCTCCGATTATATCCAGATGAACCCAGTTGGTTCACTTAGAATTCCAACCAACAAGTCTGCTTCCTACATCTATACCTCAGGTTCCACGAACGATCTGTACTTCACACAATATGCCCCAGGAACCAATTTCACCAACACAACCAGGTTGAGATGGTTGGAAGGTATGCTCACCACCGGGCTCCTCCATGGCGGCGTTCTTTCTACGGCCAACGGTTCTACAACTTTCTCCATCACATCTGGATCCGGGCTCATCGTATCCTACAACGCGGCCCTCGGCTCTGATCCGTACCCAACGATCAACTTCGTCTCCTGGCCGGCCTACGTGAGCTCGTCCCTCACATACGTAACATCTTCGTTACTTACGTACATCGGAATCAATCCTTCAGGCGGGATAATCCAACAGACCTCTCCATTCACCCTCTCGGCCGATGCTAACTTCATCACCATAGGAAGGGTTCTTCACCAGTCTGGATCGGTAACCAACGGTACCACAACGCAGCCCATCGTTGCATACGGTACCAACCATTGGCAGGACGATTTCACCCGGGCCTTCGGGCCTCTCAAGGTGTCAGGCCACATACTCGCCGCTAGCTCTTCGGCGGGAGTTGGTACTCTTGGCCTCACAAAGACAGCCGGCGATTCTTACGTAATCGGTAAGAACTACGCCACAGATCCCAACAACCCCAACAACATCACCTCGGCCACAGATACCGCCGTTACGGTTTCCAAGATCTACAGGGCATACGTTTCCGGATCTACGCTCAAGCTCGATACAGGCGTTGGAAACGCGGGTTTCACCACCATCAATCCAACCGTGTACAACAACAACGGAACGTTGACCGCGGTTGGAGCAAATGCATCGATACAAAGGGTTTATTGGTATCCCAACTCTGTATCTCGATCCTACACCGTGTACTACGGATCGCAAACTTATGCAGATCCACCTGGCTCCGGTCAAAACGCGTTAGACAATGCCCAGCAGAACATAGCCTCTGAACCATTCACGGAAGGCGAAAACACGGCCGGAGCCGCCATCCTGGTTGGTTACATCCTGGCTCTGGGCACCGCCACAGATTTAACAAACCCAGCCCAAGCCCGCATAATACAGGCAGGAATATCCCGTGGAGCTGGTGCTGGAGGCGGTGGAGGCGTGGCCGTTGGGTCAACGACGCCAGGTGGTCTAGATACCTACGTTCAGTTCAACGACGGCGGCTCTACGTTCGGAGGAGATGCTGGCCTTGCCTATAACAAAACAACTGACACACTAACGATTTCAGGTGATTTAGCCATTAACGGCGGCGATCTAACGTCTACCTCAACAACTTTCAATCTTGTCGACTCGACTGCAACCACTGTTAACTTTGCCGGTGGGGCATCAACGGCCCTAAATGTCGGTAACTCCGTCGGAACAAACACCATCTTAGGAACTTCAAAGTTCTCTCAAGGATTGTCAGGTTCTCATACGAGGTTAGCGGATGGAACATCTTACCTCATAGCTTCATCACCGGTGACGATTACGACTGGTTCTAACGGGGCCGTAACGATCGGATCCACGGCTTCATCAATGGTCGGTGGAAACGGTTCAAACGATAACGTCATCACCGCAGATGGTAACGGCGGTTTGGTCGCTGAGTCTAACCTTGGATTTAATGGAAGCGTTTTAAATGTAACCGGTAGCATCATTGCATCGAACCTAAGCTCTTCAGATAAAGTATTAATAACTTCAGGTAGCTCTAGAACAATATCTCAGGCTGCAAATCTAACCTGGAATAGCACGAACTCATATTTGGGAATTGCCGTTGCAACACCAGGAAGAAATTTGAATGTTGATACCGGTGCAAGATTCGGGTCAACAGATTATGTTGAATTGGTCGCCGGAAACGCAACGTCGTGGAGGTGGTCGACTGGTGGATCGATCACAACAATCGAGCACAATCCAAAATTTATAGTTCCGACCAACGTTGGTAATTTTATCGGGTTTCAATCTCAGAATGGATCAGATCCGGATGTTGGTTTTTCGAGACCTGCAGCAGGCATTTTAAATATAAGCGGTTCTGCTCCAGGAGCCATATTCAGATTTAATGCAACCTCGACCCCTCTTGCTGCCGGCGATCTCGGAATGAATACAACAACCGGTCGACCTCAAGCTTTTATAGGTGGAACAGCTGTGGCGTTAGCGCACACAGGAGAGATTGCTCCTGTTGGATCGGCTTACGTCACCATAGGAAGCGATGCTACTCTCACAGGAGAAAGAGCCCTAACGGCAGGTACGGGAATATCTGTGACTGATGGAGGTGCCAATAGTACGGCTACTATTGCAATCAATAACTCTGTCGTGGCGACGATCAGCGGTTCAACATTCGCTGGGGTAACAAAGCATAACGCTGGTCTTTCTGGTTCCCTCACGAAGCTTACTGATGGAACATCATACCTCATCGCCGGTACCGGAACAGTGATATCTACCGGGTCTAGCGGCGCGGTAACGATATCCAGCTCTGGAACACCTGGAGGAAGCACGACTCAGGTTCAATACAATAACGCCGATGTTTTTGCCGGATCTTCGACCCTCACATTTAATAACACAAACAACATCTTAGCTTCGTTAAACGTCTCCGCTACTTCAGTCACTGCGTCAAACGTTGTTGCTGCTGCATCATCAGTCAATCTATTCAACACGGCCGCCACGACGATCAACTTTGCGGGGGCTGCAACTTCAGCTCTAAACATCGGTAATTCGTTGGGAATAAACACGATATCAGGAACGATAAGAGCGCCTCAAGGAGTTAGCGGGTCTTTGACCAAACTAACAGACGGTACGTCTTACCTAATCGCAGGAACAAACGTTACAATATCTACCGGATCCAATGGCGCTGTAACAATATCATCAACAGGCGGTGGAGGAGCAACGACTGATGACTTTTTTGATAGCACAATAGCTGGGTCTGTTTTCACGACAGGTTCATTTGCCTTCAGGGGTCAAGAAAGCGTTTCATCTCCTTCGAACAAAGGTTCAGACGTTTTCTTCTACGTAAGTGGAAGCACGAATGTAACAGGCTCTAATGCTAAAATATCATTATTCGGCGGTGACATTACTTCTTCTGGAAGCCTAGCAGTAGCAAATGGTGGAACCATTGTAGGAAATCTCACGGCAATAAACAATGTCGGCGTCCTCGGCTCATTGACTGTAATGTCAAATGGGTTAATCGCAGGAAACGCTACTGTTTCTGGATCAACAACAACAAACACACTTTTTGTTAACACAGGAAACGTCATAGGTGCACCTGGATCTGGCGCAAATGTATTATCGCTTCTTTCCAGCGGCAACATCGTAATGAAGTTAGACGTTAATAATGATGCCCTCGGCCATAAATTCGATGTTCAAAATTATCTAGGAATTAGTCAATTCTCTATCGGAGAAAACGGAAACGCTGAAATCTCAGGTTCACTCGTAGTGACAGGTAGCGCAACTTTCGGCGTCGTAGCTGAAGTTCTATCTGGCAGCAACACTATTGGTGGTACGTTCGTTTTCGACACGACAAAACAGTCAATATTCTACGTTAACAACGCTACGAGTAATATCACTGCAAACTTTACAAACGTTCCAACCGTTGATAATCGAATAATCTCAACAACAGTCATTCTTTCTCAGAGTACTGTTGCAAGAATCGTAAGCGCAGTTCAAATTGCAGGTGTTGCATCTACAATCAACTGGGCAAATAACGTCACACCAACTGGAAATGCAAACAAACAAGACATCTTCGGATTCAACCTCATTAGATCCGGAAGCGCATGGAAGACTCTTGGCCAAATGAGCACCTACGGATGATAACATGCTAGGCAGAATATCTTCATCAACAAGTCCAATTAAACCCTCAAAATCGTCTGATGTTGTTCAGGAAGGTTTAATCTGTTGTTACGAATTTTCTACACCAGGTTCTTATTCTAGTTCAGCCGGATCAACTGTAACAGATCTTATAGGCAACAGTAATGCATCACTTCAAAATTCTCCTGCTTATACATCACCTGTGGGTCAGACTGCGGGATATCTGCAATTCAACGGCACCAATCAATATCTCGTAACGCAAACAAATCTTAATTCAAAATTATCACCTGCTAATACATCTACAATCATCTCTGTCTTTGTATGGGTGTATATGTCAGACAACGGTGTAATTGTCTCAGAGCTTGGTCAAGCTACACCAAATACAGGATGGCATGATTCACAAATTGAGAGAGTTGCAGGAACGGTTAGGTTCTCTGTGTACAACAACGGAACAGGTTTCGCTTCTTCAATCGCAACCAGCACAAATACATGGTATTATATTGGATTTACATACGACGGATCTACCTTGACTGGTTACGTCAACGGAGCATCTGCGGGATCTGCTGCATATTCAAGACAGACTCCATTCAATAATGGTTCAACAGCCTTACACTATGGATTAGCCAGCAACGATAGCACACATCTCGGAGACGGAACTTATGCTAATTGTCGTATCGGAGCATTTCACGTTTATAATACAGCGATATCTACTACACAAGTATTAAGTAATTTTAACGCTCAGAGAAGCAGATACGGAGTTTAAAAACAGATGTTAGGTAGAATATCTTCATCAACATCTCCGATCAAATCGGCAAAACCTATCGACATAGTTCGAGAAGGTTTGATATGTTACATCGATGCGTCTGTCAACGCAAGCTACCCAGGAACAGGAACTGCAATAACCGATCTTTCTGGGGCTGGTGCCAATGGAACGATAGTTAGCGGTACCCCAAATATTTCTTTTGTGAGCGCTGGTATGGCTAGCTATTGGAATTTCGGCACGGCCAACCAGAGCAACTACATAGCTTCTTCTTTGACTCAGAATTATCTCGATATAACGATAGTCTTCTATCCAGATTTTAGCAGAGTAGGTGGTTCAAGCATTTCATCAGTATTAGCTACAGGTACGTCAGTATCTAGCCAAGATAAAAGTTTAAGATTCAGCGGCGTTAACGGAACAGGTCCATGGACGACGAGAAACGGTGGATCCGCAGACAACAATGATTGGGCAACATCAACATCTCCTACGACCTATTACATCAATGGTTCTTCTTCTACATCTGCAGCTAACTTAAGTTCAGGATGGAACATCTTGGGCGGAGGAAGAACAAATACGACGAACGGCGCGTTTGCTTCTAACTGGGCGTACTATGTCGGCTCAGGTGGTTACAGCGGAGACAACAGAGGTTTTCAAGGAAGAATAGCCTTGATGTGTCTCTACAACAGGGTCCTGTCTTCTTCAGAACAGCTACAAAACTACGGTGCCTTACGGTCTAGGTTCGGTCTCTAACATAGAAAGAAAAAACAATGGCAGTTTTATCAAGAGTAAGCTACGGTGCTATTGAACTTCTTCAAGTCAACTCAGATCCAAATGGAACCTCTGCACTCGTAAACTCATTAGCCATTCTGACAACAGACAACAGCGTTTATAAAAACACTGACGGCGGAACAACATGGGTTTTATTTTCGCAAAATGCAACGACAACACCAAATAAACAAATTTCTATAACCTCTGGTTCAAAAATTTTAGGAAGTGCATACGCTGAAAACGGAGAAATGGGAGGGGAAAGCGGAACAACAATAACAACGTTAACGCCCCTTGACGACACCATTCCTCAATACTCAGAAGGTGTGGCAATACTCACATCCCCGATTTATACTGTTAAAAGTAGCACAAGCAAAATTCATGTGCTTGCAACAATAAATGGTTCTATAGGCACTATAGCTTCTTTCGCAATACACACACACCGCTCAGATAACGGAGGAAGCTACTCGGCAAACGCAGAAGATGCAACATGGGCTGCGTGCATGGTAAATACAGCGAACGTCACGAATACGTTATCATACAGCGTTGCATCCCCAGGGGTCAACACGACAATCCAATATAAGGTTGTAGTTGGGGTAAACGGCGGTACTTTGACAATTAACGGCATCAGCGGAGCAAGATATTTTGGTGGAAAGTATCTATCATCAATTCTTATCCAAGAAATTGAGCAATAAAGAGAACAACAAATGGCACTTTTAGCAAGAGCGTCTTACGACACAATCGAGCTGTTAAATGTAGATGCAAATCCAAACGGAAGCATTTCTGCATTGACCGGTTCTTTGGCCGTGTCAACAAATGGTGACATATACAAAAATTCAGGTGGAACTGCATGGGCGCTATTTTTGACCGGGTCATCCTCAGGAGTCCCAGTTCCACAAGTTGCACCAAACCCAGCCTCTAACTATCCATCAAAATTGTTAGGGAGCACTTATGCAGAGACTGGCGCTTTAGGAGGAGAATCAGGCACGACAATTACCACTGCAGTTCCTAATGACGACACGATTCCTCAATACGCGGAAGGAGTCGTCATTCTCACGTCGCCAACTTATACTGTAAAAAGTTCTACAAGTAATATTAGAGTAATCGTCAATACTAATGGAGCCATTAACGTAGGTGGATTACTTTTTGCAATACACACTCATCGTTCAGATAACGGTGGCAGTTATTCAGCAAATGCAGAAGGTTCATCTTTCGGCTCAGTACCTGGAAATAGCTTTGGTATCAATGTTAACTTAGCTTATCAAGTGAGTTCACCTGGTGCAGGAACAACTATAACATATCAAGTCGTAGCGGGGCCATCATCTGCCACAGGTACGTTATCCGTGAATGGAGCCGTTGGAAGTAGAAGTCTTGGTGGAAAATATTTAACTACAATCTTGGTTCAAGAGATAGAAAGCTGATTTTTTGTGACAGTACTATCAAGAGCTTCTTTTGGTGATATAGAGTTATTGAGCGTAGACAACGTTCCATCTGGCGTCTCTGCTCTCACTGGATCTTTGGCTGTTTTGCCCAACGGGACAGTATACAGAAATGATGGAACAATTTGGTCTCCGATCAACAAAGAAGCGAAGATCATACAATCTACGTATAAAGAAAACACCGCTCTCGGAGGAGAGTTTGATGGAACAGGATTCACGTCAGTGACTTGCCCATTTGACAATACAATTCCGCAACTATCTGAAGGGTCAGTTTGTTTAACTTCGACTCCGTTAACTACGATAAGCGGTACAAGCAAAATTAGAGTGACAGTCTATGGGGTCTTTGCTGTAAACATTGTAGGAAGAGGCATTATTCATGTCCATAGAAATGATGCTTTGAATGCTGAATATGTGACAACAATCACGGCGGGAGGATCAGCAATGCCGGGTAGCGCAAATCCTCATACAGCAAGCTCTATTCTTTTTACATATGAAACTAGCTCGCCAGGCGCGAGCCAGACGCTGACCCACAAAGTTATTGCTGCAGCGGTGAGCACAGCTGTTACAACCGTAAATGGTCAGGCTACAGCCATCAGATACGGAGCAAATAGAATCTCTATCATGGTAGATGAAGTTGAATATTAGACTCACGTTAATTCATTTTTAAAATCTTCACTAAACGTCATTTTCATCTTGTACTTAAACGTGCGATTTGCCATAAAATGGCCAGTTTAATTCGATCGACTAGTTTATGTCTCTGTTCCACTCCACAGACTCTACCACAACCTTGAATCCTGACGTCCTGTGAACCACCAGAATATCTTCGATATTAGGCAGGGTTTTTATATGTTTTAATTTTATCGTTTAATCGGAGGGGTCGGAAGCACACCGTAATCCTTCGTATAAGGATCTGGTAGAGAGTATGGGTTTCCTGCTATTGGAGGAACAGGACCCCATGTATCTTCTTCTTCATAGACAGGCTCTCTGAGGTGCGGAGGAAGTTCATCTGGTTTATCGATATCTTTTGTGCTTATTCTTCCAAGCTGCTCCCGATCAGAAAAATCTGGTCCTATTGCATCTCGAATCCTTGGCATAGATGGAAGAGTTGTTCCACCTGCAGCTTCTTGGATGACGGATCTTATGATCTTTCTTAGTTCTTTAAGAGTAATTTTCATTTCAATACATATGATCAATCGTCAAGAACTCTTTTTTTCTCTTCTTCTTTAAAGACAGGAGCAGGAGGAAATTTTTTGTACCCGCCGCCTAAGGACACAAACATCGTATTGACAGTTAATAAACCCATCATACCGAGAATGAAGGTCATCCAAGGATGCATGTCGACCCATGGTTCAAGCATACTTTAATCCTCCTTTGACGTACTTTTCTATTCTTAGGACTCTTGGTTTGGTCCGCATAAACTTTTGTGTTAATTGTATAATATCATTGTGCATACAATATGCGTACAAGAGAATTACCGTCTCCGTGTGATCCTCCCGCGGCTTGTGTCGTAAGGACTAACCTCAACAGTGACATAATCACCTGGTAACACTCTGATATTGTTCTGTCTCATTCGACCAGACAACGTAGCTAATATTTGTATATTGCTTTCTGTGATCACTTTAAACCACGTTCCAGGTAAGGCATCATCTACGATGCCATGTAGCTCCATTCTATCTTCACGCTCTAGGAGCTCTGTCTCGTACTCGTACCGTCCATTGCGGTTTTTCTTGTTCTTCGCCATGCGTTTCTAGTTCCTCTTCTCCTTCATCCCCCAATCCAGGGGGTGGTTGATCCTTGTGCCTTTTTAAGCCGCTAACTCCACCTTCACCGGTACCAAATCCAGCGTTGCGGATGTATACCATCGTTCCGACTTGTTCTCTAATTATTCTTCGAAGTTCACGTATTGTTATCTTCATGAATGTAATTAGTCATCAACGTCGCGCCTTCTAGACCTGATAAACTTTTCTCTAGCATCCATTTTACATCAACATAAAACCCTAGTACATGGCTAGGCCATCTTTCTTGAATATTTTTTAAAAAGACTTCTTTTCCTCCGTTGGCAGGGAAAGAAGGACCGTCAGGAATGCAGTACTTTCTAGAGTCAAAAATCATGACTTTTCCTGTCGCGGTCAGCAAAGTTATCTTTCCGTCTTTTGGGTCAGTTCCTGCCGCGATGACAATGCAGTTTTTGTCTTTGACTTCTCTGTCGACTTCTTCGGGACTAAGCCTCGACATGTAACTAGGAAGTTCAAATTCGCAGTTACTTGAAAACTCTAGTTCCATCCCGTCAATAAATTGTAGTTCCATTTGTAGATTGCTTTAAGAGTAGTTCTGAAGTGTAATAGGGTCCTGCGTAACCAGCGGTTGGAAAGAAAACGTAGTATATGTCAGGGGAGTTTTTTAAATGCCGCTGAGAGCACATCGAAGTTAACGATTTTGAATTTGCTTTGTCAACGTAGACGACGACACCAAAGTCATTTCCTGATCTCTTTACAACTAGGTCTCCTATTTGATATCGCAAATTCTTTCCTCTATTTTGTCTACGGTGTAATCAGTTACAGGAATGACTGCATCTTGAAGATGAAACTTTATTTTTACTCCGTCCTCTGTCGTCCACATCACGTGTAAAATGTCGCTTGGAGAGGCTTCTTGTCCAACAACAATTCCAATTCGAAAAGAGTTGATATTCCATCTAGACCGAAGAACGACTAGCTGTCCGATATAATCGTCCACTTACGTAAGTATTCATCTATTCTTCAACGTCTTTTTAATCATAAATTCTAAGAGATGTTTCTTTGCTTCGTCTGCAGATGTAAAAACCGTGTTTTCGAATACACGAGAAAATAATGTCTTTAAAAACTGAGAACCTATAACAGCAATAATAATAGTTTTATTTTCAAAGCTCTGCAAACTCATCGTGAGAGTCAATATCATCATCATGAAAAGACTTCTTATATTAGAAGTATAAGAACCTGTTGCTTCTACTGCTTTTCTTGATAGATTGACATACTTGATGTGTTCAATTATAATCGCAGATTTATCTATTTCTGAAAGAGAAGCCCAGTCAATATTAAAGATGCTGACATCTGTGTCTTCATCCATCTGTGGTATCCTCTACGATCACAGCGTCTAAGTTCAAAAAAGTTGTTGTTACTGAAGCCGCGTTTTTTAAGGCAGTCCTAGTCACCTTAACGGGATCGATAACACCAGCAGAAATTAAATCTTCATAGTTTTCTGAAGCTGCATTGTAACCAATGGATTCGTCTCCAAGAGATTTCTTTTTTGATAGTTCGTTAAGAATCACATCTGCGCTTTGTCCCGCGTTTTGTGCGATCCTTCTCATAGGAGCGACGCAAGCGTCAGCGATGATGCTGATTCCTGCCTTAACGCCTTGAGAAAGACAGTCAAATTCTATACCAGAAATAACCTTTAATGAATCTAAAAGAGCCATTCCGCCCCCAGGAACGATCCCTTCATCAGCTGCGGCTCTTGTTGCGTTTAGAGCATCTTCAATTCTATATTTTCTTTCAGTCATCTCTAATTCTGTCGCACCGCCAACCTTAATCACAGCTACGCCAGAAGATAATTTTGCGATTCTAACTTTTAGTTTGACGAGCTCTTCTTGAGTAAGAGCAATATCCTGCATCTGGAAGCGAAGGTCTCTTACCCTCTCTTCTACGCTGGATTTAGTACTGCCCGTCGCAACAAAAGTAGACGTTTTTGCATCAACAGCGACTTTTTTCAAAGATCCGAGGTCTTGAAGAGAAACATTCTCTAATTTTAATCCAGCTGTTGATGAAATCAACCTCGCTCCTGTCAGGGTACAAATATCTGCGAGTAATTCTTCTCTGTGCTTTCCAAAACCTGGCGCTTTAATTGCAACAACTTGAAGATTAGCATTTAATTTATTAAGCACAAGACCCTGAAGTGCTTCTCCTTCCACGTCTTCAGCAATAATGAGAAGAGGTATACGGTTTTGCATGACTTTTTCAAGAATAGGAATCATTTCTTTAAGAGTACTAACCTTCTTGTCCGTCACCAAAACTTTTGCATCGTTGAAGACGACATTCATCTTTTCAGAATTTGTGACAAAATAGGGACTCAAATAGCCTCTGTCGAATTGCATTCCCTCAACAACTTCTAGTGAGGTAGACATGCCCTTCGCATCTTCAACAGTTATAATGCCATCTTTACCAACTTTGTCCATAGCTTGTGAGATCAAATCTCCGATGTTTCGATCTCCATTAGCAGAAATTGTACCGACTTGAGCAATCTCTTCTGAAGTCGTCAACTGCTTTGCGACAGATTTTAGATGAGCAAGCACTTTTTCTGTCGCAAGATCGATGCCAGAGCAAAGATCCTCTGCGTTATAACCAGCTTCTAGAAGCCTCAACCCAGATTTCACCATCGCATGAGTGAGAACAGTCGCTGTCGTCGTACCGTCACCTGCAATTTCGTTTGTCCTGCTCGCGGCTTCTCTTATTAATTCTGACCCCATTCTTTTCAATGAGTCTTTTGGAACGATCGATTTGCTGACAGTCACCCCATCTTTTGTGATGATTGGAACGCCTCCCGGCTTTTGGATCAAAACCGTTTTTCCTCGAGGACCTAAAGTGCAGCTCACTGCCTCTGCAGTCGTGTTAAGACCTGAAAAAAGCTCTCTTCTAGCTTCTTGAGAAAAAACAACCCTTGTCAACGATTGATCTTGCTTGTCGCTGGTACCATTTAACATGGTCATGATTATAGTAATTCATTCGTTTATTGTTTAAGCCTTTGTAACTTTGATCCAGATCGGTTGACCTCTTTTCCAGGCTATAGCGACGTCTCCACATACGTAATCATGAAGTAAGGCAATGAGGATCAACTTTTGTTGAGAGTCTAAAACTTTTTCAATATGACGAGTGAGGCGGTGTTCAGAATAGTCGTAAATTCTTTTTGATAATTTACTGTCAAAGATAGTCATCTGGGATTTATGCATCTGAAAATCAGTACACTCTCCATGCTTCGTAGCCATCTTACTGGGAACGTTCTTCGTCATTTGAACATTCATAATTAGTTTAGCTCTAAGATTTTAAGATGAAATAGAGAATTGTTTTCGCATTTCCAACACCGAAAGATTTTTCATCTTCGCTTCAATTTCAACATCGACAGTATTCTCTCTCATGGCGTTCAATTGGACATCTGGCACATAATGAATCATGTCACTATGTTTTCTCCTGTCCGTAAAGTTTCCATTCATCAATGATGGTTCGGTGTTGCTGAGGTGTTGCAGGGGCTTGATACCCTTCTGCCAGGTCTCTCCGGTCAGGGAAAACGCTTCTTCCATCGAAAGGTCGCCTGTGTTGAACGTATGATGATGAGAATCGAACACGACGGGAGTACCGGTTTGCTGGTAGACAGACAACAGATCGATGACATTGTAGGCGGATTCGTCGTTTTCTAGAGTAAGCCGCTTCCTCACATTGTCGGGAAGCGATTTAATCTGGTCGATGAGTCGAGAAGATCGATCCGACTTGCCGCCGTGGATGTTGATGGCGTACATCGGAGAATGGTCGAGTCCCATCTTGTCGAACATCCAGCCGTGGATGCTTAGTTCGACAAAGGCCTTTTCGACGACACCGTCGGAATCGGACGACAACACACAAAATTGTCCGGGATGTGTGCTGACCCGCATGTTGTTAGACTTTACGTAGTCCCCGGCCGCCTTTAGATAAGATACCACTTCGTCGTTGTCCCACAGGTTTCTGTCTACCTGGTCCGCGAGAGGAAACATCGCAGAAGAAATGCGGAACAAGCTGACGCCGGCCTTGTGGACCTTTGGAATCATTTCAGAAAGACGACGAGCGTTGTGGACGAAGATTCCCTTTATCGACTCTTCTGAGTATTTTCCTTGACGATATCTTCCGAGCTGCAGCATCCTCTCGTTGAAAACATTGACGAGTTCAGTCTTTCCATTTCGAGGTTTGGTACGTTCTTCCAGCCATTGACAACAAACACCTGTAGCCATATAATCAATATTAATCCTTGTATGCCACGCTTTGCACTACTTTTGACACAAAGAGCACCAATGCATCATCCGTCCATTTCTATCTTGTCTTCGAGTAATCTCATGGTCTGATGGGCATATTTTACACCCGTATACCTTGAAATTGAGCTGTGCTGTACCCACAGATCCATCTATGTTTCTATAAGTTTTAATAGATGCTCCATGAGATTTGTAGAACGACTTAGCGATGCGAATTATTGCTTCGCACAGTTTCTCATATTCTTTGTTTGTGATCTCAGTTACATTTCGCCATGGATCCAAGTTACAATCGAAAAGTATTTCGGCGCGCAAATAGTTACCCACGCCAGAGACGCAGGATTGGTCCATGAGGGCTTCTGAAATAGTACGATTGGGTTTAAGCAATATTCTTTTTGCGAATATTTCAGATGTCATCGGGGAGTCGTCAAGAATATCTGGACCCAACGACTTCAGCTTGGTGGCGAGCCCCTGCGAATCAAAGACGAACTTAATCGTTCCAAATCTTCTCTGGTCGTTGAAGAACAGCTGCTCGCTTCTGTCTTGGGATCGTCCCGAGTCGCTAAGTTCAATTATGAATCCAGGATGCTTTCCGAGGTGGGGAGACCACTGTCCTGACATTCCATAGGTAGAAAACATATACCACGTCTTGTCAGACCCCTTCAGGGTCCACCACATGAATTTGCCCTTGACGTCGACGGCCTCGACCTTGAGTGGCAGATCATTTACGATGTCTTCGAAACCGTCGGGGTTCTTCTTCGCGTACCTTCCGCTTTGGGTTGGACTCATACTGACGATCG
>Ga0114980_10000271_pt1 | contig 36885 bp, 43 predicted proteins | sample S_140806_EF_Meta_FD_87018 | JGI IMG/M metagenome (GOLD analysis project Ga0114980, IMG submission 87018) | Freshwater microbial communities from Lake Simoncouche, Canada to study carbon cycling - S_140806_EF_MetaG | ecosystem: Environmental > Aquatic > Freshwater > Lake | place: Lake...
AGCCCCTCGCCCGGCCCCCGTGGCCCCAGCCGCCCCCAGACCCGCCCCTCGCCCCGCGGCTCCGGCGCCAGCCCCAGCGCCAGCCGCACCGCCCCCTCTCCCACCCCCTCCGGTTCAGCCGCCTCCTCCCGTCTCCGCCCCGCCCCCGCCCTAAGGGTCAGGCGCCTGCAGCACGGCCGCATAGAAGCCATCGCCACCGCCCTCTCCGGGCATCCACTGGCGTTCGCTCAGCAGTTGCCAATCTGGGTGATCCGCCAGCACCGCCGCCACCACCTCCCCGTTCTCGCGGGGGTGCACGGTGCAGGTGGCATAGACCAACCGACCGGAGGGCCGCAACAGCGGCACCAGGGCCGTCAGCAGCGCCCGCTGCAGCACCACCAGGCCATCAATCCGCTCAGGGGACACCCGCCAGCGGGCGTCGGCATGACGGGCCAGGGTCCCCAGACCAGAACAGGGTGCATCCACCAGGATCCGATCAAAGCCCCCTCGCCACTCGGGACGGTCCGCCAGCAAGATCGCGGCATCGGCCGCCAGGAGGCGCAGGCAGGTCAGCCCCAGGCGGGCAGCATTCAGTTCCACCCGACGCAACCGCGCGGCGGAACGATCCACCGCCCACAGCTCCCCCTGATCGCCCATCAACTCGGCCAGTTGGGTGCCCTTGCCCCCCGGGGCGGCACAGGCATCCAGGATCCGCTCTCCGGGCCGGGCCTCCAGCAGCGGCGCAATCGCCTGGGCACTGCGATCCTGCACACACCAGTGGCCCTCGGCGAATCCCGGCAGCTCCCGCAGGTCTCCGGGACGGTCCAGCAGGGTGAGACCGGCGGGGCCGTGGTCCAGGGCAACGGCCCGCACCCCGGCGGCGGCGAAACGCTCCAGGAGCTCCCCCCGCTGGGCCCGCAGCGGATTGACCCGCAGATCCAGGGGCGGTGGGGTGTTGCAGGCCAGGGCGAAGGTCTCGGCCCGCTCCGGCGGCAACCAATCGAGCAGAGCAACGGCCAGCCAGGCGGGAAGGGAATGGCGCAAACCGAAGGCCGCCGCAGGATCCTCCGGCAGGGTGAGCCCCAGCCAGGGGGGCGCGCCGGCGCCAACATCCAAGGCGTCCCGGCGCCGCAACGCCGCCCGCAGCACCCCATTCACCACCGGGGCCAACCGGGCCAGACCCGCCTGTTTGGCCAGTTCCACGGTGGTGTTCACCGCCGCCGCCGCCGGCACCCTCTGACTGAACAGAAGTTGATAGAGGCCCACGTGCAGCAGCCAACGCAACCGCGGCGGCTGCCGTTCCGCCGGCACCTTGCCCAGGGCATCGAGCCAACCGTCGAGCAAACGCCGTTGCCGGATGGCGCCATAGGCCAGTTCGGTGGCCAGGGCCCGATCGGCGGCTGACAGCCCCTGGCGGGCCAGGGATCGCTCCAGGGCGGCGTCGGCGTAGGCCCCGGCCGCCACGGCCTGGAGCACCTGCCAGGCCAACTCCCGGGCCGGCAGCCCTGGGCCGGGAGCTGGCAGCGCGGGGCTCGGGGGGGGGGGAGCGGGAGAGGTCATCCTCCAGATGTACTGGAGCGCGGCCACCGGAATTGCTCCAGGGGCAAGCGGCCCTCGGCATCCACCGGGATCCCTTCGGCCAGCAACAGCTGGCGCTGGATCCAGTCGCTGCCCTCACGGCTGGGGTGCATGGCGATTCGTCCCTGGGCATTCACCACGCGGTGCCAGGGGAGGGGCGAGGGCAAGGGCAGCCGCCGTAGGGTCCAGCCCACCTGGCGGGCGCAGCCGGGGGCACCGATCAGGAGGGCGATCTGGCCGTAGGTGGCCAGGCGACCGCGGGGAATGCGGGCCACGGCCGCCCACACCCGCTCATCAAAGCCTGGCTTCGGGGGTTCGCCTGGGGGAGGGGAAACGGAACCCATCGCCGTTTTGTCCAGTACTTGGCCCGAGGTCGATGGTCTGCGATTCTGGCCGCACCTGTGCTGCAGCCTGCCGTGTCTGCCTCCGGCTCCGGATCCTCCAAACGGGAGGAGGCTTCGCGTTCCCCCTCGATGATGTCGCAGGGTCCGCAGCTGATGCTGAACCCCAACGAGGCCCTGGCCACGATCGCCTCAGGGGCGGCCTTCAGCCTGGTGGCGATGGCCATGCTGAGCAGCGTGATCGCGGCCCTGCCCCCCCGGCTTCTGGATCCCCAGTGGCAGCTCACCCTCGGTGGCGCCCTCACCAGTAATGGCCCCTTGGCGCTGATGGGGCTGGTGCTGCTGCACCTGGCTGGGTTTTTAAGACCGGACTCCAGCCGGCTGAGCAAGCGGTTGACACGCTGGCGCCAACTGGCCGTCCTCGTGGCCCTGCTCTACCTGCTGTTGATCCCGTTGGAGCTGTCGTCCAGCTGGAGTGCGATCAACACGGCCCGCAAGCTGCAAACCCGCAGCCTGCGCGAGACCAAAACCCGGGTGCAAACCTTCCGGCTGGCCATCGATCAGGCCTCCAGCAGTGCCGACCTCCAGCGTCGCCTGGCGGCGGTGGGGGGCCCGAATCTGCCTCCGGCGATGCTGCAACAACCCTTGAATCAGCTGCGACCGATTCTGCTGCGCCAACTTCAGAGCAGCGCCAGCCTCACCCGCACGCGCACCGACACCTCCCTGGAAAAACCCCTCACCGCGCTGGTGTTGGAAGCGATCCGGGTGGTGGGGATGGCGATCCTGCTGGCCCTGGGCTTTGCCAGCGGCGCCACAGGCACCGGGACGAGCGACAGCCTGATCGACCGGCTGAAGATCCTGCGCCCCGGCCGAAGCCGCTGAAGGTCAGGATGGCGTTTTGACTGCGCGATGCCGTTGCTGCCCCGCCGCTATGAGCGTCTCCGGAGCGTGCTGAATCGCCGCATGGGAAACCTCACGGTGCTGTTGGAGTACGTGGACAAACCCCACAACATCTCGGCCATTCTGCGCAGCTGTGATGCGGTGGGCGTCCTCGAAGCCCATGCGGTGAGCCTGCCCGGCCGGTTGCCCATCTACAACGACACGGCCCAGGGCAGCCAGAAGTGGGTGCCGCTCCACCGCCATCGCTCCCCAACGGAGGCGATCGCTCTGCTGAGGCAGCAGGGCCTGCGTCTCTACGGCACCCACTTGGGCGTGGATTCCCGCGACTATCGCGACTGCGACTTCACCGGCCCTACGGCCTTTGTGCTTGGAGCGGAAAAATGGGGCCTGAGTGAATCCAGCGCCGCCTTGATGGATCAGGGGATCCTGATCCCCATGCAAGGCATGGTTCAGTCCCTGAACGTCTCCGTGGCGGCGGCAACGCTGCTGTTCGAAGCCCTGCGCCAACGCCAGGCTGCGGGGGTCGTGCCCGAGCGGGGAGAAGGGGTGGATCCGGAGCGGTACCCCAACCTGCTATTTGAGTGGGCCTATCCCCAGGTGGCCAGCTGGTGCCGCCAGATTGGTCGCCCCTATCCGGCCCTCACCGAGGAGGGCGCCATCGACGAGCAGTTGCCGCGTCACCTGAAGCTGCGCTGCTGAGCCGAGCCGCCACCGGAGCGATCGCCCCTCAGGGCCGACCGCCCTGATCGAAGCGCGCCGCATTGGGCAGCCACAGGGCCAGCCCCAACCCCGCCAGCTCGAGCGGTAGCTGCCCGCCGGCCAGCAGCACCACCAGCAACACCACGGCGGCGAGAATCTTCTCCAGGAGCGCGAACACCTCGTCGCGGTTGGAGGCCCCCAGGAACCAGAGGGCCGCCCCCAGCAGCAACAGCAGGAGCGTCACCCACCAAGCCATGGAGTTTGCGGCAACCTCAAGGCACCCTAACCAGGCTGAGGGCAAGGCGATCAGCCCGGGCGCTGGCCGGACAGCCAGCTTTCCAGGCCTTCCCCCAGAAAGGAGAGCCCAAGCACCAACACAAACATTGCCAGTCCCGGAAACAGGGCGGTCCACCAGATGCCGGTGGGCACGGCCGTGAGCGCCATCTGCAGATCCCCGCCCCATTCCGGGATGGTTTCCGGCAGGCCCAGGCCCAGGAAGCCCAGTCCGCCGAGCACCAGCACGGCATCGGCCGCATTGAGGGTGAGCAACACCGGCACCGTGGTGATCACGTTGCGGAACAGGTAGTGGCGCAGGATCCAGGCCGGTCCTGCGCCCAGGGAACGGGCCGCCTCCACGAACAGCTCCGCCTTGACCTGGGCCGTTTGGTTGCGAACCACCCGGAAATACTGGGGGATGTACACGACGCAGAGAGCGGCGGCGGCATTGGGCAAGCCCCGGCCCAGCAGAAAGGCCAGGACCACCGAAAGCAGCAGCACCGGCAGGGTGTAGAGGGTGTCCATCAGCAGCACCAGCAGCCGATCCATCGCCCCCCCCAGGTAGCCACTCACCATGCCGAGGGGCACACCGATCAACAGGGCCAGGAGCAGGGCGATCACCACCACCTGGAGGGCCACGCCACTGCCCGCGAGGGTGCGAACGCAGACGTCCCGACCGAGGCGGTCGGTGCCGCACCAATGGGCGGGCGACGGGGCCGCGTAGAGCGGTTGATCGAGGCCGGCGTTGGGATCCACCAACCAGCCCAGATGAATCAGCAGGGGCGTGAGCAGGGCCACCACCCCATAGCCAAGGACGATCCAGAGCCCCCAGCGGGCCATGCGACCGGACAAGGTGCCGGGGGATTGCCAGGGCAGGAGCACGGGGCGCAGGCGCGGGAGGGGGTCGTCCCATTCAAAACGGCGAAGCTCCCCCCCAAAAAACGAGGCGCAACAGCCGCAGGAAGCCCACCATGGGCTAAAATGGATTTAGGCAATATTCAAACAAAAAAAGGCAAAGCCGCTGTCAATTTTCACCTTAAACTGGGCTTGGGCGCCCGGCTAAAACGAAGCCAATTCATTCAATCCAGATTCACCCGAAACTCCCGGCCTTATGGTTTGGTTTGAAGCCTCGAACTCTCCGCCGTGCTCGTCCATGCCAACCCACCTGGCCGAGCGACAGGGCATGCAGCACACCCCGCCAGGGATCCAGCACCCATGACGATGCCCCGCCTTCTGATCGTCGATGACGACCCGGAACTCGGCCAATTCCTCAGCACCGAGCTGGATGTGGAGGGCTATAGCTGCACCCTGGTCAGCAACGGCCAGCAAGCCCTTGGCCTGATCCGCAACCAGCGCTGGGACTTGGTGGTCCTGGATTGGACCCTGCCTGACTTCAGCGGCCTGGAGGTGTGTCGACGCATGCGGCAGGGCGGCATTACCACCCCGGTGCTGATGCTCACCGGGCGCGACGAAGTGCGGGAGCGCGTCGAAGCCCTCGACTCAGGCGCCGACGATTTTCTAACCAAACCCTTCTCAATCGAGGAACTGCTGGCCCGCGTGCGCGCCCGGCTGCGACGCACCAATCTCAACACCCAGGACGACGGCTGGCTCCGCCTCGCAGACTTGGCCGTGAACCCCGCCAGCCGTGAGGTGATGCGAGGCGAGCAGGAGATCCACCTCACGGCCAAGGAGTTCGATCTGTTGCTTCACCTGCTGCGCCATCCCAACGAGGTGCAGGAACGGCGCAGCATCCTGGATGCCCTCTGGGGCGTGGATTGGGACGGCGACGACAACCTCCTCGACGTGTACGTGCGTTACCTGCGCAAAAAAATGGAGCCCCCCGGCCAGCCCACTCTCATCCAAACCGTGCGCGGAGTGGGATTCATGCTCAAAGAAGGCCCGGCAAAATAACAGGAACCTTCGCCTCAATTGGTATCACCATGAACTTTTCATGGAAATTCCATGGTTTTCTTCGCGTTTCCCCCCTTGCATTCCATTGCTGCGTGCTGCTAAGACTTAAGGCATCCTCTTTTGTGCTTTGAGGCTTTCCCTCGTGCGTTTCACCCCCATGCGTTCCACAAGCTCACTCCGCTACCGCTTGGCACTGCAGCTTCTCGATCGCCAACGATTGGTGCGTGCTGGAGCCAAGGGCTTCACCCTGATCGAACTGATGATCGTGGTGGCGATCATCGGCATCCTTGCCGCGATTGCACTGCCTGCGTATATGAACACGAGGAACCAGGCAGAAGCGGGAGCCAACATTGGCTCAGCCATCGCCTACGCCAAAGAATGTGCCACCGTGAAGGCCTCGGGCATGGGTAGCCCTTCCACCCCTTCAGCGGATAGCGGAATCACCGTTACTGGATGCAACGCCACCGATACCGCCTCCGATGGAGTCGTGACGTCCAAGGCTTGGCCTGCAGGGGCTGAAGGGGTGAATTGCCTTAACAAAAAAAGCGTTAAAGCCAATACTTCAGCCATCATCACCGTCAGCAGTGTCGACATGAGCCAAACCTGCACCTTCAAATAAAATTCAGATCGAATTTTTGCGCCTCCAAAGCCCCTCCACAGGAGGGGTTTTTCAATGAGATGATCTTGAATTGCCCTGATTCAACTAAATCCCAACACACTTTATTCCCTGATTCACACAGACTTTAAGGCGAACTCATATTTTCTAAAAATTACGCGTCGTCCGTCGCAATGTTCTCACAAGAGTTCATCCTGAACCTAAGGCCCCCAACTCCCTATCCCGCCCATCGACGATTACCTTAAGTTAGAGTGTGAACCTGCTTGCCATCCCACCCTTGATAAGGAGGTTGCGCCAACTAAGCCGGGGGAGCCTCCCTCGGGGTGGTCGCTGGAGCGTCCCCCTGTCCCAGCAGGGCTCAATGGTGCTGCCCGCTGCCGTGATCACGGGCATGGTGCTGGTGATGGGGGCGGTGGCCCTGGCCCAGCGCGGCCTCTCCACCCAAACGGGTGCCGCCTACCAGAACCAGAGCCGAGAAGCGGAACAGGTGGCCGATTCCGGGCTCGCCATGGTGATCAGTGAACTGAACCGGGAACCCAACCGCGGCCTGCTGGAAGCCACGGTGCCGATCAACAACTGGGGGGCCGCCAGCAACGCCAGCGCGATCCGCAATCCCTGCGCCGGTGGCCGCTCAGCCGATGCCCAGGCCATGGGCTTCAGCAATGAAGCCAACCCCCCCACCATCGCCAACGATGCCGAGCATCGCTTCATCGTGAAGCGATTCACGATCAAGAACAAAGATCGCAGCAAAAGCTATACCAGCACTTCCAGTGGCACCCACAGTAACGGCAGCAATCTCAATGGTTTCAGCCCCGTAGCCGACATCAATCTGGCCGAGGCCGGCAACGTGGGCTATCTGGAAGTGGAGGTGGAAGGCCAGGTGTTACGCAACGGCAAGGTGATTGCCCGCACCGTGATCACCCGTGAATATCAACTGGTGCCCAAGTGCTGCCAGCAAAGCTTCGGCGAACCCGCCCAGAGCCACGGTAATGATTACGAAGCCTGTGATCTGATCCCCCCCCTGATGGTGGGCACCGCCTCCCTGTTCGGCACGGGAGGAGGGGTCACCTTTGCCCAACCGTCCTCCGAAGTGCGGCTCTACGACTCCAGCAATGTTCTTCTGGATCAAAAGCCCAGCCAGATCATCTGCCTCACCCGCTCGGGCACCTGCGGCGGCACCGTGAGCAGCGTGGATGGGGTGCCGGTGGTGCCGTTGCGCCCCTTCATTCCCGATCTGGTGCCCTATCCCGGCACATCCTCCGTCTGTCGCAGCGCCATCAATCCACCCTCCGGCACCCAGAACTGCGGCAATAACGGCTACGGCGGGCTGATCATCGATGCGACCAACGCCGCCGATCAACCCGGAGTGGTGCGCACAGTGTGCTTGGATGAAAACAACGACGGCAAGCTGACGGCCACGGATGCCAACTGTCCGGCGGCCTTTTCCAGCAGTTCCCCAGCGCAAATCGTCAGCAACCCCTCCAGAACCGCCACCCTGGAAGACGTCAAAAACTTCACCCCCTATCGGGGCTACTGGGCCAAGGGATTCGACACCATGCGGGTGAGCCCCGAGGGCGTGGTGCAGCTTTGCAACACCCGCGACGAGAATCTAACCAACACTCAGGCCGAGCCGATTCTTTCCCAAGTGTTGGTTGGCGGTTCCGCGGGCTGCGCCGACATCAGCCGCTTCTGCTACCGCAGCGAATACGTCCCTCCCGGCGGGAGCCCGATCCAACGGGCCTACCACTGCCGGATCCGGCAGTTGATCGTGAATGATGACACCCAGAAGCCAGGCTCCTCCGGTGGCAGTGAGGCCATGCGCCGTCAGAACAACACCTTCACGATCGACACCACCGGCGACCCCATTTATCTGTATTTCAACAACGCCTGGCAAGAGCCAACCAATCAATGCTCGGGCCGCGTCAACGTCAGTGGAGTCCTAGTCGACAAATGTACGCTGAGGGGGACAGGAGTCAATATGACAATCACCCCATACAAGTATTCCAGCGAAAACAAACTAACCCAATTTGCCAGGAATGCCGATTGGACCATCGACGACGGCCAGATCCAGCATGTCCGCTGCGAGTACAGCAGCGCCGTGGCCGCAGGAGGCACCTCCCCCAGCGGCCTCACCACCATCACCCCGGAGCAGGCGTGCCCAACCCCGGTCTTCTCCACGGACGTGACCCGGGTGCGCCTCTTCAGTGATGTCAATCGATTCACATTATCCCTAGGGGATGACGGCTTCGTCCGCGATGTTTTCCTGTATTTGGTGCGCGGAGACCTCACCTTGGCCAACGAAAGCAATGCAGAGACGTCCTTTGGCTTGCCTAACTTCCGCGGCGTAGCCTGGGTGAACAACCTCAGCATGGGTAGTCAGTGCCCCAAATGTGCAGGGGGCGCATTTATTGCTGTTCCCGCCGCCACGAACTATCGCCGTAACGATCTGTTCGCGTCCGATTCCCAGATGGAAACCCTCCTCGATTACTACCGGGATGTGGTGGCCCGAGGCATCACTCGCACGGGGCTCCGTTGAGTTCCGCCATGGCCCCCACCTCCCTGCGCCACCTCCCGCTCCGCCGCCAGCGCCCCGCCGCCGGCGAGCAGGGGGCCGCCCTGATCCTGGAACTGCTGGTGGGCATCGTGGTCTTGGCGACGGCCGTGGCCACGGCGGCCAGCATCAGCGTTGTCACCAACCGCTCCACCAGGACCGGCCATGGCCTCACCGAAATGGAAACACGCATCGACACCGATCTCGCCCAGATGCGCCAATGGGCCGAGCTCTACACCTGGTGCGCGGGCTTCGGCACCACCAGCAGCACCAGGGTGAACGCCTCGCCCACCTGCAAGAGCAAAAGTTCTGCTAATTCGTCCTATTACTACCCCGATAATCCTCCCCCCGGCAACCCCACCGCGGCCCAGGCCCTGAGAACCTTCAACGCAGCATGCAATGACGGCACAACAACCCAGTTCAACCAGCCCCTGATCACGTTTCTCAACATTGTTCCCCGCCCCAGCGGCGTGACCCGGGAGGTGATCAGTGACGACAACCGCGCCAAACGGCTACGCATCACCTATACGGCCACCGTGCCCAACAGCACCAAGGGAATCCAACGGGTGGTGGTGCTCACCCCCACGGTGGCCGCCTGGTGCCCATCGAGCCCATGAGACGCGTGCCACCCCCCACGCCCGCCTCTACCGGGTTCACGTTAATTGAACTGCTGATTGTTGTCGTTATCCTGCTGATCGTTGCTGGTGCGATCTCCATCATCGGCACCACTGCCCTGCGACGGGAAGAGCTCAACAGCATCTCCGTGGGGCTGGCGGGTTGGTTGGAAGGCGTCCAGCGGGCCTCGAGGCGGCTGAGTCCCACCGGCTGTGAGGTGGTGTTCACCCCTGGACCCTTGACACCCAATACTGTGATCGCCACCGCGTCGGCCATTGATCCCCTCGCCAATCCAGCGGCCGATGCCTGCGGGGTTCCAACAGAATTCCGCCTTCCCCACCACATCTACGGCGACAAACTCCAGCTCACCGTCGATAGCGGCGAGAACAGGATCTCGTTCACCCCCCGCGGCACCACCACCGCCCTCTCCCCGCTGGCGATTCGCGTAAGCCATCCCAACCACCTTGGTGCACGCTGTGTGCGGCTTTCGGCCATTCTCGGTGTGGTATCTATCGGCACCGATCGCAACAGCAATGACAAACCTTGTCATGAAAGCAGCTACGACGACGCCACATGATGTCCAAGCTGCTCCGATCCCTCCGCCCCCATCGCCGCCGAGCCAGTGCCGCCGGCTTCAGCTTGGTGGAGCTGCTTATCTATGTGGCTTTGGCGGGGGGAGTCCTGGCCATGATCACTGGGGTGACCGTGTCCAACATCCGTTCCACAAGCAACATCGAACTACGACTTCGCACCGCGGATCTCTGGGGCCGCATCAGCAGCCTGATCGAATCAGAAATCAGCGAAGCAGACGGCATTAAATACAACGAAACCTTGCCAAGTGAGTGCGTCGCTAGCGTTGCCAATTCACCCACCGTATCCAGTTTCTCGTTGCAAATTCCCCATCTGAACAGCACAAGCTCGACCTCCGGTGCCCTACCGCATGTGTCGATTCACTACTTTCAGGCTCCTGATCCCAACCGCCCCACAGATCCCCCCCCTAAAGATAACGATCTCTGGCGCTGCGGCCCTGGCTATACCGCCTCTGGCCAGCTCAATTACACCGGCCCCGTCGGGGCCTCCATACTCGGCAAACGCACCACTATTTGCACCACCTGTGACCTCACCAGAAAATCCGACGAACGTTCCCTAAGTTTCATGATCAGCATGAGCACTCCCAAAGGGGAAACCATCAACGTTCATCCTCCCAAGAAGAACAATGATGATGATGATGATGATCAAAGTAACATCCTTGAAGACCAGACAACCACCATCCGCACTGGTATTCAGACGGTTGACGCCTTACCAACGGTGCCCTGAATCCCGATCATCCCCCGCTGGCCAATTCCTGCTGCAGGGCCACCCTGAGGCGTCCCCCACCGGGCTCCTGAAACTCCTGAACCAGTCGCACCCGCAGCCATAACGGCCCCAGCGACTCCACCTGAAAGCCCGAGAGCGGCAACGCGTCAATTAACACGCGGTTCTGAACATCGCCGCTGCTCGGTTCGCCATCGAGCCCATAGGCCGGACCACAGCGCATCAACACCTTCCCCCGCCAGATCGCGCTGGGGGCCTCCCCCTGGGTGTAGGTGATCAGCCCCTGGGCAGTGCGCAGCCTGAGGGCCGGACGCCGTCCCGCCAGCCCACACGAGGAGGCCACACCACTCCAGGCCTGGGCCGGCAGATCCACCACCTCGGCCCTCAGCAGATCCGCCCGCACCAACTCCAGGGTGCGCCGCTGCTGGATCCGTTCCCGCAGCACCCGCGCCAGCCTCTGGCTCGCACGGCCGTCCCCCAGGAGCGCCTGGAGCATCACCGCCACCAGCGTCATTCCGATCGCCAGCACCAGCAACAGCTCCGGCAACGACCAGCCGCCGCTGGCCTGCCGATGCGTCCCCTTCATAGCGCCAGATCGGGCCGACAGGCCCCTTGCTGCCACTGGCCCAACCGCATCACCCCCAACGGCAGGGAGATCACCACACAGCGCACCAGCTCGGTGCCAGGAGCGGAGAGAACCACCGTGCCGCCATCCAGCACCAGACCGTTGCTGGTGAAGCGAACCGCCGCCGGCAGGTTGTGCTCCAGCAGAACAGGATTGGAGTCCATCCCTTCCCCCAGGGACAGGGGCACCCCGGGGCAGGCGGGCACGGTGCCGGCTGATGGGGCGGTCCAGCCGCGGCTGCTGAGCTGCAGGGCACAGGGACTCCCAAGCTGCTGGGCGGCGGCCCGCCCCCATTCCAGGCCCTGGGTCACCCGCCGGGTGGCACTCTCCACCCGCAGACGGGCCAGGGACTGGCCGGTTTGGACGAGGCCCAGGGCAGCGAGCAGCCCCGCAATCACAACCACCAGAAGCAATTCCGGCAAGGTGTAGCCCGCAGACTCAGGCCGTGGCACGGGTCACCTCCCGACGGCACAGGCCCAGGGCCGCAGGGCTATAGAGACGGGTCCGCGGCTCGCCCAGCCCCGCCGCCAGGACGGTCACCAGCAACTGGGTCCCAGCCTCGGACTGGCCCAAGCGCCGCGACAGGCCAGCCGGCACCGGCAACAGGCCCACCACCGCGGCCAACCGCTGCGTTTCCAGGGGGCAGTTCGCCAGCGGCAGCGGGGGGCGCGGCTGCTGGCGCAAGGTGGCCTCCACCACCGCCAGGGCCGCATCGCTCCGCTCCAACAGCTGCTGGTCGTGCTCGTCCTGGGCCACCGACGCCGTGGCCAGGGCGCAGATCCGGGCCGAACCGCAGGCAGACCCCGCAAAGAGAGCACTGGCCACGACCACCTCCAGGAGGTTCATGGCACCACCCCCCGCAATCCCAGCTCCTGCAGATCACCCGCCCGATGGCCGCCCTCCAGCAAGCGGACGCTGAACCGACCGCGCCGCGGCGGCTGCCGCTCCACGGCGTCCAACTCCAACACCAGGTCCATACGGTCGAGGCCGCTAGGGGCCCAGGCCAGCAGCCGATAGGAGCTCCCGAGGACCGCATTCCGCCGCAGCCGCCCCTGGCTGGCCTGATCACTGCAGACCCCTCCCTGTTGCGGCCAAGCGGCCAGGGGCAAGGCCAACAGACAGCCATAGGTTCCGCTCAACTCGCCCACCAGCTGATGGGCCGCCGAGGCCAGACGATCCTCCGCCCGGCGCTGCCTTAGGGCCGTGCCGGACTGCACCATGCTCTGCAACGCAGAGGTCTGCAGCGAAAGGCTGCTCAACATCAACACCAGGGAGGCCCCCAGGGCCAGCGGCAGGGCAAAGCCATCCGCCGGCCGCTCTGCCCGGCCCCATCCCGCGACGGAGCCCCGACGCCCCGATCCCTGCCGAAACCACTGCTGCCGAAACCGCTGCTGCCGAAACCATTGCCGCCGCACCGCCACCCCCCGCCAAGTTCCCCATCAACATTCCCGTCAGCGGACAGGCCGAAGAGCCCTGGTCAAAGCCGAGCCAATACATTGACTCGATCTTTCCAGGACCTTATGGGTCCCGTTCCCGATGCCGCCAGTCCAGGAACGGGATACCAGGGACGAAGTGGATACCCTGGTTCATGGTCACCAGGTGAACTACTCCCTGCAGCAACTGCGCCTGGTGGGGGTGCTGCTGCTCCTGATCGTGCTGGGTCAGGTGCTGGTGGTGCTGATTCTCTCGGCCCACGGGGATCCCCTCCAGCGCCTGACAGCCCTCAGCGCCCTCGCCACTTGGTTGCCGCTGCTGCCCCTGGGCACCAGCCTCTACCTGCTGGTCGGAGACCGACGCCGCCATCACCGCGAACTTCTGTTCATCGATCTGGTGAACCACAGCCTGATCCCCCTGGCGTTGACCTGCCTGTTCGTTCTGCCCGTCCTGGTGGTCACTGACGTGGCCAACCTCACCTGGCATCACAGGGCGGCTGAAGTCCGCCACGCCCGCCTGATCAAGCAGCATCAAGACTGGTTAGCCACCGCAGACCAGGCCCCATCGGCGGCGAAGGTGAACCAGCTGGCCACACTCCATCAGCTGAAGGTGCCGATCGCCAGTGATGATCCGGTGGAGCTGGCTCGGTGGCGCCTGGCCCAGGCGCTGGATCACAACGCCAACCTGGCCAAGGCGGCCGATCCGTTGCTCAACCTCTCCCCCTACCAACTGGACCTGCTGGCCCCCTGGAGAACGGCTACCACCCTGGTGCTCACCACCATCGCGGGGCTGGGTCTGGTGCTGCTAGATCGCCAGGGCCGCCGCCAATTGCGTCGCCACGGCCTCACCCCTGCCCTGTTCTTCCGCTCCGACAGCACCGGCAAGAGGCAGAGGTTGCACCGCTCCCGCACCAGCCTCAGCAACGGCTAAGCCCCCTACTGATTGAGCTTGAGCACGGCCATGAAGGCCTCTTGGGGCACCTCCACCTTGCCCATGGCCTTCATCCTCTTCTTGCCCTTGGCCTGCTTCTGCAACAGCTTCTTCTTACGGCTGATGTCGCCTCCATAGCACTTAGCCAACACATCTTTGCGAATCGCGCTAATACTTTCACTGGCGATAATTCGGCTGCCAATTGCCGCCTGAATCGGAATCTTAAACTGCTGACGCGGAATCAACTCCTTTAATTTTTCCACCAATCCCTTGCCAACATTATAGGCCTTATCGCGATGGACAATCGTGGTGAGCGGATCGGCCTTTTCGGCATTGATCATCACGTCAAGCCGCACAAGCTCATTCTTGCGATAACCGATCAAGCTGTACTCCATCGACGCATAGCCCTTGGTACGACTCTTCATCTGATCAAAAAAGTCGGTGACCACCTCAGCGAGCGGCATCTCGTAGTGAAGGGTGACGCGATCCGTCGTAATATATTTCATATCAATGAACTCACCACGGCGCTCCTGGCAGAGCTCCATCAAGGCTCCATTATAGTTAGTTGGGGCGTAAATCTCCAGCTTCACATAGGGTTCTTCAATCGAGTCGCGCTTCTGGGGATCCGGCAATGTGGCGGGATTGTCCACCATCACGGTGCTGCCGTCCAGCATGTTCACCTGATAGATCACGGACGGAGCCGTCACGATCAGATCCAGGTCGTATTCGCGCTCCAGCCGCTCCTGGACGATTTCCATGTGCAGCAGTCCCAGGAAGCCGCAGCGGAAGCCAAAGCCCATCGCGCTGCTGGTCTCCGGCTCGTACTTCAGGGCCGCATCGGAGAGCCGGAGCTTGTCCAGGGCTTCCCGCAGGTCTGGATACTGGTCGGCGTCCGTGGGGAACAGGCCGCAGAACACCATCGGCTTGGCCTCGGTGTAGCCCGGAAGCGGCTCGGCGGCCGGATTGGCCGCCAGGGTGATCGTGTCGCCCACCCGCGCATCCGCCACCGCCTTGATCGAGGCCGCCAGATATCCCACCTCGCCGGCGTGGAGGCTATCCACCTGGCGCTGATCGGGGGCCATCACCCCCACCTCATCGAGTTCGTAGGTTTTGCCGCTGGCCATCAGCAACACCTTGTCCTTGCGGCTGATCGTGCCGCTGATCACCCGGAAGTACACAATCACGCCCCGGTAGGCGTCATAGTAGGAGTCGAAAATCAGGGCTTTGAGGGGCTCATTGACCCGCGCGGCGGGTGCCGGAACCCGATTCACCACCGCCTGCAGAATCTCAGGAACCCCGAGGCCGGTTTTTGCGGAACAGGCAATCGCCTGGCTGGTGTCCAAACCAATGATTGCTTCGATCTCGGCACTGATCCGCTCCGGATCAGCACCGGGCAAATCAATCTTATTCAATACCGGAATGATCTCAAGATCATTCCCCAAAGCCAGGTAGACATTGGCCAGGGTCTGGGCCTCCACCCCTTGGCTCGCATCCACAACCAACAGGGCCCCCTCGCAGGCCTGCAGGGAACGACTCACCTCGTAGGAAAAGTCGACGTGGCCCGGAGTATCAATTAAATTCAGTATATAGATCTCACCATCGGCGGCCCTGTACTCCATCCGGGCCGCCTGCAGCTTGATCGTGATGCCGCGCTCCCGCTCCAGCTCCATGTTGTCGAGGAACTGCTCTTGCATATCCCTGGCGGCGACGGTTCCCGTCTCCTGCAGCAATCGATCCGCCAGGGTGGATTTACCGTGATCGATATGGGCAATGATGCAGAAATTACGAATGCGCTGAACGGGTACGTCGGTCATGGGCGCTGGGGGTGGGCCGCAAACAGGGCCGCGTCCGGTGGGCAGGCGGTGAGTCGATCCTAGGGAGGGGGCACCGGGCCCGCCCCCAACGCCCTCCCCCTCCCTAAGCTCGTTTCAGATTCGGTTTCATTCGCAAAGTCAGCGCCATGACGCAAGCCCCCTCCCAGACCAGCCCCGAGACCGGCCTCGAGGATCCACGGGCCCTCACCATTCCCAACGTCGAGAGGGTGCTCGATGAGCTCCGTCCCTACCTGATGGCCGATGGCGGCAACGTTGAAATCGTTGAAATCGATGGCCCCGTGGTGAAGGTGCGGCTGCAGGGGGCCTGCGGTTCCTGCCCCAGCAGCACCATGACCCTGAAGATGGGCATCGAGCGCAAGCTGCGGGAAGCCATCCCCGAAGTGAGCGAAGTGATCCAGGTCCTCTGAACAACTCCGCCCACGGGGCTTAGCGGTCGGCGATCCATCCCCCACTCCTGGCCCCTTCTAAGTCCAGGTTGGACGGCGAAACGTGGGCCCTTAGGCTCCCCTGAGCCGCCCTCACCCCGTGCTGGATCAGCGCCTCCTGCGCGACAACCCCGAGCTGATCAGCCAACAGCTCGGCCGCCGCGGTCTGGTGCTTGACCTCAGCGACCTCCAGGCCATCGCCCGGCGGGAGCGGGATCTGGAGGAACAGCGCAGTGCCCTGCAAGCGGAAGGCAACCGCATCGGCAAGGAGGTGGGGCAGCGGATCCAAGGCGGTGCCAGTGCCAGCGGGCCCGAGGTTCAGGAGCTGCGCGAGCAGGGCAATCGCATCAAACACGAGGTGGCTGCCCTCGAGGAGCAGGAGAAGGCCCTGGAGCAGCAGCTCCGTCAGCAGCTCCTGGCCCTGCCGAACCTGCCCTCCCCCCTCACCCCCGACGGCCGCGACGAGGCCGACAATGTGGTGGTGCGGGAATGGGGCGACCCGCGGCGGGAGCAGGGGCTCCAGGAGCACTGGGAGATCGCCGACCGGCTTGGCCTGATCGACACCGAACGGTCCACACGCATCGCCCAGAGCCGCTTCGTGACGCTGCTGGGCCAGGGGGCCCGGCTGGAGCGGGCCCTGATCCCCTTCATGCTGGATCTCCACGGCACCAAGGGCTACCTGGAGGTGTTGCCACCGGTGTTGGTGAACACCGCCAGCCTCACGGGCTCCGGCCAGCTGCCCAAATTCGCCGAGGAGAGCTTCCGCTGCGCCGACGACGACCTCTGGCTGACCCCCACCGCCGAGGTGCCGCTCACCTCCCTGCACCGCGACGAGGTGATCCCCGCCGACCAGCTGCCGATCCGCTATGCCGCCTACAGCCCCTGCTTTCGCCGCGAGGCCGGCTCCTACGGCCGGGACACCCGCGGCCTGATCCGGCTGCACCAGTTCAACAAAGTGGAGTTGTACTGGTTCTGTCGCCCCGAGGAGTCGGAGGCCGCCCATGAACAGCTCACCCGGGATGCCGAGGCCGTCCTGGAGGCCCTCGAGCTGCCCTATCGCCGCCTTGAGCTCTGCAGCGGCGATCTTGGATTCTCCGCCGCCCGCACCTACGACCTGGAAGTGTGGCTCGCCGGGGCCGGCACCTACCGCGAGATCTCGAGTTGCAGCACCTGCTCCGACTTCCAGGCCCGCCGCGCTGCGATCCGCATGAAGGAGGGCAAGGGCACCCAACTGCTCCATACCCTGAACGGCAGCGGTTTGGCGATCGGGCGCACGATGGCCGCCCTGCTGGAGAACGGACAACAGGCCGATGGCAGCGTGCGGCTCCCCGCCGTCCTGGCCCCCTACCTGGGCCACGATCGCCTGCTGCCACCGGCCTGATCCCCAAGGCCTGATCCCCAGGCCCCGCCCTAAGCCAGCGGCAGGGTGGGGACAGCCTCCAGAATGGTTACCGTTTGAGACAACAGTTGATGGGTGTTCTCACCGCACTGGCGATCCTGGCGGGGCTGATCGTGGTGCACGAGGCGGGCCACTTCTTCGCGGCCACCTGGCAGGGCATCCGCGTCAGCGGCTTTTCCATCGGCTTTGGGCCCGTCCTGCTGCAACGCCGGCGCCATGGGGTGTTGTTTGCCCTGAGGGCCCTGCCCCTGGGGGGCTTCGTGTCCTTCCCGGACGACGACGAGGACAGCCCGATCCCCGCCGATGACCCGGACCTGCTGCGCAACCGCCCCTTGGCCCAGAGGGCCCTGGTGATCGCCGCTGGCGTGATCGCCAACCTGCTGCTGGCCTGGGCTGTGTTGCTGGCCCAGGGGGTTGTGCTGGGCATTCCAGCTGGTTTCAGCACCAGTCCAGGCGTTCTGGTGGCGGGGGTGCAGGCGGGCCAGGCGGCGGCGATCGCCGGCCTGGAGCCGGGCGATCGGATCGTGAGCCTCCAGGGCCAGCCCATCCAAGGGGGCCAACAGGCCGTGGCCGACCTGGTGGAACGCATCCGCACCGCTCCGGACCAGACCCTCAACCTGGAAACCCAGCGGGGCGATCGCCGCCTGCCGATGCAGCTCACCCCCGCCGACCAGGGGGGCATCGGCCGGATCGGTGCCCAACTGCAGCCGAACGGCAGTGAAGTGTTCCGGGCCCCCCGCGGCCCCCTGGAACCGCTGCGCCAGGCCAATCACGATCTGGTGACCCTCACCCGCCGCACCGTGGCGGGATTCGCCGCCCTTCTCACCCATTTCGGCGCCATGGTCAGCCAGGTGTCCGGCCCGGTGAAGATCGTGGAAATGGGAGCCTCCCTGGCCCATCAGGGGGGGAGCAGCCTGTTTCTCTATACAGCCCTGATCTCGATCAACCTGGCCGTGCTCAACGCCCTGCCCCTGCCCCTGCTGGACGGGGGGCAGTTCATGCTGCTGCTGCTGGAGGGCCTGCGGGGCCGTCCCCTGCCAGAGCGGTTTCAACTAGCGTTCATGCAATCCGGCTTTGTGTTTCTGGTGGGACTCAGCCTGGTGTTGATCGTCAAGGACACCAGCCAGTTGCCGGCGGTTCAACAGCTGCTGGGCCGGTGAGCCCGAGCCGCCGCCGCTTTCCCAGTGCACGCCAACGGGCCCCCCAGCTGCTGGAGCGCCTCGGTGCCCTCTACCCCCACGCCACCTGCTCCCTCGACTGGCGCACCCCCTGGGAGCTGCTGGTGGCCACCATGCTGTCGGCCCAGTGCACCGATAAGCGGGTGAATCGGATCACCCCGGCCCTGTTTGAACGCTTTCGCAACAAGGCCAAGAACATCGTGGCCAGTGCGAGGCTCCTGCAGGACCACCACGGCGGCGCGGTGCCCGCCAGGATGAGGAGCTGCTGGAGCTCCCTGGGGTGGCCCGCAAGACCGCCAGCGTGGTGCTTGCCCATGCCTTTGGGATCAACGCCGGGGTCACGGTGGACACCCACGTGCGGCGGCTGAGTCAGCGCCTGGGCCTGAGCCAGAAGACCGATCCGGTGCGGATCGAACCAGACCTGATCAAGCTGGTCCCCCAGGCGGACTGGCAAACCCTGTCGATCCGGCTGATCTTCCATGGCCGGGCGGTCTGCACGGCCCGCAAACCCCAGGGCCCCAGCCGCGCGATCGCCGATCTCTGCCCCAGTCACCCTGGGGGGTAAGCTGCCAAAACTGTTGACAACCCCCAGTCCGGCCGCATGGCGAAGAAGTCGATGATCGCGCGCGACGTCAAACGCCGCAAACTGGTGGAGCGTTACGCCGCCAAGCGCTCTGCCCTGATGGCCGCCTTTGATGCGGCCGCCGATCCGATGCAGCGGTTGGAGATTCACCGCAAGATCCAGGATCTGCCCCGTAACAGCGCACCCATCCGCATCCGCAACCGTTGCTGGGCCACCGGCAAGCCCCGGGGCTATTACCGCGATTTCGGCCTGTGCCGCAACCAACTTCGCGAGCGCGCCCACAAAGGCGAACTGCCCGGCGTTGTCAAATCCAGCTGGTGAACCTCGGGCCCTCCGGCCCTCCTTCACCACCTCCCCCCAGCGCCCCAGCGGGCGCTTTTTTTGGGTCCGTCCTCCCCCACGCTTGCCAAGGCAACGAAACAGCGAGGGTGCCTCCGCCCCCTAGGGCCGGATGCGAGAATGGCACCTGACAACAAAAGGACATAACGCCCAGTGCAAGGACAAACTCAGTCGATCTCCTTCGATGGTCGGGAGATCCGACTGACCACCGGACGCTTCGCTCCCCAGGCCGGGGGCTCGGTGATGGTCGAATGCGGAGATACAGCAGTTCTGGTCACCGCGACCCGCTCTAACCCCCGCGAAGGGATCGACTTCCTTCCCCTGATCTGCGACTACGAAGAACGCCTCTATGCCGCCGGTCGCATCCCGGGCAGCTTCATGCGCCGGGAAAGCCGCCCGCCGGAACGGGCCACCCTGATCGCCCGCCTGATCGACCGGCCGATGCGGCCCCTGTTTCCGGCCTGGATGCGCGATGACCTGCAGGTCGTCGCCACGTGCCTGTCCCTCGATGAGCGGGTGCCGCCCGATGTGCTGGCGGTGACGGGGGCCTCCATGGCCACCCTGCTGGCGCGCATTCCTTTTTACGGTCCAATGGCCGCCGTGCGGGTGGGCCTGCTGGGGGACGACTTCGTGCTCAACCCCAGCTACCGGGAAATCGAGCGTTCCGAGCTGGATCTGGTGGTGGCCGGCACCCCCGCCGGGGTGATCATGGTGGAGGCGGGCGCCAACCAACTCCCCGAACAGGATGTGATCGAGGCGATCGACTTCGGCTACGAAGCGGTCAACGAACTGATCAAGGCCCAGCTGGCCATCCTTCAGGACCTGGGCATCAGCCAGGTGCTGCCCGAGGCCCGCACCGACGATGACGCCTTGCCGGCGTTCCTCCAGAAGGAGTGCGGCGGAGCCATCGGCGAAGTGCTGAAGCAATTCAGCCAGTCCAAGACCGAACGGGACGAGAAGCTCGATGCCATCAAGGCCCAGGTGAGTGAAACGATCGCCGGCCTCAAGGACAATGACGCCATCAAGGTGGCCGTCAGTCGCCACAGCAAAGCGCTGGGCAATAGCTACAAGAGCCTCACCAAGACCCTGATGCGGGCCCAGATCCTGCAGGAGGGCAAGCGCGTCGATGGTCGCAACCTTGATGAGGTGCGTCCGATCCAGGCCGCCGCCGGCGTCCTTCCGAAGCGGGTGCATGGCTCGGCCCTGTTCCAGCGCGGCCTCACCCAGGTGCTCTCCTGCGCCACCCTCGGCACCCCGAGCGACGCCCAGGAGATGGACGACCTCAACCCGTCCACCGAAAAAACCTACCTGCACCACTACAACTTCCCCCCCTACTCCACCGGCGAAACCAAGCCGATGCGTTCCCCCGGGCGCCGCGAAATCGGCCACGGGGCCCTCGCCGAACGGGCTCTGGTGCCGGTGCTCCCCAGCAAGGAAAGCTTCCCCTACGTCCTGCGGGTGGTGTCGGAATGCCTGAGCTCCAATGGCTCCACCTCGATGGGTTCGGTGTGCGGCAGCACCCTGGCCCTGATGGATGCGGGCGTGCCGCTCAAGGCCCCGGTGAGCGGGGCGGCCATGGGCCTGATCAAGGAAGGCGAGGAGGTGCGCATCCTCACAGACATTCAGGGGATCGAGGATTTCCTCGGCGACATGGACTTCAAGGTGGCCGGCACCGAGAAGGGCATCACAGCCCTGCAAATGGACATGAAAATCACCGGCCTTGAGGTGAAAACCATCGCTCAAGCCATCAATCAGGCCCGCCCCGCCCGACTGCACATCCTGGAGAAGATGCTGGAGGCGATCGAAAAGCCCCGTGACATCCTCTCCCCCCATGCCCCGCGCCTGCTCAGCTTCCGCATTGATCCCGAACTGATCGGCACCGTGATCGGCCCCGGTGGTCGCACGATCAAGGGCATCACGGAACGCACCAACACCAAGATCGACATCGAAGATGGCGGCATCGTCACGATCGCCAGCCACGACGGAGCCGCCGCCGAAGAAGCCCAGCGCATCATCGAAGGCCTCACCCGTCGGGTGAGCGAAGGCGAAGTGTTCAACGGTTCGGTCACCCGGGTGATTCCAATCGGGGCCTTCGTGGAAATCCTGCCCGGCAAAGAGGGCATGATTCACATCTCCCAGCTTTCAGAATCTCGGGTGGAGAAGGTGGAAGATGTGGTGAATGTGGGCGATCAGGTCACGGTACGCGTCCGCGAAATCGACAACCGCGGTCGCATCAACCTCACCCTGAGGGGAGTGCCCCAGCAGGAGCCCACCGCGGCCGAAGCCTGAGATCAGTCCCACGGGATTGATTCAGCCGGCTCCACGAGGGGCCGGTTTTTTTATGGCAAGCGTCGGTGCAGCCGAGGGACGATCACGCTCTGAACCACCATGCTGATCAGCACAACTCCCACCACTACCTCCAGCAGCAGGCCGTGTTCCAGAAACTGATCCAGCACCGGCGTTTCAGGCCGGGTGCCGGTATGAATCAGTTCCGGGGCAGCCGCCGCCAATCCAATCGACATCGCCCCTTTCGCACTCCAGCTGCCGAGGAAACGTTGCTTCGCTGGGGACAGGCCACTGCCCTGGGTGAAGATCGCTACCACCAGCGGCCGCAGCAAGGCCAGCGCCGCCAGCAGCACCAGGATCAGACAGAGGGCTAACGGCAGTCGATAGGCCACCACGGTGACCCCAGCGAAGAAGAAAATCACCGCCTCGGCCACCAGATTGATTGCTTCAATGTCCATCACCAATTCACGCTTCTCAGCCCCAAGTCCGCGACGGTCCAGCAGCAAACTACTGACTATTCCCATCACCAGAGCACACAACAGGCCGCCATGGCCAACCAGGGCCTGGGAACCAAACCCCAAAAACAGGAAGCCCAGCACCAGAACCACCTGATGGCTGCGGTGGTGGGCCACCTGGTGCATGGCCAGCATCATCAAGACCGCCAGCACGGTGCCGCTCCCCACCGCTAACGCCAGCCCGCCCAGGACGGAGACGCTGCCCGTCACCACGCCCGCCTCCACGGTGGCAGCGATCGCCCCCTGGTCGAGGTGCTGGAGCGCATCGATGGCGGCCGCGCCCACCAACAGGGTCATGGCGGAACCAAGGGCCGCCTCAAAATCGAACAGTTGACCCAATTCCGGCTCGAAGTTGGGAATGCGGCGGGTCATGAAGGTGAAAAAGGCCCAGTCCGACGGGGCCAGACAGATCGCCAGGGCCAGGGCCAGCACATTCCGCCCCACTGGCGTCATCGGGGGAGCCCAGTGCAGGCCGATCAGCCCGGCGATCACCGCATGGATCACCAAGGCCATGGCACCGATGCTCACCAAGGTGCCCGGCAGGGCCAGCAGCAGCCCGGCCCGCAGCAGGGGGCGGGAGCGCAGCAGCTGGCGGCTCAACTGGAAGCCCGCCGCAAACAACAACAAACTGGCCACATAGGCATCCAGCCGCTGCAGGCCATTGACCCTGGACATCAGCGGGAAGAGCTGATCAGGCACTAAAAGACCGATCAAAAACAATGGAATCGGGCCGGGCAGGCCCCAGCGCACCACCCAGCGATCCGCAGCGACCGCCGCCACCATCAGGGCACCGAGAGCAATCGGAAACAGAGGATTCATCGTCCTGCTAAGGCGGCGGAATGGGACAACAGCGGCAGCGACCTGATCTTCAAAGGGGAAACTCTGGATCGATCGTCGCCATGGCCGCCGCCGAGCGGCGGCAGAGTTCAGCATGGGTGATCCCGTGGCTGGCGATCAGACAACCGGCCTGGCGAACATCGCCGGTGTTGTAGAGGAGAGGCCGGCCATCGGCATGGCTGAAGGCGCCGCCGGCGGCCCGCAACACCGCCTCCGGGGCGGCCATATCCCAGTCCTTGGGGGCGGTACGACCGGAGAGGGAGATGTAGAGGTCCGTTTCCCCCCGCAGGATCATGGCCACCTTGCCGCCGACGCTGCCGACCGCCCGGGATCCCCCCAGGGCCAGCTCCGCCACTAACGCCTCCAACCGCTGGTCGCGGTGGTTGCGGCTGGCCACCAGCACCAGCTCGCCGCAGGTACGGCGGACACTGAATCGGGCCGGCGAACGGTCCCCAGCCCGGTTCTCGCACCAGGCCTCGCCCACGCCGTCGTCCTCAGAAGCCGGCGGCAGACCGAACCAGAGCTCCTCCAGCTCCGGCAACAGCACCACCCCCAGCACGGCCCGCTGCCCATGCACCAACGCCAGATGGACGGCGTACTCGCCGGTGCCCTGCAGAAAGTCCTTGGTGCCATCGAGGGGATCCAGGATCCACAGCCATTCGGCGGCCAACGGCTCGCCCGGGCGCAACTGCTCCTGGGCGGACTCCTCGCTTAACAAGCTCCAGGCGGCGGCGGGGAACGCGGTGCTGAGTCCATCCAACAGCCAACGATTCACGGCCAGATCGGCGGCCGACACCGGCCCCTCGCCCCCGTCCTCCACGCTCAAGGCGGGGGGGAAGCCATGGGGCGGCACCTCGCCGCGGGCATAGGCACGCAGGATGTCGGCCGCTCCCCAACACAGCCGCCGCAGCTCCACCAGCAGAGTTGCCGTGGCGATCCCCGACGGCAGGCTGAGGCCACAGGGAAGCAGGCCCTCGGCAATTGGGGCTGGCGAGGCCGGCATCATGGGGAATCGAAAGCAGCATTGTGCCGGTCCTGCGGCAACGGCCCTCCCATGCAGCAGCCCGAACCCGCCGCCGGGGTGCTCTATCTGGTGGGCACTCCGATCGGCAACCTGGACGACCTTTCCCCCCGCGCCCGGCGCGTCCTGGCGGGGGTGCAGCGGATCGCCTGCGAGGACACCCGCCGCAGCGGCCTGCTCCTCCACGCCCTGGGGCTGCGGGGGCGCTTGGTGAGCTTCCATCAGCACAACCAGACGACCCGCATCCCGGCCCTGCTGGCGGCCCTGGCGGCGGGGGAATCGGTGGCCCTGATCAGCGACGCCGGGCTGCCGGGCATCTCCGATCCCGGGGAAGATCTGGTGGCAGCGGCCCGGGCCGAGGGCCGGGAGGTGATCTGCGTTCCGGGTCCCTGTGCCGTGACCACGGCGCTGGTGAGCAGCGGCCTGCCCACGGGCCGCTTCTGTTTTGAGGGGTTCCTGCCCCCCCGGCCGGCGGCCCGGCGGCAGCGGCTGGCGGAGCTGGCCCAGGAGCCCCGCACCCTGGTGCTGTTCGAGGCGCCCCACCGGCTAGTGGGCCTGCTGGAGGACCTGGAAACGGTGTTGGGCGATCGCCCCCTGCAGGTGGCGCGCGAGCTCACCAAACGCCATGAGCAGCAGGTGGGCCCCCGGGTGAGCGCGGCTCTGGAGCATTTCCGCCGCCAGCCGCCCCAGGGAGAATGCACGCTGGTGCTGGGCGGAGCGGCGCCAACGGCGGCGCCGGCCTGGGATGGCGAGGATCTGCGCCAGCAGTTGCAGGCCCTGCTGGCGGAGGGGTTGAGCCGGAGCGAAGCGGCCCGAGCCCTGGCGGCCCGGAGCGGCCAGAGCCGGCGGGAGCTCTATGCCCTGCTCCATCAACCCGACGAGGGAGCGCCGGACGAGGTCGGGCCCGACGAGGCCCCCTAGGCTCGAAGCAGGTTCCACCCACCGCACCGTCCCACGATGCTGCTGCGCCTGCGCCTGCTGTTGGCCACCCTGTTGGGCAGCACGGCCCTGCTGCTGGTGCTGTGCCTGGGCTCCCAGAACCTCAACGATCGCCCCGGGCTGCGGCTGGGATTCGCCCAGCTGGCCCCCTTGCCCACCGGCTTCCTCACCGGCGTGGCCCTGGTGCTGGGGGTGCTCAGCGGCGGCGGCACGGCGGCCCTGCTGGCCCCCGGGGCCGAGGAGCGGGAGGACTGAACCCTGAACCCCGGAGGGAGCAATGGCCGTGACAGCCCCCGGTGAGTTTGCCAGGGTGGAGGCAGTGGCAACCGGGCCAAGCCGATGAACCAGAAGGAGATCCACGGGCGCGCCCATGACTTTTGCGCCCCGTTTCGCATCGATGACGGCAGCCGCTTTCGCCTTCGGGACATCAACCCCGGCGACACCCTCAACCTGGAAGCCGGCAACAAACCCGAGGCCCAGCAGGTGTTGCGGGAAGGGGTGGAGTTGCTGGCGGAGATGCAGGACAAGCTCTATGCCCAGGACCGCTGGGCGGTGCTGTTGATCTTTCAGGCGATGGACGCCGCCGGCAAGGACGGCACGATCAAACACGTCATGAGCGGCATCAATCCGCAGGGGTGTCAGGTCCATTCCTTTAAAGCCCCCTCAGCCGAGGACCTGGATCATGATTACCTATGGCGCTGTAATCAGCGCCTGCCGGAACGGGGGCGAATCGGCATCTTCAACCGCAGCTATTACGAAGAGACCCTGGTGGTGCGGGTGCATCCGGAATTACTGGCGCACCAAAGCATCCCAGTGGAACTAATCAACAAAAACATCTGGCAGCAACGCTTTGAGCAGATCCGCCACTACGAAAACTATCTCTTTCACAATGGCGTGATTGTACGAAAGTTTTTTCTGCATGTGTCCAAAAAAGAGCAGAAACGTCGCTTTCTCCAGCGCCTTGAGAAACCTGAAAAAAACTGGAAGTTCTCGGCCAGCGACATCAAAGAACGGGCCCACTGGGACGCCTACATGGATGCCTATGAGGACATGATCCAGCACACCGCCACTCCCCATGCCCCCTGGTATGTGGTTCCAGCGGACAACAAATGGTTCACCCGCCTGGTGGTGGCGGCGGCGGTGATCGACACCTTGGATTCGCTCAACCTCCACTATCCGCAGATCAGCGAGCCGGCCAAAGTGGAGCTAGCCACGGCGCGGCAGCAGTTGCTGGAGGAGTAGGGGGTGACGGCCCCTGGGCGGCCAGTGTCAGCTCTCGGGCAAGGCGTAGAGACCGCCTTCCATCACCACCCGACTGATGCCCTGGGCCAGCAGATAGGGGGCGGTGCGCTCCAGCAGCCGCGGATCGGGCAGCTTGATCACCCGCTGGGTGCGTCCGCATTGGCGCTTGGCCTGGCGAGGGTTGATGAACAACACCAACGCCTGGCGCTCCACCTCCCCATCGGGCAGGACGCCCAGCTCCGGGAAATCGCTGAGGGGACGGGCTTGAAGCTCAACGGTTTTGTCCACAAGCAAGTAAGCGCTCGTGGCCAGCGGGGCGGCGCTGAGCGGCAGGACCACCCCGACGGCATGGTCATCCACCAGCTGGGCCACCGCAATCGGCTGGAAGGGATCGGAGCCCTCGTCGTCGTCCCCTTCGAACTCGTCGCTGTCCTCGTCGCTGTCCTCGTCGTCGCTGGCGCCGAAATCATCGGCATCTTCGATCGCCAGCAGGGTTCCCTCTTCGGCCTCGGGGTCGGGGCCGGGGCCGGGATCGGGGCTTGGCGGCACCACTAGGGGCGCGGGGTGGGGCACGGGAATCGAGAGCTGCAGCTCGGGGCGAGGCTCGGGCGGAGCCACCACCGCCGGGGAGGCGATTGATTCCAGGGGCTCCAGTGGAGGAGGCGACGCGATGGGGGCGGCGGGCTCGGGCTCAGAAACCGCAGCAACTTCGGCTTCGGCTGCAGTTTCGAGTTCGAGTTCAGGCTCAGGCTCGGGCTCGGGGGCCAGATTCCCCGGTGAGGCCAAGCGGCGGCTCCGTTGCTGCTTGAGGGTTTCGTAGTCCTGCGGATCGAGGGCGGCCTTCACCACCCGGCTGATGGTGTTGGGGCTGCAGCCGTAGTGATTGGCAAGGGCCTGGGTGCTCTCGCCGCCGCGGAAGCGAGCCACCAGCTCCTGTTTCTGGCTGTCGCTGAGCCGGGTGGCCGCCATGGGCGAGCTTTTGCACGGTTGCCCACTCTAGGTGGGTGTCCCCTGACCCTCTCCAAACCGCCCCCCAACGCCCCCGCACCGCCGCTGGCACAATGCCTTCGATGCTCCCTTAGCTCAGCTGGATAGAGCAGCTGCCTTCTAAGCAGCCGGTCGTGTGTTCGAATCACACAGGGGGCGTTTCAGTCAGAGCCTGATTTTTCAGCCCCAAAGCTTCTCTGCCACAGGCTTTTGGGCTGTCAGGCTTTGCCGAGTTCTGCTCGCCCGTGCCAGGCTGTGAGAAGGACCTTCTCACATACCTTCTCACATGCCAGCGGTCCCGGAATGGGATGTTTTGCTCCGTGGCGGGGTCCTGCGGGCCCTCGGCCAGAGGGGCTGCCGAAGTGGCTGGACGGTGTCGAACTTCAGGGGGCGGACCCGGCTTCACATCACGGCCCGCGCCGGTGATGGGCATCGCAAGCAGCTGCTCCTGCCCTACCCCTGGGAGTCAGACCAACTCGAAGCCATCCGCGACGGCGTGGTGACGGTCTACGAGGCCTTCCAGAACGGAGCCCCTCTCGAGCTGGCCATCGCGGAGCTGAGTACAGCGAAGGCTGAGGCCAGGCGCCAGGCAGAAGCCCTCGCCAGCCAGTCCTCAAACCTGCAGCCCAGCGTTCAACCTCCTGCACCAGCCAGCCGCCCGATCTCGATCGACTGGGCCGGCCTGATACGCCGCTACCAGCAGCACAAGCTGCGCAGCGGCGAAATCAAGGAATCGACCTGGGAACGGCTTTACAAGCCGCGAATGGCGCTGGTCCTCAAGACAGCGAAAGGGCCATCGGCTGCCCGCGATGCAACCCAACTGCTGGAAGCGCAAGCTGATCTGTGGAGTCAGCGCCCTGGCTGTCGCACCAGAAGACTGCAAATCCAGTACACCGCTGCTCTGCTTCGTTGGGCGGTCAGCCAGAAGCTGCTTCCAGCCCAATGGGCTCCGCCGCCTGACCTGTCCACGATTATCGGTCGGTCACGGGAGAGCCGAGCGGTCACGACGCCGATTGCCGTGCCAGACATCCTGGCGATGGTGCAGGCCGTCCCGGACCCGCGCTGGAGGTTGGCCTTCCAACTGCTCTGCGCCTTTGGCCTGCGACCCGAAGAGCTGCAGCATCTGCAGCTTCGCCAGGGACGGCTCTGGTGCACCTATGAAAAGGTTGCCTCTCGCGGCAAAACCAAGCCCAGACCCCTGCGGCTGCTGCCCTGTGACCACTGGGCCACGGAATGGAAGCTCCTCGAGACCTTTGATCCGGCAAAGCTCCCACCCATGCGAGCTGGCTTCGGCTCGGATTCCTTCAGTCGCTACCTGCTGAGGAGGCAGCACTGGCAACACCTGCGCCAGCAGTACGAAGCCCAGGGAGAAAAGTTGGTGCTCTACTCCTGCCGCCACGGTTACGCCCACCGGGCCCACGTGATCTGTGACCTGCCGCCCAAGGTGGTTGCCGCCGCAATGGGTCACAGCGTTCAGACCCACCTGGCGGCCTACAGCCGCTGGTGCGGGGATGACGTGGTGGATGACGCCTTCGCCAAGGCGGAGCAGCGCCTGCTCGCATCCTGAAGCCGACCGGTCAGAAGCCCGTGACTGCTGGGAGAGGCTGTTGCCCATGACAGGTCGCGCTGAGCGAGCCATCTTTGGGGCGGCTTCATGGCGAATGGTTCGCCTGCCACCGTGAGACCACCCCCACAGACCTACAGTTCAGGGCCCACGAGGCCAGCCTGACCATGGCCCTGCTCACCCCCCGCCAAAATCCACCAAGCCAGGCCATGCCTGACGGCCCCGCCCAAGGGACGCGCCTGACGCCTGAGAACCTGGCGTGGGTGGATGAGAAGATCAAGGAGCCCGGTTGGGCCAAGCAATTCCTGATCTCTGCTGGTCTCCTCGATTCCAAAGGTCATTGGAATCCCTCATATTGGCCTGAAAATGGCGAAGCCGGTTCGAAATAGCCTCGGCCCCCTTCTTCTGCACCACGGCTGCGATCGATCCCTTGCGGAGCTTGTGCTCGAAGGCAAGACCTCACCGATTCCAAGCGAGAACAGATATGACTGGCTTGGGCCCGGAATCTACTTCTGGGTCGACAGCCCCTCTCGCGCCATGACCTGGGCCAGGGAGAAGCAACAAAAGAAGCCGGAGGAGATGGCTGAGCCGTACGTTCTGGGAGCCTTCGCTTACCCAGGGCATTGCCTCAACCTGACGGACTATGGAGCCCTTGACGAACTACGGGTTGCCTACGAGAAGGTCAAGCTCGTGGTCGAAAGCCAGGGCGGCAAGCTTCCATCCAACGGTGCAATGGAGAACGGTATCTATCTCTACCGGCCTCTGGATTGCCTCGTTATCAAGATGGTTCACAAGCTCAGGGAAGAGAGCGGCCTCGAAGCCTATGACAGTGTCTACGGCATCTTCGTTGAGGGCCAAGATCTCTTCCCAGGATCAGGCTTCAAGGCAAAGAGTCATGCGCAGATCGCCATTCGCAATCCGGAGTGCATTGCCGGCTACTTCCGCGTCCCTGATTTTACCTGAGGTGGTGTTCCGGCCCCTTTGCAGCGTCAGAACTGCAGATGCCGCCGGCTCCAGCCAGTGATCGTGGCCTCCACGTTCTCCAGGTGCCACTGCAGGGGCCCCCGGCCCTTGGTGCAGCCCCAACGCCTGTAGTGCTTGCCCGGGGTGAGCACACCCCGCAGCCGCAGCTGGCGGAGGGTTTCGCGGCTCATCCCAAGAGCAGCGCAGGCTTCGGCGGTCGTTACCCAGCAGCGGTGACGTCCAGATGGGGGTGGCGTCGTCTGGTTCTCCATCAGGCCAGCTCCCGGAGCACGCTGACCACGGCGGGATTCCAGAGGATCTGGTAACCACTGTGGTTATGTCGGCAGTAGGGCATGGCCTCTGCCCACTCCCTTCCCCGTTCTGTGAGCTCCCATTCATCACGAGCGTTGCGGTGCTGCAGCCCGCAAGCTGCCAGGTGCTGGTTCATCACCCTGGCTGACATGTTCATCAGACGCCCGAGCTGCGTGGCGTTAAGCGAACAGATGGGGTCCTCTGCCGCGGGCAAGGCCCGGCGGAGGGTTTCCATCGCCAGTCCGGTGTTTTCCTGAATGCAGGTGAGGGTGGCAGCCATGGCGATGCCGGGCTTTACCCCAGGGACCTGAGCGACGGCCTGACCGATCAGCAACAGGGCGCCGACGCTGTCCTGCTTGTCTGAGGCCAAGGATGCCGACGTGGGAGCGAGGCCAGGCACGGAGTAGCGCCCAGTCCGGCGGATCGCCGGCAGCACCTCGTGCGTCACCCAACGCTTGAAGCGCTTGGCCTCCGGCTTGCGACTGCCGAGGACCAAGGTGTAGAGCCCGGGTTCGTTGATGAGGTTCAGGCTCGGTGGCCCGCCGGCTGGGGCACCCTCATTTGAAATGAGGGTCTTCTCGTCCCCATCCAGACGGCTGAGCGCTTGGCTCACGTTGCCGATGCCGAGGGTTGAGCAGACATCTGCAGCGACAAACCAGGGTTCGTCCTGCTCGTCGGTGAAGACGCGGATCTGGCTACCTTCGAAGTCAAAGGGAACCAGGGAGCTTGAAGTCGTGTTGTTCATCGGTCTGAAAACGGTGTGACGGGTGGAACCTCACCGGCGTTAGTGCCGGCATCGGGGCGGAAGACGGTGTTCGCGCTGGTCGACGGCCTTGGCGGCACCGGCCCGGCGAGCACGAGCAGCAGAGTGCTGAGCTGAAACGCCAGCCCCAGCAGCACCAGCCCGCGAAGGCAAGACAGGCTGGAGGCCGTGACCATGACGGTGGGTCTGCGGCTGCGGCAGAACGCAGGCAGCTGGGGACCGGGTCGGTTAGGGGCCCTGCCGCTCCAGGCCCCGGCGTTGGGGACGCGACGATCGAGCGGCATCAGAACAACTCCTCGCCGTCGTCGGCAGCGCCGGTGCTCCAATCACCGGCAGTGATGCCAGTGGTGGTGTAACCCTCGACCTCCTCGAACCCGTCGGTGGGATCGACCTGCTCGTAGGGCACGAACTCAACGACCTGGACAGCTCGCGGCTGGAAGGTCATGCCGCAGCCGTTTTCTCCGTCCCAGTCGTAAATGTCAAAAGCGACCACGACCTTGGAGCCGTTGCCGATGGCGGCACCATCCCAGGGTTGCTTCCTTGCATCAACAATGCGCGGCCCCTCGGATAGAGAGCCATCGCGCCGCTGGAACTGCGGCACCTTGAAGCGCAGCACGGTGATCTCGCTGGGCTTCTCCTTATCTGCCTTCCAGGGGAAGCCCTTCTCTGCCCGGCGCTTGCGGCTGCCGTGGAGAGCAATGAACTGGTCCTCCATTGCCAGCAGGAAGGATTGGGCCTGCTCATCGCTGTTGGGGAGCAGCAGATCGGCAGTCCATGCCTTGGGTTTGCTCTTGTCGAGCTGATGCCTTGGGGTGATCAGGTGGGCCCAGCGCACTTCGGCGAGGGGGCTGCGGAAGATGTCTCTAGCCATGGGATGAATCGGTGAAATTCGGGTGTTGATCGAACGGGGGCAGGGGTGGCAAGCCAAAGCGCTCGCGCAGCAGGTGATGCACCGCTCCACTGGCGGAGAGGTTGTGGGTCTCCATCACCTCTCGGATCCGCAGGAAAACATCGGTGCGCACCTGGGTCTGGATGAAATGGCGACCAGCCAGAGAACGGGGCTGCTCGCCATAGCGGCGTGGCGGCCGGGGGCGATGGCTCTCGCTCATGGGCCTGGCTCCACAGGAGCTTCCGCCTGCACCTGGCCCTGCGCTTCTTCGAGGAAGAGTTCGATGAAGTCGCTGTGCTGGCGCTGGGTGATGCGATCACCGATGGAACGGGCGTTGCGCGGCACCTGGAAGTGCTCGCGGAATGCTTTGGTCAGCTCCTGACGTGTCGCCTGGGGCAGTTCGAGGACGCGGCGGTGAACCTCGCTGACCTCCTCAGGGGTGAGGGGAGCGAGGCTTGTATCCCCATCCGCAGGTGCCCCGTCGCCCTGGGCGTCAGCCAAGAAAAGCGGCTCTTCCGGCGATGGGTCTTCGGCCTTCGGCTCAGAGCAAGTCTGCTGAGCAATCCCCTCATCGGGCTTGTCATCAGACTGTTCTGAATCCGCAGAACAAGGCTGTACAGCCCGAGCCTGCGAAGACACAGGAATGCCCAGCAGCATCGCCAGCATCAGACCGGTGGTTTCGGTCAGATCGCTGGCCTCATCAGCCCAGGACTCGCTGCAGAGCTCGGCCCCGGCGACATGCATCACCGTGACATGAAGCCTGGAGCGGCCTTGCTGCTCACGCAGCTGGGCGGACCAGCCGATCCCGCGGCGGAAGGCGGGGCGGGCTGAGTGCACCACCTCCGCCAGATCGGCAGCGGTGATGGGGGACACCTCGGCCTGGAAGCTGGCCAGGGCATGGGTGAGCTTTTGCTCGGGGGTGGCGTCGGCCAGGACGGCTGGCGGCGCCTCAATTTCGGCCTCTGAAGGCCTGGGGGGTGGAGCCATGGCGGATCGAATCGGGCGGTTGCCCGCTGATCCGAAATTAGCACTGTTCACTGATAGCCGCACTCACAGCGGCTGTTAATTCCTAGCCATCAGGCTGGGACTGGCTTCTTGCCTCTGCGGCCGCTGGGCTTGGTGCCCTTCCTGTTGGCTGCCTCCCACTGGTCCAGCCAGCACTTGGGCAGGTACTGGTCGCCTTCGATCCACAGCGGGGCCAGCTCCTCCGGTTTGTAGTCGCCGAAGCCCGTGAGCACGGCAAAGAAGCGCTTGCGGTGCTCTTCGCTTGCCTCGACCGCCAGGGAGTTGAGGGCGTCGCTGGGCTCAAGGCCGCATTCATCGACGACCCGGCGCATCTGGTTGCGCCACTTGCTGGAGAGCTCCGTGGCCTTGCGCTGGCCAACGGTCGGCGCGGGCGTCGTGCGGAAGGTTTCCGGCACATCCCGCAGACCGCAGTAGCAGGCCCAGAGTTCAAGTGCCGTCCAGGCCGGGCACTCGTCGTCACCCAGCGGGATGGCGCCCTCGAGCTTCTCCTTGATCGCCTGGTTCTTGACCGGGCCCCAGTCCTTGTGGGCGATGCGGCGGTTGATTTCACCCAGCTGCCAGAAGGCCTTCTGGCGCAGCTCGCCGGCCTTGCCCTGCTCGATCACCGAGAGGTTGCCGTAGGAGATCGCCTCGAAGCCGGCCTCCTCCGCCCAGCTGCAGGCGGTGTACTGGGTCCAGCCGTTGGTTCTACGCCAGTTCAGCAGCATCCGACCGAACGCTGCGCGGTTCTCCTCCTGGCGCTCAAGCAGCTCCGCGTAGGTGATGGCCACGTTCAGGATCCTGAATGGGATTTCCCGAACCATACGGCAAACTTGGCACTCCTAGTCACGTCCTGACACGTCCTGGCACATCAGGTCTGATCATGTCCGAGCCTCTGCAGGATCTGCTTGGCAAGCTGCCCAGTGGCGATCTTCCCTGTCTCTGCCTGCAATCTCAGAGCAAGGGTGTAGGGGTGCTCGCCGGGATGGGCCTTTGCGAGACGCCTCAGCCGCTGCTGCAGTTCTGCCGGATCCATCAGTGTCCCAGCAGCACTTGCCTCGGGGTGCCAAGCAGCTGCTCGGCCTCCTCCACGGAGCGGCAGACTGCTGCTAAGCCGCCGAGCTGCTGAACGAGCATCAGGAAGGCCCGCTGCTCCGGGCTGAGCACGCCCTGGCCTGTCTTGACCTCCACGGCGACGAACTGGGCGAGCCGCTGGCCGACCAGTTCTGGCGTGATCTCCAGCGAGCGCAGACCGATCAGGTCGCTGCTTCCCTTGCACAGCCCGAAGCGCACGAAGCGCCCCTGCTGGTCGACCAGGGCGCCGGTGTTATTGCGCCAAAGGCGCACAGCCCCGCGGCCGCAGGCCAGACGAATGCGCTGCTGGATCTCGTGTTCGCTAGGTGAGGAGGCCATACCTCCTGTTGCCAGCTGTGCTTCGGCGGCTGGTTATGACGACTCGCGACGGCGGGCGGCATCACAGCTATTGACAATATTTGAGACTCGAATTGACAAAGGCCTAGAAAGGAGCTGCCTGTATAAACCCTTCGCTTTCAGAGATCTATGTCCACACGAACTGAATTCACATGCCCGCAGTGCAGGGTGTATGATGAATTTACTGAAATACATCTCTCCAGGCACGAAGGATTTTCTCGTCTAAATGGAGCCACGCTATTCGTGTGCAGCAATTGTGGCTTGGCAATTATCCCACAGGAAGAGTTTAGCTCCGGTGACGTCCCTGATGGCCCCTTGGCATGGCCCGACCAAGACTCGGCCATGGACGCACTGCTGGCAATCGAGCGCAGAATGTCCTCTCGACCCGATGCCGCGTCCGATGGCCCTGAGGGCAGAGACGCTCAGCTTGACTATCTAAAAGATTTGGGGAGACGACTAGACTCGGCAGGGCCCGAAAAGGGGGGCTGCCAGCTTATTCAATCCCCTCATTATATTGCACTTGAATACCATAGTACGGTGCTGCTCAGTTGCCTAAATGGCGTGGTGCCCACTTATTATGCCCAGGTCTATGCCTTGGCCAAACTTCTGCCGGCAGAAAAAGAAAAGCCTCCTTATTATATGGTTGCCTATTCAGTCGTGCAGGCCCGTCATTTGTCAGACTCCATGGACAGCGGGGTCGAGGCCGACAAGCAAGAGGCCTTTAAACACGGTAAGCCATTGTTCTGGTTTGCGCCACCCGAGGAAAAGGTCTTCCTTAGGCTAGCAAGTCCCACCCCTGAATTCCTGGAAATGGGAATTCAGATGGCCTCTAGCTACTGGAGGATCGCCGCTTCTGATGATCGAATGTGGCAGAAATAAGTCGAAGGCGGAATGCACTACGCGTAGCTTCGGCGACTTTGACTCGCGCCATGATTGCCAAGGGGCAAGCGGACTATTTTGTGATTGTCCTGAGCTGAGCAGCCACCTTTATGGTCTTCCAGATAATCCTGATGGCCAGATAACCTTGCCTTCGGGGGGCCCTGGGCAAGCCTCAGCCTTGGCCTGGAGCAATAGCGAGATTCGTGATAGGTCTGTTTGCAGCTAGTTTTCAGATTTTCTTTGGTCTTTGATGAACCGTCGGTTCACCTAAATGTTGCTGCCGACCTTCTGCCTGGCGGCCCACACATGCCTGGCCCAGCCCGCCTTGTAGCCGCGCTCCTGCTCGCGCTGCAGCAGCTGCTCGAAGGTCCGGCAACCGGCTGCTGGGTGCGTGCGCCGGGGCCGCTGCTGCTGGTTGGGTTTGGGCCGATGGCGGGCTGCGCCCGTGACTTCAACAAGCTCGCCCTCAAGCTGCTGGAGCCCGCGGCGCTGCTCATCGCGCTCGTCGGCCAGGAACAGGTGGCCACAGTCCGGGCACACCTGCGCGGCGCTGGGGCAGCTGCAGAAGCAGACCGGGCAGTCCTTGATCGGAATCGAGACGCCCTCCCGCCGGCGGCGGCCGGCCAGGTTCCACTCGCGCTCATCGGTGGGCAGGCCATGGCGATGGGCATTGCCGACGTGATCGAGGATCACCGCCTCGCTCTTCCCCGGAGCGGGACGCAGAGCCCGGCCGACCATCTGCAGATAGAGGCTCAGGGAAGCGGTGGGGCGCATCAAGATCGCGCCGCCGACTGAGGGGATGTCGGTGCCCTCAGAAATGATCATGCAGCTGCTGAGCACCTCCACCTCGCCGGTGCCGAGCCCGGCGATCAGGCGTTTGCGTTCCTCGGCAGGGGTGCCGCCGCTCACCGACGCGGCCCGGATTCCCGCAGCGCGGAAGGCGCCGGCCATCTGCTCGGCGTGCTCGATCGTGCAGCAAAAAACAATGGCCGTACCCGGGTGCAGTCGACGGCGGTAGTGGGACACCGCATCGCCGATGGCGGCCCGGTCCCCGAAGGCGCGTGCCGCCTGCTCCAGGTCGTACTCGCCCATGCGGCGACGGAGCTTGCTGTTCCTGGCTCCTGGCCAGGAGAAGACTCGGGGTTTTGCCAGCCAGCCCTGCTCCACCAGCCAGGCCGCTGAGGGACCCAGCACCAGGGCCTCGAAATAGCCGCCGGCCACCACGCCCAGTCCCTTCCCGTCGAGGCGTTCTGGGGTGGCGGTCTTGCCGATCAGATGGGCGCCTGGCCAGGCCTCGATGATCCGGCCCCAGACGTTGCCTGCCACCAGGTGGTGGGCCTCGTCCTGAATGATCAGATCCGGCGGCGGCAACTGCTCCAGCCGCCGGGCCACGGTCTGTACCGAGCCCACCGCTACCTGGCGCCCCTGTAGCCGCATGCCGGGGGAGACCACGTCGGGCTCCAACCCCCAGGCCCGCACGGTGCCGGTGAGCTGCTCGATGAGCTCGGCCCGGTGGGCGAGCACCAGCACCCGCCGGCCCTTGCCTGCAGCACCCTGAACGATGGCGCCGATGGTCTGACCCTTGCCTGCACCGGTGGGCATGACGGCGCAGACCCGACGGTGGAGCTTGAGGGCGGCGCGGAGATCGCTCAGCAGCTGCTGCTGGTAGTCGCGCAGGACGATCGGGGCCATGGGCATGACGACAGGCTTTGCGCTGAGCAGAT
>Ga0114980_10000272_pt1 | contig 36673 bp, 38 predicted proteins | sample S_140806_EF_Meta_FD_87018 | JGI IMG/M metagenome (GOLD analysis project Ga0114980, IMG submission 87018) | Freshwater microbial communities from Lake Simoncouche, Canada to study carbon cycling - S_140806_EF_MetaG | ecosystem: Environmental > Aquatic > Freshwater > Lake | place: Lake...
CTCCTTACCCTTGTAGCCCACCAAACCGTCTCCAAGAGCCACGAAGGGCATCGTATAGCCCACCGGGGGAGTGCCGTAAGACTTCAAGCTGAAGTCCCAGACATAGTTATCCACCTTGGCCACCGAGTATTGGTATAGGGCAAAGTTCGTATCCGTCTCAAGCGCCTCAATGCTAAAGCGCCCAGAGAAGCTCTCCGTCCACCAAACAGGGTCTTCAACGCCTCCGGCCGCACGAGCTTTTGTCTCGATGTCTCCTGTCCCTGTGAGCGACCAAGTGCCCGCCTTGGGCTCCGGGCTGATGGAGATACGCTTTGCCTGGTTCGCCGTAAGTTCTGTGACAGTAAGCACCGGGTCATCTAGGTCATTCCAAACATTCTGGAAGACCACAGGGGATTGCTTCAGCTTGATGAGGAATGAGCCGCTTACGCTGGCTGAACCAGTCTTGAGGATGACCACCCGTGAGGCTGTCGGTGGGGATAACAGGTTTCCGTTCACGGAGAGCGAAAGGTTGGTTCCTATGCTATTGAAGTCTATCTTGACGAGGGCGTTTGAGCTCTTGCTAACCAGGACTCCCCCCGCAGCCGAAATGTCCGGCATAGCGTTCATCGCCGTTTGGATTTGTGCCGCCGTCGCAGCATAGGATACCGTTATCGTCGTAGAACCATACGTTAAAGCGTATGTCCCCGAAGTTGGAGCGGCGCTCACCTTGCCGATGGCAAGCCTGACTGTGCATCCGGTCGGGAAAGCCACCTCCTCCATTAGGCGTGTCAGCCCGGCGGACAATCGAACCAAGTGCAGCTCCAAGTTGAGCGAGTCTCCCTGAAGGAATACGATGGGTTGCGCGGGCGTATTCGAGCCAAAGCTCTCATACAGGTTGCCGGACTCGGCATCAATCCACAGTTTTACTCTTGTTTTAGACATTATACGGGAGGACTAGGGTCGGAGCCCAGCCAACGAGCTGGCACATTGTAAATCTGCCCGCCAATTCGGAGCGAAAGCTCCAAGGGGTGAGTCGTCGTTGTGTAGTTGCCCGAAATGCCTGGAGCACCTTGAGTGCGGAAGGTGACGCTTTCGTAGTGATTATAATAATAGGCTCTAGTTATAAAGGGGTTGGTGGCAAGGGCGGCGGCCTCCGGCGTGTTATTCAAGGCATCCTTAATGTCGTCTGACACTAGCCCCGTGTGCGTGTGACCGACAAGAGCGTAGCCCGACAAGTCTCCCACTTCTGCCTTGGTTGCCAACTGTGCCGTTAAGCCAACAATTTCTGCTATCGTGTGGGTATGAACAAGGTCTGCCTTATTGGCGATGTTGTCGATGTAGCCCTGCAACCCGCTCACATCGGCTATTAGGTGTGTATGCACAAAGTCTGCCTTCGCAGAAAGGGCCGTGGCCAGGCCAGTCACGTCTGTGATGGCGTGAGTGTGGATGGCTGGAGCGGCTCCTGTGAGCGCGGCGGCGGTCAGGAAGACATTGGTGGACGAGGGAGCGTCTGCACCCGCTATGGCATCCAAAGCGTCCGCAGAGGGCATGTCACCCTCAAGGGTGGTGATGCGGGACTCGAGCTCGACGTCCTTGTTCGTAAAGGGAACGAAGTTGGGTAGACCAACGGCACCTATGTTAGTTCGGACCTGAAGCTGCTCGTTGCTGGTTAGCGTTTGGGCGGTGTCGTAGCGAACCACGCTATCTGCCGGGATAACATCTCCCCATTCCACGAGCGTGTAAGAGTCCGTGTCAATTAGGTCGTTAAAAACCGTTGCCGTGTTCTGCACGAGGGTCTGCCTCTTGCCGTTCAGTTCGACCTCAATCTCCGCAAAGGCAGAAGCCGACGCACCGCCGGCGAGCATAAGCTCAACATCGAGCGCGTTCATCGAGAGTTCGCCGAACTTCGAGGAGTAGGCTATCAGCCCTCCGTAGTCCGCTGCCATGACTGTCGCATTGACGAGTGTGTCGTATTGGATTTGCGACTGGCTGATTTCAAACTCGAAGTCGTCCACCGCTTCCACGGTCATCCCAATGGCTACCGAAATCGTCGCAGCTGAAAGCCCCTCCACATTGATAGGCGGCGAATAGTATTCCTGTCCATTGATGGTCTTGGACAAGCGGAATGTCCCCGCCCTTGGCGAGGGCGAAATCAGCACCCGCCACACCCGATAGTCACCGCTGTATCCCGGAGCGTGCGTCTCCGTCACCGTGATAATAGGCGCATCTTGGGTTACCCAGCTTGTGCATACGGCAACCGGTGCCTGCTTGATGTGTATCTGCGTGATTTGAGCTGCGGTCAGCGAACCAGGACGCGCCGTCCCAATCCCAATCGACGATGTAGGCGTCAAGTCATTCTCGTAGACCGTAATGGCGTAAGCTGGGACACTCGGCGTGTTCCAAGTCACCCGGAAGGTGGTGGCGTTCTTGATGGCGGTCACGCCACCCTCGGAAATAATGCCAGGAAGTAGGTTAAGAGCAGCCTGAAGGACAACTGCCGTGGCATTGTAAGCTATCTCCCCTGTCTGATGGGGGCCGTATGAAAGCCTGAACAGTCCCGCTGTGGGCTGGGTATCAATTCTCCCCACCGCAAGGGTGATGTTGGCGGCAGGAGGCCACACGACCTCTCTCATCAACTGACCGCTGCCCTGCTCAACCCAATGCAGCTCGATGCCTATGGTGTCGCCTTGTCGGAGCTTCAGCGGACCCAAGACCGAGTTGACTTGCCAGCCAGAGATGAACTCCCCCTTGTTGGAGTCGGCCCATAATGTCAGAGCTGGTAGTGGCATTGTAAGAGTGGCCTAGTGTCAATCGGCGACATATTGAGCGCCGGAGCCATAAAGGTTTTTAGTGGTGCTTTGCGAGGAGTGTTGTTCGCCGCTGTATGTGGTGCTATATGTGAATGTGCCGACCTTGTTGGCGTCAACGGAGGTGTAGAGTCCGCCGTTTTTATCTGCTTGGGTTATAAAGTAGACGAGTTGATTGTAGCTTGGCGTGAACTCCTTCTTGTCGTAGGAAATCTTATCGGTGCGAGACGTCTCTCGCCATCCATACGCCGGCGGGTCGCTGCCTGGGAAGAGAACCTTGGTTTCTGTCCTTGAGTTCACTTCGGTATACTCATACCAAAAAAACTTGCGCGTAAAAACCACAGGGTGACGAGACGCGGCGAAAAGCTTGTATTTTCGCGAGAAGTTAGAGTTATTGCCCGTCGGCGCGCCGTCTTGGACAACTTCTAGGTAGTTAAAGATTTGACCATACAGGAAAAAATCTGGTGCAAATCCTGGACCGGGGTTTGAGCATACTATCATAGTTTTGTCTTCCGGCATCAGGTCGTCAGAGGCAGTTTGTTCGTATTTGACTTTGTATCTTGTGCTCGTGCCTCCGAGGCCATCAGGTTCGGTTTTCTTAACGCGCGATGTTTTAACGATAATTTTCTGCTGCCACAGATTTATGCTGATGCCCCGTTGGTAATAAGCCGTAAAGCCACCAAGGCTTGAGGACATTAGGTCATAACCAGAGGTAGCCATGATGTCCAAGGTAGCCATCTTCCCGGTCATAAAGTCCCAAGCTCGTGGCTCGTCGTTAGAAGACTGTCCATTGACAGTCTTTTCGTTGAACCGCTTCAAAAAAGTTGATGGTTCATAAAATTGTGCCGCGTTAGGCGTGGCATAAGTAGCTGCACGTTCAGGGTCGTTGACCCACTTGACTGTGTCGGTCAACTTGGGGTAGTATTCTTCTGTGTAGTTTCCATACCAATCGCCACCATGTTGCTTGGGGTCTTCTACCCGCTCCTCAAAAGAAATTGGAATATGCTGCCGCTTCACCTCCCCAGAGATAGGGTCTGGGTTGTTGAAATCCAAGGCGTTGTTCCAGCCGTTATCCTCCTCAAGTGTGCCCAGCGATAACCACGCCCTGATGGAGTGACTTTGATTGCGACACACCTCTGTCTTTTTGTCGTCGGAGTATGTTTGAAAATCAATATGAAGCCGGTCGCCGATGGCAGCTTCCGCAGTCGATGGGGTTTGGCCAGTGTGCGAGCTGGTCAGCCAACAGGACGGCGTGTAGTAGAAGCCGTTGTGCCTAACCTTCCAGTCCACCCACGGCCTTGAAGCTTTTAACGAGTAGTCGATGGTCTTGACCCACTCCGGGTAGTAGTGGTCGGACTGCGAATAGATATCTGGCGTGGAAAGAATAGTGACCGTGGCGCCGCTAGTATCCGTGGTCGTGTAGGACACACAAGTCCATGTGTTGGCCTTGATAATAGCGTATGGGTAATCCCAGCTTGCCGTCTTCCCAAGACCGACCTTGGCGTTCTTGAGGTATGTGCCGGCGGCGAGAGCGGGTGGAGGGGGAAGGCTCATGCGCCCCAACTCCAATAAGCCCCTGCGGCACCCATCTTGAACCTATTGACTAGCTTGTTGCCGGTCGAAAGCTGCGTCACAATGTAGCTTGCGCCCACCACGGCCACAGAGGCGATTTGATAGTAGCCAACCGTTTCGGTGTCCTCCGGGACGGCATTTCCAGCGATGAAAACCACCTCAATGTTGCGCGGAAACCACTTTTTGGCTTCGTGCGTCGCTTTAAGGTAAATGCGACCCTGACCGGTTATGGTCAAAAGCGGAGTCGGCAGCTCGTCGATATATTTCGATTCAATTTTTGGAACGATTAGGTTCACCGTCCCTGGGTGAATGGCGACTTTCCAAACCGAGCCAACTTTTGTAACCGAAACGTCAAAAGGTTTCAATGGCGGTGACACATGGAAGATGTCCGAGCTGACGCCTTGGAAGAGCTGGTAATTCTTCGTCACCGTCGCAATAGGATACACAAACTGCTTTATGTCATACATCCCTGGGTATTCCACTCCGTTAATCGTCGCTTTCAGAGGCGGGGCGTGCTTGAAGATTGGCACTATCCTGCCCTTCATCGTCAGGCTGTATGCGTTCCATTGGGTCGCTGCGGCGTTAGCGGCGGCAAGCTGAACAGAACCGCCCGTTTGAGGATAGGGAGGCTGCATCTGGCGTCCATTCCAAGCTGCCAACTCGATGTAAAACAGACCCTTCTTACGCTTGGTTCGCAGTCCATCCGTGGACACATAGAGCTGCTTGTTCGAGATGACGTTGCAGTCTGGGTCCTCGAATAAGATTTCGCACCCACCCATGTAGAATAGGTCTTTTATATTTGCTGACTGGAACGTGGGACCTCCGGGTTCATAAGTTTGGAAGAGCCAAGCGTTGCGGCTACCGTTAAGGTAATCATCTGCGCCTGAAACAATATTCACGCCACCGCCGCCAACCCTATTGGCAAAGAACTGACCAACGTCTATGTAGATTTGCGTCCCATTGAAGGACATCTTCCAAGGATGACCAGGGATTGGGCGCTTTGAAGAAACCTGAAACGTGCCGGTCGGGGTGTTCTGAACATTCGAGCCAGCTCCAATCGAGGGGCTGAGCTTATTCACCCTGTCCGAAAGCTTGTTGATAACCGACGGCGTCAGGGCATCGCCTGGACCCACCTTTGGTAGGCCAAGATTATTATTACCGGGCGAGCGGGCGTTTGACATTTAGAACGTCCAAGTTGCGTTAATTTTGTAGTCGCCGCCAATAGAATATGTCGGGACTTTTTTGCCACCCGAACCAAAGGCGCGGTAAAGATAAGGTGTCCACTTGTGACCCTGCTCCGACATCATCCATTCCGAGGAAATCTTGTAAATAGTGCCGTAAGTCGTAACCGAAGCTGACGTCAGTAGGAAGTTCCCCCCGGTCGGCATGGGTCCGTTGGCCAAGTATGGCTTGTCGTCGATAGTCCCAATGTTGGTCAGCATCTTCTGTGCCGTAGCCGCCGAGGCTGTGTAGAAGCTCACACGAATGGTTGCCCTTGGGGCATAGTAGGACTCCACCCCTCGCAGACCTTCAGGGGCCTTGACCGCATCGAAGCGCTCAAAGTTGATGCCGTCTTCGTTCTGCGTTCGGACGAAGGGGTAGTATTGGAAGTTCTCGCCCTGAGCGTCAGGCTTCACCGCCATAGCGAGGACTTGGAAGTTTGGGTGCAGGGGGATTGGGTTGCCAGAGGTCGTTCCCGACGTCTCCGTCTCTGCGTAGGTCGGGTCTTGGGTCAATCCGATGTAAGAGGCTTGGACGACCACAGAACCCGCTGAAGACATCGTGGAGCTCGATTTGTAGCACTTCAGCCGGCTATCAAAGGGATGCCCCTGACCTCGGTTCGGAAAGCCTGGGGGCTTTGGGAAATCGGGGTTGGATGTGTATTGTATGCTTAGGTCCCCCTCAAGTAGCCCTCTGCCATCTTCCGTTACCTGCCAACCAGGCTTGATGACATTGTGAACCTGACCAATAAGGTGCAGGCCGAGTTCGCCTCCGGGTGATGCAGCAGGATTACTCATGTGTGCTTATGGTTCTCTGTCCACACGCTTTAGTTAGGCTTATCTTCGCCGAACAGACCCTTGGAGTCAACTATGGCACCCTTGGCGTTAAAGGACTGCACAGTCTTGATAGTAGCCGTGGAGGTGTTCTTTGCGATGGCACTCAAGAAGGTGTTGGACTTGCGGATTTCATCCACAGGATTGTTGCCGAACTGGATGGCTGCGCCACCACCCATCTTCCCCAATTCGCTAACCACGGCATGTGGTTTGACAGAGTCGAAATCGTAGACAGCCTTTTCTAGGTCTTGACGACCCTTGTCCTTCTTCTCACGAGCACCCTTCAAGGCGGCCGTTTCTTCATCCGTGGCTTCACCCGCCTTGTAAGCATCTGTATCACCATTTTGGAAGGCAGCTTCCACTCGCGCGGCCTGCTTGGCTGCGATTTCCTTCTCAAGAGCATCTTTTTCTTTGGATGCCTCGCCGTATTGCTTGAGTTCATAGTTGTATTTTTCCTTCAGGATGGCGAGCTGCGACTTCCCGGCGTTCTTCATATTCTTGTATTTCAACTCCTGCATCTCTCGCTCATAGGCCTTATTGTCGTCGTGAAGGTCTTTAGCCAAGCCACGCTGTTTAGCCCAAGCCGCTTCTTCTGCCTTGGCAACGGCGTCAATAGCCGCTCGCTCCTGTGCCCTGAGGCCATTGAGCTTGGTTTGAAGCTCTATGCGCTCGCCTTCCGTTTTGGCTAAAAGCTTTTCGTCACCCTTGATAGCACCATTAAGCTGGGCAATTTTCTCCAACTCGGCTGCCGAAAGCTTATACTTGTCCAAGACCGCCTGCTCTTCATCTGCTGTCAGGGTGTATTGGTCTTCGGGAGCAGCCAACTTATTGGCTTCGGCGATGTTTTCCTTCAACTTTGCGACGGCTTCTTTACCAGCCGCATTGGCGGCTTCGTTCTTCCTGTCCAAAGTAACCAATTTAGATTGGTTGCTTGAAATACGTTCAGCCGTTTCCTTTTCTTCGCCACGCTTTTCATTTATGTCTTCGGCAACTGGCTCTATGTCACCACGGACATCCACTAATCCTGCTTCTGCTTTCTCGACCGGAGACATGCCTGTATCATTTAAGTGGCGTTCAGATTTTTCAAGCGCGCGGGATTGTGATTTCTTCTTCTTCGCCTCGGCGGCGGCCGCTTTAGACTCAACAAATGTTCCCGCGCCGTTGGCAGCGTCATGCGCACGCTGACGCATAAGTTTGGCGTATTCTTCGTGCGTGTATTCTTTTCCGGTCTGTTTGTCGTATTCCTTACCGCCCATTCTTGCTAGGGCCTGCTTAGCTCCCAATGCGGCAGCCTCTGCCCCAGCTCTTGCACGGTCCGTGATGCCTTGGCCGCCCTCTAAAGTCTCCTTTGCCAATTCGGCAAGCGGGTTTTTGTAGTTAAAACCTCCGTCGTCTTCGTCGACCGTTAGGCCATGTGTTTCAACAAGGCCGTTTCCCGTCTTCGACAACGCGGCAGTAATGGCGAGTTGTCGTCTCATCTTCTTCAGTCCTTCAGGTGAAAGTTTTCCGGCGCCGTCCATGACGCCGATAGACGACATAAACTTGGGGTCAATCTTCTTGGAATTAGCCTCTCCCTCGGCAGAACGAGGGTAAAAAGTAGGAGGTACGTCACCACCAGTTGTGGCCGTGTCGGTCCGGACGGACTCGGCGTTTCTATCGTCTTTGCCAATAGCCTCAACCAACTTCAACTGTTGCGACACGTATTTCTCAACGCCGCCCGCGGCGTAAACCTTGTCAAACTCGTCGCGCTCTTCTGGGGTGATGCCGACCTGTTCGTCACTCAAGTTTCCGTCGATGCCTTTCTTGGCTTTGTCCGAGGTTAGCTTGGTTCTTATAGCCAAACCTGACTGATAGTTTGCCACACCATACATCGCCTGACCTTCTTCAGTCTTCTGCTTGCCCTCCTTGAGCTTGTCTTGGTTCGCAATTAATTCAAGCTGAACGGCCAAGGCTTGTGAAAGGTAGGACACAAAGTTCATCACCCAGTTCAAAGGCCTTGCGGACGACGCCATAAATCTGTCCCAACCTTCAGACATTTCTGATTGGATGCGGGCGGCCTCCTTGTTCAAGGCAATTTGGTCATTGGTCATCGCATTGTTGTTCGACAAGAACTTGCCACGCGCTTCTTCATCGCTTCCCAGCTTCTCAAGTAGGGGTGAAATCTGTTGATACTGACGACCAAAAAGGAACGCACCAGCCGCAGCTCGCTCGTTTTCATCGGCGATGCCCGCTAAAGCGACGGCGGCTTCCGGCAGGAACTTCATAGGCTTTGACTGCATCTCGGCTAACTTCTCCGCACTGATGCCAAGCTGCTTCATGTTTTTAGCCGCATCCTTGTTGGACAGCGACTCCCCAGCGACCTTACCAAACTGCTTGGAGGCCATCATAAGCGACCGGATGGACACGCCTGCGTCGTCTGCCGCAATCTTCATCGAGTGAACCTGGGATGGGTCTACGTTGAACTTAATGGCTAGGGACGATACTTGCTTGGCCGTAGCCATGTTCTTGGAGATGGACTGCTCCATCTTGCTGAACGCAAGGGTGCCGATAGCCACCGCACCAAACATCTTGCCCAACTTAGAGGTCAGGTCTTCGCTGAACTGCGCCCCGGCGCGGCCCAAGACATTCATCTGTCGGGCGACGTTCTCTGTTCCGAAGAACTCGGCGGTTACTGTTGTGGTTGCTCCAGCCATTAGTTTTTAACTCCTTTAAGTTTTGCGCGGGACTCCGCTTGCATCTTAACGAGCAGAGCTTTTTCGCTGTCCATTTTCTCTTCGTCTTGGGTGCTAAGTATCTTCACTTCTGCCCCCTCCCCGATTGAGTAGGCCGTCAAATACCACACCGCCTGACCGGCTGTGCAATCCCACGCCTCGTCCGTAGACATGTTCATCTTGGACATTAAAGAGGTCACCAAGCCCAAGAATATAGGCACGTTATCCTTTTTCTTTTCGGTTTCGTCCGGCTTCTTGTAAGTGCTTGGCATCGTGTTACACGCTTTCATGTATTCGTTGATGTCCATCAGCTGGTCAAAGTAGTAGGATGTATCCCTTTCCATGCGGGCTTGGTTCCACCTGTCCATAAGAGAGGGCTTCTTGAGTGCCACAAAGGCGTTCCTGGACGAACAGACCCGCAGGAAGATAATGATGTCCTCCGGCGTGACCATTGACGCCTCCCCCGTGACAATAGGCGACTCCAGCGCCGTGAGAGTCATGGTGTGCCTCAAGCTGAAAGGCTTGAGTTCGTAGCCCATAATCTCCCACTTTTCGGGCAGGATAAAGGCCGTTAGAAAACGACCATCCATGTCCGGTTACACCGTTGCGGGAATGGTGACGCCCTTGGGGGCAAGAGCAGCGATGCCAGAGTAAGCGGTGCCAGAAATCGACAGGGAGTGAAAACCCTTGGCCGCGCCAGAGTAGGAGCAGCTGTTGATGACAATCTTATCGCCGTTGATGGTAAGGACATCGCCCGCCTTGACCGTGTAAGTCACAGCCACTCCAGCCGCATCCTCTTCAATCACTCGGCCATCCACAGAGACATTAACTCGGAAGTCCGTCATGCGGACGCCAACCGTAATCCCCGCTTGGTTCTGCACTTCCTGCGTGTCAGCATACTGCTGGTCGCGCTTGTAAGAGTCGATGATGATGCCCGTCACCGCAAGGTCCGGCAAGCCGTAGTGGACAATCGTTCCGTATGTAATCGGGGATGCCGTCGGGTCGAGGGGAAGAGGAGGATTTGCCATGATGAATGTGGACGATTGTCAACCGAGCTTAAATAGGCGTCTCTGGCACATAGTTTACTATGGCCTCATAGTTCAGGACAGTCACCATGCGGCGACCCTGGTTCTCCTGACCCACATTGGTGGGGATGATGTTGTAGAAGCGCAGACCCTGTATCTTGGAGTTCTTGCGGGAGGCGGGGGATTGGAGGATGCGACCTACTTGGTGGGCGAGCTCGGAGTGCTTATCGACTGTCGTATCGTCGATGGAGGACATCACCGCTACCGTTATGGGCAGGGTGTAGTTCCCCATAGAGTCGGGAAGGTCATTGAAGGCGGGTGAGGCTACGCCTGCCATGATAACCACCCCTGGCATTGGGCGGTCAGCTATCCGGAGGGACTCGACGACTACATGGGTCCAGGCGTTCGGAATTGACGGGACATAGGGGTCAAGCACGAGTTTGACGTGTGCTTCAATTGCTCTACGGATGCTCATGGTCTTGGTCTGCCTCGGTTACGCTTGTTGGGTGGGGGCTTCACCTTTGCCACCATGTCCACCAGCTCTTTGGTTTTCCGGATAAAGGTGGAGTTGGTTTCTTGGATGACCTTGTCGATGGCCTCGTCTGCCATTCCATTAGGGTTCCCATAAGCGTTGGTCAGGACATACCTTATGCCATCGGCATCCCGCTTGATGTCTACCGTCCCCAAACCCTTTCCTGGCATCAGGGCACTGATTTGGCCGCCGAGCTTCTTGATACAGTCTACCCAGCCGTTGGCACTGCGACCTATGTCCTTCATTTTCTTGGCCAAGTAAGCTTGGATAGCTGCTCGATTACGAACAGCGGTCTTGGTCTTGCCGTCCCACCGGCCGTTTCGCATCGACGATTGGTGGACCTCTTCGTTCGGCGTTTCGATGTAGTTCACCGTGTCTGCCGCCACTTCGTTAAAGTTGGTCTTCTCAAGGTTCAGGTAGTCCGACTCGCCGGAGTCGGTTCCCAGCGATTGGAACGCCATGAATAGGATGTCCATGTCTTGAGCTTGCCAAGCTCTTTCGAGGTCTGGGTCTTGCCACTGTATCGGGTTGTCGATTTGGAAGACGGCGCGGTTACGCATCCCCACGAGGTCCCTGACCGAATGGTTGCCGATGGGGTAGAACATCGAGTTGATGTCCTTGGTCAGGTTGTATTGCCCCTGCTCATAGGCCGCAGGCGTGCCTGAGTCCCCTTTGAGGGGGTCGTTGCCCGGAGCAGGGAAAGAGTGCCTGTAAAGCGACGTAGCCTGCTCTAACGCCACCTCTGCCATCATCTTCTCATAGCCAGCCTTCCAAGCTGCAGCCTGCAACTTGCATAGGTAATGGACCTGCATGCCGTCCCCACGCAGCGTGACGCCCAAACCTGGCTGATTTGTGCTCATACCGAGGCGGCTGGGCTGACAAGGACATCAATCCAAGGAGAAGGCGGGCGGCTCGTCACCGTTAGGATAGTGCTCACCTTACCAAAGACGGTTACACGCTCTCCGTGGGTGGGAGGCGAGAGGGCGAGGGCAGAGCCAGCCGGGGCCAAGAAGCGTATCGTCCACGAGGCGTTGTATGTGAAGCCACCATCCGTGAGCATTTGGTCGATAGGAGCTCTGCTGACGAGCGCTGATACGGAGATGTTTCTGAACACGACCTCGCGGCCGAAAGTCTCTTGGAACTCCGGACCATCAGATGCCATCTCATCCCAAAGCGAACCCATTCGCTATGGGGCGGTGTCAATCAATTTGGGTAGCGGAACGTGTTGCCAGCGTTGACCCCATAAGCAACTAGGTTCATGTAGACCAAGGCGGCTTTCTTGGTGTCTTCATCAGCAAAGTTTGGGTCCATATTGCGAACGGCGAAATAGTTGTCGTGAACGGCTAACAGGTCCCCAGGGAGGCGGTCGCTATTTAACAAGGCGATAGCGAGCTTCTTCGTGTCCGAACGCCACTCATCTGAAGGCATCATCATGTTGGGTCTTTTATTACCCTTGCCAACGACTTCGTCCATAGCCGCGTTAAGGTTGGCCGAAAACCTTTCAGCAGCCTTCGCTATGGTTTCCTTGACCGTAAAAGTCGGAACACCTCTGCTGAACATTTCTTCTGCCCTGCGGATAGACCGTCGAACAGTCACGTCGGGTGTTGAAGTTCTTTGGGGCGCTTCACTCATCGCTCTTGATTGACCTCGTGCCATTTGCCCTTGGTGTATGTCCACCCCTACTAATTTGTCAACAAAAAAGGACATCCGTTAAGATGCCCCTTTGCGAACCAGCAGTCTCTCCTTACTTGGCGAGTTCCTGCGAGACGATGTAGTTGACCGCGGCCTGCTCGAACAAGAAGTCAGAGAAGGTGGTAGCGGCCATCTGCTCGGCGTGCTCCTTCAGCTCCTGGGCGTAAATCTTCTTCGCCAGGGGCAGCTCATTGGCGGCGTAGCCGGCTTTGAGGAGGTTACCGATGTCGTCACCCTCGATGGGTGCGTTGATGTCTTTCTTGGCCATAGTAGGATTACTTCTTGAAGTTCTTGATGGCGAGGCCAGCAGCCTTCAGCTGAGCGTCCGTTTTGGTGACGATGGCTTCAGCTTTATTGGCGTTGTTGCGGAAGACGAGAGCACCAGCGATGAAGCCGATGACGAGTCCGATGATAATGTTAATCATTTTTTAGTTTTGTTTGGTGAGATTACATGTTGACGGCCGTGGGGCCATCAGCGTCGATGTTGAGCGTGACGCCTTCAATGCTGTTGCCCTTGCGTTTCTTTGGCGCGGGGGCAGAAATAGTGTTGTTCGCCGCAAGAGACTGAAGCGGGTTATTTGGCATGTCGGGAGACTTTGCTAGGCCGTTCTCATCACGCTCGCCGCGAGTAGCCGCTACCTGTTCGGTAGACTTATTACGGCGGTCAGCAAGAGGATGCTGGAAGAAGTATGCTTCTTTTCCGGTGTCGCGCAGGCGAACAAAATGTTCACCCGCAAGGTTGGCTTCTGCTTTGATGTAAGCGGTAGCGATGGGCTTACCGTCCTTCCCAACTTCGACGACGATAGAAAACTTTTGGCTCATAGAGCAGCGAGCGTGCGTCGGACTACTGTTGAGTCAACAGGAAATTAGTCGATTTCGCCACCATTCACACCACTCGTAAAAATGCGAGTGACGCCAAAGGCATCGACATATGTTCCGCCCACCTTCGTAGGCTTTAGCTCCTTGGTCGGGATGGCTTCAAGGTAAAGGTAGCAAGGACCACCAGCACCATCCTGCTGAATGAAGTCCGCTTGGGCGGCTTCGGCAGAGGTGTAAGCGTAGACATGCTGGTCTACGGTGCCAGCGTTAGTGACCAGGAACGAAATAGAGTTGGGACCAGAGAGGCTCATTGTGCCCTTGGACGACTGTCAACTACTTCCAGAAGGGCTTGTTAGGCTTCACCTCAACGTTGCCAATCTTAATGGGTGCGGACGGCTTCGGCGGGACAACCGGAGCGGGCGGAGGCGTGGGCTGGTTCTCGTTGCTCATTAGTCGATGATGTCGCAGTTACCAACCTGACGGACAACTCCGTAGGCATCCGTGAACCAAGTCGGGGAGGGGGTAACAAGATTACCTTCAGCATCGTGGTAAGCCTTGGTGATATTATCATAGCCGCCTTCGCCGTCAGAGACTTGGAAGGTGCCACCCACGCTGGGTTGCTTACCATAGTCTTTATCCCAAACCGGCTGCCACATTCCTTGGAAGTGGTATCCATACTCACGGGCGGCCACGAAGTCGGCTTCGTAAAGAGCACGCTCGTCAGCTCCGTAGTAGACGGCGGTCCTCTTCAGACCATCTGCGGTAGCAAAGATGGCCACAGAGAAGGGACCTTTAAAAGAGTTATATGGCGAAGGCATATCGGTTGTGGACAATTGTCAACTTGGGCGAACCAGGATGGTCGCACTCCACTTTCCGGGATGGATTGCCTGAAGTTGCCGGAAGCCAAACTTGGCGTAGTAGGCCGTTAGCTGCTCTGTGGTCATTGGAACAGAACGCAAGGTCGTCGCATAGCCGGTCGGAACAAGGATGATGGGGAGCTTGGTCTTGTCCGACTCCTCGCAGAGCATCTTGAGGACTTCTGCCCCGCCACCTGGCGTCAGGGCTTGTAGGCTTTCCAAAAAGACCGCATCCCTGCCTTCAGGGTAGTCGATGTATGCGTTCTCCTTGATGCGATGCGGACGGAGCTTGTAAGCGCCACCACCGACCACGGAGAGGCCCCTACTCTTAACGTTGGGGTCTTCAATCATTAAGCGTATGCTCCGCCCATGCCATCTGTGTAGTAATTCCAGCCGTTGCACTCACCAAGGTAGCTGCCGGAGCTGTTGTAGGACGGTGTGTCGTAGTTCTTATACGTCCCACAGTTTCCGTCGGTGTATTCCTGCCAGTTAACAGAACCGACATACCAATCGCCACAGCCAACATTAGTGTAAATGCTGTCCATGCTGCTGTTTACAAAGTTGCCGGATTGGTCGCAGGGCGGAGGGTTGCAGCTTCCGTTGTCAGATGTGTAGGTGCCACAGCTGCCATCAGCGTAAATGTTTTGGCAATAGTTGTTGGGGTCTACGCCGTAATCAGTTCCAGACGAGTCACAGGTCGGACCATCACACGAACCATTAGAAGAAGTGTATGTTCCGCATATGCCATCGGCATACACGTCGTAGCAAGGGTCAGCGCTTACGCCGAGGTTAGTGCCGGAAGGCGTGCAATCCCAATATGGGTCGTAAGACCAATAGCATCCGTCATACGACCAGCCTTGTTGACCGTTTGTGTGTAAAGCAGAGTCCTCGCAATTGGGACCATCACACGAACCGTTGGAATTAGAGTATGTGCCACACATACCATCGGCATAAATGTTGTTACAATTGTCCATTGGGTCAACGCCAAGGTCTGTGCCTGAAGAAGGGCAGGGCGGGGGTGTGACGGGTTCAGAAGTGTAACTGCCTGCGCCATCAGCGTAGTAATAGTAAGACGCATCAGAGCCGAGAAGTGTTCCTGAAGTAGTGTAATTCCAGGGTGTCCACTCGCCCACGCCGCCGGAGGCGTATTGCGGACGGACTCTTGTTCCGCTTAACACACTCGCTCCTGTTGGAATAGTGATGTAAGCTTCTTCACCTTCGTAGCCCGAAATAATCGGCTCGCTTGTAACAGTCCCAGAGCTGTCCACGGAATAAGTGTTACCGTTGCAGGTCCCGATGACCCCAGTATTGTAGGACGAGCCAACTGTGGTGTCGTAAAAGGAACAGTTGCCGTCAGCATAGACATTGTAAGTCAGCGTGCCAATCTCCCACTCACCGCAACCCGCATCATAAGTAATCGGCTCGGTGGCGTTCTCGTTAACCAGGGTGTCTGCCGGGTCGCAATCTGTCGGCGGGATGGCAATCGCATAGTAGCTGCCTGTTCCGTTGGTGTAATAATGGTTGTCGAAATCTGACTCAAGTAGGATGTTAGCCGCGTCGTAATCATAGACCCAAGGACTTTGATGCGTCCCGCCCGGAGGGACTCCCGTCGTATCAACGCCATTGGGGTCGCCCGCCCCGTCGCGCGAAACCGTGCCAGCCCAGCCTTCAGGAGGTCGAGCATCCGCTGGCGTGTCCCCCGAAGGCGTAAAGTTAAAGGTCAGCGTCGTTGGGCTTGCCATTGTGACATCCCAATAACCAGTGCCAAGGCCTGCTTCTTCGTCCCAAGTAATGTTTACTGGGCCGTTCGGAGATGGCGTATTGAAGCCAGACCTGTAAATATTGGCAGTTCTGCTACCAACTAGATGGCTGTTTCCTGTCTCCGTGACCACTACGCTAACAGGTTCATTCAATGTTTCCAACAGTTCAGAATTGTCGTCATTCGTCGGTTTCAGCGGGAAGAGGACCGGAACGCCCATCGCGGCGTTGTTAAAACTAGTGTCAAAGACCGGCTCGCCGGCGACGTATTCACGGAGGGCATTTACTTCAAGCTCCACATCACTAAGGTTAATGTCTCGTGGTAAGACGCCTGCTTCTACTTTAACCACGTTCGCAACACCCCCTGCGTATTGGGCAAGCTCTCGTTCAGCTCGCATCAGGGCAAATCGGCTTATCGGCACAACCGTGGAGCCGCCGACAGTCCCAAAGATAAGCTCCCTGACATCAAGGGCGCTGAAAGAGATGTATTCCCTGAAGCCATTAGGATACTGACAGGGTGCATACCACTTTTGGAATACACCTTCAGGCGGAGTCCAAGGGTCAGTTTCTGGCGGTGCTTCAAACGTGCCACCCATACCATCTGCAAGCTTTATCGTTGGTCGTGAACTAGGCCACAGCGTCCCATCTGTGCTTCGTTCAGTAGCGTTGTCCGGCTGGCAAACCAACACTTCTGTTCCAAACTTGGGCTTACCCGGAATAGAACACTCCCTGTGCGTAGGATGCAAGGTGCAATAACCAATCCACTGCTGGTAATCATAATAACTGTCGTCAAAAGGACTTCCCGCAGTCGTTGGACGAGGAAGCCGCGGAGTCGTTGGCCATTCAAACTCACCAACGTTTTGCTGGGGGGTAAAGACAACAGGAGTCTTTGCCGGCGCCTCAATAGGCGCTGAACCCGCACCGATGGACTTCATTGGCTGGGGGTAAAGATACACCGCCTTGCCCGTAGCGCTCTCTGCCGCGTAAGCTGCCTTGGCTTCCTGCCAAGTGTCAAACTGCTTCACGACTCCGCTGCCATCCGAGTTCAGGATGAACAGAGCATAGTGCTTTGGCTTCGTAGGCATTAGTCGGTAATCTCGATGGGAGCTGGGTCTTCCAATGTGGTCTTACGCTTCATCGGCCGGGCATAAAAGTATGCCGTGTAGCCGGCGGCAAGCGCCTCCCGGTAGTCTTCCTTTGCTTGGGTAGCGTTGGCATACTGCGTGATGGTCAATTCATCGCCATCATCCACAATGACGGCAGCATATTTTGGAGCTCGAACCATACGCCTTGTGGCATTGTCAACAAAGCACAAAAAAGCCCCCGATTAAGGGGGCTGTTTGTTCGACTACCGCTCCAATTAGGAGGCGATAATCTTGGCGAGGCAGTTCGGGTTACCGATGGACACGCCGTAGAGGATGGACATCGAGAGCTTCTGCTCGCCGGTGTCGCCATCATACCACTCACGAACCTGGATGGAGAGGCCGGACTCAGCGTCGGTAGCGACAGCCACGTTACCATACCAATTGGTCGGGGTAGCAGGCAGACGAGCCGCGATGAGGATAGCTTCTGGCGAGACAGCGATACCTTTGAGGTTGGTGACCGAAGCAGGGAGAGCAGTGTACTGGTTCACCTCGAAGCCGTGGATACGGGGGAGGAGATTTTCAGTCAGAGGAGCGTTAGTGCCCGAAGCATACTGCGCCTGGATGCTGTTATCCTTGGCGAGGGATGTGTAGAGGGAGGGACGAACGATGAGCGTGCGGCCAGCCATAGGCACGTTGGCATCGGTCAGAGCCTGCGAGATGTCGGCGACAGCGTCAGCGTCAAAAGCTGCAACAGTGCCGGTGTAGCCGGTCTGCGTGAAGGTGCCAGTGCCGGTGAGGGCAACGAGGCCGAAGACATCATCCATAACCGCTTTGACGACAGCGTGAGCAGCCGGGCGGATGAATGTGCGACGTAGGACGTCGTAGCCACCCTTGGCGACTTCGCCATCAGAGAAGCCCATCACGAAACCCTTGTGCTTGTCGAGGGTGACGGTCTTGGCGTTCGACTTGACGTCGGAGCGGACATAACCGTTCGCACCAATGTCCGTAGCAGCCATACCTTCAGCGATACGAGTCGTAACGGACTCACCGCGCTGGAGGATGTCGCCACCGAAGTCGGTAGTGAACTTGTTAACGAGAGGAAACTGCGCGAGCAGTGTGGTGAGGGAGTCTTGGGCAATAACCTGGAGGTTAATACCACCAAGATTACCAGAGGGATTACCGGTAGACATAATGTTTTATTTTTTGGGGGTTGAAAGGGTTCGAGTGTTGAAGTTTGTCAACTTTAAGCTGTTTCCTTGGGCTTGCGCTCTAGGCCAGCAGCTGTCTTTCCAGCAGCGTCATCGCCTGCGCGGTAGACTGTGCCGGTTTCAGCAAAGGCCTGATTGACGGCCTGAATGGTCGTGCGGTTGTAGCCAGCCTTCGACATATCAGCGTCAAGACGCTTGGCGAGGGGCGAACCAGCAGGAATACGGATAACGCCGTCCTTACCCATCAGACGATAGGCAGCAGCACGGATTTCCTTGTTCGGAATAGCCTTCGGGTTGATAGAGAAACCATTGAGGTTACCCTGCTTGTCGAAACGAGCACCACGGAGGGAAGGGGGAAGGGTGACGCTAACCACGCCGTCCTTTTGGTTCTTGGTCACGTCCACACGGGTGCGGGCGATGACATAGTTAATCTTGCCAACCTGGACGGACTGAACGCCGCTGGGACCGACAGTAACAGTAGCGTTCGGGGCCTGTGTCACATCGCCGTTAGGCTTAATGACCGAGACGCCTTCACCACCAAAGCGACCATTCTGAACGAGGATAGTGCCGTCTTCAGCCTGGGCTACGCCACGAGGGGTAGTAGCAAGAGCGTCAGCGAGCTTTTCGCCCGACACCTTGATGTCACCGCCACCAGCGTTCTGCGTGCGACCAATGGCTTCTGTGACGTCGCCACCGCTTGCAACAGCGCGGTTAGCGGCATTGACTTCGGAGTCACGACGGACACCGCCTGTGCCACCGGCATAACCGGTAGCGTATGTTCCATAAGAGTTTGAGCCAGGCATTTTAGTATGTTATTTAGGTGTGGATTAAGAGCGGCGAGCCTTCAGGTTGACCTGGGCGGCGCGAGAGATAGCAGATGCGTTAGCCTTGAAGTAGCGGTTCTGTTCACGCTTGTCGGCGATAGCCTCGAAAGCGGCGAGGATTTCGGCATCCGTCTTAGGACCGTTTTCACCCTGCATGTCAGCACCAACCGGTTCGTGGGCGGTAGCACCAACAATCTTCGCAGCCTTGGCTTCGAGAGTGTTATCGGTGGCTTCGGCCTTGGAGAGCTTGCTCATCAGGGCTTCAAACTTGGCTTGGAGCTGGGCGACAGCCGTGTAGGCTTCGTCCTTGGCTTTGGTTTCGGAGGCGAGGGTAACACCCTGCTCGGCGAGCTGGGTTTCAACGGCCTTCTTGGCCTTGGCGACAGAAGCGAGGCGTTCCACAGCGACATCCACAACGGAGTCGAGGGAGGCGGCAGCGAGAGGGGCGAGGTCACCGACCGGAGTCGTGTTGCCGGTCGTCGGGGCGCAACCTTCTTCGTGAACCTTGGTGGTTTCAGGAGACTCGGACTTCTTGCCCTTCTTGGCGTCCTTCTTTTCTAGGGTAGACTCTTCGCCGTCCTGGTCTTCGGTGCCAGTAACGTCCTTCTTGTTCATACCGGGGAGGGAGTTGGCAGCCTTCTTAGCCTTGGCAGCTTTTTCTTCGTCCACAATCTGTTGGAGGTATTCCATCAGAGCGGCAGGGATTTCTTCAGAGGTGTCGTTGCTCTTCTTGGCAGCGATGGCTTCAAGAGCGACTTCGTAAGCCTTCTTGGCACCCTTGCCAGGCTTCGATAGGGTCGTCTCGTGTTCATGTTCTTCGCCTTCGTTCTTCTGAACGTCCGGGGACTCCATGATTTCTTCAACGTCGGTTTCGCCCTTCTTAGAGGCCTTGGCGGCGAGCTTCTTGTTAAGCGTAGGATGAGTGGTGTTGTCCTCATTGACGTTGTTCTTGTTCGGGTCAAGACCCGGCTGAGGGATGATGTCGCCGAAATCCTTCTTCTCTTCCTTGAGGGGAGACTTGAGGTTCGAGTCGGCCTTTGTCGCCTTGGCTTTGCAAGCCTGGCGGTATTCCTTGAGCATTTCGAGCTCGTCTTCGGTCAGACCTTCGGACTCTTCGTCGCAATAGGTGGCCTTGGCCGCCTTGGCCTTACCCTTGCCCTTCATCGGGCCACAGGCTTCGTCTTCGGACTCTTCGTCCTTATCTTCAATCTTGTCCTTGATGAACTGAGGCATTTCAGCCTTCTTGCCCTTCTTGCCGGCATCCTGATGCTGCTTTTCGGCAGGGGTGTCACCTTCTTCGCCGTCTTCAATCTTCTGCTTCACGTATTCGTTGAGGTCGGCCTTCTTGGCGGCTTCCTTCTCAACCTTGGTGGCATAGGCCATCGCAGCGTCGGCTTTGGCAGAAAGTTCCTTCATCGCTTTGGCGGTCAGTTCGCGCTCGGCGAGCAGTTCGCCCAGCTTGGCGATAACCAGGGGGTCAACAGCGACCGGCTCGGAAGCCTTAGGAGCAGAGAGCGAGGACTCGATTTCGGCGAGGCGCTTGGAGATGGTATCCTTCTCCAGAGCGAGGGCCGAAACCTGTTCGGAGAGGGCGAGGGTCTGCTTAGAAGCCTCGATGGCCTCTTTGAGCTGCTGTTCAACGGACTTGGTATTGCTCATAATGAGTGTGATGTTAGTGTTTTGAAATTGTCAACCTCCATAGGGCTGGATACCCTCGTATGAAGTGGGCTGCGTCTGATGATACATCGTGGGGAGCGTGGTTCGCTGTGCGAGCCGGCGCGTTGCCTTGATGTCATCAATAAGTGCCTCGAAATTGTCTACCACACCAGTCGTAAGACCTCGTGCGGCGGCCTTGTCGCCATAGAACGACTGACCCTGTAGGTCGTCATCGGAGGCGTAGAGACGGACGGACTTAACGTCCCGGCGGAAACGGCCATGCAGCTCGTCCACCTCGTCTTGTAGGGAGTTAATTTGGTCAGGTGTAAGGGAGGTGCCCTCCACGCCAGCCGCTTTATACTTCCCAGATTTTATGACCACGACCTCTTTACCTTCCTTCTCAAACTTCTTGCGCTCGTCGGTCATCGTGATGTAGACGCCGCAAGCTCCTACACTGGCAGAGGGGGTGCAGACAAATCGTTTGCACTGTGATGCCATCCAGTAAGCTGCGCTTCCGCAGTCGCTATCCGAGAAGGCGATGGTCGGTTTGGCGTAGTTGCGGATTTGCTTGGCGAGCTCCTCCAGGCCTGTGGTCGAGCCACCGCCGGAGTCCATACGGAGAACCACCTCAAAGACTGTGTCATTCTCGTCCCAGCTCTTTAGGGTGTTCGCAATCGTGTCGATGTCCGCACAGCCAAGCATAGCCTCTAAGGGGCTAAGGCACTTGCCGATTACCCCGCGCACAGGGATGACGCCGATGCCGTCACGAATGTAAGGTGTTGATGCTACGGCAAATCCGTTTGCGGCAGCTTCCAGGTCTAGGTCATCCTCGTCGGCCTGCTTAACAAAACGCTTAGCTCTTGGGCCAACGTCTTTATTTTCAGCCTTTGGCTTCATAAACGCCGACAACGAGTGCGAGATGTCCGGGTTGGACAAGAGCATTTCAGCGTTCTTCAGAAACGCCTGAACCTTAATGGGGTCAATAAGGAGGGGTCGTCCAGCCTTCAAGGCGTAAGTTAGGTCGCTTCTAATCATCGAGAGAAGGGCTGGTCCCGGTTACGAGACAACCCAGGATTTTGTTTTGGCAGAGTGTCAACAGAAGTGTCCATCTGTTCGGCTGGTTCTGCTGCCGGCGTGCGAGGTGGAGGACGGAGCTCGGGTTCCGTGTTCGTCAGAGCGTCTGTCGGAACATTTGGGTCGGCGCCTGCGCCCGCTATCTGGTCAATAGGCACAATTGTCGGCTGCCCATCTGGCCCTGGCATCACCACGCCAAGCGCACCTTCAGGAATGGTCGGAGGACCGCCCGGAGCGCCTGCTCCACCCGCACCACCCGCAGGAGACTTACGCCACAGCTTGTCTTCTGCCACGCCCGTCTCTTTCGATAGGCGACCAATAAACGAGTGGTCACGCGCAATCTTACGCATCGTCTTTTCAAAGTTGTAGCCACGAGACTGGAAGTCGTCGGAGGGCGGGATGCGACCCATGTCGAGGTCAGCTCGCTCGTTCGCACCCTCTCTGCCGGCATCGACAGTCACCGACTTGCAGCACACCCACTCGGTCTTCCACCAATTGCGAGCATTAGGTATCTCCTTGCGGTCAATCTTCAGACCACACCAGAATTGGAAGTATTCCTGGAGGAAGCGGTTGATAATAATCGTCTGGCGGTGCGTGAAAAATCTGCCCGCCTTCGCCACTACCAATCGAACTGCACTTCCGCCGGCACGAGTCGGGTCGGCCACGAACTCATAGGGTAGTCCTCCCAACACAGAGTCACGACGAAGGTGTTCGATAAATCCGGCAAAAGCTGCCGACGGTCTGGCCGACGCATAAGAGACGAGCGACTCGTTGTTCTGTAAAACGGCGGTCACACCACCAAGCACTCGGTTGAGCGCGTCAGGCGAGGTGTTCTGGGTGGCTGAATTGCCCTCTCCAAGGGGTTGCCCAAGACCAAGGTCACCAGAGTCCATCCGTGTGTCCTCGACCTTTAGGATGCGACTCGTGCGGGAGTTGTCCTTGACTGCGACCTTCTCCATCGAGAGCAAGTCCATCTCGTCACGCATGTGATTGATGGCATGCTGATGAGGCGGGAAAGCTCGGCTCTGCGAGGCGTATTCCGCATCAAAGATGTGCATCATCGACTCGGCCTTGACCGGCGTGTAGCGACCATCGCTCTGCTTCACAAAGTAGGTCAGCGGTCTGCCCAGCCTGTCAAAACGGATGCCGTCAAAGACGTCTGGCTGCGCCATCGCATCGGGAGCTGTCTCGACCCGGTGGGCTTCGATGATTTGAAACTTCGGGTTACCCTTTCGGTCCTTGCACTTGATTATAAAGATTTCGCCGTCTCGGTCCAGGGCCTCACACACAATGAATAGGCTCTCCAGCATCGAAAAGCGCCCAGACACTTCGGGCCTGATGCACTCCTGCTCCCATTCAGCTTCCACAGTGTTCTGCCATTCGTAGTCCCCACCCAAGCACTGAAGCCCGATGCCCTCGCCCACCGTGTAGATGGCCGTGTCCTTAATCATCTGTTTGTATAGGCCGTTATTCTTTTCCAACCAGCGGGACAGGCGTAGCATCTCACGACGAGTCGAGCCCGTCATCTCCATCCGGAAGTCCGTCGGCTGCGGCGCGTCAATGCGCGTGCGGTGAACGGAGTAGCGTGTGGACTCGAACGCTCCCTGATAAGCTTTCGGCTTCAGGAGGTTGGACAGACCGATACGGAGCCGGTCAACAAGACCTGGCGTAGGCTTTTTTGGTTCGAGGGGCATTAACGGTCAACAAGTCGGTTGTAGTTCGTGTAGAGGCCACGGACCCTCCCGTCAAGACGCAGTAACGCATAGTTTGCTTCTTGGAGCATCTGCTGCGGAGGCAGGGCGAAGCTCTTGCTGGCGTTGGTCGAGCCATCGCCGTAAGACATGATTGTCTTGCCTTCTAGGATAAGCGCCACGGCTTTATCCCGGATGGCTTCAATGGTTTCCTTGGGCAGGCCGACAAATAGTCCGTTGGCTGGCATCGTGCTTTTGGCACGCTGTCAACGACATCGGGCGAACCAAAGTAAAGTCTAGCTCCAAGGCTTTTGTAGGCGGGAACCTTTCGGTCTATACCCCGACCACGCTGTCTGCCTTGGCGTCTTGGCTCGCTTGTTTCCAAAGAGGTTGCCCTCCGGTGTGGAACCACCGCCTCGCATCTCCCCAGGATTGGACCCCAGTAATTGCAGAAGCGACGTGTTAGTAGCGAGTCGCAGCAAACCCTGCTTTCGCAGGGCAAATTAAATGTTGGGGGTGGCTATCGAAGACCACCATTTCCTTGGGCGACCCCAAGGTTTGCGTTCGTTAGCCCTGCTACGAGCTGATTAGTTTATCAGCCGCCGAACGCCCAAAGGTTTTCAAAAGAACTAAAAGTGTTGTGGACTGCTGTTTGAGCTTTGTCAACATTTATTTACGCAAGCGCTTTACCCCTGCCAAATAGAGGCGGTATAAGTGGGGGTGGGGACCTGGGATGGTAGGTCAAGTCGCCGAGGAGGAGTCGAACCTCCGTCCACGAGTCTTTTCAGGAGACCTGGGTCTTGCGAACCAAGCCACCGCCAATCAAGGCGGCTTCCAGGGACAGCACCACGCTACGGCGTAAAGTATTCGGCAACCGACAGCACTCCCTTGTCTCCCCCGCGGCTTATTGCGGTTTCTATCCGGGAGCTCCGTGTCAGAGTTGTGGACCTTTCGGCTACCCACGCCTGTTGCCCGTCATTCCGACCGTCCCACGAAAGAGGTGGGCAATCTTCGGTGCAAGAACACTCCACCCCTTAGCGGGTGGCTCTGCCGTATGATGCGGTCCGTTTCCGGGACCGGAGCTTGGTAGGGCTCCCTCGCCTTGACCCTGTTGATAGCAGGAGGCGACTACACACGGTATTGCGCTGACGTTGAAATTGGTGGGCATGGTGGGAATTGAACCCACAATCTTTCTGGCACCTCCCCGCTAAGGGAGTCGGCTTGTATGGGGAGCAACCCCCACCGCACCTCGCCAGACTTCTGCATTTCCGTGTTCTGACATCCTCTTACGCTCTACATGAAGGGCGCGACCCTGCATGGATTGAAGGACTTGTCTTGCGACCGTCAGCCGCCCAAGTGATTAACAGGCGGATGCTACATCCCCATAAAGTAGTGGTTGGTGATGGGATTTGCACCCACAGTCGTCGGGTATTTTAACCTTGGTGACAAAGCCAAGGCCAACCCCGATTTTGCGTTACTGGATTTAGTCGGAAGTCACTCCGACCCTCGTAGGTTATCACCCCCACAAGACGCTACACCCGCCATAAAAGGTTGGAGCTGGTTCGTTTCGGTATCTCAACCTCTCCCCCGGTGGCCATTATCGCCAAGCAGAGGAAGCATCACGCCTTGACCCGGCGTCGCTACGAACTTTGCCCCAAAAGTGGTGGTTGTTGTGGGGGTCGAACCCACTTGTGCTGCCCTTCCGATGCACCAGAAGTTTGCCTTGCTAGGTAATTATTCTAACGCGGCTGACAGATTACGCTACATTGAACCTTTCCGTCGGACTCCCTTTCGGGATTAGCGAACAACCATAAAGTTAATGAAGGTGAAGCGGGAGTCTTAGCTACCCCACTGCCAAGAGCCGCGTCAACCAATGCCTTGGCGGTCTACGGCTCAATCGCTTTTTTAATTTTCACCTTCAAAGAGGCACGTGGGACATCCTTTCAGATGCCGGTTTGTTTGTCATAGCCGCATTTAAACATCGAGTATCCTCGACTTTGGTTCGCAGTTAAATCCCTTGCGAGATACAGTCCCCGTCAGTCGCCTCACGCCCTTGCAAGAGCAGTAAGACTTTTTTTGGAGGTCAGCGGAACCAATGCACTACACCCAAACAGCGCACGTATAAAGTAAAGAGGTGACGGATTTAAACCGCCTGAGTCCTTTCCCGCCGGGTAATTACTCCCTTTGGTCAGACACCTCAAAGTTAGACCGTGTAGCAAATCCACGCCTCTTTCTGGACGCTTATTCGGATGCTTGCGGGGCTTCTCAACCCCTCACGGTATTTAAAGTTAGTGGCGGTTCGTTCGTCAAGAGGCACTGTGCGTGCTTTTCGATAAAGGGGTTTATTCCAACCCCACCCGCCAGATTTCTATCAGATGACCAAGGCTTTCAAAGATGTTCTCCTTCGACCTGCGATTTGGCTTTTCGCTCACCTGACTTCACGCCAGGTGGTTCACTGCCCCCCGTCAATGCGGTTTCGGGACTTATGGTAGCTTTTTCTCGCTGGGCCTCAAAGAACAGTCAGCTATTACCCTGACTCGAACAGTCAATCAGATGCCCAAGCGTTTGACAAGATAAATCTGCAAATAATTAAAAATAATTCCAGGCCCCCCTTTTCATTGAGGTTTCTGGGGTATTCCGAACTACTGTGCGTCCAAGACCTATGAGGCAGGAGGGGCCTCGGACGGCTGCTCCACAGGTTTTTCTTCGGGCGGGGGAGGCGGTGGCGGGGCCAGGAACCCAAACGCCAAGGCGGGCACGAACTGCATCACCTCGCAGTCCCACAAGTGATTAGCTCGCTTACCAATTCGCTTCCACTCCGGTTTGCCGGCCAGGTTCTTCGTGCGAACTTCCGACTCCATCTGGTCCAGGTAATCCTGCAAGCAATCTACGGAGGTGCTGTGCTTGCCAACCTTACGCATGCGCGAGAGCTGGTCCTTGAGTGCTAGGTTCGAGAAGTGATGCACACGCACCGGCCCTGTCCCCACATTCACCATACGAGCTGGAGCGTAGACCTTGCCCACCGGCTTACGACCCTTCGGTGTCTCCACCATCCAAGTAAACTCGTAGCGGGCATCCCCTCGTAGGGCCGTCCACTTGTTGATACCACACTGACGGATGACGTCGTCGAACTGGTCACCACAGTCAACATATGTCAGGGCGGGGTGAACCTCCAACGCCTTGCCCATCGCTATCACATCTTCCCATGTCTGCACATAGCGCCACTTCACAAGTCGGCTGTCACCACCTTCGGCCCAGCCCCTAACAAGACAAAAGAACCCCTCGCGCTGAACGTCCACAGACATGAAGCGAGCTCGTATCTGCTTCTCTCGCTTATGGTCGGTGTGTATCTTGCGTGTGCCTGGGTCGATGCGGGCTTCCTTCTCCCACTCGTCTCCCTGCTTGTAGTCTCCGATAGTCTGAAGCGAACCAAAGTCATCCGGTGCGTCCGACCAAAAATGGGCGAGCTGCTTCTGCTTGAAAATCTGCATCGCCTTTGAGTCGCCGTTCACATCGAGCACGAGCTTCGCACGCACGAACATTTCTGCCATAGCACCCCACGAGCGTGCAGCCAATCCCGACCAAGTGTAACCTTGGTTCGCCGGGTCCGCCGTCGGGTTCGTAGGATTATAAAACCCTGTCGCATTAAAGTCGTCTCGGTTCGAGCGCGTATCCGCAAACTGCTTCTTGCACCCCTCGCACTCATACTTGGTTTCCCGCTTGATGAGTCCGTAGTCATACTCGCCGTCTCGCTGCATGGCGTCGGGTATCTTCACTTGGTCCCAGGAGTATGGCTGGCGATGTCCGCAGGCGGGGCAGGCAAAGGACCAGACACGCCTATCAGTCGTTAGCCACACCGCCTCGGTGTCGTCCCCTTGAAACGAACCCTGCGACATAAAGATACGCTTACCCAACCAACCAAAGCTCGTGACACGCGCCGACGCTTCAGCCAGATGCCCTTGGGGCCAGAGCCAAGTCTCGTCACCCACGAGCCATCTGATAGACCGCCGTTGTAGGTTCTTCTCATTGAACGCCCCCAAGCACCAAAAGGTCATGTCCTCCGTTTGGACCGTTCCCGACTTCTTCCCTGTCTCGTCCTTCGACAACTTCGCCAAGACCGGCGGGACATTCTCCCAAAGCACCCGCAAGCGGGACTGCATCCAGTCAGCCGCGTTGCTATCCTGGTCGTTCAGATAGAGCGTAGGAGCCGGTTGTCTGGCTATGATGAAGCAGGACAGCATCTCGGCCATCAAAGACTTCCCAGACTGAATGGGCGCTATCGTAACCACTAGCCTGACTTCGGGGTCGGCACACGCTCGGAGCGGCTCCGCTAACCAAGGCGTCTCTGCCACCCGAAACCCTGAAGGCATCGGCGAGAAAGGTATCTGCCTGATGTTCTCCTCCAACCAAGTAACAATGTCCCCACCCTCGTCCGGGCGGAACACCTTCCGGATACGAGCTTCAAGCTGGTCGGCAATTGCTTCCTTTTGGGCAGGGGTCATTTTTCATCCTCCATCTCCCCAAGGGTATCGTCGGTAAATCCTTCAAGCGAACCACCCTCCTTCGGCACGTCCTCGTCTTCTAGGTCCTTCACCGCTCCAAAGAACGCAGCGTTCCCAGGGGCCGCCAACTTAATTCCAATCTCGTCGTCCCCAATGTTCGGACTCCTGTCCCGCACATCCGGGCTGTATTCCGAAATCTTCCGAAACAGGTCCTCCTTAAAATCTCTAAACGCCTTCAAAGCTTTTGGGGGGTTATCAGGATTTGCCTTGGGGGCTACCGTCAACTCCGCCCTGTCTATTAGGTTTCTCAATTGACCCATCACTTTTGCAAACCGCGCCGCCGCCACATTCGCATCAATCAGCTTACCCTCCTCCTGAATACGCAGAAACCTCTCCTTCTCCAAACGCAATAGGGTCGCCACCGCTCGGTCATAATTCGCATACAATTTCCCCTGCGCCGGGTCACCCGACTGCAACGCCTGCATAAACACCTGACGAGTCAACGAACACAACTCCGTCTGCTCGCTCACACGAGTATCCATTTCCGAGTTCCCCGTCTCCCCTGTCACCGAACGCAATATGCTATCCAAGTCTCCAAGGTTCAACGGCTGCACCGGCTGACTAATATGCCCAGCCCTCTGCATCTCCGTTTTCCTTTTATCACGCCACGCTCGTGCCTCCTCAATCGAGTCTCCAGGCATACCCTCTTTCACGAGCTGCGACACTCGCCCTTTCGTCAGCCCAAGGGCTGCTGCTATCTCATTTTGTGATGCCATTGTATATCAACGATTTATGCGTGTTTTTCCCAAAGTCTAAACATCCTGGGTCAGAGTGCGGTGTCACAAGACCCCGAGTCCCCCCTCTTTTTGATAATAGATTTCTTAACGGGGGGTGGGGCAAAGGGCACTTTTTGCGTCCCGGAAAGTTTATTTCGTTTAGAGGAGAGTTGAGGGCTTCCTAGTCCCATATGGACGGAAGAGTTCTGTGTATTGGTGTGTGTGGAGCTGTGGGTGGTTGTGAGACGCTTTGATGGTTTGGTGGTGCGCTTGGATGCGTTACGCTGCCAGGCGTCTGCGTAAGCCTTGCAGGCGGCTTCGCTACGCATGTATTGGGATGGTGCGAGGTTGAACAGTTGTTGGATGCGTTTGACCTTCTTGGATACGAATTGGCGTGAGCACTCCCGTTGCTTGGCTAGCTCTGTCTCGGTGGGAGGGTCACCGATGCCGAAGGCTATGAGTATGCAGCGTGCTTGGAAGAGGCAGTCCGGGCTCTCTGATAGTTGCATAGCCATGACTACGCGGCGAACCACCTCTTGAACTTCTTCATCGGTGTATGTGCGCGGGGGTGGCCCCTCCCCGTCCAGGGCCTCTGCTGCTGGCTCCTCCTCGAATGAGAAGGCTTGATGGTCTGCCTTGACCTCGAAGGTGTAGTTACCGTCCCCCTCACGTATCTCTGGGCCGAGGCCTTGGGCTATGAGGGATTGCTGTGTGTCCTTGGGTTGTTGGGCGAACCAGTAAGCATATGCGTCTATGCCCCGCTTGTTGGGCGGCAGCTCTACCTCATTGTATTGGCCATCAGGAGGTTGTGTGTCCATTAGACAAGGGGTTGGGGATTGTCACCCCCACAGGGGGAGCACTGGTTAGCATAAGGCATACTACTGGGTATTAAGGAATAGTCAAATACCGCTTGACAGGGGCTTCCTAGCCCCACATGGAGTGCAATCGAACTGCTGCCGTTCGAGTATTCGATTATCGCATCGCGCTGACGCGCTCGCTCATCACCGGTTTGAGAGTCCGACTTGAGATGCGTGAGATGTTCAAATACTGCGTCCATTGGGATTAGGAGTCTTTAACGAGCTCGTTCAGAATGGGTCTGTGGAGAGCGTCGTAATAGCAGCGTCGGTCCACTTGACGCCATGCCAGACGCCCTTGCGGTGGTCCCACAGGATGACCGGGTTCGAGTTGGATAGACGGATGAGGTGATTGGCCACATCTCCTGCGGTAGCGGTTCCTACGCCCAATTTGTGAGCGATGTAGCGGACGAGGTTCGAGTGTTCGGGTTCGTTGTGATGCTCCGTCGGCGGCATATCTATCATCTTGCTCAAATCCTTCATCGAGAAATTGGTCAGGACGTTCTCGTCGTTGACCTCCCACAGGATGCGTCCCTCTGCGTGTCGGAGGTTCACGAACGCTGTGGGCTTTCCGTCCTTGTCGAGGATGCCGGCACGCTTACCACGCTTGGTGAGAACCAGCTCAAAGAAGGGTCGTATCTTATCGGTGCGTCTTAATACGGCGACTTCACGCGCCCAGTTCACGAGCTCACTGGAACCAATACCGCTGTATGCGAGGTCGGATACCGTCGCTGCCGAGCTCTCTTCCTTTGCTCTGGGTTTGCCAGTGTGGTGTAGGAACACCCAGACCACGTTCGTTTCCATCAGGACTGGCGTAATCCAATTGCGGAGGAACTGCGACGCATACGCCTGGTCGCTAATCGCCCCGCCGGCGAACGCCAAGAGAGGGTCCGCAAAGAAGAAGTCGGCCTTGTTGTGGACGATGAGCTTGCGTGCCTGCTTGACGAACTCTAGCCCGACCTTGACCGTTTCCCGGTAGAACTTCACGTTCGTGCGCAATAGGACCTTCTCCTTGTCCGTCAGGGACATGCTGCCCACGATGCCCTTGAAAGCTTCGGCCAAATCTCCAGTGTCGTTCTCGGCCTGCATCACGATGCACTTGAAGGGGCGCGTGACCTGAATGTTGAAGAAGGGTCGGCCAATGGCCAACATGATTGCCATTTGCATCAGGAAGCTGGACTTGCCTATGCCAGACTGGCCGATGACGCACAATGAGCCGCCTTGGCAGAGCCAGCGGTTGCCGAGCACTGTGGTTGGGTCGTTGTCCGTGTTGTATTCCATCAGCTGGTCGACGGTGAGCTCGTCCGGGACCTCGCTGTTCTCAAGGTATGAGAGCCAGTCGTCCCAATTGGATTGCCCGACATTGAGTGCGACGATGCGTTGCTCGTGTTCGCCACGGAAGATGCCACCGAGCCTACTCCACCTTGAAGGGTTCTTGGTCATCTCATCTGGTTCGTAGTCGGAGAGGTAGTCGAACACCTGTTTGCGACGCAGCTTCCAGTCCTCGTAGTCCTTGGCATCTACGCGCACCCATGCGTGCAAGCTCTTGCCGCCAGAGTCAATGATGGCTGAAATAGGCAGCTGTGACTGCTTGAAGATGGCAAACTGTTCGTCCTTCGGGCGCGTGTCGAACTCGACAAGCACATGACGGAACACGCTGACGCTATCGTCACGCCCGGTGAAGTCTCCCGCCTTGATGGGATTGATGCGGCACCACGCACCCTGTTGGCGTTCACGGAACATCGCTCTGTCCGTGGGATTAGGACCAAAGAAGTTGTCGAGCCACCACTTGACGGTCTGGAACGTCCCCTTGCTCGCCGGGAAGAAGCGTCCGTCTTCGTCCTCGCCAGCTTCGTTCGTGATGCAGATGACCTCGTCGTCCTTGAAACAGTTTTCGAGGAGCTGAGCCGTCGTGAAGCGCTCTCTGTCTGGCACCTGCGATAGGCTTCCCAAGTCCACCTTGAACTTTCCAGACTGCGTGACGTTGGTGATGGGCTGATGCTTGCGCGGGTCCAGGTCGCGCGGGTTATCGGTAAGCAGCCAGCCACGAGGCTTGCTATGGTTCTTTGCCATAGCGTCCTTCATCTTGTGACGGAGGTCGCTCTCGCCCCAAGGCGGTGAGCACTTCATATTGTATGCCTGAAGGAGCATCCAAGCTTCCTGCTCGGAAAGGTTGAAGCCGTGGTAGAGCGAGATGGCTAACGAGTATGTCTGTCCGTGTCCATCTGCTCCAGACACAGCCGGGGGCGTGGCAGCCATGTAGCGGGCTGCACGTTCGTAAGGCGTCGTTGTTGTCATGGGCGATGATAACTTCTGACCGCTATTCATCCCTGTCAACCACCATCACGAAAGTTTCTTCAACTTTCCATCTCGAACAGCGAACCATCCTCATCGTCTTTCTTTCGGCTCTTCTTGGCGTGCGTCTCTGCAAGACCCTTGCTCATGCCCTCACGGACGAGGAGCATCGCTTTGGCGAAGGAGGTGGCAACTGGTTCGCCCGGTATGCCTGATGCCTCTGCCATCTGTGCGTGTAGTGCCTGCTGCGCGTGTATCCAGGGATTGATGTGGTGCATCTTCACATCGGACTTGTAAGAGAAGGCCGAGCTGATGGTGGTGTATTTATCCCGCATCCGCATTTGTGCGTGGACGGTGACGAGCTTCTCGCTCGCCTTGACCACGGACTGATAGACGATGGTGACCGCTTGGTCGCCGTTGGTCGCCTCAATAGTAAGGTTGCCGCCCTTTTGGTGCCTGGCCTCATAGACCCACCTGACGTCGGTGGTCGCAACGACCTGTTCTACCCTCTCCACCGGGGCTAGGAGCTCTCTCTTGGGCATCTTGGCTATGTGTGCCTTCATGGGCACGAGCATACGCATCAGGCAAGAGCACGCCGGCAAGCGGATGTCTTCAAGGCCGGCCTGTTCGAGCCACTCGCTTACATCCTTCTCCTTGGCGAACCACCAAGCATCTACATTGGTTCGGCTGACCAAGTCGTAGCCAATCTTGCACACGAAGTCTTTCTCCTCGATGTCCATCACGAGGCGAACCAGTGTCTCGTCTATCATCAGTCGCACATTGATGATGATGTCAGATGCTTTCTTTTTGCCACTTATGGTAGGAGCACACACAAACGCACACAACTCCGTGTGAGGGAGTATGCGCGAGGGGACTATCTCCCAACCGTCTGGGTTGGTTGCGGAAGGCTGCTCGCCCTCCTCGTCAGAGAAACGAGTCTTCTCCGTCGGACGGAGCTTCGTTCTTTGGCTTACCCCAAGGCTTCTTCTTTACGAACGCAGAAGCGGGAGGGACTCCTGCCTGCTTGCGTGCCTTCCATTCCTGGAAGTCGGCTTCCTTGATGGCGTTGGCAGTCTCAAGGTCGTTCTCACCTTCAAAGGCAAGAAGCTCTGGAGCAACCCAAACCTTCTCTCCGGTCTTGCTAGGACCAAAGTATTCGACGGTGATGCTCTTGAGTCCAAACTTCGTGGTGATGCCAGCCTTGATGACCAAGACTTTCTTGTCGGCAAACTTGCCGGAGGTGACTTGGCAGATGTCGCCAAGGTCGAGTTCGTGTTTTTCCATTTTGCGTGCGGTTGATTGTGATACGGTTGAGGGAAGACTGTTATGCGTTTTGAGAAGGGTCGGGTCAACACCCTTTTCGATGAGAGCCAATCTTTCTTTCTCGGCTTTGGCGCGACGTGCTACCGCCCGTTGCTCGTTGATGATGGCGAGCTTCCTTATCTCTACCATATTCCATTCGAGGCGTTCGTCCCAAGTTGCCCAACTCATCTATGCAGGAGCAGACCTGTTGCGTATGCCCATTCGGGGTTGTGATGTATCCGGTCGTGGCAAGGCCGGCAGACGGCAAGGAAGTATGTCGCATCATAGAGGCGTGACTTCCATCTACCTCTGCGGTGATGAATGTCGCACGCAGGCGAGTCGATGCACACTTCACAGCGTGGATGCAGGATGAGATAATCTTTGCGGACCTGGGTGTAGAGTTTGTTTTCTTTCGCACGCTTTGCGCTCACCCGACGCATTGGTCTGTGCGTCTTTAGTGAGGCCGGCTTTGATTTCCAGGCGTTTTGTTTGAGCGTGCTGTTACTCTTAAAGGGACTTTTTCTTTTAAGAGGCGAGCGTTTCATTGAGCGTAAAGTGGGCAAATGATGTGCGTCCGCAATCCCTTTATTCGCTTATCCATTAGCAAAACAGCGATTTTTATCAACAAAAAGGTGTTGGTTATCAACGACTTACAGAAACATTGTTTTTAGTGCTTGTCATCCGCTTGGGAATACTACTTACTTCCAACATCGAAATAACCCTTATGTCCTCCAACGAAACCAACGCCTCCTCCTCCCTCCCCTCTCTCACCAACACCAACATGCACACCGCTAATACCGCCAGTCCCTCCAACGTCATCAACGCCTTCTTGACCGCCGCCGGTCAGTTCGCCTCGGTGACCTTCAAGTCCAACCCCAAGCCCGCCGCCTCCTTCAAGGGCGTGGTTCTCGAAAAGGTGACCACGGGCGTCTTCCGCTCCGGAGTCAACTTCGCCAACCTGACCTCGGTCAAGGAAGGCATCGAGTCCAACGAGCGTGGTGAAGTCCAGCCCCTCGCTTGGGGTTCGTGGGAAAACTTCCCCTTCGTCATCGCCCATAAGGGTGAACGCTTCCTCCGCCTGACCACGGTCAACGGAATGAAGTCCAAGTCCACCTTCAAGGTGAACGGCGTGGAAGTCACCAAGGATGAGTTCGAGCAGTTCCTCGTCCCCTCCGCTCGCTCGGAGAACAAGACCCCCACGGAGGTCTTCAACATCAAGGAAGCCAACTTGGTTTCCTTCAACGGCGAGGTCGCTGTGTAATCAATCGGGTGGGGGGAGCAATCCCCCCGCCCCTTTCTTTCTCTCACCACTATGTTCAACGCCTTCCTCACCGGCTTCTTCGTCATCACGACGATTGCCCTGTGCCTTCTCATCGCCTCCCTCTAATGAAAGCCAAGCACATCTACATCGGAGTCATCCCCGCCATCTTCGGCTACGGCATCTCCGTTGCCTCTGACAGCAAGGAAGGCGCTATGACCGCCCTCCGCTCCGCTTACGACGGATGGAAGGAAGCCCGCCCCGACAGCGACACCAACTTCAACTCGTCCTTCGAGTCTTGGGGTGGTAGCGTCATCAAGGTTGAGCTCGGCAAAGCATACCACGACGACTTCAATTCTTAATCCTATGACCGACATCCAAATCCAACAAGTCGCTGTTGACGCTATCGCCTGGGCCAAGGGGTCTTGGGGGCAGGGTCGCTACGACGCTCCCCGCTACGACAACGCCACGATGGCTGCCATCTACGAACGCATCGCCACGATTGCCGCAGGCCAAGCTAAGTTCCACGCCGGCCTCCCTCCCGACCAAGTTTCTTAACCACTATGTCCAACACCAAACCCATCGTCCGCAATCCGGACGGCAACATCTTCTACATCCTTGGTGCCTGTAACAGGGCGCTTGCGGCCACCCCCGCATACCTCAAGGCGTTCAAGGAAGAAACCAAGGTCGCTATGACCGACGGGACCGACTACGACGGCATGCTTCGTCTCTGCATGAAGTATGTCGATTTCCAAATCGCCGACGAGGAAGAGGAAGAAGACGAGGACACCTCCACGGAGGACGATGACATTCACCTCCCCGAATAATTCTTGACAACCGCTTCCGTATTCACACACCACTCACCCACACACAAAACATATGATACATCCCGACACCATCACCGAAACCGCCGACGAACGCCAGGAGTCCCGCTTTGACTACAAGGTCGAACAGGTTCCCCTGCTCACGCCCGACGGTCAGCAGACCCGCTTCTTCGGCACCCGCCGACTCGACACCGGCGAGGTCTTTGCCACAGTCACAGACCGCTACGAAATCCTTCAGAACGATGTCCTCGTCTCTGCTACCGAGGGCTTGTTCAAGTCCAAGGGTATGGACGGCTGGAAGCGTAAGGAGGTCGTCACTCACGGAGGCGCTCGTATGCGTGCCATCTATGACTTCCCGAACATCGGTGGACAGGTCGATGGACAGGACCTGACCTTCCGTCTCAAGGTGCAGAACAGTTTTGACGGCAGCCTACGAGCCTCATTTGCCGTGGGCTTGGTTCGCCTCATCTGCTCGAACGGCCTGGCCGCTCCGGTCAACACGCTCAACCTTACCAAGAAGCACACGAGCTCGCTCGAAACTTCCTTCGTGGGTGAAGCCTTGGACTCCGCTGTGATGTCCTTCCACAACGCTTTGCCGGCCTTCCGCTCGATGGCCGAGATGCCTGTCACGATGCAGGACGGCAAGCGTATCCTGCTGAACCTCTCTGACCGCAAGGTGCTGACCGAGCGCCACGCTGAAGCCATCGGCCGTATCTGGTCCGAGCCGACTTACCGAGAGGACTCCAAGCGTAACTTGTGGAACCTCTACAACGCGGCGACCCAGCACTTCACTCACGACGTCGAGGCCGGCGGCCGTGGCAAGCCCCGCTTCGAGCTCGCTGAAAAGCTTAACACGGCGGTGATGAACACCTTCGTCCGCACCGCCCGAACCGGTCGCATCGAGGACCTGCTCATCAAGCTTAACTAACCCGACGGGGGCGGGAGAGAAATCTCCTGCCCCTTTTCTTTTTCCCCTTGACGAAACCCAAGCCGTCGAGCACAACACTCATCTCTCATGCGATACAACGACCCGAACATCTCAAAAATCCTCTCGCTCCTCGCCAACTCCAAGAACGCCTTGGAGAAGGTTTACGAGAAGGCCCTGGAATATGCCGACTCCGATAAGGATGTCACCCTCGCCCAAGACATGCTTTCGAGCGACCTTGAGTATCAGCGTGACGAGCCAGAGATGGACCACGCAGAGGACATCGCCAAGTCCCGCACACGCCTTGAGCGTGAGCAGGCTGCGAACATCCTGCTTGCTGCCGAGCTCGCTACCCTGTGCAAATCGCTTGAGGACGACCTTGGCTCTGCCGGTCGGGTGAGCGACCACTTCAATAAAAAGACTTACCCTTTTGGGATGTCTCCTCTTTAATCCTACCATAACTTACGAAAATGAAGAAACCTGTCTACTACGCTGCGATGACCGTCTTGGTCGAATTGGAAATCCGCGCCGACTCGCAAGAGCACGCAACGGCTATGCTCCGACACAAGATGCAGACCCTCGCTGCGACCAAC
>Ga0114980_10000273_pt1 | contig 36611 bp, 30 predicted proteins | sample S_140806_EF_Meta_FD_87018 | JGI IMG/M metagenome (GOLD analysis project Ga0114980, IMG submission 87018) | Freshwater microbial communities from Lake Simoncouche, Canada to study carbon cycling - S_140806_EF_MetaG | ecosystem: Environmental > Aquatic > Freshwater > Lake | place: Lake...
AATACTTATTATGCAGCACCTACAGTAAATGTAAACACCAACATTACTACTAACACTACATGGACTAAAAACAATGTTTATTTATTACAAGGTACTATTTATGTAGATTCTTTAGTAACATTAACGATTGAAGCGGGTACAGTAGTTCGTGGAGATGCAAATACAGTAATTAGTGCTTTAGTAATTGAAAGAGGCGCAAAACTTATTGCAAACGGTACACCATGTAATCCAATCGTATTTACTTCTAGCAAAGCTGCAGGTTCTAGAGTATCTGGAGATTGGGGAGGTATTATCATGTGTGGTAGAGCACCTAACAATATATTAGCAGCTAATCCAACTGGTGTTCCATCAGAAGGGATATCTGGTACAAGTTCTAGAGCGCGTCATGGTGGTACTATCTCTAATGACAATTCTGGTTCATTAACATACTTACGTATTGAGTATGCAGGTTTCGTAATCGCAGCTAACAATGAAATGAACAGTTTAACGATGGGATCTATAGGAAGTGGTACAACTATCCATCACATACAAACCTCTTTTGGATTTGACGATGCATTTGAGTGGTTTGGTGGTACAGTGAATTGTGATCATTTAGTTTCTTACAGAACCCTTGATGATGATTTTGACGTTGACAATGGGTACAACGGAACAGTACAATTTGGATTAATTGTTAGAGATCCAGCGGTTTCTGATGCTCCTGCTGTTTCTACTTCAGAAGGATGGGAGTCTGACAACAACGCTTCATCACCATTTACTATTTTACCAAAAACAGCTCCTAGATTTTACAACATAACACAAATTGGTGCATACAGATGTGGTAGTAACTCAGGTGGTATTACAAACCCAACAGCTATTGGTTTCAGAAGAGGAGCTCGTTTAAGAAGAAATTCTGAAACAGAAATTCATAACAGTATCTTAATGAATAACTTTGTAGGTTTAATCATGGATGCAGATGTTATTGCCAATGCAGCTACTGGTGGTGCAGCATTTCAAAACAATATAATTGCTATGGATACTACATTTAATTCAACTGTTACTGGTGCAACTGGAAAATGTAAAATTGTAGAGAATACAGCAACAGGAACTTACTTTAACGCTAATGGTAACACAATTTTAACTAACCCATGTGATGTATTAGTAAATGCTTGGAGCTTTACTAATCCTGATTACCGTCCTAACACTGGTGCTACTGGTGGTGCAGCATTATCAGGTTCAGATTTAACACCAGGTATCCAAATAGAAACAGCTTTATTTAATGCTAATCAAACAGCAGAATTATTAGTAGATGTATTTGAGAACGCAGTAGGTAACTCAAATGGTACAATTACAGTTACTATTCCAGTACCATCAGGTTTCACAATAGCTGTACCATCAATTGCAACTCTTTCTAGTACTGCAACTTCAGGAACGAATGGTACTTCTACAGCTTTCGCAACTGCTTACAACAACGGAGATTGGACTTTTAGTTTATCAGGTGGTTTTATTACTGCTACATCTAAAGCAAATGTTTCAATTGCACAAAATGGTTCATCTACATTAGGATTTACTATTAGAAGAAATGCTAACACACCATCAGGTACTAACTCAACTTTAGTTATTACAGTTGCAGGAGGTTCTGATAACACACCAGCAAACAACAGTGCAAACAATAGTTTAAGTGCTCTTTAATAAAAAAATTAAGATAATTCAAAAATGAAACAATTAAAATTAATAATGCTGTTTTGCATTGGAGCTGTATTTATAGCTTCTAAGTCAAATGGGCAAGCAAATCCTTTTATAAATGTTTTGCCCTCAAATTCAGGTATCGTAGAAGTAGGATCTACTATCGATATCGTCGTAACAATAGGGAATACGGGTCCAGTATCAACAATTGCTCAAGCTAAACTTAGACCAATTATCCAAATACCAACTTCAGTTACATTTTTGTCTAATGCACAACAAAGTGGATTGCCAGCTGGATGGACGATAATATCAAACACGGGTTCTCAATTACGTCTTTGTAATTCAACAGATCCGATCGCAAAAAATACAAGTCGTACAATAACATTAAAAGCACAAGGTGTTACTGCTGCACCTGCACAAACTTTTTCAGGGAACATAAACTTTGGAAATGGAACTACTTGTGCAGCTGGTACTTCAGTTTCTGGTGATCTTACTATTGATAACTCAGCGCTTTCTACTATAAGAGTAGTAGCGCCAGTTACACTTAACTTAAATGCTTTCTTACAAGGTTATTATAGTGGAGCTAACACAATGGCTACTGCATTAGCGAATCAAGGTGTAGGAAGTTCTACAACGAATGTAGACAGTGTAACTGTTGAGTTACATGGCGCTGCTTCTCCTTATGCATTGGCTTATTCAGTAAAAGGTGTATTACAAACAAATGGTTCTTTGTCATGTACTTTCCCTTATGAAGCAACTGGCAATGGATATTACATCGTTATCAAACACCGTAACAGTGTAGAAACTTGGAGTGCAGATACTGTTACCATGTCTTCTAGTACTTCTTACAACTTCACTACAGCAGCTAACAAAGCATATGGCGACAATCAAGTAGAATTAGAGCCTAATGTATTTGGAATTTACAGTGGTGATATGAATCAGGATGGCTTTGTAGATGTTTCTGATTATCCTGCTTTTGATTATGATGCTTCTATCGGTGTTTATGCTGAGTATGTAGCTACAGATTTAAATGGAGATGGATTTGTAGATGTTTCTGACTATCCATTATTTGATTTGAATAGTAGTGTGGGTGTATACGCGATACTACCTTAATTTAAACTAAAACTAAACATAAAAAAGAGCTCCTATAAAGGAGCTCTTTTTTTATTCATAATTTCCACCTGGTTTCGGTTTCGTAATTACTCCAACGCTTGTGCATTCTTCTTAGTGGACAGATATTTCTGAAATAAGAAAATAATTAAATCTTTTGCGTTTTACTAGCCTTTTATTTTTTTGTAATTTGATATACAATTTTTTCAGAATCATTGTTCAACATCAAAATATAATTTCCGGAAGCATAGTTGCTCATGTCGATTTTTTCAGAAGATTTAGCCAATTTTTGAGTGAATAAAAATCGTCCATTGATGTCAAAAACAGATAATTGATAATTATTTTTTGCTTTAAAATCAATAGAAAAAGTAGAAGCAAACAAAGTTGGATATACAGAAATATTTTCATTCAAAGATACACTGTTTACACCATTTGCTACCGCTGGAGCCCAACGCATTAAGGTGTTAGCATTTGGGAAAGAATCAATTCCAATAATCGATGGATTGGTGAACATGGACATAATATCAGTAGAGTCCATAGTTGGTGTATTAATATCTGAAGGGTAGTAAATATTATCCGCTGATGGACCAGCTAGACCTATAGTAAGATTTTTAACGAATGCAAAAACAGGTCCTTTAAAACCATACACATTGGGGTCTTGTATTAAGGAAGTGATATTGGCTCTCGAACTATTTCCAATTCTAAATTCTAACGCATTATTTTCTTCATATATCCAAAGTTGAACATTTGCAGTATCTACATGAAAAGTATCGTCAAAAAATCCTACATTGTTCCATTCGATTTTAGTTACATTTTTTGCGTTCACCACATCTGTTTTATAACCTACCGTAGATGATTTGGTTACATCATTATTAAATCGATCTTCTAAATCATAAAACCAACTGATAACATGAAACGGATTGGAAGTATTTGCCGTGGTATTGAATTGCAATTCTGTACCTGTGTTCATATAATTGCTATCAAAAAATAATGTATTGGTGCTGTCACCCATAAATTTAAAATTGAACCCTAAAGGGATAGTGGCATCAAAATCGTCCCATCCTGGTGTAGTTACTATGGTTGGAGATACTAAATTTTGATAAGGTACATTTTTACTAACTGTAAAAACATAGTTATCAGGTTGTGCAAAAACGGAAATAGAAGCTATTACTAGCGTACATAAAATAGATATTTTTTTCATTTTAATATAATTTAAGTTTCAAAAATAGAAATTTTTTCAATTCTTAAAAAATTATTTATACTGAAAAAAGACTTGCATAAAGCTGTTAGCAACATAGACTGGTTGTTTGGAGCGTTTCCTAATATGAGAAGAGGCGCAAATTAGATGCACAATGAAGAAGGCGTTGATAAGTAAATCTTATGTACGCTTTACAAATTTTTTCTTAAAGGGAGGACGTGGAGGTTTTGTTTTTGGATTATAAACTGGACCTTCCCCTAGATGCACCGGCAATGGTTTTTTTTCTACTTCACGCTCCATGAGTTGCTCTATTTTATGAAATTTAAAGGCATCTTTTTCATTGATGAACGTGATGGCTTCTCCTTTAGTGGCTGCACGCGCGGTGCGTCCTATTCTGTGAATGTAATCTTCCGCATCATTCGGTAAATCATAATTGATGACTAAATTAATATCCTCTATGTCAATTCCTCTGGATAATATGTCGGTAGCAACCAATATTTGTGTATTCTTATTTTTAAAATTTCGGAGTACTTCTTCTCTTTCTTCTTGCTCTAAACCAGAGTGGATGGCTTTGGATCTTAGCCCCGCTTGATTGAGTTCTCGATTTAGAATTCTTACTTTTTCTTTGGTAGATGAAAAAATTAATATGCTTGAATATGTTTTTTCTTTTAGAATTGATTTTATTAACTCATTTTTTTGTCCATCATATACCGAATACGCTAATTGAGTAACTCCTGCTGCTGGTTTAGAAATAGCAATGGCAATTTCTGCGGGATCGTGTAAAAGTTGTTGGGCAAACTTTTTAATAGCTGCTGGCATGGTAGCCGAAAACATGAGGGATTGTCGTTGTTTTGGCAAGTAGGTAACTATTTTTAAAATATCATCCACAAAACCCATATCAAGCATTTTATCGGCTTCATCCAATATTAAATGTTGTACTTTATCAAACTTAACATAGCCCATATTTAAATGAGACATTAATCTGCCTGGAGTGGCAATAATAATATTTGCACCTTGAGTAAGCGCGCGTTTTTCATTTTCAAAAACATGTCCATCACCGCCTCCATAAATAGCCAAAGAACTTGCCCCAGTAAAATAAGCCAACCCTTGTATGGCTTGATCTATTTGCAATGCCAACTCTCGAGTGGGAACAATAATTAATGTATTGGTTTCATCTACTTGGCTACTAGCTAGTTTATGTAAAATAGGCAATAAAAAAGCAGCTGTTTTCCCAGTGCCAGTTTGGGCTACTGCAATTAAATCTTTATTAGTTAAAATAATAGGAATTGCTTGTTCTTGTATCGGTGTGGGCGTTTCAAAACCCATAGAATCGAGCCCTTCTTGTAGGCTTGATTCTAAATTAAAGTCAATGAATTTCAATTGAAAATATTATTAATTGGGTAAAGATAACTTATAAATATCAATCTTTCCAAAGTACACCACTAGCCCAACGCAAGGCTGTTTTTTGTTTATAAAATTTTGCAATGGTTGCATTCATTTTTTGCAATGTTTCTATTTTTTTTTGCTCTCTACTATTAATTAAAAACAAAGAACTTTCTCCAGTTTCAAATCGGGCTTGTTCACCTATCAATAGTAAATTTAAATTTTCATAAAGATTTTGTTGGATACTCATTTGATTTCTTAATTGAGTGAGTATGTTAAACTGTTCTCTAATTTTATTTTCTAAAAATCGTTGTTTGTTATTTTGTTGAAACTTGGTGTACTCAATTTTTAATTTAGCTTGGGAATAATTTGCCCTTGCTTGCGACAATCTTAAAGGCATTGCAAAAGAAACTGCATATTGATAATTTTTCTCTAGAGGAATTTGCCCAAGCGTTTCATTTAGAAAATAATTTTTACCAAGTTGATTGTACTTTACTTTTACATCCGGCAATAGCTCTTGAAATTTTAATCGTTTATCTATTTCTAAAAATTTAAATTTAGTTTGATAAATTTCTAATTCGGGATGGTTACTTACAACTTCTTGAATTAATTCTTCTTGTATTGGTAAATCATTTTCTACTTGATTCATATTAAATGATGGAGTAGATGGAATGATATTTTCTGGTAAGTTGTAAGCCACACCGTTTTCTTTCCAAGTATAAGAAGAGAGTTGAATGAATGCATTTTGCATTTGCATATACAACTCGTTTTGCAAACTTAAATAATATTGTAATTGTGAAATCGCTTCTACACTGTCTATAGCAGGGCGTTCGCCAATTTTAATTACCTCTTTGGTAAACTTAATTCTTTGTTGATTGATTGCAATCACATCATTTACAATGGTCCATTCACGATATGCTTGAACCCATTGCCAATATTGATTAGTCGCTTCATATAAAATATTATTTAACGCTAATTTTCGCTCTGCCTCAGATTGGCTAACTAAAATTTTAGATTGTTCTAATGCTGCTCTCCGTTTATCAATTACAATATTTTTGATAACAGAAAAGCTCACTCCCACATAGCTTGAACTATTGAATGTTCTTTGAGGATCCACATTATTTCCAGCCACATTTTCGATACCTGAATTGAACTCAATTCCATACCAGGTTGGTATATTTAATGCTATATTTTGATAGTTATAGTAGTTGTTTCCCGATAAATCTTTACGAGTCGTATTGCTTTGTATAAATGGGTCAAAAGCCCCACGAGCTTCGGTTATATCTGTTTTAGCTTGTTCAATTAAATTTTTTGCTTGTAATGCGATTGGATGATATTTTTTTACAATCTGTATTAATTCATTTTCAGAAAGAGTTTGCGCATCTGAATTGATTTGAACAATCAATGTCACCAATATGAATAAAAATAGTTTTTTCATTACTTCGATTTCTTTTTTGAATCATCATTTTTAGATTGATAAAAATCAGGAGGAAATCCATTGATGTTTCTCCACAATTCATACCATACAGGAACATCTTTTAATAATGCGATGGCTTGTGCTCCAGCACCGAGTCTTAATTGTTTTGGCCATGGTTTATCTTTTTTATTTTCTTTTACTAAAATTCTATATTTACCATTGGGAGCAACAGTATTTTCGATAGCCACGATTTCACCACCAAAAGTACCATAGCTAGCCGAAGGCCAGCCACTAAATACAATTGCTGGGAAGCCATCAAAAACAAATCGAATTGATTGACCAATATTTACCAAGGGAATGTCTAATGGTTCAATAAATAATTCTACTGCATAATCCATTTCTGTAGGAACAATTTCAGCTATAGTTTCACCATCTTTGATGATTTCGCCAATACCACTTTTTTTAGCTTGCACAATTTGTCCGTCTTGAGGGGCTATGATAAAATATAGTTGTGCTCTATTTTTATAATTTGAATATTGATTTTTTAATTTAGAAACGTCTCCTTGTCCCGATGCAATTTGTGTCATGGATTGCATGATTTCGCTTTGTGCTTTATTCATCTTTTCCATATATTCTTGCTGTGCTCCTCCTAATTCTAAATTCGTTATGAGTAGTTCTTGACGGGAGTTTGTTAAATTATTTTCATTAGCAATCATTCGAGCTTGGAAAGATTGCAAAGCTTGATTTCGTTGTTCTAATTGAGTTAATGAAACCAAACCTTGATCATATAAATCTTTTTGACGAGCATATTGTTTATTTGCAATTTGGTAGTCATTTTTTGCAGCTATTAGATTTGCACTGTCAGATTTTATTTTTACTCTTTGTTGTTGAATTTTATTTTTTAATTGAGTCGTTTTAATTTCTAAACTGGATTGTAAATTAGCGATTTGATTTTGTTGAGCAGTCGTTTTTTCTTGATAATATGTAATGGATTGCTCTTTAGCGGTAAGCTGTTCTCCAGTTCTTGCTAGTAAAGCTGGATCTAAATAATCTTCTTTTACCTCTGTTAATTGTGCGATCGTATCTCCAGCGTGTACGATATCACCTTCTTTAATATACCACTTCACTATTCGCCCAGGGATAATAGTAGTTACCCCTTGTGCTCTTTGTTCTTGGCGCAATGTAGTGACATTGCCTTTCGTGCGAATATTTTGAGTCCAAGGTAAAAACAAACACCCGATTAATGCTGCCAATAGAATAAGTAAAACCCGACTTACTTTATTTGTTTTATCAATGTTATAAATGTTCTTATATGAAATTGAATCGAATGCCATTCTGTGAATTATTTGTTTGAAATAATAGTTAATTTTTTATCTGCTAGATTAAAGGTCTTATTACATTTTTGATTAAAACTTTTTTCATTTGAAACAACTATAACAGTTGAATTGGGTAAATGATTAAGTAAAGTATCCTCTATTAATTCTATGCTATCTTCTTCTAAATCAGAAAATGGTTCTTCTAATAAAATTAATGCTGGTTGATTCACGATTGCTCTCAAAATTAATATTTTTTTGATTACAGATCGGGGTAATTTTTTACCAGTTGTATCTATCATCGTTTCCATGCCAAATGGTAAATCATTGATGAAAGTCTCTAACCCAATTAATTTTGAAAATTGTATAATGTCCTGAAACGCAATGGATGCATTTCCAAAGGCAATATTTTCAGTAATGGTACCACTAAAAATATCTAATCGATTAAACATGATTCCAATGTGTTCTCTTGCTTGATTTAAATTTAGATTATTTAAAGGAATTTGATTCAATAGTATACTACCTTGTGATGGTTTATATAAAGTTGAACATAATCGCAATAAAGTTGATTTTCCCGAACCATCTTTTCCTACTATCGCAATTTTTTCTCCTGCATTTATTTTGAAAGAAAACTGATCAAATACCAAATTATTTTCTAGATATGCATAGTTTACTTGAGCAAATTCTATATCCATTCCTTTTTTTGAATTCGGTAATAAATAATCTCCATTCATTTCAATTGGTTGCTTTTCTACTGTATGTAATTTGTCAAGAGACGTAAGCATATCATAAAAGGTATCAAGATTTACAATGATTTTTTCTACAGAAGAAATGATTGTTAAAATAATAATTTCTGCTGCTACAAACTGTCCTATATTTAATTGTTGATTGATAAGTAAATAGGTACCCACCAGCATCATAGTTGCAGTAATCATTATTTTTAAAATAACTAAATTTTTATATTGAAATAATAATATTTTAAAATGTTTCGTTCTATAATTTAAATAATGATTTACTTTTTCATCCATTTTTATGAGCGATAATTGGTGTGAACGATGCATTTTAAAATGATGAATTAATCGAGCCATTTCTTCTAACCAACCAGTTGTTTCATATTTATACGAGCTTTCTTTAATACTGGTTTCTAATCCTTTTTTTGTAGTAATATAAAATATTACTACAATAATGATCAGCATAATTAATACCAATATTAAAAATAACGGGTGGTATATCGCTACTATTAATATGCCTAAAATGATTTGTATACTAGCAATTGGAATGTCTAATAAAATTTTTGAAAGCCCTTTTTGCAAAGTAGTTACATCTAAAAATCGATTCATTATTTCAGGTAAATAGGCATCATCTGCTTTTTTTAAATCGATATCCAACAAACTTTTTTTGAATAAAAAAGCATATTTATAAAATATTTTTTGTTGTATTTTTTCAATAATTTTCATTTGTTGTATTTGTAACAAACCAGCACTTAATACACCCGCTATCACCAATGATATAAGAACTATTAGAGAAGTGGAAAATGTGCCACTTAATACAAATCCAATAATGGATTGTACTCCCAGTGGAAGTGATAATTGAATGATACCGCTTATTATCGCAAAAACATATATATTTGAAACTTCTTTCTTTTCAGATGAAATTAAATTCGATAGTTTATTAAATGAGGTAGTTTTATTCATATAAAATAGCTGTCTTGCAAAAATAGGGTTTATTATTATAAATAATAGTATTACTATTATAAATAATTGTTATACAAATATTATTTTTACTATTACTATTATAAAAATGTTTTAGTACATTTGAAAATTATTTTAAAGAATGGAATTTAGTTTAACATTTAAAGTGAATGAACACATTTATTTGCGTAATCCTGAGAGCAGTGATTTAGGAAAAAAAATCTTAAAACATTCCATTGATCTGATTTATGAGATTGGATTTGAACAATTTACATTTAAAAAACTAGCTGCAGTTGCTGAAACTACTGAGTCCTCTATTTACAGATATTTTGAAAATAAGCAAAAGCTATTGTTGTATATCATTAATTGGTATTGGTGTTATTTAGATTTTATGTTGGACTATCAGTTAAAAAATATAACCGACAAAAAAGAAAAAATAAAAATTATTTTACATTTATTGACGGACGAAATGCCTTCTAATAATCATGAAATGGAAATGAATAAATATTTCATACACAGAATAGTCATTGCTGAAAGCAGTAAAGTTTATTTAGTAAAAGATGTGAATGAAATTAATCAGTACGAAGTATTTAAACCATTTAAAGAATTGTGTGCAAAAATTGCCAAAGAGTTTGCAGATTATAACCCTGCCTATATTTTTACTAAATCATTGAGTAGTACAGCGATCGAAACAGCCCATGATCAAGAGTTTTTTGTGACTCATTTACCTAGATTAACCGATGTAAATACTAAAAACAAGAAAAATTTTACCTATACTTTTTTAGAAGATTTAGTTTTTAAAGCGCTTGCATAGATTTTTCATCCAATCTATACACCAACCATTCCTCCATGGCTTTAGCTCCTAGGCTTTCATAAAAATCAATAGCAGGTTGATTCCATTTCAATACACTCCATTCCATTCTACCACAATGTTCATTTTTAGCGGTTTGCACTAAATGTAACAATAGCTTTTTTCCATAGCCTTTTCCTCTGTAATTTGGTTGCACATATAAATCTTCTAAATACAATCCTTTTCGGCCAATAAATGTGGAGTAATTATAAAAATAAAGTGCAAAGCCTATTGGTCGCTCATTTTCAAATGCCAACACACAATGGGCAATCGAATTTGTAAAAATATTTTCTATCAATAATTCATCCGTAACCACTACTTCGTTTTCTAATTTTTCATAAACAGCCAATTCCATTATAAAACCCTTTATTGTTGGAATATCGGCTAGGGTGGCTTTTTTTATTTCTATATTTTCCATTTTATTATTTATCGTTTAAGTCAATCATTTCGGACAAAATATATCCCACCTCACTGCCAATGGCCACCCCCATACCTCCCATTCTTACTCCTACCCATACATTTTCGGAATAGGGCGCTATGATTGGTTTTTTAGTGGGCCCAAATGCCATGATACCCGTCCATTGTAAATCAATTTCAAAATCTTGGTTTGGTAAAATAATCGTTTGTAGTTTTTCTATTAATGATTGCTGAATAACTTTGTTCAAATTAAATTCAGTTGTTTCTTCTGTTTGTTTATCTATATTTCTTCCCCCTCCAAATAGTACACATCCTTTGTATTCTCTAAAATAATAATAGCCTTCTTCAAAATGAAAAATACCCTTGAATTTTAAATGAGGAATAGGCTTTGTAATCAGTACTTGACCTCGTCCGGGTGTTACATTGGCTTGAGGTAATAATTTTTTAGCAAACGCATTGGTGCAAATAAATAGTTTATTGGCTTTGAAAATAAGTTCACTATTCAATACTGGGTTATTGCAAATAATTTCCACCTGATTGGAAGTTTCATTAAATGACAAAACTTCACAACCCGTTTTTATTTCAACACCCATCGATGAAACCAAGTGAATTAAGTTTTTCATCATCAATCCAGTATCTATTTCTCCTTCACACAAATTTTCTACCATAGCAGTCACTCCATTAAAACCAAATTCCTGCATTTTTGCATTATTTAATTTAAATGCATCTTGTTTAATTTCGTTTCGAAGTAGCTGGTTACAATACGCTATTTTTTCTAATGCGGGCATTTCATTTTCAAAAATAAGTTCATAACTGCCATTGGATTGATAACCTATTTTTTCTTTACCTAAAATAGTTTGCAAGCGTTCTAATCCTTTTTTACGCAGTAAGAATAATTCTAACACTTCTTCTTCACTGGCTGTCTTTAAATCGTCTAGGATTTCGGTAAGTGAGCCCATGCAAGCAAAACCAGCATTTTTAGTACTTGCACCGGTTGGTAACAAGCCTCTTTCTAAAACCAATACGGATTTAGTTGGATATTTTTTCTTTATAAAATAAGCAGTTGTTAAACCTACAATACCACTTCCAATGATAACATGGTCGTATTTTATAAATTCGTTTCGTTCCCAAATGGAGAGCATGAATATTTTTGTCGTTTAAGTTTGAGTAGTAAAGTTAAAATATTTTTAATCCAACATGCGCATCATTTCATTGTCAATTTTCAAAAACAAATGTTCGGGTTTTAATGTACGCCATTCATCTAAGTTTGAGAAATTCAAATAATGATGTATTCGTGCTTTTTTAAAATCAAAAACGTTTTGTTCCGAAAAATTGAGCGCGACCATCCAACCACCAAAATCTTTAATATCTTCATACCACTCTTCATAATAATCATTTCCATCACTGTGAAACGTTAAAATATTTTCACCTATTAAAATGTATTTATAAATTTTTCGAGCAATTAATAAATCAATGATATTTCTTTTCAGGGTTTGAATATCATTTTCAATGGCATCATTCCATTCGCCCATCAATTCTATAATGGCATAATTTTCATCATAATCAGCAAACAAAATTTTTATGTACAAGGTTCTAGAATCAATATCATCCCATTGTGGGTGGATATAATAATTGTAGACGGTATTCGAGAATTCAAACTCACTGTATTCACGCTTGTAAAAAGGCGATTTCTCATCTTCCTCTGCTGTGTAAGCGTGTCGCCAATTATAATAAGGTTCTATATCGTGCATAAAATTATTTCAATGCATTTTCCAAGTCAACAATGATATCTTCTACATTTTCAATTCCTACACTCATTCGAATTAAGCCGTCGGTAATGCCTGATTTTATTCTCAATTCAGGAGCAACTCCCACATGGGTTGTACTTGCAGGATGAGAGATTAATGTATCGCAAGTTCCCAATGAAACCGCACTGGTACAAAGTGACAATTGATTAATGAATTTCTTTCCTGCTTCAAAACCTCCTTTTACTTCAAAGCTCATTAAAGCTCCAGCATGTTTCATTTGTTTTTTACACAATGCATAATCTGGATGATGGGATAAACCTAAATAATTGACAAATTCCACATTCGGGTGTGAGTCTAAAAAGGCTGCTACTTTTTCTGCATTGGCACAATGACGCTCCATTCTTATTTCTAAAGTTTTTAAACCATTGTTTAGTAAAAAAGCATCAAAGGCATTGGAATTGGCTCCCAACAAACGATGATGTTTTGTAACCTTGGTTTTCATAAATTCCAAATCTTTTCCCAACAAAACACCGCCAATAGCCGTACCATGTCCGTTTAAAAACTTAGTAGTTGAGTGCATAACAAAATCAACTCCAAATGCAAAAGGTTGTTGTAAATAAGGGGTCGCAAATGTATTATCAACCGATACTTTACATTGATATTGATGAGCAATTTTTGTGAGTGCTTCAATATCTACACATTGTAAGGTAGGATTTGCTGGGGTTTCTATATAGAGTAATTTGATAGAGGAATCATTTCTCAAGGTATTTTCTACGAGTGCTAAATCTTTAAAATCAATGATGATGGTTTCAATGCCACAAGTAGGCAACACTTTATCTACCAATTCTTGCGTACCACCATATAAGGATAAATGCGTTAAAACTTTTTCATCGTTTTTTACATTGGCTAAAATTAATGTAGCAATGGCGGCCATTCCGGATGCATGTAAAATAGCCTTCAATTCTAAAGGAGAACCATCTTCGTTTTTTAATCCATAAGCTTCTAAGGCGGCTATTTTTTCTTCTGTTTGGGTAGAGGTTGGATTACCAAAGCGGCCATAAATATATCCTTTTTCTTTACCTGTAAATAAATCAACTGCATGCTCAGCACTGTCAAATAAATAAGTACTGCTTGCATAAATTGGTGTAAGATGACTGTGATGTTGTTCTACTTCAAAACCTGCATGTACACAGCTTGAGCCAAATCCAATGGAAGTATTTTTATTTTTCATAGGAACAAAGATATTTAAAAATATCTTGATAATATGAGGTGAGAAAAGGATACATCATCAAGGAATTATAGAAATTTTAATTTGGAATTAATAAGGGTTTTTAGGGTTTCGTATGATTATAAGCACTAATTTTTTATATTTGAATATTATAACCTCTTCTACTATGAATACAATAGCTAAACACTGCTTAAACTGCGAGCGTGCACTGAAAGGCCGTATTGATAAAAAGTTTTGTGATGACTCTTGCCGAAATAATTATAACAATCAACAAAAATCAATCGACACCAACTACATGCGCAATGTGGTAAATGCCTTGCGGAAAAACCGAAAAATCTTACATGATTGCATTCCTACCAGTGAAGAATTTTATAAAATTAGGCAAGAACGATTAATAGAAATGGGATTTCAGTTAAAATATCATACCCATGTTTATAAAAACAAAAAAGGGGATGTCTATTATTTCTGTTTCGATTATGGCTATTTGCCACTCGATCATGATTGGTATTTAATTGTTAGCCGAAAAGAATCATAGAGAGTTTTTATGGTATAATCACACTTAAAATCGTAGTTTTGCTGTAAGAAATTTATTGAAAATGGAGACGGCATTAGAAAATAGCATTTATATAAGCGATATCGCAAAAGAAAAAGTGACTCAACTCATGAAAGAAGCAGCGTTGGATGAAACTTATTTTGTGCGAGTGAGTGTTGTGGGTGGAGGATGCAGTGGCTTAAGTTATAAATTAGATTTTGATAACGAAATCAAACCCATGGATCAAAGTTTTGAAGACAAAGGAGTAAAAATGGTATGTGATTTAAAAAGCTTTTTATATTTAGTCAATACCGAATTGGATTTTAGCGACGGCCTCAATGGAAAAGGTTTTAACTTTGTAAACCCAAATGCTAGCAGAAGTTGTGGTTGTGGGGAAAGTTTTGCCGTGTAATTTTTTAAACCATACAAAGTAGCATAAAGAAATTTGATAAGATTTTTTATATCCAAATGATATGTTTAAAGCATCCTTAGACAATTTAGCAAAATATTTACCTTTTGTATTGGTGGGATTTGTGTTGTTAATTTTTATTACTATTGGAGTAACGATAGAAAACGGGTCTATTTTTGTTGCACTCTTACCCGCCTTACCAATTTGCATTATTTCAATCGGAGCCTATTATTATTCTCCTTTATATTATGAAGTCGAAATGGATTCAATAGCGATTGTTCGTAAAGCTGGAAAATTTTTTATTGCTCGAAAAGATATTAAAGGAATGAGCGCAATCAGTGAAGCTGAATTAGGAAGAGCCTGGCGTATGATGGGAAATGGTGGTGTGTTTGGATATACTGGTTATTATTCCTCTTCAAATATTGGTAAAATGCGTTGGTTCGTTTCTCAACGAAAAAACTATGTTTTAATTACCATGAATAATGACAGTAAATTTTTATTAAGCCCTGATGATGTTGCTGGATTTTTAGCTGCTACTCAATCGTAATTTTATGGGTGGCAATCATTTCTTTTTCACCCACTATTCTAAAAATATAATTTCCTTTAGACAAATCATTGGTCGTAAATGAAAATTCATTTTGTCCAGTTTTAGTTTTCGTATCTAAAATGATAGCCACCAATTTACCTTGCATGTCTACTATTTCATAACGCAATTTTTGTGCAACGTTTAAATTAAATGTGGTTGTAAATCTGTTTTCAGGTATTGGGTTTGGAAATACTCGGCTGTTGCTATTTTTAATCATTTCATGCGTAGAAACAGGAAAATCTGTATGGTCAACAATCGATATCCAACAATTATTAGCGCCCGATTTTCCCCAAGAGTTAGATAAATAAGCACGACTAGGATTATTATATACATGTTGAATATTGGTATAATCTCCCCAACGTTCTACCGTGTCTGTCAATCGATTCACAATAGACAGTCCATCTTTTACAGAAATAATATCCGAATAATCTTCATTGGTATTTTTATACATTACGCTGGCGCCCGAAAAACTATCGGTGTAACAATGCGACATATTGTATAAAACTTTGTGGTCATTATTCGAAGTTCCTACATAGGTCATTGATGGATAACCAAATTCTTGTGTAGCGGTAGAAATAATATCTGCTTTTACAGTTGGAGTTGCCGAACTGATATTTTTAATCGTTCCTAAATAAACTCCAGCATTCATAAATTGTGGATTGATTGTATTTGAACCAAAGTGAATATAATCATTTTCATAAATAGCCGCCAATACACGCGCATCGTTGGTCATTAAATATTGACCTAATTTTTGAGGAACATTTGGAGGAAAACCGTACGCTGTTGGGGAAGTTAAAACCCTTGTGGTCAGTTGTGCCACTCCAGAGGCTTTAGAGTCAGTAATTTCGGTCACAAAAATAGAATCATTGGTAGAGGCCACATTGCGCAGCGTTAAAAAATACATGTTACTACCCATTGTGGTAGTTTGATATTTTGCCGGACAAATGTTTCTTAAATTACCTCCATTGTATTGAATGTTGCTCCACAAGTCATATACCAAAGGCGTACCTGCAAACCCTTCATATTTTTGAATTTGCCAAATAACAGATTGTTTAAAACCAATCGTCCAACTTACATTGTCTTTTACTTGATTGAATGTGATAAATAAATCTTGATCTGAAATTGAAATGATTGGATAATCACTCCAAGTTGAATCATTGAATGAAGCCCCATTTAGTGTATAAAAATTCCAATTGGCAGCCGGATCGTTTGTTTGCGAAAAGCCCACTAAAATTACAGACTCGGTGCTTAAATTTCCAGAAAAACACACTAAAATAAATCGATCATTATTGGGATCATAAATAACCCGTGGGTCTGAAATCCAAGTGTAATTTCCAACAGCAGCCGTCATCGAAGTCAATGATCTTTTGTTGACTAACAATTTGCCAGTATCATTATATACACTCATGTTTGAATTAACTACACTCACAACCGTACCATTGTTTGAAACGGCAATGTCATTGTCGTTGGGTACACTACTGGAAGTATTTCCTTGAATCCCTTTAATAACCACTGGGTTAGGCGCTGAGCCTCTTGTCTTTTTTTGTTGGGGTATATTTTGTAATTCTGCTTTTTTCAATGCACGAAGTTGATCCAATTCCGCTTTCTTAGTTCCATATTCAGCAGATGGAATGGGATGTTGATCTAGGTGGATTAAATTGGGATGAAAATCTTTTCTATTTTCATCCGACATATTTACCACAAAAGGTTTTCCTGAAGTACCACTGATTTTTTTTGCTTGTGAAAATAAAATACCAGCGGTTAGAAGAAAGTAAATAGTAAATAGACTTCGTTTCATTGTAAAAATATTATACCACTAAATTAGCAAATAGTCTTGAGTGCAAAGTAAAAACAAGCAAATTTTTTACAATGTAATTTCTAACTCTTCTAGATCCAACATGGCATTGATGAGTGAAACTTTTTGATATTGATGCATATCCTTGTAGGCAATTTCTTTTTCAACAATTCGATTTTCAGAAAGTAGTGCTTTGCGTCGAACCCCAAAAAATAAAGGTGCTTTGGGTGTATGCCATTCCCTGCCATTCCACAAAGCGATATTCGAGTAACTCGAATCAGTTAAAAAACCATCTACCACAAAAATGGGTTCGGTTGTTGCCGGTAAATTGCTTGTGTGTTTGATAAAGCCGTTTTTATCTGTGAATTTCAATGGATAAGAAAGATCATCATCTTGTATGCATACTATTTTTTCAATGTGTCTTTTTTCATACGATACAATTTCAATTTGATATTCTTTTTCATTGTATACAACCCTACATTTAAATAATCCATCCGTTTTTATTTCTTGTAGAATATGATTTTCAGTTAAGTTAAAATCCAAGGCTCTTCCCGACAATGCTTTCATAGAATGTTTCATTCGAGCCCAATGATCTTCGAACAGAAATACTGTATGATGTTGAATTTTGATGGTTTCAAAGAGTGGGAACATAAATTTTATCGATTAATTCTTGATATTCTTTTTCTACGTCGCTGTTGATGGTAATACCACCACCACTTTTATAAACCAACCCATTACTGGTTTGTTCAATAAAACGAATGAGTACACAACTATCGATTGATTTACCGTCAAAGTAAAAACAAGTTCCTGTGTAAAAGCCCCTGTCAACTTTCTCAGCTTCTTGAATAATTTCAAGGGTTTTCTTTTTAGGTGCACCACTGATAGAACCTGCCGGCAATAAAGAAAAAATAATATTTCCCAATTGCTCTAAATAATTGGTGGGCAGGTCTCCTACTATTTTTGAGCTTACTTGCAACAAGGTTTTATTGCTGGTTTTGATGGTATCAATGTATCTGAATTTTTCAACCTGTACATGGGTGGCAACGATGCTGATATCATTTCGAATTAAATCGACAATGGTATAATGTTCGGCCGTTTCTTTATCATCCTGTAAAATAAGTTGTTCGGCATTTTCTATGGATGCATCAATGGTTCCTTTCATGGGACAGGATATTATTTTTCCATCCACTATTTGAATAAATGTTTCTGGCGAGAAACTAATCCATTCATTTTTATAATTGATTTTATATTTCGCATGAGCGGATTGAAAAATTTCTTGGAGCGAATTTTTTGTTTCAATGGGGGTGGCAAAAGTCAAATTGGTTAAATAAGAATTTCCATAATCCAATTGTTTTTTTACTACATGAAAAGCCTTTTCATATGTTTCAAAAGAAATATTTTTTTTCTCAATTTGAACTTTTTGTTGAGATCTAACATCCGATGAATGAGCACTTTTAAAATGTGGAAACGAAATCTCAATATTATTTTCTGCTAGCTCGTCTATGGTAAAACAAATCGTTTGGTGAATTAAAAAATCAACCAACAACACAAATGGAATATTGTTTTTTCCATAATTATTTATTTTATCAATGATTGCGCTTTGAGTTTGCAAGAAATACTTTTTATTTGTGTAAAAATAAGGGTTTGAAGGTTTTATTAATAGATAATTACGATTCTTTTACATTTAATATTGTTGAAATGTTGCGGCAGTTGAATGTGACTGATTTATCGATTGTAAAAAACAATGAAATCACTGTTGAGCAGGCCAGTCATTTTGATAAAATCATTATTTCACCGGGACCCGCGACTCCTCAAGAATCGGGGAATATTGTAGAGATTATTGTACAGCTTTCACCTACAAAATCTATCCTAGGAATTTGTTTAGGCCATCAAGCGATTGCGGTGGCTTTTGGTGGAACGCTTCAAAATTTAGCACGACCATATCATGGATTTAGAGCCCAATTAAAAATTAAAGAAGCAGGTTATTTATTTAAAAATTTACCGACTGAATTTCAAATAGGATTATATCATTCGTGGATAGTAGAAAAAGAAACCTTACCGAATTGTTTAGAAGTAACAGCATTGTCATCCGAAAATATAATTATGTCTATCAAACACAAGACATTTGATGTGCAGGGTATTCAATTTCATCCAGAAAGTTTTATGACCGAATATGGAAAAGAAATGATAAGAAATTGGTTAGCGTGTTAAAAATAGTTCTATTTTTAATTCACCAAAACCTACTCAACTATGCGCTTATTCATTGCATTTCTCTTTCCATTCTTTTTTATATTTCAATGTGCTGCCCAATCGGATACAGTTTTTATCAATGAATTGGGAACCTATGTTTCTCGGGAGCAAGCAAGCTATTATCGTTTGGTGATTCCTACTGATAGAAACACGTATTTATTGACTGATTATTTTTTCAACCATCAATTGGCAAGAAGCGTAGAATATAAAAGTAAATTGGGTAGCATTCGAGAAGGGGATGCTGTATACTTTTTTTCCACGGGAATAAAAAAAGAAGAAGGACGTTTTCACCATGGTTTTCCAATGGGCGAATGGCGATCTTATTATGCCAATGGAAGCATGAAAGAAAGAAAAATATTTACTGAAACACTAGCTACTTATTATACGTATCAATTTGATTCAAGCAGTTCGCAAATAGAAGAAGAAGGTGCTTATGATCTTTTTGGGAAAAAGACTGGAACCTGGAAGCGTTATTTTTGGAAAAGTAAGCAGCTTCAAAGTGAAACCCATTATGTGGTTGGTAAAAAACAAGGAGAGCAAATAGAATATTATCTATCGGGGGCCATAAAACGCAAAGAATATTTTGAAAATAATAAAGTAAAGAAGGGGTTTCAATATGATATGTTAGGGAATAAAATCCATTATTTCCCCGCTTTTGAATATCCTGTTTCGAAGAAACCTATTTATCGGGTGTTGCAAAATGAAGTTCCTTGTTATGCAGAACAAGTCAGTCTACATCCATTTAATCTTCGCTTTTTAGTGACAAAAGCGGGTGAAGTAAAAAACATTGAGATTGAAATGACTGATGAAGCGTGTAAAAGTGAACTGAAAAAAGTGATTGGAAAAATGAAATGGAAACCGGCAAAGAAAGAAAATCAGTGGATTGATTACCCCGTTAGCTTCCGAATGCGAGTTTATGGGAATGGGGATTAAAAAGGTTATCATACTGTGCGCACTCCTCTATAAATATTGGGATCTTCGTTTCGACAAGATTCTCGAATCTGCAACCCTCCTGATGTTTCAATCAGAATATCCTACTATGTTGAATTACCTGCTTGCTAAAAATCGGCTAGCTCCTATATTTTTTAGTTTCTTTTCCAATGCCATTGATTCTTGCCTTGTAGAAACAATTGTATGCCAAACTAAGCTCCAAGGCATTCCTGTTCGCAATGATTTAGTTTCGCCAGCATTGTGCTCAATTAATCGGTTTTCAAGATTTTGGGTTTGACCAACATAATATTTTTGAGTTGTGGAGGAGTATAAAATATATACAGTATACATGGTGATTAAGTTCAAATAAAAAAAAGCAACCAAAAATGATTGCTTTTAAAGTGTCGGGAGGACAGGATTCGAACCTGCGACCCCTTGGTCCCAAACCAAGTATTCTACCGAGCTGAACTACCTCCCGAGGGTAGAAGTGTTATTTACACTACTCATTTTTTGCCGAACCTACGACCACTCCTGATGTTTCAATCAGGATATTCTACCGAGCTGAACTACCTCCCGTAATTCATTAAGAGTTGTAAATGTAAACTTTCCTTTTACAATTCCTAAAAAATAATTTAAAAACAAAAGAGCGGAGAGACAGGGATTCGAACCCTGGGTAGGATCTGACTCCTACGACGATTTAGCAAACCGCTCCCTTCGGCCACTCGGGCATCTCTCCAGCTATAAAATTTGTTTTAAAGATCTTTAAAAATGATTTCTCATTTTAGGAATGCGAAAATAAGGTTTATTTTTTAAATTGCCAATAATTCTACTTCAAATATTAATGTAGAATGTGGTGCAATCAATGGACCTGTTTGTCGATCCCCATAAGCCAAATGTGGTGGAAGATATAAACGCCATTTGCTGCCTACCGGCATTAATTGTACCGCCTGCGTCCAACCCATAATTACTTGATTCAGTGGAAAGCTTGCTGGTTGTTTGCGTTGAACCGAACTATCAAACACTCTACCATCAATTAATGTACCATGATAATGGCATTTTACGGTTTGGTTGGCTGTGGGTTTAGGGCCGTCGCCCATTGTTAATACTTCGTATTGCAATCCACTTGGCAATGATACCACTTCGGGTCTTTTTGCATTTTCTTCTAAAAATTTTCTTCCGGCTTCTAATGTTTCATTCATTTTTTTATTTTTTGCTTCTTGTAATTTATCAAATAGACTCATGTTATTTTTTATTTAAACTATTTTTTTTTGGTACTTAATTTTAAAATATAAATATGTGTTTTTAAAATCCATTACTTTATGGAGGACTTATTTCATTTTCTTGTATTTGGCTCTTGTTCTGATGCACTGGTCATAATGTTGATTTTTTTAGGTTAAATAAAATTGTTTAGTCAAAAATAAGTACGAAACTTATTTTATTTTATTGTGGAGGTCTTAAAATTTTGTTAGAATATCATCTCAGGGATTGCGCAAAGGGTGGATGGAGAGGTGAAGGAGGGTTGAGGAATGATAATAAATTGTAATTTTACAAAACTATATTTTAAATTTTAATACCATATTTAGATAGTTTTTTTATTGACTCATAACATTTTATCAAAGATTGCTCCTTTACCTTTTCATTCTTTTTTAAAGAATTATAAAAAGATTTCACATTTTGTACTTCTAAATTGTCCCATACTTTAGTTTGCTCACCTATTGAAATAGATTTTTCCCAAATATCTTTTTTTAATAATTTTAATTTATCAAAAGTTGCTTTAATGTCATAAAATATTACGTCTTCTTTATTAGATAAGGATTTTATAAACTCTAGTAATTTTGGATTTTTTTCTATAAAGTCAATGCCTTTTTCTCCTGTATACAATTCTATTTTAGATAAGTTTCTATTTTCTTTAAGTGTTTTACATAAATCAAATAACTTAATAAATTCAATGTTTTCAATTGGATTTGTTTCAATATATTTTATTAAACCATCCCAATATTTAATACCTAAATTTCTAATCTTACTAACTAAAAATAAACTATCATTTTGTTCTGAAGTATCTGCTTCTTTTTCTTTATCTCTTTCTAGAACTTCATCAATAGAAATTAGACTATCTTCTATGTTTTTAAAATTTAAATTATATATTTTTTCTGTAAGAATTTTCCAAGTTGATTCTTTTTTAGCATATTCAGAAATAAGGCCTATTTGCCCTGGACTATTGGTAAAATAATCATGAGTAAAAATTAATAGATTTTTTAGTTCAATCAAAATGGCTTCATTTATTTTTTGTTCTTCATAAATTTTCCATAAGTCAATTCTATTTTCTGTTAGAAAATGAAAAAATGAAATAGTGTACGCAACTGTGTATGATTTTAAATTAGTATCACCAATTGCATCTACATTTTTACGTCCAAACAACTTATCAACTGAACTAAATATTATTGCATTTGCAATTAATTTTTTATAGAAATTTTCTCCTGGGAATTTATTTTTCTTTATTAAATCATTAATTTTTTTTGTATAATGAATAAAGTTTTTTTGAGCACCTTGAGAAACATAATGTGGTTCAAGTTCCCATAAATTTATATATTTAGCTACGTCAGATTTTAAAAATTTATTTTTAAGTGGATTCTGTTCGCTAAATTTTTTCTGCATGCTAGGAGTTAACTTATTCTTTGCTTCTTTATATTGTCCGCTTGCTCTCTCAAAATACCATAGTATTGATTGATTTCTATTTTCTGGGTTAACAACATATTGTTTACGTGAAAGATTTTCAATTCTTATAAAGTAAGGATTATTTGATGAAAGGTCTAATTCAGAAACTTTATTTTGGCTATTAGCAAACCTAGAAATGTTAGGAACTTCAATATTTTTTTGTTCGGAATTTCTAATTACAGTCAATTTCATTTGAACAAAAATTTTACTTAAATCTACATCCTTATATTTTTTTTGGGTATGATATAACGAAGCTGTTGTTTGACCTCCATTTACAATTTGAAAATCATTTAACTTAGTAATATACAGTTGATTATTATTTTCAATAGTTTCTACCGTTTCAGCAGTCGCAGTTATTCCATTGTTATATGGTAAAAACATTTGTGGCTTTTCCCTAATTGTATCTCTTATGCCTTTATTAAATTTACCAGTCTGTCCTAAAAAAGCCCTTACATTACTTTCTAATAGTTCATTTGAAAATTCTTTGTAGAGTTTAGATAAAATATAACCAGGAATAATAGCTAAATAACAATCAAAAACAGCATCAATACTTGGAACTTTTAAACATTGTAATCCTATAGAATCATCTTCAATATATTTATTAAAATAAATTTCAATTGGTTCTTTAATACTATTGCTTTCTTTGATTTTAAAAAATCTTTTGATATCCCAAACATGAACTAAAACATCAATTTCTTCAAAATTTTTTATTGTTATTTTTTCAATTTCATGATTTGAATTACCGTTTATTAATACATAAATATTTATTCTATCAAAATGAATACCTTGAACTTCAATTACATTAATCAATTCTAATAACTCAGTTTTAGAAGAGTCTAAATAAGTTATTTGTTTTTTTAAAGCTGCATTTAAAAACTTCTTAATTTGATTTATTGTTTTCGTAAACTCGTCTTTCGATATATTATATTCATAATTATCATTTTTATAACTTGTAATAAACAAATCTAAAGTTTCATAATAAGTTTTATTATTTTCATCTTTATAATTATCTTTCAAACAATATCCATTTATTTTCCAATCAATACTACCATTACTATTTGGATGATTGTATGAAAGTACTCTAGCTCCTTCTGACTTTCCAATCGAATCTAAAATCTCAATACAATATTCTGTAAATTTATCTTCAAAACTTACACCTTCACCATCCGAATATACCAACGCAGATATATCAGACTTTATTTCTTCAATATAATTATTTAGTGCTTTTTCCATTATTTTATTAATTCAAATATTGATTCATTATTTATTAAAAATTGTTCGATTGCTGATAATTCAATGTTGTATTTTGTATCAAACAAACCAATTGGTAAATCTGAAGCTATCAATCTTGGAAACTCACTTGTAACTTCATAAAAATTTCTCTTTCTAAATGCATATTGACGATTATAATTTTCAAAATCTTCATCAAAATATCCAACTAATAAGAGCCTTTCATTGAAAAATTTTAAGGCATTCTGATTATTATTAATTTTACTTCTGATTTGCTCAATAATAGAATTTAGAGAAAACCCTTTGTCTTTAACCTCTTCAACGACATATAATATTAAATAAAGTTTAATTAAATTTTCACTATCTAATTGCCTTTCACTTGAAATTTTAACTTTTGGTACTTTCGATGAAGTTAACTTTACTTCAATACCAAATGAACCAAAGCGAAAATCTTTATCATTATAATCTGGACCAGTCCAACTTTCTAATAATGCATCTATAGAATATTCTTCATTTAACAAGGAATTAAATAATAAAAGTTCTCCAATTAATCCTTTTTGTCTTTCAATAGTAAGACCTTGAAAATTTATTTTATCAAATAATTTTTTCCATTTTAATACTACATTAGAGGTTTCAACCAATGCATCATTTTCAGTTACAATTTTTGAAATTTCTTCAACAATATTTTCAATAAATAGACTGAAAATATCTTTTAGCTGATTATCTAAAAGATAAATATGTAATTCTTTTGTATTTTCAAATTCAAATATTTCAATGAATAAACCCTTGAACTTAAAATTTTTAAATTCAGGAAATTTTGCATTTTTTGATGTTTCAAATATATATAAATGATTTCCGGTTATATGATTTGTTGCAGCAAAACACTTGAAAGGTTTAACATGTTCAAGTTGCGTTTTTATAATAATTTCATCGGTAGGAACATGACTTTCCCAAATAGATTTAATACTTACCATAATTATTCGTTTTCTAAATTATCATCATCTTCCATTGGTTCATTTACTAATTCAGTATTTTTTGTAGCTGTGTAAACAACTTTAGCTTCATTTTCAATCTTAGGGAAATGCAAACTATAGCCTATGATTGGAATGCCGTTTTCAACAGTTGTTGTTCCTCTTTCATCTAAAGCATATATCAGAAGTAAACCTTTACTTTCTTTTGCTCTTCTATCTTTAATACTTTCTGAACCCTTTTCATCCAAATCTGCTTGTCGATCAACAACATCATCTATTTGATTTCTAGTAATTTTATATAAATCTCCTGGCTCAGTTTGATTTCTGACACTACAAGATAATTCTATTGTTTTACCATCAACAGATAAATTATATTTTTTTGAAGGAAATGATTTTCTGTTTTCTTTTTTAGAACGGTCGACTCCTTTGTCGTACAATAAAACTTCTTCATTTGTATTTGAAACAATACAGATATTCCATTCTTTAATAGAGTTTTTCTCTTTTTGTAATTTGATATAATCAGAAATGATTTTATTATTAATTGATGGAATTTTTATTTGATAATTTTCAATAAAATCATTTAATATTTCAATATCTACATCTCTATACATTAAATACCTTACTTTATTTTGCTTGGTCTTTATGTTATGATCTTTTGGAAATCCTAATCTTTTAAATAAATTTTTAAAAATATCAAAATTACTCTCTATTGATTTTTTGTCTTTAAGTAAAAGATAAGTTTGCTTATTTGAATTAGAAAAACTTAATTCTATAGTTTCAGTATAGTCTTTATTTATTTTACCAGCACTAGTTATCATCATACATGATAGAGTTGTTAACCCATGATGATTTCTAACTTTTAATGTAAAATCTTTCGGTTTTAAATTTCGAGTAGTCATTTCATCAAAATCATATCTCATCTCTTCAGTAGCCATAGTGATATGATTAAACCATTCGTAGATAGTTTTTGTTGTATATAATCTACATAAATCTACATAACCTGGTCTGTATCCAAACCATCTTCCCATTTGCATCAAAGAATCATACATTCTTGTTGTTCTCAAATAGTAACTCGTTGATAATCCTTCTAAAGTTATTCCTCTAGCCAATCTACCACCACCAACAGCTATTACAGAAAAACCATCTTCATATAATGAATAATCTATTTCATCAATATCTTTGTATTCTAAATTTGTGGTAGAGCGTGTACCATGAACGGCTCTAACATATATTTTTGAAGCTGCTTTATTTAATTCAGCTTTTATATTTTCCCAATCATGTAGTTCAATTCTACTGTCTTTGTAGTCTATATTCTCAATTACATTTTCGGTTGTAGGTAAAAAATCATTAATGAACAACTCTTCTAATTCTTTTAAAAATATAGAATCATTAGCACTTATATAATTTTTGAAATCTTTCATTCTTTCATTGACCAATAATGCAACTCTATCAATCCATTTAATATAAAGAGCAACATGAACTAACATAGAATTATGTTTATTCTCATGTCCTCTTAATCTTCTAATAGCACAAGTAATAATAAATGATTTTAAAGCGGTTTCAAGACTTTCAGGTAAATATTCAGGTAAATCATCCTTATTGTTTTTATTTATAGTCTTAAAAAATGGAGGATCGTAATCATCGATAACTCTAAATAGATTTAGCGGTTCATGACTTTCTCCAGTTATTGGATTCTCTAGACCAAATATTTTAGCTGCTCCAATATAATTTTTTGGTGCTATAATATTTATAATAAAATCTTTAGGAAATAAATCTTCTCCTATAAAATAGGTTTTACCCTTTACATCTGTAGTTAATTCATCATTGAAATCTTGTGGGATAAATAAGTTTGCATAAGGCGTTGCTGTATAACCAATAAATGTTTTTTGATCAAATACATTTAATAAAGTTCTAATTAACTTATTTATTGCTTTTATGTCATTTATATCTTTAGTTGCATTAACTGAGGCAGCATCAGCCTCATCATCAATAATTAATGCTGGAATACCAATCAGTTTTTGTTGTCCATCAATAATTTTAATATTCTCATCTTTAGAAAACCAATTTATAAGATGTTCTAAGATTCCTTTATTCTTTTTAATTACAAATACTACAGGGTTGTTACCAATTGGGATTTTCGAGGTTTTTGATCCAAGATCGCCTTCATCACCCTTAAAATAATAGGAAGAAGTTAACGGATATATAGAACTATTAACTTTGTATTTTCCTACTCCTACATAATTACCTTGATTTTTAAGTATGAAATCTGAACTACTTATACCAGTAAATCCTTCATCTATTCGCTCTTGAGTTTGTCTTCTTAATGAACTTATTGTGCCAGCAATTACAATTATTACTTTATACCCAGCATCAGTTGCTTTATTTATTAAACCAACATAGTTTGATGTTTTGCCAGACTGCACATGACCAACAACCATTCCTCTTCTGTCCCATGAGCCTTCTTGTTTAGGGTTAACACATTTGTCTAAGATTTTATCTGTAAAATCATCTAAATCATCCAAAGGAAATGATGAATCTTTTTCCTTCATAAAGAGTTTGTATCTATTCCATAATTCCCAATTTATTTCAGATTTTTTTTCATACAGCCATGGCTTTAAATCGTCAGACATTATTGAAATCCCTCCTCTGCCAATTCTAAGGTCATTAATTATAATTTCATAAAGTTCTTTTTTATCAATAGCTTGACCAACAGATACCATTGTTGCATCAACTCTGTCAATAATGCTCAAGATCAGTTCGTCAGTAATTTCATCATTTTGTTTTGCATGAGACAAAAGTGTATGTGCTATTAATCTAGCCGAGTTCTTTATATCGTTCATATTAAATAGTCATTTATTAGTGGAAAAAGATTGAATGGTGTTGAATTCATTATTTGTTGTTTGGCCAGATTTTCTGGTACCCCTTGAATAATATATATTTTATATAAATCAACAGCTAACTGAATTAAATCATCACTAGGAATTTCAGGAATACTTTCTAATTCATGAAAAGATGGATTTTCGTTTTGATTGTATAAAATCAATTCTAATGGAATATTTTCTTCAATTAGTTTTAGAACTTTTGAAAAAAGCTTGTTTTCTTTTTCAGAATCAATCAATTGTTTTATAATAGGGTGCTTCTTATTTATTTTGTATTTTTTTATACCTTCTCTATTTGTTTCATCTTTCCATAAAGTTTCAAAAGATTGATTACTATAATCTGTAGACATGGTTTTTTGACCTCTCCAGTTATATATTTTTGCTGACTTCATTACAGCCATCTTTGCTATTCTGGCTAATTCTTTTCTTATTTCAATTGGTGGTGTTGCTGTTGATTTTTTTATATCAAGATTCCAATCAAAATCATTTGCGTTAGGAAAGTTTATAGCTATTCTAGCTAGTTTAGAATATTCTCGTTTTTTTTCTATTCCTAACCAATCACCCGATACGAGTAATCTATCTCCACGATAAATATAAAAACCTTGTTGCTGATACCATCCCAGAGGTCCACCTGATTTATCATAATCTTCATTACTAATTTTTGACATATGTGGAAGAATAAAATAGGTTACTTCAACATTGTTATTTAAAACTTCTAATTGTCCCATTTCGGGCTTTGGGGTTAGATTTAGAAGGAAAGGATTCCATGCTTCTATTTCATACGTATTTGTAAAAAGTTTAATTTTCTTATACTCAATAAAACGATGAAATACTAAACTTAAATGCTCCTTGACTGTAACCATTTCTTGATAGAAAGCATTTTTGACAGTCTCATTATCAGTATTAGAATTACCTACGATTCTGTCCAACAATTCCCATATAATAAAAGTTCCACATTTTAATTTATCAACTTTATCTAAATAAGATTCATCTGAAACATAATCTAATAAAGTCCACTCTTCTTCACTATTTATAAAATCAATGTCCCAACATCGTTTAATTGTAGCAAAACCTTCCTTCTTTGTGATCACTGTAAGTCTTTTACATTGCGAAAAAGAAGCTGTTTTTAACCCCATACCAAATCTACCTAAATCTTTTTCATCTCTAGTATCCTCTGGGTCTTTGCTTCCAGGAGTCATAGCGATAATTAACTCCTCTAAATTCATCCCTTTACCATTGTCTAGAATAGATATAATGGAATCTTTTCCTTTCCATAAAAAATCAATTTCAATTGTATTCGCGTCAGCTGAAATACTATTATCAATAATATCTGCTATTGCTGTTGAAAGATTATAACCAAAACTACGATAGGAGTTTATAGTTGATTTTGGATTGGGTTTGGCGTTTTCGGCTTTGTATTGGTGCATAATATTTTTTAATATCCTATAATTAAAATTCCATTCAGTGGTAGCACTAATCTTCCAGATGCATAAAGTGTTTCAAAGAATGTAATTACATTTTGAAAATCTTTGTTACCTCTATAGTCTTTTCTTACAGCTATAACCAAAAAATCTACCTCATACATCATACATGCTTGAAATAAATCCTTTAGAAATTGATAATTAGTAACCGCTCTTCCTGCTTCTACTTCTATAACTGTTTTTGTTTCGATATTATAACCATCTGCATCAAAATATTTTTCCAATTTTCCATTTGGCCCAAATAGTACAGGAACTTTTATTTTGTCAGAATTAGTTTTACTTTTTTCTACCAAATAATTTATTTGTTCAAGCCCTAATCTAATATTTTCTAAAACTGAATTGCTATTATGATTATATTTATCAGAAGTAATTTCTTCTTCATGCTTTTCAAATACATTTACTACTAATTCTAAATGTTTGGGTAATATTTTACTTTTTGGAAAGAATTGCCAGTTTATCATTTCAACATTGATTTTATTTTTTTTGCAATTCCTTCTGCCATTAATACAGGAACTGCATTTCCTATTTGTTTAAAAGCTGCTGTTCTACTTCCTTCAAAAAAGTAATCATCAGGAAAAGATTGAATTCTAGCTGCTTCTCTTATTGTAATTGAGCGATTTTGATATATATCTGGATGTATATAATAATGTCCGTCCATTGCAATATGTGCTACAACTGTGTGTGAAATACCATTGCCATTTACTACTTGAAAACGGTTTTTAAATGATTTTACATTACTGTGTTTAATTAAACTTGGCGGTAAACTAGAATAATCAAGTCGTTTATTTTGATTGTTCCACATCTCAACTGCAATTCTGTATATTTCTAAATCATTTTCATTATTTGGTCTTGAAATATGTTGTGAAGTAAAATCTACCAGTGGATTTCTAATTTTATGTTTAAGTAAGTAATCTGTACTTTCTTTTTTATATTTAACTACACCTAAATTGCCTTGTCCATTTTTTATTTTTGGCAAGTCATTGAATAAATCTTTTGAAATTGAATAATTTTCATCAACTTTTTTAAAATTAGGATAATCAAAATTTAATTCTTTTCTCCATCCGATTATAATGACTCTTTTTCTATCTTGTAAAACATTAAAATCTTTAGAGTTTAATGTTTTGTTTGGAGGTATTTTTAATTCATATCCTTCAGCTTTTACAGCATCAAATATTAGTTTTAGGTAATCTCCATTGTTTGCTGACATTATGCCTGGTACATTTTCAAATACAAACATTTTAGGTTTGTATTTTTTTAAAAACTTTACATAATATTTATAAAGATGATTTCTAGGATCATCTAACATTCCCTTTGGATCTCTTGCTCTTCCTGCTACAGAATATGCTTGACATGGCGGCCCACCTATAACTAAATCAACTTGTTCCCCTTTTAATTCTTTATCTATTGTATTAAAGATTTCTTTTAGGCTTTTTTCTGAAATTTCTTTATTGATTACTGAGTTAATTAAGTTCAATGGAATCTTTGCCCATAAATCTTCCTTTTTTATTTTATCATCTTTTAAATACTCATAATATTCTGATAATCTTTTTTTCTCTTTTAAGTAGTGATAAGCGGTTCTGGTTTTTAAAGTATCGCTAGCATATTTATTCATTTCAACATGCGCTATTGGTTCAAAACCTGCTCGTATAAATCCTTCTGACAATCCACCTGCACCTGCAAACAAATCTATAAAAGTTAATTTCTTCTCCATGACTATTTTTCTTTCTTTTTGCTGTTGAACAAATTATCATTAAAAAAATATTCTATAGGTTTTTTATAGTACTCTGCAAGTATGTAAAGCTTTGATGCACTAATTTTTTTTGCACCATTTTCAATTTTAGATAAGTTACTTTGAGTCATAACTTTATCCTCTTGCACTTTTTTTTGAGTATACCCTAACTCTTCTCGTGCATTCACTAATTGATGTGAAATAAATTGATTGATTTTCTTTTCGTTCATAATTATTCGAGAATATAAAATATTCCATTATGCAATATTCGATACAACAAATGGCTATTCCATTTTGGAATATTTTAGTAAATCCCTTCTTTTTTCTTCCTCCATATCCCCACTCCTCTAAAAAAGCATTCAAGGTTTTTGTAGATTTATTTTTTAGCGGATGTATTAAATTTCTATTGGATTGCCGTATCTTTAATTCAATGATGGATCATTTGGTATACTTTTTATTGTTGGCTTTGGTGGCCGAAATATTGGGCACGATTGGGGGTTTTGGTTCATCATTATTTTTTGTGCCCATTGCGAGTTATTTTCTGGATTTTCAATCGGTATTGGGCATCACGGGCTTGTTTCATGTAACGAGCAATCTTTCTAAAATAGCCTTGTTTAGAAATGGTTTCGATAAAAAATTGGTTATTTCTGTGGGCCTTCCTGCTGTACTATTTGTGGTAGTGGGGGCATGGCTGAGCCATTGGATAGATACGCGTTACTTAGAAATTGCATTGGCTATTTTTTTATTGGGCAGCAGTTTGGTATTGCTTCTTTTTAAAAAGCTGGTATTGCCTGCCAATCTACCCAACGCGGTATTGGGGGGTGCTTTTTCGGGTTTAATAGCGGGCATGGTAGGTACGGGAGGCGCCATACGAGGCATTACCTTGTCGGCTTTTAATTTACAAACGGAGGTTTTTATTGCTACTTCGGCCATCATTGATTTGGGCATCGACACGAGCCGAAGCATAGTGTATGCGGCCAATGGTTATGTGCATCGCGCCGATTTGTATTTAATTCCTTGGCTATTTATAGTAAGTGGTGTGGGCACATGGATTGGGAAACAAATTTTGAAAAAGGTGAGTGCCGAACATTTTAAAACCCTGGTATTGGTTTTCATTTTCATCACCGGTTTGGTGACTTTATATGGGGTGTTGCAAAAGGGCTAAATCGTATTAAAATTAACAATTTGTGTATGTTAATGAAGAAAATAATTTATTTATTGGCATTACATTTGTTATCATAATAAGTTATGCAAAAAATAAATAAGATGAAACAGCCTTTTATTTTTATGTGGATATGCGTGCTGATGTGTGGATCGATTCGCTCCATCGCACAAGAAAAAGCACTGCCTTCTTGGGTGGCTATGATTGATAATCCGAAGGTGAATTATTTTGTAGCGGTACAAACTTTTTCGGATTATTGGAAAGGGAAAATAAAACCCATTGAAGAAATGGATATTAAAGACCTGGAGGCTTTGACTGCTGAGGAAAAAGCCGCTCGCAAAACTTTTTTTGAAAACTTAACTCAAACAGAACGGGCTGAATTTGATATTCTTCAATATCATTACAAACGCTTTAAACAATGGAAAAAAGATGTGCTTCCCTTTGTGCAAGAAGATGGTCGAATTCTTTCGAATGAAGAACGAATGGCTATTTGGGAACAACAGCAGAAGTAATTATTCATTGTTAGTATATATCATTCATTAAAATAGTTCAAATGCAATATTTATATCCACGTTTTATTTTCCAACTGATGTTTGGATTGGTTGTTATTCTATTTTTTAGCCAAGCTGTATGCGGACAAAGTGCCAATTGGAGTGCGGTTTTACCCAACACGTTTCCAACGAATGCCAGCGGACAAATTAATGGGCTTACCCGGGTGAGTCAGTTAAAGTTTCATCCTACCTTGGCTACTAAACGATATGCGATTAGTTCTAGAGGAGGTCTATTTATTTCTACTAATAGTGGCGCCAATTGGACGGTAGCGCCTGGTTGTGATATTATGCCAACAGTGCGATTGGCCTCGGTTTGCATCGATCATACCAATGATCAAATTTTATATTTGGGTACGGGCGATCACAATTATTATTATGCGGGCAGTGGGGTTTATAAATCAACCAATGGGGGCAATACGTTTAGTTATATTGGTTTGGCGGGCAAGCTTGTCGTTGATATGATTATGGATCCGTTGGACAATCAAAAAATTGTAGCGCTTACGCAAACGGGCGTTTATAAAACAAACAATGGGGGTACTACTTGGACCTTGACATCGGCTAGTTTTGCAGGAGATGATTTAAAACAAAAAACACGTACTTCTCGGGTTTTATATGCCACTTCAAATGCTACTGCTTTTTATCGTTCTACCGATTTTGGAGATACTTGGACCCAAATAACGGCAGGTATTGTGTTGCCTACAGGCATTACAACGGGTGCGGGTTGTAGGGTTGCGGTTACACCTGCTGATACCAATATAGTTTATTTAGGCATGGTGGCCAATGGGGGTATGATTTATAAATCTGTTGATGGAGGTAGCAACTTTACGGCTGTAAAAACTGCGGCTAGTCCTTACTTAACGTATTATGATAATTTGTCGACCTCATCGGGTCAGGGGGATTATAATTTTGGAATTGGCGTAGATCGAAACAATGCGAATATTTTGTATTTGGTATCGCACAACAATTGGAAGTCGACAGATGGCGGCGTTACTTGGACACAACTGACAAACTGGTGGTTAAAATGCCATACGGATATGCATCAAATTGAAACCAATCCTTACAACAATAATGAGCTCTATAATATGAATGATGGAGGTGTATTTTTAAGTACTGATGGCGGCAGCAATTGGACACCTAAAAGTGATGGCATGAATGGCTATGAAATTTACCATGGAAATTGTAGTCCTACTCGAAGAGATATGATCAGTATAGGCACGCAAGACAATGGTGAATTATATTCGACCACCACAGCTTGGTTTACCAACCGAGGTGGGGATTGGGGATCGCAATGTGCATTTGATTATCGAAGCAATAGCTCGATGGTATATTACTATCAAAATAATAAACGCAGGTTGGTTAATGGCAGTGATGCTACCTATGGATTGCCTGCAAGAGTTACCAATGTAGATGATATTGCCTTTCATAGAAGCGATGCCAACCTTGCTTTTTTGGGCGATTCATTTATATACCGAACCAACAATTTAACCGCTACTACCCCTACTTGGACTCAAATAGGAAACACGGGAAGAGTAATTAAAGCCATGCATGCTGCTTTTGATAATGCCAATGTATTGTATGTGATTACAGATGATGGAAACATTCGTGTGAGCCAAAATGCATTGAGTGCAACGCCTACGTTTACTGCTTATGCCTTGCCGAATACAACGAATATAAAAGCCAATATTACTACCATTACTGCCGTTCCGGGTACGGTGTATATTACTGCCAATACGAGAGTATATAAATCGACCGACTATGGCGCTACCTGGACCAATATAACCTATAATTTACCTTCGGTGAATCATGTAAAAATATTGGCGGATGAATATTTTTCTACGAATCAATTGGTTTTTGTAGCGAGCAATAATACGGTGTATTATAAAACTGGCAATGCCACTACTTGGACGATTTTTAATACCAATTTACCATCTAGAACAGAGGCAATTGATTTATCGATTTTCAATGATGGTACTTCCAATACCTCTTTGCGATATGCAAGTTATGGTAGGAGTATGTGGGAAACACCCATTACGAATTTGAGGGCCTTGGCTGCTAATTTTAGTGCCAATAATTTAAATCCTTGTGTAGGCGCAACGGTTCAATTTTCTGATTTATCAACCGGAGGAGTGACTAGCAGAACCTGGTCGTTTCCGGGGGGAACGCCTAGTACTTCTACAGCGGTCAATCCTACGGTAGTGTATAATAGCGTGGGCAGTTTCAATGTTTCTTTAGTTGTTACAGATGGTGTAACAACTAGTACTGCTAGCCAAACCAATTATATTTCTACCGCTGGCGAACAGATACCATTGAGTGAAAATTTTGAAGGAGTGAATGATCCACCTACCAATTGGTTGAATATAGACAACAGCACACAAAATGTGAAATGGGTGAAAACAAATACTGCGAGTGGCTTTGGCAGTGGTGGTAGCAGTATGATGTTTGATAATTATTCTTGGAATAATCCGGGTGAAAAAGATGAACTGCAATTGAAACGAATTGATTTAAGTGGTTACTCTAAACCTATTCTTTATTTCGATGTAGCCTATCAGGCCTATACAGGTTATGCTGATACTTTACATGTATTATTGTCTACCAATTGCGGGAGCACATTTACTAAAGTTTATACGAAAGGAGGGGCTGTTTTAGCGAGTGCGGGAAGTGGTACCAATAATTTTGTACCAAGCGCTGCACAATGGAGAACAGATAGTATCAATTTATCGGCTTATGTGGGTCAACAAAATGTGGTTATTCAATTTCAAAATGTGAATGGGTATGGCAATAAGTTATACCTAGATAACATTCATGTAAAAGGATCACCCATTGCTAATTTTACTGCTACGCCTACCACTGTGTGTGTGAATAATAATGTACAATTTAATAATACCAGCACGGGAAGTGCAACTGCTTATGCATGGTCATTTGCTGGAGGAACGCCCAGTACTTCTACATTAGCCAATCCGACTATCCATTATACCACCGCTGGTACATATGCTGTATCGCTAACGGCAAGCAATGCTATGGGCTCGAATACGAAAACAACGGCCAATTATATTACCGTGAATACCTGTTTAATTACTTTAAATCTGAAAGCATTTTTAGAGGGTTATTATGTTTCTTCGAACTTGATGAGTCCTGTTTTATTGAATGAAGGCGTTGGTACAAATTCACTTTTATGTGATAGTATAACGGTAGAATTACATTCATCTTCGGCTCCTTATGCATTGGCATATACTTACACAGGGGTGATAGGAACCAATGGTTTATTAGCCTGTACATTTCCGGGTAGTGCCAGTGGCAATGCGTATTATATAGTAGTAAAACATCGCAATTCGATTGAAACCTGGAGTGCAAGCCCTGTAAGCATTACGGCGGAA
>Ga0114980_10000274_pt1 | contig 36582 bp, 29 predicted proteins | sample S_140806_EF_Meta_FD_87018 | JGI IMG/M metagenome (GOLD analysis project Ga0114980, IMG submission 87018) | Freshwater microbial communities from Lake Simoncouche, Canada to study carbon cycling - S_140806_EF_MetaG | ecosystem: Environmental > Aquatic > Freshwater > Lake | place: Lake...
CTTTTATAGGTGGCAATACAATTCCAAGAATAGAAAGCGCTTGTGCAAAATCAGGTACCCCATAGCCTTGCTTATCAGTAGGTAACGCATACCGATGTGCGCTTTTACGTATCGCTTCTTTAACCGCATACAAGCTAGCATTAGGCGCAGCTTGCAACACACAAGCCAAATAGCCTGCTAATTGTGGTGTAGCAAACGAAGTACCAATAGCATACAATACATTTCCTCGGGTATATAATAATGCAGCGGGGGTACCTAACATACATACATCGGGCTTGATTCGACCATTAAAATTAGGCCCAGGACTAGATGCTGGTCCATCATTTTTAAATGAATCTACTGTCCCTACTGTAAGTGAACTATCTGCATCACCGGGAGTTAAAAGATAATTCCAACTATTGCCCCCTTCATTTCCGCTAGCTGCTACAGCGATCATTCCTTTTGAGCTTGCTTTATTTAAAGCTTTTGCTGCTAAAGTAGTTTTGCCATCTAATTGAGCCTTAGGAAATATATAATAGGTAGGCGTATAAAATTCATTATATCCTAAAGACATCGTTGCTATATCCGCGCCAAGACTATCAGCACGCTCTAAAGCAGCCAACATGTTATCCATTTCAATAAACTGCTCCGAATTATTATCTTCTGTTCTGTATAAGGCATAGTGCGCATGAGGCGCAGCTCCAACATAGAGCCCTGGTTCATTGCCAGCCATAGTAGAAAGCACATAACTTCCATGATCGCCTCCAGGAATAGGATCATTGTCATGCGCAACAAAATCATATTGGTCTACAATGCTGTTTTGCATCAATAAACTATCGAAGCCATTATAGAGATTATAAAATCCGGCATCTAATACTGCAATTAGTTTGCCCTCACCTTTAAAACCAGCAGCATGCAATAGCTGACCGTTAACCAAACTTGTTTGTTTACTGGCAGCACCATAAATACTTAAGCCATTGGTTGTTTTTAATAAATTTCCTTTCGCAATTACTTTTTCTTTTTCTAAGACGTTTGTCTTTTTTGCATGCAATCCATCTGGATAGTAGGCAATATAATCAACTTGTTTAATCCAATTTTTTGGTGTTAAAAAAGCAATTTTTGAAGAATCTGAAAGTAAAATGACTATTTGATTAAACCATTTTGATTGATTATGAAATACACCTTGCGTCAATTGCAAAACAGTATCGGTATAGTTTTGAAATACGGGAAGATCCGAGCTATCGATTGCAATAGCAAAATGAGCGCGTCGATCTATAGCGCGTTGAGATAAATATGCTGAAGGTTGTGAAAGTGAATACGTACTGGGTTTATTGGCAAATTGAATTCTAAATGCATATTGCTTATTTTGCGCAAACAACATAGATGTAGCGCAATTAAAGAGCACTACAAATAATAAGCACTTTTTCAATTGCATAGTTTAATTATTTTCGTAGGCAGCTATTTTTAAGCTGTAGCCTTTAGGAAATGCTAGGGTACCATTTTTTACATAATGGGTAAGTTCTCTATATACTAAACCAACATTTTTAGCAAACACTTCCTGTGCATAGGTTTTTTCAACAAAGCTTACACCCGGCGTATTAAGATCGTTTAAATGATAGTCTATTTGTTTTACAATAACGGCATCTCCATAGCCCGCATATCCATTGCTAAACGGTTTAGCTACATTGGTGAATTTGTAAACCCAACCGTTCAAATAATATAAATCTGGGTCTGCTAAATTAACTTTGCTATTACCATCCCAAGTATAGTTTTCTGTAACTGGAAATACCATTTTCACAAAACGTACATTATCCTCAAACCACTCTACAGAGCTATCGGCATCCGTAATATACATTACATTATTAGCTTTCCAATTGCTATTGCCATTTGCTCGTCTGTAAATATCAACACGATACGTTAAGCGTTTCATATTATCCGAAAAGGTATCGGCCATTACATATTTCAAATCATAGGTAACGGTTGTTTTTACTGAATTAATATCATCCCAAACGGTAGAGTCTACGTGATAGCTGATGCTCTTGCCAATTGCTAAAGGCAAATAGGCACTTTTATTATTACCAGAAAGCACTGTGTTTTCTTTTTTACAAGAAGCTAAAACAGTAGCAGCAACTAAAATATATAGGCTATGCTTGATTATTGATGGTAGATGCATGAATATAAAATTAATGATAGTAAAAATAACAAATTCCTACTAAAAATGCGTATAGATCTTAAAATATTAAAACGGGATAACACCACTTTGAATAATACCCCCTCCAATAACATCATCGCCTTCATAAAAAACAGCGCTTTGTCCCGGGGCTATACTATGCACAGCATGGTCAAAATGCACATTGATACCCTCCGCTACATTAGAAAGCGTACTTAAAGCTCCGGCGTCTTTGTAACGAATTTTAGTAGTTGCCTCCAAGCCATTTTCAATGCTTGCATACTTTACATAGTTAATGCCTTTTACGAGCATATCTTGCGCTTCTAAATCTTGTGCCTCGCCTAGCACTACCGTATTGGTTTCCGGTATTATTTTGACTACAAACATTGGCTTGCCAAATGCCACACCCAATCCTTTGCGCTGACCAATGGTATAAAAAGGATAGCCTTGATGCTTACCCAAGACCTTACCTTGAACATCTACAAATAAACCACCGGCCAAATTCTTTTCTAAATCAACTACATTTCGTTTCAAAAACCCTCTGTAATCATTATCCGGAACGAAACATATTTCGTAGCTCTCGGATTTTTTGGATAATTCTACATAGCCTTTATCAAAAGCATATTGTCTAACTTCTGTTTTAAGCAAATCGCCGAGTGGATAAATACTTCTACTCAAGCAGGCCTGATCTAAACCCCACAAAACATAACTTTGATCTTTGCTTAGATCTTTCGCTTTTGATAATACAAAACGTTGATTTTCTTCTCGCACTTTTACATAATGTCCGGTAGCAATAAAATCACAATTTAAAGCGTCTGCCTTCTTTAATAAGGCACTCCATTTAATATGCGTATTGCATAATACACATGGATTAGGCGTTCTGCCGGCCATGTATTCCGACACGAAATTTTCTATTACTTGCCCACCAAATTCTTCTCTAATATCTAATACATAATGTGGGAAGCCATGCTCTACAGCTGCTTGTCGTGCATCATTAAACGAATCTAAATTACAACATCCTGTTTCTTTCTTGCCACCACCTGCAGCTGCATAATCCCATGTTTTCATGGTAATGCCAACCACTTCGTAGCCTTGTTCATGAAGCATAAGCGCACTTACGGTACTATCGATACCGCCACTCATTGCCACTAAAACTTTACCGTGCTTACTCATGGGTGTTAAAATTAAATGCAAAGATACTTTAAAGGTTTTACAATGTCTGAACCAAGTTGTTTTTATTCTCTTATAAGACTATTGAAAAAAGTAATGTTTAGAGGCTTACTTTTGTCAAATCGAGCAACATCGCTTTAGCGCGTTCGTTATTGGGCGCTCGTTTTAAGATGCGTTTCAAGTATATAGCCGCCTTGGTATCTGCATGCGATTGATGGTACCATATAGCTAAATTGAACAAATTCTGTTCGTTATCAGGATCTAAATCATGGGCTTTATTTAAATAATCAAACGCCAGTACCATCCTATTTTGTTGCATATATAAATAGGCCAAATTCACATTGGCACTGCTATGTTTAGGATTTTGTTGTAAAACATATTTAAACGTTTGCTCCGCATCATCAACGCTATTTGTTTGAGCATAGCATACGCCTAGTTTGTTTTGAAAATCTAACGCATTAGGCATTAATTTCACCGCTTGCTGATACCAAGCAAGCGCATTTGCCTGTTGGTTTAATTTGGTATAACTCTCCCCCACTCGATAAGCCGTCCATGCATCTTTACATTGATTTGCTTTCAATGAATTTGCATAATAAACTACTTTACCAAAATTATTTTTTAGAAAATAAGCTCTAATAAAATCTTTATTTTGTTTTTCCTTTTCTTCTACAACTGCCGCTTTATTCAAATATTGAAGCGCAGAATCTATCAATCCCACATTCGGATTATAGCGCTCATAAAACTCCATAAATGCACGTGCGATTGTAATGGCATCTGGGTTATCGTTATTATAACTTTTAAGTCCTAGAAAAGCTGTAATTGCAGATTTCTCCTCTTTATTTAAAGGTCTTTTTCTAATATAATGATCTGTAACCGCAACGTGAGGAATATCAATACTTCCGTTTCGTGGCATATGACAACTTACACAGTCGTCTTGCTTTTTACTTCTCACACTGCTTAGCTCATTGCATCCCTTTTTAGGTGCTGTATGGCAAGATTTACAAGCATCGTTGTATTGTTTTTTGGGCGTGTATTTTACACTGATATGTGGATTATGACAGTTAATACAACTCATTTTTTGTGATACTAAATAACAATTACTCATTTTCATGCGCTCTACATGAGAAGCCATAATCATTTTATCTTTAGCCCCTTTATACATAGGCATAAATACATTCATGACTTCCGACAAATGCATGCCTGGTCTAAAATCAAAAAATGTTTTATCATCATTCAAAACAGTAATGCCTTGCAAATGACAACGTTGGCAAATATTGTTTTGTAATTCTGTAGACAACCTTCTTGGATTTACTATTGAATAATCAGGGCCTTTAGAGGTGTCTACCAAAGTGCCATTTTGTTTATCCTTTACATGCAAGCTACCCGGACCATGACAACGCTCGCAATCAATGCCTTTTTTAATGGAAACAAATTTATTGAGACTCGAATTATCCATTGTTGGATAGGCGTTATGACAACTCATACATTCCAATTCAATAATTCTTCCGAATCTACTATTAGCTCCTTTTTCAAAACCAGGGGCTAAATCCCATTGTTGTTTTTGGGTATAGAAGGTTATGGGCAATTGATTTACATATCCATTTTCCACCATCATGTGCGAGTTGGTATGCTGACCAGAACCTACAATATAACTCACTTTTTCAACGCGCTTATGAATGGTGTCTTTGCCTTCTAATCTAAACTCTTTGATATAAAAATTGCCTTGATCCCAATAGGGTTGATAATAAAAATCGAGCGAGTCGTCGTATACAATGGCATGAGCGGGTGTAAAATCAGCAGCCGACTTTTGTCGAGTTGCCGAGTCAAACGATTGACCCATGCCTGTTTGCATAAAGGTTTGGTATATATCTTGATGACAAGATGCACAGGTTTGTATGCCCACATAATGCGCAGTAGTATCATATACATTCAGCCAATCGGAATGATACTGATCTGTTGTAGTTGCATCTTCTTTACATTGAAAATGCGTACTAGTTAGCAATAAAAAAAAGAGTCCACCAAGTGCAATACTCCACTTTTTAAGACTCTTTTTCTTTAACATAAGGAGGTGATTAATTAAAAACAGCTAAATAATAATTAGATTTTCCTTTTTGAATCAATAAATACTTTTGATTCAATAAATTATCGGTAGTTATTGTCAATTCTTCTAAACCAATTTTTTGTTTATTAATAGCTACACCACCATTTTGAATTAATTTCCTTGCATCACCTTTCGAATTCACTATTTTTTGGTCGGCCATGAAGGTGATTATATCTACTCCATTAGTTAAATCAGCTTTTGAACCTTGTACCTGAGGCACCCCTTCTAATACTTCCAACAATTGTGCTTCCGTTAAGGATTGTAGGGTTTCTAAGGTAGTGGGGGCAAACAAAATTTCTGATGCTTTTAATGCAAATGCATAGGCCTCTTCTCCATGTACCAAAATGGTCATTTCTTTAGCCAATTCCTTTTGTAAAATCCTCAAATGCGGTGCCGCTTCTTGTTGCGCTACTAATTCCTTTATGGCAGCCACTTCTTTAAAAGAAAAAACCAAGGCCATATTAACCACATCGGCATCGCTTAATTTTAACCAAAATTGATAAAATTGATACGGTGATGTTTTGGCTGGATCCAACCAAATATTGCCTCCTTCTGATTTGCCAAATTTAGTACCGTCACTTTTTGTAATCAACTTACAAGTAAACGCAAAGGCATCTCCAGCTTCCTTTCTACGAATCAGCTCTGTGCCAGTAACAATATTACCCCACTGATCTGCACCACCCATTTGTAGTTTTACATTTTTATTTTTTCGCAAATAATAAAAATCAAAACCTTGAATTAGTTGGTACGTAAACTCCGTAAAGGAAATACCTGTTTCTAATCGTTTCTGAACAGAATCTTTCGACATCATGTAATTTACAGAGATATGCTTACCTATATCTCTAATAAAATCAAGAAAAGAGAACGACTGAAACCATTCGTAATTATTTACCAATTCAGCTGCATTCGGAATTGCGCTGTCGAAATTTAAAAATTTAGCTAATTGCTTTCTAATGCCTTCGCAATTATGTTCAATGGTTGCCAAATCAAGCAAATTACGCTCGGCCGATTTACCCGACGGATCGCCAATCATACCCGTTGCACCACCCACCAAGGCAATAGGTTTATGCCCTGCTCTTTGCAAACGCATCAACAAGGTTATGGGCAATAAACTACCCACATGCAAGCTATCAGCAGTAGGATCAAACCCAATATAAGCAATCGTCATCTCTTTATTCAACTGCTCCGCAGTTCCAGGCATAATATCTTGAATCAAATTCCTTTCCTGTAAATCTTGTATTAAATTCATACGATTTATTAATTAATGCAGCAAAAATACATGTTAAAGTGCTTATTTTCATGATATTTACAAATAAATAGACACTTTTTACCCTAGTTCAGTTAGGCTTTAAATAGCAATATTTTTTATAAAATACCTATTTAGTGAGTGGTTATTATTGTTTTTACTATTTTTTTTTTAACTTAGAGGGTAATTATAAAAACACAAATACTTTGAAAAAGTTATTACTTGGTTTATTATTAGCAATCCCTGTATTTGCAAATGCACAATCGCATAACGAAGTGGGCATTATGGGTGGTGTAAGTAATTATTACGGCGACCTTCAGGACAAATGGTTTCCAGGAAGTGGGAAAACTTATAATCCATTAGGGGGGTTAGTCTATAAGTTCTTTATCACACCTCGCTTTGGCATACGCACAGGCGTTTCTTTAACTTCTTTAACGGCGGCAGATAGCCTATCGGATATTTTAGTTAACCAAAAAAGAAACTTACGTTTTTCAACAAATTTATTTGAATTCCACACCGGATTTGAATTAAACTTGTTTGCAGTTGATTTAGACCGAGTAAAAGTAAGTCCATATATCTTTGGTGGCGTTGCTGTTATTTATTCCAATCCATACACGGATGGATTAAATGGTGAAAAAGAATATTTACGTCCACTGAGCACAGAGGGACAAGGACTACCAAATTATCCTGACAGAAAAAATTATCATTTAGCAAATTTCTCTTTCCCAATTGGTGGAGGTATGAAGTTTTTTGTTGGACAAACATTTATGATTTGTACAGAAATGGGCTTTAGATATTGCGCTACTGACTATTTAGATGACGTAAGTACTTCTTATGTTAATTTAGACACCCTTTTTGCCTACAAAGGTCAGAAAGCAGTAGATTTAGCATTTAGAGGCGACGAAGTAAAAGGATTTGCAGAAAGTGGTAGCAATTATCCAAATTATAAATTCCAACGTGGAGATAATAAAAAGAATGACTGGTATTGGTTTGGTAATATTTCAGTATCTATTTATTTTGATGCGTTTGGTAATTTTAAAAATTATGTTCAAACCCATTGCCCAAATGTATTTAAAAGAGGCTGGTAAAATCTGAGCTTTTTTATAAAAAAAGGGTCAACAATTGTTGACCCTTTTTTTATAAATATACTTCATTTAAGATTGTACAGTTTGTATAACTTGAGCTAAACTTAATGCTTCTTGAACACCCGTTATTAGATTTTTTATACTTATTGTTTGATTATCTTTTTCTTGTTCCGCTATAATGACTACAAATGGAATAGCTCTTTTATTAGCATACTTAAATTGCTTGTCTATTTTATTGGCATCGGCATAATATTCTGCTCTTATATCAGCAACTCTGAATGCTTTCAATACTTCAATATTATCGGCTTCAAATTCCTTACCCGTATTTAAGATTAGCACTTGCGTGTCGGTATAAATCGTTTCTGGGAAAGCATTCAACTCTTCTAGTACATCATATATTCTATCTACCCCAAAAGATATACCCACACCTGAAATACCTTTAACGCCAAACAAGTCGGTTAAATGATCATATCTTCCACCACCACCAATACTGCCCATTTTTACGGCATTGGTAGACACCTCTACAATCATTCCCGTGTAATAATTGAGGCCTCTTGCTAAACAAAGATCAAGTTTTACGATTTTCGTTGCTTCCTCCGACAAGGAATGCAAATAAGCCAGTATTTGTTCTACTTCTTCAATACCCAACAATCCAACAGGAATAGTTGCAAGATGTTTTCTTAAGTGCTGCAAAAGAGATGCATGATCGCCTTGTACATCAACAATCATTTTTATTTTCCCAATGCCGTCGGCTAGAATAGCACGATCGTGCAATTCTTTTTCAACGCCTTCCCAACCTACTTTATCTAATTTATCTAAGGCAATCGTTATATCAGTAAGAAGATGTTCATACCCTGCATAAATAGCAATAGCAGCTAAAATTTTTCTATTATTTATTTTTATGGAAATTTGAGGAATCGCTAACTGTTTAAAAACCCTAGCATAGATGGCAAGCAATTCTGCTTCATTAAAAACACTGGTACTCCCTACCATGTCACAATCGCATTGCCAAAACTCTCTATATCGTCCTTTTTGCGGGCGATCGGCGCGCCAAACAGGTTGCATTTGGTAGCGCTTGTAAGGCATGGCTAAGTCATTAAAATTCATGGCTACATAGCGTGCAAAAGGAATCGTAAGATCGTAGCGTAAGGCACGTTCGGTAATTAACGTATTCGAGGATGGCTTTTCTAATAGGCTATCCCATGCTTGTTGTAAGGCCGCTTTATCTTTCTTTTCATACAAGCCATTATTCAAAATTTTGAAAATTAATCGATCGCCTTCTTCTCCATATTTACCCATCAAGGTTTGCAATTGCTCCATTGCAGGCGTTTCTAAAGGTTGAAAACCATGCAATTCAAACACTTTTTTTATAGTGTTTAGAATATAATTTCTTTTTCTAACTGTGGCAGCAGAAAAATCTCTAGTTCCTTGAGGAATGGATGGTTTGCTCATGATAAAAATAAATTGAAACGATAATGTTAGCAAAAATAACTAATCTAGCAGTAGAATTCTACTAAAATGTAAGAAGTATAAAAGATTACATTTATTTTTACAGGAATTAATATATCCATTGCGATTACTTTCTATTATACCCTATCCATTCTTACCGCCCAATAATGGGGGTAGAATTTGCATTGAGCAAACCCATTTGCATTTAGGGAAACATTGCGACGACTTATTATTGTGTACTCAAAATAATAGCATAGCACCGAATACACCCTTTCATATAGTAGAACAGATACCTAATGGCAAAATTAGATACGCACCTTTTTTAATTACCTGTAAAATATATAAAGCTGCCAAGCAAGGACAAGCTGATGCACTCCTGTGTGAGCATCCCTACATGGCTCCTAGCGTTTGGCTAGCAGCAAGAATGCTAAAAATACCCTGGTTTATCAGAAGTCACAATATTGAAGCCACTCGTTTCCAATCATTAGGGAAGATTTGGTGGCCACTCTTATTTGCTTTCGAAAAATGGGCTCATAAAAAAGCTGCAGCATCTTTTTTTATCACACTAGAAGATGCACAATTTGCGCTTAAAAAATATAATTTGAAGTCGAATCAAATTGCTCATGCGCCATTTGGAACTTCACTTCAAAAAGCGCCTCTAAAAAATGCTGACCGCAAAACTACATTCTGCTCAGAGAACGATATCGATGCATCTCAACCAATTTTATACTTTCTTGGAGCTTTAGATTACAGACCAAATGAAGAAGCGGTAGAAAATATCATTTTTGAAATATACCCGCGCATGTTGCAAAACAATTTCAAGGGCACTATACTTATTATAGGCAAAGGATTAAACCCTTCTTTACAAGCTACCATTAAAGCAAGCAAACACATTCGTTATGTTGGTTTTGTAAATTCTCTATCCGATTTATTTCATGCTGCAGATATAATGATTAATCCAATGCAAACTGGCGGCGGAATCAAAACCAAAGTCATTGAAGCTATTGCAAATAATATTAAAGTGGTAAGCACTGAGAATGGAGCTAATGGAATTTATAAGGATAAAATAGGGGAACAACTACAAATAGTTGCGGACCTCGATTGGGAGCAATTCTGCAAAGCGATTCAATACCATTTGAGTATAGCAACAGCAACAACAGCAGATTTTTATGCCTATTATAATTGGGAGGCTATCACAAAAAATATGCTAGCCATTATGAAGCAACACCTTAATTTAAAAAACGGGTAAAAGCATAGTGGATTAAATTAGCGCCCATCTTTAAAGCTTGGATTCTTTTCTCTGCTGCATCATGATGCACTTCTTCATCTTCCCATCCATCTCCTAAATCTGTTTCGTAACTATAAAAACAAATTAATTTGTTTTCGTAAAACAACCCAAAGCCTCTAGGACTAGCATTATCATGCTGGTGAATTTTAGGCAAGCCTTTTGGGAAGGCAAAGGGTCTTGTATATATAGGATGATTGAATGGCACTTCTACAAAGCTTAATTCAGGAAATACTTTTTTCATTTCTGGTCGCACATAGGCATCTAAACCATAATTATCATCTATATGCAAAAAGCCTCCAGCCAATAAATAATCGCGCAAATTAGAAACCTCCGCAGCAGTCAATTCCCATCTACCATGACCCGTCATATGAATAAAGGGGTAATTAAAAATAGCTGGACTAGCAACTGCAACACTATGATTTTGACCATCTATATGTGTGCCACAGTGTTGATTGGTGAATTGTGCTAAATTTTTTAAAGCCGTTGGATTGGCATACCAATCACCGCCCCCACTATACTCCAATACGGCTATAGGAATAGATTGTGCCATGGAGGACAAGCAAGAAATAAATAAACAAACAAAAAGTAACCTAGCTCTTTTCATCTAACAAATTATATAAACTACAAACGGCCATCGCTGCAGTCTCGGTTCTCAAGCGCGTATGCCCGAGCTGAACAGGCAAATAAGAAGCCTGCAAGGCTTGTTGAACTTCTTCTGATGTGAAATCACCCTCTGGTCCAATGAGCACTACAACATCACTATCCTTTTTCATAAGAGCCGATAAGGATTGCTTCTGATTGCTTTCCATACAGTGCGCAATAAATTGCTGTGGTTTTTTAAAAGCAGGGTTGGTAAAAAATTGCCCAATATCCTGAACAGGATATAATTTGGGCAAATAAAATTGTTGCGATTGCAACATAGCGGTAACTAGTATCGTATTCCATCGTTCTTCTTTAAAAAAAACTTTTTCACTGCGTTTGGTTTGAATAGGAATAATCGCTACAACACCTAATTCCGTAGCTTTTTCCAAAAACCATTCGTTGCGGCTAGCATTTTTAGTAAACGCAATGGCAATACTTAATCCACTTGTTTTAGGAGCTACATTTTCAATTGAGGTAATAGTTACTTCACATCTTTTCTTTTGGGTTGCAGTAATTACTACCTCAGCCTTAATTCCATTACCATCTGTCAAAAAAAAGGCATCGCCTATTTGCATCCGTAAAACTTGAACTACATGCTTGGATGTTGCCTCCTCTAATACAATATTTGTATGTACGGAAGCAGTTGTAATAGCTTTATCAAAGAAAATAGGTAAATTCATCTAGGATAAAATTACAAAATTCAATGATAATTATTTGTCTTATTTTATTGCAATACAAGTGATTGCTCGTTAATTAATTTTCGTAAATTAATTAATGCATATCGCATTCTTCCTAAAGCCGTATTGATACTACAACCAGTCTGTTCAGCAATTTCTTTAAAACTCAAATCTTCGTAAAAACGCATCTGAATGACTTGCTTTTGCTCATCAGGCAATTGATCAATCAAGGCATGAACCGTTTCTGCAGATTGCGTTTGCTCTAAAAGTTGAAGGGTATTCAAATCTTGATTAGTATAATTTTTTGCTGCCGGAAGCTCTACATCAATTGTTTTCAATGCTGTAGTCTTTTGCTTTCTAAAATAATCCATACATAGATTTCGAGCTATACGACTAGCCCAAGGCAGAAATTTACCTTCCTCGGTATAGTTGCCTTTTCGTATGGTTTGAATGATTTTAATAAATACTTCTTGAAAGAGATCTTCTGCCAATGCAACATCTCTAACCAACATGTAAATAGTTTGGTAGATAGGGTCTTTGTACTTGGATAGGATAATTTCAAAGGCTTGTAAATTGCCTTTTTTATACGCATTAATTAATGCCGCATCGGATAAACCTTGCATAGATTTCATAAGCAAACTCTTTTGGTTTCAATAAATATAAAGCACTGATTATGTGCAATTAAAAGAGTAGCATTATAATTCTATAGGCCTAGGTTTTAGTATTGTAAAAAAATGGAAAAAAATGGAATTAACCAAATTTTTAAAGTAAATTTCCATTTATATAGACCGATATAACCTAAAATAGGTTGGAATAATACAATGAAAACAATTTTTGAGCCCCATTTACTTAAAGTCAAGCAGGAACAAGAACAGTTATTTGTTTGGGATATCATCCGAAAAAAGTGGATTCAATTAAATGCCGAAGAAGAAGTACGGCAGTTGCTCTTGCACTTCTTAATTCAGCACTGTGCAGTGCCAAAGGCACTTATTGCCATAGAAAAAAAAATTAAAGTAGGTAGTTTAAATAAGCGTTTTGATATTATTATCTATGATCAATCACAGCAACCATGGATGCTCATTGAATGCAAAGCACCTAGCGTAGGGCTTAATCAACAAACCTGGTTTCAGTTATTGGATTATAACCAAACCATACAAGCAAAATACGGGTTAATCAGCAATGGAATTGAAACGCAAATAGCAACTTTTGATTCAAAAATTGGTTCTTTTAATTTACTTAATACATTTCCCAAATGGGATAACGCTTAATTACAAACTATATGGCAAAGAATATACTCATAGTGGATAGTGGCTCTACAAAGACCGATTGGTGTTATATCAATAAGGACGGAAAGAAAAAGCAATTTAAAACCGAAGGTATTAATCCAAACCTTATGGATGCTTCATCCATAAAATTGCTCATTGATCAATGTTTTCATAAGCATTTGAAAAATCATGTAATTAAAGCAATACATTATTATGGTGCCGGCATAGGCACTATCCAAAACAAAAAAATAGTAAAGAGCATATTTAATAAAAATGCTCCTACTGCAGAAATAGCCGTTTTATCCGACATAGTAGGTGCAGCCCGCTCTTTATGTAAAAATAAAAAAGGAGTAGTTTGTATTTTAGGTACGGGAAGCAATGCCGTATTTTACAATGGTAAGACCTGCGCTACTATTCATAGTTCTTTAGGCTATATTGCTGGAGATGAAGGCAGCGGTAATGATTTGGGGAAACGGGTATTACAACATTATGCTTATAAAACATTTGACAAACCCTTACAAGATGGCTTTGAAGAAATGACAGGAGTAGACTTAGCAACTATAATTACCAAGTTGTATAAAGAACCCTTCCCTAATAGATACCTGGCCAGCTTTGCAAAATTACTAGTAAATAATCGGGGCCATTTTATGGTAGAAAATATTTTAGAGGATAGTTTTACTATATTTTTTCAACAACACCTTTTGAAATGCCGCCAAACTTGGCAATACCCAATTTACTTCACTGGCTCTATTTCTTATGCATTTAGAGATGTGTTATTTCAAATCTGTAATCAGTTAGGCTTGGAATTGGGCGCTGTAAGCGCTGCTCCCATGAAAGGTTTAATTGCATATCACTCATAAATTAATTTCCTAAATAAAAAAAAGCTACTCAAATGAGTAGCTTTTTTTTATTTAAAGTTTGTTCTATTTTTTTGGAACTAAATTAGGGAATGGTGGCGCTTGTGTAACCGGACCATCTTCACCAATTGCTGCAGCACGGTAATTTACCGTATTGGCATCACCAGTTTGTGCATATTGGAAAATAAAACGATTACGATCAATACCATGTTTTTCACTCATGAATACAATCACGGCTTCCACACGCTCCCAAGAACGTTGTTGTTGAGATTTGCTTACGTTACCGTTACCCGCAACCACAACTTTACAAGAAGGAGAGGCGTTCATTTGAGCAGCTAAGGCTACTAATTGCGCTTGTACTTTTACTGAGAATTTAGCAGAATTATTATCGAATTCCAATGTGGTTGGTGCAATATTGCAAGCATTTGCAGGCGGCGCAATGGTTTGACAATTTGAAGGGCAAGGGCAATTTCCAACACCATCAGCATCAACAGGTTGACATTCTGTAGGCGTAATTAATTGACGATCTCTGAAATCAGGAACACCATCACCATCTGTATCCATAGGTACTCCGTGTACATCTACAGCTTGACCAGCTGGAGTATTAGGTCCTTTATCTAATTGATCAGCAACACCATCACCATCTTCATCTGCAATTACAGCAGGAGGCACTTTCATGTGACGAGGATTACTAATTTCATTATATACATAATCTAATGGATTTAACCACCATAAAGAAGCAACACGCTTAGCTTTGTTACCCAATTGGAAATTTAAACCAGCAGAGAAATAGTTAATATTATCGGTGTTTGGAGATGGCATAGGTGTTGGCACCACTCCCGTAGGAATAGTTGCACCCCAATATTGTTGACCATCTAATTTATCTTCGGTTAAGCTAAAGCTAATTCTATCTTCAAATTGCAAAGAAACTTTTGAACTAATTTTAAATTCCATACCCATACCAAAACTAGGTGTAAGTAATAAAGTTTTGTTAGCAATAAAACCTAAACCGGGTTTTCTTGTAGAAAGGTTGTTTTGAGCATCAGCATCATAAGAACCATCCATAGCTGCTTGAATCGCTTTTACGCGATCTGTATGATTCGTTAAATTTTGCGATGCCATAGTAGCAGATAAAGCATTAAAATCATATTTATTGCCATTAGCATCTCTAGTATTCATCCATGTTTGAAATGCGAAAGCACCTAAACCACCAAAAGCATAAAATGATGTTTTATGATTAGCTTTATTAAATAAAATATTGTTTAAAGAGAAAACCATATCAAAATTAAACTGATGTGCTTCCATTTTATATGCATAGAATACATCATTTAATTTTGGATTACCATTGGCATCTTTAGTATAATCATTTTGAGGATTATAATTTCCCACAAATTGTCTACCATTTTCCCATCCAGTATACGCAGGATTCAATGCATAATTTTGTGCAACTTGCCAATCTAATCCTTTTGCAATACCATAAGTATAGTTAAAACGAGCAGACACTAAATAACCTAACGCTTTTCTTGCTTGGAGATTTAAACCATAACCACCTTTCTGCCATAACATTAAAGTGGATACATCACCTGATACATTGTATAAACCGGCACCAACACCAATTTGCCACATGTTTTTGGCACGCGCTGGAAAATCGTATTGATTGTTTAAAAAGCTCGTTTGCTGAGGCATACGCTTTTTAGAAATATACGATGAGTCTAAAACATCATAATTAGAACCTCTGTAGGTCATGTCTCTTGCGCCAGAAACGGCAGCTGTTCCTACTTCTTGTGCATTAGAAGCTAGGGATAACGTAGTTAGTAAACTAACAAATAAAAATCTTTTCATAAATATGGACTTAAAATATTACATAATATTACTTACAAATTTAACACAATTAAATTAAAAATCAATTCACCACCTTATAAATTATGAAAAATTAACATTTAAAACACCTATAACACATATTACAGCGCATTTTATATAGTATATTTTGATTATTTTTACCCTTGATTGATTGTATAATTTTATGGAGTTTCTAAAACAAGTTATTGGTAGTGAATTAAAACAATTTGAACAAAAATTCACATCAAACACGCTGAGTAACAACTTGTTGTTAAACAAAATAATGCACTTTATCATAAATCGAAAGGGCAAACAAATGCGCCCCATGTTTATTTTCCTGAGTGCAAAAATTGCAGGTACCATCAATGAGTCTACATACAGAGCAGCAAGTTTAATAGAGTTATTGCATACTGCTACGTTAACCCATGATGATGTGGTTGACAATTCCATGATTAGAAGAAATTTCTTCTCCGTAAACGCATTATGGAAAAATAAAGTTGCCGTCTTGGCAGGCGATTACCTTTTATCGAAAGGATTACTGCTCGCCTTAGAATTTAAAGATTATGAAATTTTAGAAATCACTTCAAGAGCCGTGAAGGAGATGAGTGAAGGTGAGTTATTACAAATAGAAAAAGCACGAAAATTAGATATCGAGGAAGCTGTTTACTTTGAAATCATCCGCGCCAAAACTGCTTCACTATTATCAGCATCTTGTGCAGCAGGAGCCTACTCTTCCAGTAAAGACCCCGAGATAACCGACTATTTCAGATTACTAGGTGAGAAAATTGGCATTGCCTTTCAAATCAAAGATGATTTATTTGATTATGGCAAAGATGCTGTTGGCAAACCATTGGGTATTGATATTAAAGAGAAAAAAATGACACTACCCCTTATTTATGCCCTATCTAAAGCTGACACTTCTGATAAGCGTAAAATAATTTATTTGATTAAAAATAAAAACACCGATAAAAAGAGCGTTGAACAAGTTATAGAATTTGTTGTTAACTCAGGAGGTATTGCTTATGCATCTGAAAAAATGAATGCGTATTTAAATGAATCTATCAAAATGCTGGATCGTTTCCCTGAATCTGAAGCAAAAACAGCCATGATTCAACTCATTAATTTTGCAGTAAACAGAACCTATTAATTAGTTTTCATAGCACTATAGCAACATAATATGCATACACACACGCACATTGAAATAGAAGGGGCTCGCGTTCATAATTTAAAAAATATATCCATTGCAATACCTAAAAATAAGCTAGTAGTTATTACCGGATTAAGTGGTAGTGGTAAGTCTTCTTTAGCCTTTGATACCATTTATGCAGAAGGACAAAGAAGGTATTTAGAAAGTGTATCTGGTTATGCTCGACAATTTATGGGTGATTTAGAACGACCTGATGTGGATAGTATAAAAGGACTCTCCCCTGTAATTTCAATTGAACAAAAAACTACGAATAGAAACCCACGATCTACTGTTGGTACCGTGACGGAAATCTATGACTTCCTTCGCCTACTTTATGCTAGAATTGCTGATGCTTACTCTTACCATACCAATAAAAAAATGGTACAATTTTCTGAAAGTGAAATTGTACAGCATGTAAAAGAGCACTTATCTGATAAGAAAATAATTTTATTAGCTCCCCTGGTAAGAGGTAGAAAAGGGCATTATCGAGAATTGTTTGAGCAATTGAGAAAGCAAGGCTATATAAAAGTGAGGGTGGACAATGTGCTTGTTGAATTGAAAGAAAAAATGCAATTAGATCGATATAAAGTACATGATATTGAAGCTGTGATCGATCAAACAGTTGTGAAAGAACCACATTTTACTCGACTAGCTCAAAGCATCCAAAAAGGACTACAAGTTGGCAAAGACCTGCTTTTCATCTTAGATGTAGACACCCAAAAAGTGCATGCTTATAGCAAGCAACTCATGTGTATTGACACCGGCTTATCCTACGAGATTCCTTCACCCAATAGCTTTTCTTTTAATTCTCCCTACGGTTCTTGCCCTACCTGCAAAGGCTTAGGCACTATCAACCAAATAAACATGGAGGCTGCTATTCCCAATTGGAAAGCTAGTATTAAGGAAGGTGGCTTGGCACCTTTAGGTGAAGAACGTGAAGCCTATGCCTACAAACAAGTAATTAGTCTTGCTAAAAAATATAAAATCTCCTTAGATACACCGATTGAAAAAATACCTACCGCCAAATTAAATATTTTGCTTTATGGCAATGAAGAAGGGGAAATTAATAAAAACTCAGAAAGCGCCCTTGCTTCAAATGACGCAGGCTATGAAGGCATCATCAATATGGTTTACCGTTGGTTTGAAGAAACGAATTCGGAACCCGTAAAAGATTGGGCAGAGCAATTTATGCAATTAGATACCTGCGCTACTTGCCTTGGCACGAGATTGAAAAAAGAAAGTTTATATTTCAAAATAGATGATAAAAATATTGCAGAACTGAATGCACTGTCTATTCAAGAGCTACATTCCTGGATGTTGCAATTGCATAAACAGTTGAGTAAAAAACAACAATTAATTGCCACCGATTTAATAAAGGAAATCATTGATCGCTTAGGGTTTTTAGTGGAAGTAGGCTTACATTATCTAACCTTAGATAGAGCTTCAAAAACCTTAAGTGGTGGCGAATCGCAACGCATTCGATTAGCAACACAAATTGGATCGCAACTAACCGGTATAACTTATATTTTAGACGAACCAAGCATTGGCTTGCATCAACGCGATAATGAACAACTCATTCAAGCGCTTAAACGATTAAGAGATAGTAATAATTCTGTAATTGTGGTAGAGCATGATAAAGACATCATGTTAGCTGCTGATTATTTAATAGACATAGGCCCTGGAGCCGGCATACATGGTGGCGCTATCATTAGCAAAGGGAAACCACAAGATATTGTTAGCCTAACTTCTAATACTAATGCTTATTTGAGTGGTGAAAAGAAAATTGAAGTGCCTACGCAACGTAGAAAAGGAAATGGAGCATATTTAGAGTTAAAAGGCGCTAAAGGCCATACACTTAAAAATGTATCTATTAAAATTCCACTTGCAGCATTTACCTGCGTTACCGGTGTTAGTGGAAGCGGCAAAAGCACCTTAATCAATGAAACCCTCTACCCTTTAGTAGCTGCACATTGCTACCCTAACTACAAACAAAAATCATTGCCTTATCAGTCTATAAAAGGATTAGAACATATAGATAAAGTAATCGAAATCGACCAAAGTCCAATTGGCAGAACACCTCGAAGTAATCCGGCAACATACTGTGGTTTTTTTAACGATATTCGTCAACTTTTCGCCTTAGTACCAGAAGCAAAAATACGCGGATACCAAGCTGGCAGATTTTCATTTAATGTGAAAGGCGGACGATGTGAAACATGCGAAGGTGCTGGCCTTAGGCATATAGAAATGAATTTCTTACCCGATGTATTTGTACCTTGCGAACATTGTAATGGAGCACGCTATAATAGAGAAACCTTAGAGATTAGATACAAAGGGAAATCTATTGCAGATGTTTTAAATCTTACGATTGAAGAAGCGGTAAGTTTTTTCAATAATGTTCCTTTTATTTTGCGAAAAATAAAAACACTTCATGACGTTGGCTTAGGCTATATCAAACTAGGACAATCTTCTACAACCCTCAGCGGTGGCGAAGCACAGCGTATTAAAATTGCTACAGAGTTATCTAAAAGAGATACCGGCAAAACACTCTATATTCTCGACGAACCAACTACGGGTTTACATTTTCAAGATATACAATTACTCATCAATGTACTTAATAAATTAGTAGACAGAGGCAATACCTTAATTGTAATAGAACACAATTTGGATATTATAAAAACTGCCGACTATATGATAGATGTTGGTCCAGAAGGCGGTAAAGGGGGTGGCACTATTATAGCGCAAGGCAGTCCGGAAGTTGTTGCCAAAAACAAAGACAGCCATACTGCTCGTTTTTTAAAATTAGAATTGCTATAATTTTCGATAGTTCAAGCGTAGCGAATTTAAAATTAATACCACATCGCTTAAGGCCATGATACCTGCTCCCCACGTGGGTTCTAAATATCCAAAAGCGGCTACTGGAATAGCAATTACATTGTAAAACATAGCCCAAAATAAATTCTGAACGATGGTTTGTTGCGTATAGGTGCCTAAGGCAATGGCTTTAGGCAAGCTGCTTAATTGATTACTTGATAAAATAATAGCGGCAGATTGCATTGCAATATGAGAGGCATCACTTAAAGAAATGCCTACCTCGGCCATTGCCAATGCTGGCGCATCATTTATGCCATCTCCAACCATAGCAGTTGGCTCTTTACTATTCAATTCTTTCAAAAATTGACTTTTCATTTGAGGGGTATGTTCAAATAAAACCTGATCAAATGGAAGCTGCGCAGCAAGTTCCTCGCATTTTTCTTTTCTATCGCCACTTAATAAAATTAAGGTATAGCCTTTTTGCTTGAGCAGTTGCAACGTTTCTTTTGCATCATTGCGTAATTCATCTATTAATTTAATAGCGCCTCTATAAACATCATTGCACGTTAAATACAAGTCATGGCCCGACGGCATGGTTTCTTGATACAACCATTTAGCGGCACCCAATTTCCAAATATCCCCTTTGTCATCTTTACCCTCCATTCCTTTGCCCTTCCATTCATTAATTTCTACAAACGTTACAGCACCTTCTTTCGTCCATTGTTTTAAAATTGATTTAGCGATGGGATGAGAAGAGCTTGCTTCTAAATGATACACAATATTTTTAAAATCCACCTCCAGTATGCCATCACAATGAAAACTATCAATTTTCATTTGCCCTGTAGTAATGGTGCCTGTTTTATCAAAAACAAGTTGCTTAATAGTTTTTAATCGCTCTAAGGTATCGCCCCCTTTAACTAAAATGCCCATGCGTGCAGCCCTTCCTAAACCAACCGCTATAGCAGCTGGTGTGGCTAACCCCATTGCGCATGGACAAGAAATAACTAATACTGCAATACTCCGCATGATAGCGATAGTGAAATTATGAACATAAAAATAAGTGCCTGCAAACGTGACAAGAGCAATAGCTAAAACAACGGGTACAAAAACAATACTTATTTTGTCCGCAAGTTTTTGCAAAGGAGGCTTTACTGCTTGCGCTTCTCTTATCATTTTAATAATGGATTGCAACACAGATTGCTTACCAACTTTGGTTGCTCTAATTTTTACTGGGCCGTCTAAAAGAATGGTGCCGCCAATAACCTCATCACCATTTATTTTATAAACCGGTGCACTTTCTCCACTAATCATTTTTTCATCAATCAGGCCGGCACCAAAACAGATTTGCCCATCAACAGGAATAGCGGCACCTGCATTCACTAAAACAATATCATCTTTGCGAATGAATTTACTTTCCACTTCTTGTATCGTCTCTTTCCCAATACTATCTTTTAAAATTAAAAGTGCCGAAGGTGGTTGTAATTTTAATAGATCATCGATTGCAACGGTGGTTGCTTTCACGGTTTTATATTCTATATAATTACCCAAAAGAACCAAACTAATTATAGACGCAGCCGTTTCAAAAAACAAATAATTATGATGTACAACCGGCAAGAAGAAACTTCCTATTACTGAATAAATATAAGCTGCATAAGCACCCATCATCACTAAAACATCCATATTGGGAATTCTATTTTTTATAGAGTGATAGGCACTAACGCCCAACTTCAACGTGCCTATAAACATCACTATACTTGCTAATGCAAACTGAAAGTAGGCATTGTGCAATAATGAAATAGGCATAAACATATGCAGCAACAAGGGAATGGTACAGAGTAAGGATAAGACTAACCAAATGTGTTTGTCAAAAAAAAAATCCTTTTTGCCTGTGCTATGCTCCTCCTCTTTTATTGCATAACCAATGCTATCAATGACCTCGAAATAATTTGTGGGATTTTCTTCATCCTTAATAACAAAATTTACTTCCCCTGAAGCTGCATTAGCAGATACATTGGTAGCTCCTTTTTTTTCTAAAGATTTTGTAATACTTAATGCACAATTAGAACAGGTCATGCCTTCTACTTGAATTGATATCAATTGGTCCATACGGTATTCCGTTTTGTTACTTATCTTAGCACCATGAATGAAAGCAGTGCACTACAAATTTCCTATTCTTTAGCCACAATTCAAGATATGCTTCCTGAATTATTTTCCTGGGCTAAAGGATATCCTATTTGGACCTTTGAGGGAAACTTAGGTGCTGGCAAAACAACGCTAATTTGCCATATAGCAAACTACTTAAATGCAACAGGACCATTTAGCAGTCCAACCTATACGTTAATACAAACATATCCCGTTGTCGATCATGACCAATATAAAGGATTAACCCATATGGATTGGTATCGTATAGAAAGCAAAGAGGAAGGCATACAAGCCGGACTAGAAGATGCACTTTATAACAAACAAGATTTAATTTGTATTGAATGGGCAAGTAAAATAAAAGAGCTTTTACCAAAACAACATCTTACCATTAAGCTAAGTGTTATAGATGCTACTACCCGATTACTAACCGCAGAAAAACAGGGTTTTTAATATGGCATCTATAGACAGCGCTATGCTAAATGGCTTACTTTTCGGATTATTTCTAGCGATCTCGGTGGGACCAACCTTATTTGCATTAATAAAGTATAGCCTTCATTATAGTTATAAAGCAGGCATAGCATTTGTAATTGGCGTATCGGTTAGCGATATCATATATGTTGTGATTGCGAATGCTGCTACCTCATTCTTATTGGTATTAAAAACCTATGAAAAACCCTTAGCAATTGCCCTGTCTATATTAGTAATAGGCGCTGGATTAGTGGGTTTGCTAAATAAAAAAAAGAGTGTAAACGTGGATTTTACAGAGCAAACGGTTATGAGCAAAACCGATACTGCAAAAATATTTGCAAGTGGCTTCTTAATTAATACACTTAATCCAGCAGTAGCCATCAATTGGCTAGGCGCAGCAGCCGTAATTGCTAATAAAAACCTTTCATACAAACTTATTTTCTTTACGAGCTGTTTGGGTTTAATAATCAGCATAGACTTGCTTAAAGTATTACTAGCTGGTAAAATAAAATCTAAATTAACCCCAAGCACGGTAGAGAAAATTCAGAAAATAAGCTCCTTGATATTACTTCTTATTGGATTGGGAATATTGATTATAGCCATCTTTGGAAGTTTTTTTAGTTAACGGGAACGACTTTTAATAAATTTTTGAAAGTCGTTAATTCAAAGTATATTTGCATTCTCATGTCAGATGCTATACAACACGAGTGTGGTCTTGCTTATATAAGACTTCTTAAGCCCCTTTCCTATTATCAGAAAAAATATGGAACTGCCTTTTACGGCCTCAATAAATTATATTTATTAATGGAGAAACAGCATAATCGCGGCCAAGATGGCGCCGGTATTGCTGCTGTAAAATTAAATGTAGAACCTGGCAATCCAAGTTCTTATCGAATGCGCGTAAGTGGAGCTCAAGCCATTGCAAAAATATTTCAAAATATACAACAAGAAGTAAGTGATTTAGAGAATTTATACCCAGACATTAAAGCACATCCTGGTTTGATGAAAGGATATTTGAATTTTATGGGGGAAGTGCTTTTGGGGCATTTACGATATGGTACACAAGGCAAAAACGATGTGGAGTTTTGTCATCCTTTCGTAAAAGCACATATCAATCCCACACGAACGCTTACAATGGCAGGCAATTTCAATTTGGTAAATACGGAAGAGTTGTTTAATAACTTAAAAGCTACAACTAGTACCTCCAAAGAGAGTGATTTGGGTGCGATGATTGAAACAATTCATGAAGCCTTATGCCAAGCGGATGAACATAATCCAGACCAATTAAACCTAGAGCAAATACTTAAGACGGCCACGATTAATTTTGATGGAGGTTTTGTATGCAGTGGCCTTGTAGGCAATGGCGATAGTTTTGTATTAAGAGATGCCCATGGTATTCGTCCAGCTTATTATTTCTGCAATGATGAAATAGTAGTAGCTGCAAGCGAACGCCCAGCTATTATGACCTCCTTTCATGTTGCTTTAGAGGATGTAAAAGAATTGCAACCAGGTCATGCACTTATTGTAAATGCAAAGGGCAATGTAAAGGAAGCAGCAATTTTACCAGCTCAAGAAAAAAAGGCTTGTAGTTTTGAACGCATATACTTTAGTAGAGGTAGCGATGCTGCTATTTATAAAGAACGTATGCAATTAGGAAAGAACTTAGCTGCGAATGTCCTTGAAGCTATTGACAATGATTTAAAGAATACAATTGTTTCTTTTATTCCTAATACGGCAGAAATAGCATTTTATGGTTTAATTAAAGGACTTGAAGATTATTTAAATGCCATCAAATTAGATCGTATTTTAAATAGAGCACAAGGCCCTGATGATATAAAAGAAATAATAGAGCGACGAGTTAGAATTGAAAAAATTGCTATCAAAGATGTGAAGATGCGCACTTTTATTACTGAAGATGCATCGAGAAATGAAATGGTGCAACACGTTTATGATATTACCTATGGCACCGTAAACAAAGGCGCCGATACGTTAGTAGTTATTGATGATTCTATTGTTAGAGGCACTACTTTGAAAGAGAGTATTATAAAAATGCTTGATCGTTTAGGACCTAAACGCATCATTGTTGTTTCATCTGCTCCTCAAATTAGATATCCCGATTGCTACGGCATAGACATGAGTAAGATGGGCGATTTTATTGCTTTCCAAGCAGCAGTAGCCCTTTTAAAAGAAACAAATCAAGAGCATATTCTTAACAAGACCTACGAATTGTGTAAAGCAGCAATTGCTTCCCAATCAGTAGCACAAGAAAATTATGTAAAAGCAATATACGAGCCTTTTACAGCAATAGAAATTAGTGCAAAAATTGCAGCACTATTAACACCAAACGATGTTCATGCTCAAGTAGATATCATCTATCAAACCCTAGAAGGGCTGCATCATGCATGTCCTGAAAATAAAGGAGATTGGTATTTTACGGGCAACTATCCAACACCGGGAGGAAACAGAGTAGCCAATAAAGCATTCATCAATTATATGGAGCAGAAAGTTGGAAGAGGATATTAAAAAAATGGTGCTGTTTAAACAGCACCATTTTTTTAGAAACATCTTCCAATACCCACAACCCATCTAAAGGCTGTAAAGTCGGGCTGATTGGCGGGTGTTCTATTTATAAATATCGGCAAATCAATACGAAGCACTAAGGGCTTCACACGCGTAAAGGGACCGTAATTTTTTATCGTAAAGGCAGCACCTATACCCGCATCTGCTCGCAACGCACTTAGCTTAGACGTGTATGTAGATTGATTATAAACACCACTTTGATTAGCACTTAAATTAATAAGCCCAGCATCTGCAAAAACATAAGCATCTGCTTTAATCCATTTATTGAAAATGGCCGGTTTCCAATTAATATAATTTGAAAACTCAACTTCCATATTCAATCCCATACCGCTTGTTCCTTTATAGGCCGTATAGATCGTTCCATTCTTTTCTTCAACCGGCACATAACCAGCATAACCTCTTAAATTGAGTCCTCCACCCTGCTGAAAATTATTCGTTGCATCTGTTGAATAACCCTGCCATGCTGTAGGGATAAAACCAATACTTCTTGTATACTTATTATTCATTAAATCCTCCGGACTAGCACCAGCTAAATACAAAGCACTTTCGTTTGGCACACTAGAACCTTTTCCATAGCGAGCTATCCATCTTGTTTTAACCAATAACTTATTCCATTTATTAATATTGATAGCCTCTAATTGCGCATAAGAATAATTAAAGGCGTTGGCTCCTGTACCAACAAAAAATGGAGCTCTTATACTTGCTGTATACTTTCCATTTCCATGTTGATAATGATACGTGTGTGTCCAAGAAATATTTAAATTACTATTGGGTTGTAAACGAACACTACTCCATTCATTAGGACACATCAAATAATCAATATCATACAAAAACGGTCGCCACATAGTTTGCGCTACCATTTTAATATCATTTGATTTATTGATTTTCCAAGCAAGTCCTAATTTGTGTTGTTGCAAACCATCAACAAAGGCGCTATACAATTGCCACTTTAAGGTTGGGATTTGAATAGAAAGCGGTGATTGATAAGATAAAATATAATTTACTGGGGCATACTTTTTATACCAAGTTTCACTTTTAGTACTTAAATAATCATAGCCTTGCAATACATGTGTATTTAACCACGCAGAAAATTTATACTCATGCATTGATTGTTGCTGATATGATCCTTCGGCATGAATCCCAAGTTTAATACCGTCTACTGGATTCCACCAAATATCGGGGCGAATTAAGTGATGCATTTTTAAACGATCCATAGGAATGGACTGTAATAAATCCAATTTAAAATCCATTTTATTGTTGATTGCCGAGCCTGATTTGCTATAACTATTATCGAGCATATTGATATCTGCTAATCGATTGCTTGGATCTATTACTACTTTATTAATACCAGAAGGTATTTGCACTAAGGCATCATAGGTTTCATTTAAAATTCCATAACCAAACCACTTAGGTAAAATTGTAGCTGTAGTATTTTTCTTAAACCAAGTATTGGGGATATAAAATTTATAGGCCGCTCCATTGTTTGCGATTACTGAAAAATCTAATGGCATTTGCATACTGCCATTCCTTCTTAGGGAAATAGAAAAAGAATCATTCGAATTGATTCGCTTATATGAAGCTACTTCATAGTCTATAGATTTAGTTGTTTCTATCCATTGATCAAAAAACCAATTTAAATCTACCTTAGTGTATTGAATGATCGAGTTTCTAAAATCTTCAAAATACGGATGTGCAAATTGCCATTGTGAAAAATAGTGCTTCATAGCATTTGAAAACAACTCATCGCCTAATGTATACTGTAAATTGACGAGCATAGAAGCTGTTTTATAATACACTAATCGATAGCCACCATCATGTCCTAAGGCATTATTAAAATCATCGGAGTGTGTATTTAATGTAGCATCGTCATGGATAAGCGCATCATGCGTATATACATTTAGTACCCGTGTATCAAAGGGTGCCTTATATTGATAGGCGATTTTTTTAATAAAATTAGTTGGTTTGCTTTCTAAAATTGTATCGCCATCGATTTTCTGCATACCCCAAGCAGTTAAGTACTGAGTGAATCCTTCATCTAAAGAAGCTCTGTACGTTTCATTATTACCAACCATGCCATAAAACCAATTATGTGCGATTTCATGAATCAACAAACCTCTATAATCCGGATCACCGCCACCATCTAAAGTCAACATAGGATATTCCATTCCATCATTAGCATCTGCAGCAACCATTTTAGGATATTGATAGCGACCAAAATCGCGAGAGAACGTTTGAATAATTTTCGCAACAAAGTCAGCTGAATTTTGCCATGAAGCCGCATGTGGTTCTTGTACTAAACCAACACATTGAATACCCTCCCAATCTACAATACTCATTCTATAAGATGGATCTGCGGTAAAAGCAAAATCATGAACATTATCAGCATGGAATTTCCATATTTTACGTTTCCCTTTTTCGTACGGAATGATAATAGAAGGCGTATCACTTGGTTTTGCTTGGGCAAAATTTTTCACGTCAATTTTACGCAGTAAAGAATCGGGCAATACTTCATTTTTATTTTGCAAAACACCAGTTGCCTCCACTATATAGTTGGATGGAAAATCTAATTGCACATCAAAAGATCCAAAATCGCCATAAAATTCTTTATTCAAATGTTGATAAGTATCCCATCCAAATTTAGCATCATACACACTTATTTTAGGATACCATTGCACTCCATTAAAATGCGTAAAACCCCATGCATTGTACATTTGCATCCTTCTTCTGGTAGATGTCTTATCATAGTAAGTAGTGAACATTAAGCTTAGACTCACTTTCTCATTAGGCAACAAAGGCTTAGGCAAGTAAACTTTTAAAATGGTATTATCTAATTCCATATTTACAGTAGTGCCGTCTACAGCAACGGAGTTAATGTCTATACCCTTACCTAGTCTTTCATTCGGCCCCAAAGGAGCTTGAGCATAATTTGCTTTCTCTAATGCTCGCAAATAGGATTTATTAATAAACGCATTTTGGTACAAATGAAAATAGACATAATGTAAGGTATCCGGTGAATTATTAAAATACTCGAGATCCTCAATGGCATCAATTTTTTTGGCCTCTTCATCGATCCTAGCGGCAATATTGTAATGCACATCTTGTTGCCAATAAGCAGCATTCGGCTTTCTATTTTGCCAATAAAGTGGGTTGTTGGTATTTCTATAAGAATTACTATTAATCAATTGCGCTTGAAGCAAATTGACAAATAGCAAAGTGAAAAGTAATAAACTATATTTCTTCATGATTAGCATTTTAAAAATTAGTATTTATAAAAATGATAGTTGTTGTTTAGTAAATAGAGCATATAAAACCAACTTATTAATAAAAGGAAAAGCAATATTCTTGTCTTCATAGATTGTGGCTTGTCTACTTTTTCAATGTTTACAACAAGCAAATCTTCCTCTTCTTTTATTTCATTTTGCATTTGTTGGTGTTCATCAATAAATTGTTTTTCTAAATCTAGGTGCGCCGACCAATCTATTTTATATTTTTTTAAAGCGTGTGCCGCATCATAACAAAACCAACAGGAACAGAGATGAAATTCTACTGCATTCAATTCTTCGGGCTCAAGGGCATTAAGCACGTACGCGTTCAATTGCTGTTTTGTTAAACAGGCACTGGGTTGCATAATATAAGCGGTATCTTTAATGCGCATGAATGTCTAACTTTTGGTGAGTTATTACTTCGAATGCAGCTTGTATTAAATGCAAACGATATTTGTATAAAATAGTTCGAATACTAAATTCGTCATTACCAACCAACAAGGCAATCTCTTTAAATGACTTTTTGTGTGTATAGAATAGTTCCGCAATGTTTTCTGCATCTTTGGTGCTTTGCACTTTTTGAAACAATGCATTGGACGCTTCAGGATATTGCTGTACAAACTTATAAATTTCCAATTCTTGTAAATAAGCATTGTTTAATTTTTCATGCACTAAAAAATCAGCCGTATCTAAAACAATATTTTTTTGAGCTAAGCAATGATTTCTGGCAATTTGGTACAACCAACTTTTAAAATTTGGAATAGCAATCCGATCAGCTAAATCCATTATATTAATAAACAAATGTACCGTTGCCAATTTAGCCGCATGCACCTCTTCTAAAATACCAAAAGACACCGCAAAAACTAAATGGGCGTAACGATCGAAAAGCACTTTTATAGCTTCGGTATCCTTTTTATTGGCAAACAATGCCAATAACGCTTCATCTGTTTGATATAGGTAGGTGGTTTTCAAAAAAAATATACTTATGGACGCTAAGTTACTACAATAGCGGTATCCTTTAAAATAGATTAAAATAAACTTATAAACACCTGTTCACACTAAAAAATCAGGAAATAATGTGGGAGTTTATTGCAAATTGGCAACATATAAAGTATATTTGCGGTCATTTAATTAATTTTTAAACGAGAGAAAATGGATAAATTATTCTATTTAGTTCCGGCATTTGGTGTAGTAGCTTTATTATTTACGGCTATAAAAAGTGCTTGGGTAAGCAAACAAAGTGCTGGCAACGACCGCATGAAAGAAATTGCAGGGTATATTGCTGAAGGGGCTATGGCCTTCTTGAAAGCAGAATACAAAGTAATGAGCTATTTCGTAGTGATTGCTGCATTATTATTAGGCATTATGGGTTATAGCGATGCTAAAAGCCATTGGTCTATAGCTGTTGCGTTTGTTATAGGCGCATTCTTTAGTGCATTAGCAGGTTACTTAGGTATGCGTATTGCAACAAAAAGTAACGTGCGTACAGCAGAAGCTGCTAAAACAAGTTTAAGCAAAGCCTTAAAAGTATCTTTTACAGGTGGTTCTGTAATGGGTATGGGTGTTGCCGGATTAGCGGTATTAGGTTTAGGTAGTTTATTTATTGTATTAAAATTGTATTTCGCAGCAGATGCGAGTGTAGATAGCGAAGAAATGCAACGTGCTATTGAAGTTCTTACTGGTTTTTCTTTAGGTGCTGAATCTATTGCACTATTTGCTCGTGTTGGCGGAGGTATTTATACTAAAGCGGCAGACGTTGGAGCAGATTTAGTAGGTAAAGTAGAAGCTGGTATCCCAGAAGATGATCCGCGCAACCCTGCAACCATTGCAGATAACGTAGGTGACAATGTGGGAGACGTAGCTGGGATGGGTGCCGATTTATTTGGTTCTTATGTAGCGACAGTATTAGCAACCATGGTATTGGGTAGAGAAACAACGAGTGCAGGTGATGCATTTGGCGGTTTAGCACCAATCTTATTGCCAATGTTAATTGCTGGCGTAGGTATCATTTTATCTATTATTGGTACCTTCTTCGTTCGTATTTCTGAAAGCGCTGGTTTAAGCACGGTAAAAGTTCAGAATGCATTGAATATGGGTAACTATGGTTCTATTTTATTAACCGCTATTGCTTGTTATTTCTTGTCAACAGAAATTTTACCAGCATCTATGAGCTTACGTGGATTTGACTTCACTAATATGGATGTATTCTATGCTATTTTAGTAGGTTTAACAGTAGGTACATTAATGAGTATTATTACAGAATATTATACAGCTATGGGCAAACGTCCAGTTATGAGTATAGTAAAACAATCAGCTACCGGCCATGCTACAAATATCATTGGTGGATTAGCTATTGGTATGGAATCAACTTTCTTACCGATGATCGTTTTAGCAGCTGGTATCTTTGGCTCTTATTATTTTGCTGGTTTATATGGTGTGGCTATTGCTGCTGCTGGTATGATGGCAACAACGGCTATGCAATTAGCAATTGACGCTTTCGGTCCGATTGCTGATAATGCAGGTGGTATTGCAGAAATGAGTGAATTGCCTGCTGAAGTTCGTGAAAAAACAGATATTCTTGATGCTGTTGGTAATACTACTGCTGCTACTGGTAAAGGCTTTGCCATTGCATCAGCTGCACTTACGGCATTGGCTTTATTTGCTGCCTTTGTTGGTATTGCAGGTATTGATGGTATCGATATTTATAGAGCTGATGTATTAGCGGGTTTATTCGTTGGAGCTATGATTCCTTTCATCTTCTCTTCATTAGCTATTCGTGCGGTGGGTGAAGCGGCTATGGCCATGGTAGAAGAAGTACGTCGTCAGTTCAGAGAAATTCCAGGTATCATGGAAGGAACGGGCAAACCACAATATGACAAATGTGTGGCTATCTCTACTGAGGCATCAATCAAAAAAATGATGTTGCCAGGTGCTATTGCTATCATCTCTCCTATTGTTATTGGTTTCTTATTAGGCCCTGAAGTTTTAGGTGGATTTTTAGCAGGTGCTACCGTAAGTGGTGTACTAATGGGTATGTTCCAAAATAATGCAGGTGGTGCTTGGGACAATGCAAAAAAATCATTTGAAAAAGGTGTTGAGATCAATGGCAAAATGGAATACAAAAAATCGGAGCCACACAAAGCATCCGTTACCGGTGATACGGTTGGAGATCCATTTAAAGATACTTCTGGTCCTTCTATGAACATCCTTATCAAATTGATGAGTATTGTATCTTTGGTAATTGCGCCTACTTTAAGCGGCCTATTCCATGACAATATCCAACAACATAGAATAGAGAAAATGGAAACAATGATGCAAGCTTGTCACAAAGCAGGTTGCACGCCAGAGCAATGCGAACAAGTTATGGGCACTTCAGCATCAAAAGCATGTTGCGCAGATACTGCTGTAGCTACTGAAACAATTGCTACTCCTCAAGTAGATACTACAAACACAACAAATACAACTCCTAGTAACTAAATAGTAACTAGAAATTAAAAAAATGAAAGCCTCCAAATTGGAGGCTTTCATTTTTTAATTTTATACAATTGGAAGGTACTACTTTTTATAAAGTGGACTATTAATTAGTCCCCATTTGTGTAAGCGATGCGTAAGCGACACGCGCAAAACACCTAAGCCATATTCCATACTTCGTTTAAAGTTAATGCTACTTGCTTCATCAAAATATTTAGTTGGACAAGTTATTTCTCCAATTTCAAATCCATTCATATAAATCTGAGAAATCATTTCGTTGTCAAAAACAAAATCATCACTATTGTGCGTAAAGTTGATACTACGTATTACCTCAGCAGAAAATGCTCTATAGCCTGTATGGTACTCGCTTAGTTTCTCATTGATTAGTATATTTTCAAAAAGCGTAAGAAAACGATTAGCAATATATTTATACATAGGCATACCTCCTTTCAGGGCACCTTTGCCTAAAATTCTTGATCCAAAGGAAACCGGATAAACATCGTACGCTATCATCGATGCCATGGCATGAATAAGCATGGGCGTATATTGATAATCGGGATGCAACATCACTACAATATCGGCACCCAATTCTAAAGCTCTAGCATAACAACTTTTCTGATTGCCACCATAGCCTTTATTGACCTCATGCTTTATAATATGACGGATACCAATGGATTGCGCTACCGCAACTGTGTTATCCGGACTATTATCATCTACAAGCACTACATCATCCACAATATCAAAAGGGATTTCTTTATAGGTGCGTTCTAAAGTTTGTGCTGCTCTGTAAGCAGGCAATACAATAATTATTTTTTTACCATTAAGCATAGGCTAGTATTGGATTGTAAAGATACTAAATTAATTATTAGGCATCGTTGCTTGCATGCCAGTAACCACCAAATGACTTGTAGCCGTAGCTAATAAAGTGCCATTTTCATGATGTACTTCACTTTTTACATACATCATTTTTTTACCATGCCTAATTACCGCTGCCGAAACCAGCATACGCTCGCCTACTTTAATAGCATATAAAAAATCAACTTGCAAATTTACGCTAGTATAGAAGGTAGGCGCCTCAAGACTAACTACAGCCCACCCAATGGCTTCATCTATAGCCAAAGCCATCATGCCACCGTGTATCATACCAAATGGATTGGCCATTTCTGGACGAATAGGCAATGAAATGGTAGCAGCCCCCTTTTCGATTTTCTCCAAGGTAAACCGCAACCAATTACCTGCTTCAGATCGAGATGCTGTTACTACTTTATTTAAAAAAGTTGTTTTCAAATAGTCTAATAAGTGACCCGGCTGATAAGGATGTTGTTCCATAGTAATAAATTGATTTCAAAGTTACTATGCAAAGTATGAAATGTTAAAAAAGCAGGAAGTTTATTTCCTTTTTTTAATAATTAAAATATTAATGTAGGTTTGCATTATAATTAAAATCTATGACAATCACTCAATTGGAATACGTAGTGGCCGTTGCCACCTATAAGAGTTTTGTGGCTGCTGCTGAAAAACGCTTTGTTACACAGCCTACCTTGAGTATGCAAATTCAAAAGTTAGAAGAAGAATTAGGCGTAAAATTATTCGATAGAAACAAACACCCTATTGCGGTTACTGTAATGGGCGATGCCATTGTAGAGCAAGCGCGTATTATTATTGCCGAATGCAGTAAAGTAACCGAGCTTATACAAATGCAACAAAATATATTAGGCGGCACCTTGCGATTTGCGGTTATACCTACGGTAGCACCTTATATTATCCCAGGTTTATTAGAGCATTATTCAACTGCTTTCCCAGACGTACGCTTAGATGTTATGGAAATGGAAACTCATCAAATAATTGCAGCACTCAAAAACAATGAAATTGATATTGCATTGGTAAGTACACCTCTTGAAGAAAGCAATATTAAAGAATATCCATTATTCTACGAACCATTCATTACTTATTTTGCTCCAAAAGAACCAGCGCTCAAAAAGCGAACAATTTCGGCTAGCGATGTAGAATTAGATAGAATATGGTTGCTTAATGAAGGTCATTGTATGCGTAATCAAATATTAGAATTATGCAGTGATCAAATAAAAAAATTGCAAGTTAAAAAGCCTTATCGCTATGAAAGTAGCAATGTAGAAACACTCCGTAAAATGGTAGATAAAAATGGAGGCATGACGGTTTTACCTGAATTAGCAACGGTAGAATTTAACGAAGATGAAATGGAGCGGGTGCGCTATTTTGAAAATCCAGAACCGGTAAGAGAGATAAGTTTAGTGACCAATGCACACTTTGTAAAAATAAGCATCTTGGAAAGCTTAATAGATGAGATCTTAAAATTAGTACCCGAAAAAATGCGCGTACAAAATAAGAAAAGAAAAGTTTTGCGCATACAGAGCGCTAAACTATAGCCGTCATAATTTTATTAATATCATTTTCAATAATCATTAAATTAGGGTACAGGTCTTGTACCCTTTTTTGATAATATTTCCAAGCAATAAAATCGCTTGCTATATAGTTCATAATAAATAAACCGCCTGGCTTGATTGCCCTTTTACATTGTTCTAAAAATGCTGATTGCAGGGCTGCATCTGGTAAGCATTGCCCAATAAAGAGATCAACAAATAGACAGTCGTAGGAATGGGGCGCACAATGCTGTATGCTTATGATAGCATCCGCTGCAACAAAAGTTACTTTTTCCTTAGGATAATCTTTTGGCAATACTGCTGCAGCCCATTGTATAATTTCTTTATCAATATCTATTAAAGTAACGGTTGGGTAACATCGATATTTATTTAAAATATGCACCATCGATGCTAAGCCGGCACCTAAAACCAACACTTCTTTTGCCTGTTTAAATAAATCTAGATACTGTTTACAGGCAATATTAGCCGGTCTGTAACGAGTACCATCTGAATAGATAGCATCATCGGTACTTAATTGATATTGACCTTGGAAATAATAGAGGGCAAGCGTTTCTTCACGAACCAGCTTACTTTTTTGAATCAATACAGGATAAAAATAGCTACGTATTTTTTCAAAAAAAGTTAAGGAACTAAATTGCATGAAATAGAAAGGAGCTAAAAGGTTAATTGAAATTAGCGATTAGCGTCTGGATCTTTTTTCTTAAATAGATTGACTTTGTTTTCGCAACCATTAATAAGGCGTTGAATATTTTTATGATGGGTAAGAATCACTAATAAAGCCGTTGCAATAGCGAATAAGCGATAACTTAATTCGGGTTCTTTAAAAACAAATAAAATCATGATAGGAAACGCGATGCTTGCAATCATGGAACTTACAGATACGTATTTAGTAATCACTAAAATAAATAAAAATACCGCTACCAAACTTAATGCAACAATTGGCTGAATTCCCAAAATAAGTCCAAACAAAGTAGCAATACCTTTGCCGCCTTTAAACGTTGCAAAAACAGGAAATATATGACCCACTACAGCCAATAAGCCTAAACCTATTTGTAAATTGGTAAATGCAATAGAGCCAAAAGCAAACGTAGAAAGGTAGGCCAATTTTACCGCCAATGCGCCTTTTAGCATATCAATAAATAGCACTAAAATACCCGATTTAGTACCCAATACTCTAAAAGCATTGGTAGCTCCCGCATTACCACTGCCCACCTCTCTAATATCAAAACCATAGTAATTTTTACTCACCCATACAGCTGTAGGGATAGAGCCTAATAAATAAGCAAAAAGAAATAAGAATATAATCATTGAAGGGATGCTATTGGTTTACAAATATAAACAAACTAATTTAAAGTCATAACCTAAGCCTTATGCCTTACTAAAACGCATAGCTATCCAATTATTTAGCGGATAGGTTTCTTGGTAAACAAAGCCAGCTCGTTCTGCACTTTCTTTAATGATCAATTCATCCTCTAATAATAATCCACTAAGTAATAATTGTCCATTTACAAGACATTTTACAAACAAGCTTGGCATATAGTGTAATAAAATATGGCGATTAATATTAGCAAGTATTATATCAAAATTAGTAGCCGACACTTGTTCTAAAGAGCCGAGTATCGTCTCCACGTTATCTACCTGATTCAACCTATTATTTTCTTGTGCATTTTCGACTGCCCATTCTTCATTATCAACAGCCACAATTTTCTTGGCACCCAATTTGGATGCAAGTATAGATAACACTCCCGTACCAGATCCAAAATCAAAAACATATGCGTTTCCCATAGGCAACGATTTCATAGCGTTAGCCATTAATTGCGTGGTGGCATGATGGCCGGTACCAAACGACATTTTAGGAGTTATAACGAGATCTAAGAGACCCTCTTTGTTAGGCTCATGAAATGGCGCTCTAATTACACACACACCATCAATTACAACAGGGTCGAAACTTGCTTCCCAAAGGGCGTTCCAATTCTGTTTTTCGATAATCGATTTTGTAAAGGATAAAGAAAAATTAGTTAATAATTCGGTAAGTGAAGCTTCATTAAACAAGGAAGTGGGTATGTAGGCGTTTAATTGTTGGCTATCCTGATCAAACCCTTCATAATCCATCTCAGAAAGTAATGCGGTAAGTACTTCTTGCAATTGAGCGTCTGCTGTTGCAATAGAAATTTGTATATAGTTCATAAATAACAATGAGACTATAAAGATAGTTAAACTAAAAGAGAAAAAAATTTAGGCTATGCAAAATTGACAATTAAATTAAACTGATAAATGACAAGTCTTTAGTATAACTATAGCATTTCTATTTATTACGAATACTTAACAAAAGTATTTCTTTTAGTAATTTAAATATTTTAATAACTGGAACCTTAAGAGTAACTAGAATGTTATAAAGTTGGTATAAGGTGGTATTGATTTGTCCCTTTTCAATTCTGCTCAATTGCACATAAGAGATTCCTGCATCATTAGC
>Ga0114980_10000275_pt1 | contig 36458 bp, 56 predicted proteins | sample S_140806_EF_Meta_FD_87018 | JGI IMG/M metagenome (GOLD analysis project Ga0114980, IMG submission 87018) | Freshwater microbial communities from Lake Simoncouche, Canada to study carbon cycling - S_140806_EF_MetaG | ecosystem: Environmental > Aquatic > Freshwater > Lake | place: Lake...
CAGCAACTAATGCAGCCGCAAGTGCTTCAGCCGCAGCGACATCAGCTACTAACGCAGCAGCTTCAGCTTCTACAGCATCAGGTTATGTAGCAACAGTTGCTACTTCTGCAACGAACGCAGCTAGTTCTGCAACAGCTTCTGCAGCCTCTGCTGCAACAGCTTCTACTCAAGCAACGAACGCAGCAAACTCTGCAACATCAGCTTCTACAAGTGCTTCTACTGCAACAACACAAGCAACTAACTCTGCAAACTCAGCAACATCTGCATCTGGTTCAGCATCTACTGCAACTACACAAGCAAGTAATGCTTCTACATCAGCTACTAATGCAGCGTCATCTGCAAGTGCAGCAAGTACATCTGCTAGTAATGCAAATACATCTGCAACTAACGCAGCATCATCTGCAAGCGCAGCAAGTTCTAGTGCATCAGCAGCAAGTGCAAGTGCATCTTCCGCTTCAGGATATGCAACAGCAGCACTAGCAGCTCAGACTGCTGCAGAATTAGCCGCTGATAATTTTGATGATAATTATTTAGGCGCAAAATCTTCTGCTCCAAGTGTTGATAATGATGGTTCAGCATTAACTGCTGGAGATTTATATTTTAATACAAGTTCAAATACACTTCAGGTTTATAATGGTTCAGCTTGGCAAACAGCAGCAATAAGTTCTTCTGGATTTGCTACTCTTACAGGAGTTGAAACACTTACAAATAAAACAATTAGCGGTTCTACAAATACTATAACTAATATCAACGCAACTTCTGTTGGTTCAGGAGCTGTAGATAATACGGAGTTTGGTTATTTAGATGGAGTTACATCTAGCATTCAAACACAATTAACAAGCAAACCAAGTGCAGGCTTTGTTATTGCAATGTCAATCGCACTTTAACTAATAATAAAAAATATGGCTCAAGACTTTACAAGATACAAACAAAGATTAATTGGAGCATCTGCTGTTACATTATTTACAGCAAACTCTAATGACACAGTAGTTGGTATATCGGTAGCTAATATAACTACAAGCTCAGTACTTGCTTCTGTTTATATTAATGATGGTACTAACGATTTTTATTTAATTAAAAACGCACCAATTCCTTCAGGTTCAGCATTACAAGTTCTTGATGGTGGTGCAAAAGTTGTAGTTCAATCAGGAGATATTTTAAAAGTTGTATCAGATACAGCTTCATCTTTAGATGTTTGGATTTCAACTGTTGATGCAATTTCTTAACAGGAGAATAATATAAATGCCTTTCATAGGAAATAAACCTTCTGCAGTACCTTTAACTTCTGCGGATATAGCTGATGGTATTATAACATCTGCAAAGATTGTAGATGGTACAATAACAAATTCAGATGTAGCTAGTTCAATTATAACTGGACAAACTGCAGAAACTTCTATTGATGGTGCAGATAGTGTTTTAATTTATGACGATAGTGCTAGTGCATTAAGAAAAATGACTAGAACTAATTTTGTTAGTGGTGTTGGTGGAAATAACACTCCTTATTTTTTAGCAACATCAAATACTGGCACAATAGGAAGTGCAACTTGGACTAAACTTCCATTTGCAAATGAAGTTGTAGATACATCAAATTGTTTTGATACCACTAATTATAGATTTACTTCTAATGTAGCTGGTTATTATTTTGTTTATATAAAAATGTTGTTTTATGCAAATCCAGGCTCAGACAACATGAAAAGTGGATTAGTTTCAATATATAAAAATGGATCAGCAGTACACAATGGAAATAATGGATATTACAGAAATGGTGCTGGTTTGTATTATTTTATGCAACCACAAGTTTCTTATTATGTCTATCTAAATGGCACTACAGATTACATTGAAGCATGGGGTTTCATGGAATCTAGCGGTGGATTAAATTATGATGGTGGCGGTTGTTACTTCATGGCTCACAAACTAATAGCATAAATATATGGCACAGTTATCAACAAAAATAAAACTATACGCAAACAAAGAAGTAGATTTTAGAAATGAAGTTATACTTCAAGATGATAGTAACGGATTAGGTGCTTACATTAAAGAATGGAATTTAGATATTGCTAAACCAACTTTTGAACAATTAAATTTATTAGAAGAACAAGCTAATCAATACGAACAAAATTTAATTAACGAACAAGTTAATAAAGAAGTAAGCAAACAATCAGCACTAAACAAACTTAAAGCATTAGGTTTGAATGATGCTGAAATCAAATCAATCATAGGAAATTAAATGGCAACAAAATTAAAAGCTAGTTTAGGAACAACTGCAACAGGTACTCCTAGTGCAAGTACATTTTTAAGAGGAGATAATAGTTGGGTTGCGGCAGGTGGTGCAAACACTCCAGCTTTTCTAGCTACAACAAATGTAGGAAACACAACAACTGGTGCAGTAACTTTATTTTCTTTTAATGTTGAAACTTTTGATACAGATGGTTGTTATAATAACACAGCTGGAAATTATCGTTTTACTCCAACTACTGCTGGTAAATATTTTCTTTATACTCAAACATTACCTTACAATGTTGGACCAACTTATAATTTAATTGATAGAGCATTATACATTTATAAAAATGGAAGTGCTATAGCAAGATGTTCTCAATTAACAAGTGTAGGAAGTACTTATGGAGAAGAAATGAATTGTTCTGTTATTGCGGAAGCAAATGGAACAACAGATTATTTTGATGTTAGATATGAAGTTAATGTTACTTCAAGTACAGCACAACATGATGGCGGTGCTTGTAACTTTTTTGGATTTAAACTTTTAAGTTAATAATATATGGCACACATACAAACTAAAATAAACTTATACGCAAATAAACAAGTTAACTTTAAAACAGAAGTTAAACTTAGAGATGATTCTAATGGTAATGGAATTTATATTTATGAATGGAATCTTGATATTGCTAAACCAACATTAGCACAGTTAGATGCTTTTGAAGCACAAGCTAATGAAGTTGAAAGACTAAACCTAATTAAAGCAAATAGAGGAAACGAATATCCTGATTTTAGAGAGTACCTAGATGGTATTGTTAAAGGCGATGATGCACAGGTACAAAAATATATTAACGACTGCTTAGCAGTCAAAAATAAATATCCAAAATAAATTATGGCATATATCGGCAAACAACCAACTTCTGGAGTTTATCTTAAACTAGATCCAATAACAACTTCTGCAACAACAACATTTAATTTAACAAATAATGCAGTAGCTTACTTTCCTGGATCAGCTGCTAATTGTTTAGTAACTCTTAATGGTATTCTACAATCTCCAAATTCTGATTACTCAATTTCTGGTTCAACAATAGTATTTGCTGATGCACTAACAAGTTCAGATGTAATTAATTCAATAGTAGTTTTAGGAGATACCTTTGCAGTAGGTACTATTCCAGATGGTAGTATAACAACAGCAAAATTAACTTCATCATTAACTTTAGTTACTCCAACAATTTCTAGTATTATTAATACAGGTACTTTAACATTACCAACTTCTACTGATACATTAGTTGGCAGAGCTACTACTGATACTCTAACAAACAAAACAGTTACAAATCCAACAATAACAAATTATACAGAATCTGTAGTTAGCATTGGTACAGTTACTTCATCAAATACTATTTCATTAACATCAGGCACAGTTCAAACTGCAACACTAACAGCTTCAACAGCTTGTACATTTACAATGCCTACTGCAACAGCTGGTAAATCTTTTATTTTATTATTAAAACAAGCAGCATCTACTGGTAATGGTACAGCTACATTTACAGGAGTAAAGTGGGGAACTTCTGGCTCTCCTACAATAACAGCAACAGCAGGAAAAATGGATATATTAACTTTTGTATCAGATGGAACTAATTGGTATGGCTCTGCTGCACAAGGTTATACTCCATAATGTTTGCTTATAAAAATTCGTTTTTATCTGGTGGTGCATCAGTACCATACACAGTAAATTATTTAATCGTAGCTGGTGGTGGTGGAAACCAAGTAAGTCAAGGTTCTGCCAGAGAATCTGGTTCAGGCGGTGGTGGACTAAGAACTTCTTATGGTTCAACTTCTGGCGGTGGTTCTAGTGCAGAAGCATCTTTAACATTTACAGCAGGAACAGTTTACACAATTACAGTTGGTGCTGGTGCAGGTGGAAAAGCTAATGGTGGAAATAGTGAATTATCAGGAACAGGAATATCTACAATAACTTCTTTAGGTGGTGGCGCAGGTGCAAATTACGATGGAAATTCTGGTAGCAATGGCGGTTGTGGTGGTGGTGGCTGGTACACAGGCGGCAGAGGATATGGAACTGCAAATCAAGGATTTAATGGAGATACTGGATATACAGGTTCTCCTTATGGTGGAACTGGTGGTGGAGCTGGAAGTGCAGGTGGTAGAGACACTTCAGTTGGAGCAGGTTTAGCTGTTTCAATAAATGGTTCTGCTATTACTTATTCAACTGGTGGAGTTTCAAATAACTTTCCAGGTACATATAGAAATTCAAGTGGTGCATCAAATACAGGAAATGGTGGTGGTGGAGCTGGTAATGGTGGTTCAGGAATTGTAGTTCTTCGTATGCCTACATCAAGATATTCAGCAACTCATTCAGGTTCTCCGACAATTACAACATCAGGTACAGATACAATATTAACTTACACAGGTTCTGGGAGTTACACAGCATAATGGCACACTTTGCAAAATTAGGAGTTGGAAATATTGTTGAACAAGTAATTGTAGTATCTAATGATATTGCAGTAACTGAACAAGCTGGAATAGATTTTATAAATAATCTTTATAGAACAAGTGATGTTTGGAAACAAACTTCATACAATGGTAGCTTTAGAAAAAACATGGCTACAATTGGTGGCACTTATGACGAACTAAGAGATGCTTTTATTTTTCCTAAATATAACAAGAGCTGGATATTAGACGAAGAAACCTTGTCTTGGAAACCACCTATTGAATATCCTAATGATGGAAAAGATTATGTATGGAATGAGCCAACTTTATCTTGGAACGAAGTAGAAATTAAATAATTAAAATTTCTTAACAACTAACAAATAACAACATGACAATATTATTAATGACATTAAGTTTTATCGTAGGAGTTTGGTTAGCATGGAGATATGAAAATATATTAGATGATTTCATAGAACACTTTAAAACAATTTATCATGGCAAAGAAAAATAAAAAACTTGTAAGTCAAGTTTCGTTAACAACAATCGATCAAAAGATTTGCGAACTTCATAAAATAGTTCAAGGAAATTCAAACGACATTCAAATTATCAAGGAAGAGATGGCGTATGGCAAAGGTGGAGTTAAAGTTCTGGTATGGATTATCGGAATAGTTGTTACTCTAATTGCTGCGTGGAACATCTTACCATTTAAAAAATAATTGAAACATTACAACAAAGGAATTGCAGCTCACATGATTGCAATTCTTGAATTAGTAGATGATGACCATTTAGTATTCACAAATGTTAATGGCGTTGGTCCAATAGACATTGTTACTGTTAATACAAAAACAGGCAAAGTTGATCTATATGATGCCAAATCTGATCGTGAAAGCAGGCATTACAAAAGACCAATTAATGACATTCAAAAAAAATTAAAGGTTAAACAATTTTATATAAATCTAAAAAAGCGAACTTACAAATTAGGTAACAAAAGAGGATCTATTTTTGCAAATGAACTTACAGACAATAAAAGATCGGATTAAAAAACACGAAGGTTATAGAGATACAATCTATACTGATAGCCTTGGCTACAATACAATTGGCTATGGTCATCTTGTTGTTGAGGATGGATTTATACCTGGCGTTCAATATTCTAAAAAAGAACTTGAAGAAGTTTTTGAAAAAGATTTTGCAATAGCAATTCAAGGAGCAAATAAATTAGTAGGAGATTTTGATATTGATGATGATGCTTTTGGCGTTGTTGTTGAGATGTGTTTCCAATTAGGATTTCCAAGAGTTTTAAAATTCAAATTCTTTTTAGCTGCGTTACAAAAACAAGATTATGAAAAAGCAGCAGAAGAAATGCTGCTAAGTAAATGGCACGAACAAACGCCTTCACGTTGCCAAGAATTATCAAACATTATGAGGAGCTGCGAATAATATGTTAGGATTTATAACTGCATTAATTAAAAATCCATTAACGAGTTTAGTTGTAGATAAAACAGTAAATGCAATTAATCATCATTTAGAAGTTAAAAAGTTAGAACGAATTGCAGAGATTGAAGCTGCTAAAGTTGTTTCCGTTGCACAAGTAGAGGCTTCAGAAAAAAGTTTAAAAGATGAATATCTAACAATCTTTATTACAGTCATTATTGGTATGGCATTCCTGCCACAAACACAGGCTTATGTTATTAAAGGTTTTGATATTTTAAAGCAGGCTCCAGCAGAATTTTGGTGGTCTGTTCTAATAGTATTCTCAGGATCATTTGGAATTAATGTCATCGACAAATTCAAACGATAGCTGCATCTACAAAACAGCTTTTGGCTGCTGTCTAATCAAAGCCTGCAAGTGCCAATCTAAATAAACCAAACAGTACATAAATGTTAAATAAAGCCTCAAAGCGTAAGCGAGTGCTTACGTTCAAATGTTCTTTTTGTGGAACACAATTGGATAGCAACGATACCTTTGTTGTTAGTGCAGAATATAAGCATTTTTGTATTAAAATAAATCCAGGTCATCCTCCAATTAAAGATTGCATGGAAGATTACCGCAACAAAATAAAAGAAGATCATGTACGGAATGAACGCTTACGGCAAGAAGCCGCTATCAAAGAAAAGCAAGAACAAGAAAAAATCAAACAAGAAAAGATAAAAGCAATTCCTGCTTTAGAAAAAAAAGTTCAGGAGTTTAAACAATTTCAAAAACAACAAAGATTACAAAATGAAAAAAGGTTATCACAAAACTAAATCTGGTAAGATGGCTCGCAAAGGTTTGTACTATAATATTAATCGTAGAAAAAAAGCAGGCACAAGCAGAAGCAAAGCTAAATCAACAATATCTAAAAAATCCTACCAATCCTTATTAGGTGGCTTTAAATAAGCTATATCTACCTAAAATTCCTTCCATAAAGACTCCAGGATTAACGATTTAAAGTCGTTACTATACTTGGCTCCTACCTAAAAACAGACTCGATTTTGAGTCTATAAATCAAACTTTTTTAAAAACCTCATATAAGACAATATAATTTCTGGTACAAAAATAACTTGTAAGTAGTGGTACAAATTCTCTATAAGATTTTATAATATTATGGTAAATAATTTGTATAAGGTGCAGTTTATTTTTTTTTTGCAATACAAAAGAGTTACACCACTTTGTACCAAACTTGTACCAGACGATTTTTGTCGTCTAAAAGTCAATGGCGGGGTAGCTCAGTTGGTTAGAGCGCAGGACTCATAATTTTAGTTCGTTCTAGCTTTGTAGTTGTTAAAATTAAATTAGTCGCATCTTTGTTAACTTAACAAAGGAAATAATTAATCAGATAGTTTGTCAGAAAGTATAATGAAATCAAATCATTTTGATTTTTGAATATTTTTTTTAAAACTTTTTGTACCAAATTTGTACCAGAATTTATTAACTTATTTTGTTTAGCAACTCATAAGTTATATTTTTGTAGAGTGCAGGCTTTGTATCATTAAGTCACTTGCCAACTTATCTGAGTGCATTATTAAATTAATATGAACTACTACTTAATAAATAAAAGAAATCTTTGGACCATACAACGTAAGCAAGATCGCAAGCAAATGGCTCCAGGATTTAAGTTAAAATCTGAAGCTAATGATTATCTTGAAAAGCTATTAGCTAAAGATGCAGCACAAACTAAAAATCTTTCAGAGTATAAATTTAAAGAAGAATGGCTTGCCTATTCTAGTAAAAGATTATTGGATGCACAAGATCCTAATAATCGTTTGACAACAGGCGGAGTGCAAACTTACATTGGTCATTATAATCAGAGGATCAACAAGTATATGCCTGATGTTCTTTTATCTGAATTTAATATTTTAGTTTTAGAAAAGTTTTTATTAGCTGCTCATAAAGCTGGACAGCCATACAAAACTTTAAGAAGGCAAGTCAGAGATATTAGAACATTTTTAAGACGAATGAATGTTGAAGGCAAAAAACCATGTCTTGAAGTTTTAAATTTTAAGATACATGAATTTTATGCAATCGTTCCAGCCGATGATGATAAATTTTTTACAAAAAAACCAACTGTAATAAATGACAATCAAGTAAAGGCAATCCTGGATAAACTTAATAATGAAAAAAATAAAGATGCAGAATGCGCTATGAAGTTTGCAATCTTTACTATGTCATTGTTTTTTGGATTAAGAAGATCTGAATTACTTGGTCTTAAAAGATCTCATGTAGATTTAGAAAATGGTTATCTAAATGTTGAAGGCGTTAGAGATCGTAACGGAGCATGGTTAAATCGTACAAAGAACCAAGCTAGCAAAAGAGCTATTGAACTTGATGAACATTCAAGCAAGTTCCTTAAATATTGGTTAGATTATATTAATGAACATTATCAACATTCTCTTTGGTTATTTCCAAGTTTAAGAAAAAGTACATACGGAACTTTATCTCTTAAAAAAGTATCGGAATTAATCTGGACTACTTACGCTGATATGGGGTTGGCTACAATTGAAAGAAGATATGATGGTCATATTAAGGTTGTTGAGTCTTTATTTAAAGGCGCACCTCTTAAAACTTTTAGACATAGATTAGCAACAATGCTTATTAACTCTATGAATTCTGAAAAAACTTTAGATGCTAACTACGTTAAATCAGTTCTTGGTCATAGTCGTTTCCAAACAACTAGCGGTATTTATGGTAATCATTCCTTAGTTGGTACTGCTAAAGAACGTCAGGAAAGAGTAAAAGCAAAACAAAGAGCTTTAAATCACGACACAATATTTAAAAGTTAGTACATACACTAACTCATCGGAGGCTTGGATCGTTAAAATCTGAGCCTCTTAATCAAACTTTTTTTTATATTTTATTAATAAAACGTTACCGCAAAGGTAATCGTTATTTTTATAACAGTAGTTGTAAAGTCTTGTAGCTTTATTATTTTTTGGTAATTTTTTTAATTTACCTTCAACATCCACAATAAAAGAATATTTATTATTTAATTTTATTTCTTCTAAATTTCCACCAATAAAAGATTTAGCTTTAGAGTAAAAAAATTGCTGATTGCCTGCTAGAGTAATTGTTTTTATTTTGTTCATAACGTAACCTAATGTTCCTACTTTCTATCTATTTAAGTACTAACTAAAGTTATTCGTTAAACAATTAAATTGCTTTTTAATTGTATTATTAAAATAAACCAGCAAGCACTCTGGAGTCAAATTTATTTTTATTTTGCTTTATTTTTATTGGATTTGGCAAGAACTCTTGTACCCAAAAATTGCATATAAAATTTATATACAAAATAATACACATTACTTCTACGATTTTTTTTTCTTACGAATAGCTACTTTAGAACCATCTTTATACAAGGTGTAGAAATTTCCTCTACCATCACCATAGTAACCTGTTATGTCTTTTTTAGTCTGTCTTAAATTTTTCATTAATTTCATTTAACTTATCCTCTAAGGAGGCAATTATTTGGTTCTTATCTACAATCATCTTCTGTAAATTCTCATTCTCTTCAGCTAGCCTTTGAAAATCCTCTAATTTTATTTCAATCATTTCACTCATAATCTTCAATAATCTCAACAGTATCTCCAGGAACTAAATCATATTTACTGTGAGGCTCCTCTAATTGAGCTATCTCAGCTTTAGTTTCCTTTAGTATTTGTTTAACGTGATCTTTAGTTTGGTCCAAAACTACAGATAAATTAGGATAATTCTGCGGATATATTCCATAAATGTATAGATCACTTATAGATGTCATTAACCTAGACAATCCTTGGTATTGTTTTTTTAATCTTAATATCCTGCTGTCGTATTCAATCATTATTTTTCCATAGTAAATACAGTAATAGCATCGCCGCTATAAAAAAAATTTCAATCCAAAGAAGGTTTTGTACTAGTTCCAACATCTATTGCCTGTTTAATTTTATATTTAACGTTGAAAACTTTTAGGTTTAAAAACGTTGCATTAGTTATTTTTTTACCTTCTTCAACCTGCGCTGCAGCTTCATCTGGATATTCTTGCTCCAGGATAAAATCACAATTGCCTGTTGTTGTTTTCACAATTACTGACATATCCTTGTTACAGAGCTTGCTGCTGTTTTAGTTACAATGTTACCTTGGTTATTAGTAAAGCTAGTAAAAGGCATATTATCAGTCATAATCATCGCTAATAATTTTTCGTGTTCGCCTTTTCTTACTTTAATATAAACACACCATTTGGCACTTACTTCAGGATGTTGTTTTTGAAATTCAATCTCAACATCATCAACTCTAATTATTGCCATTAGCAGCTCCTTCATATTTAAGATGTAGCGTTGTGTTGTGATAATCTTTAACAGATACATTTTTTGAAAGATCCGCCATCGTTGCAAGATTAACAGAGCCTAATTTAAAATCTTTATCTGAAGTGTTAAAAAAATTAGCTTCAACCAACTTACTCATTATTGCGATGTAATCTGGATTGATTAAATTTTTAATTTCTTCTTTAAAAAAATCAGCAAATTGTTTTAATCTAAATATAGTTAAAGCATTAATACCATTTTCATATTTATAGATTTGCTGATAAGCGACACCAATTACTTCAGATACAGCAGTCATACTTAATTTTCTTAAAACTCTGCAGTATCTTAAATTAGCACCGATCATTTTATTAAATGGATCTTCAATACTTTCCATCATCTTTTTACGCATCTTTGTTCTCCTGGTTGTTTGGTTTATTTGTTGTGCTTTCAAAACAAGCAGCTGGAAACTCTTTAAAAGTATTACCTATTCTTAAAAAGTAGCCTGGGATGTTATTGAAATTTTTTATGTACCAAGATGTACCGATTATATTTTGACAGATACCTGTTGAATTATCTTTAAATCTAGCCTCACCAATGATGGTCCTGTATCTTCTTCTAGGCATCGGCAGCCTCATTAATTTCATCTAAAATATGCTGCTGCTCAATAATTCTTGCTGCAAGATTTGAAATTAGTCTGCGTGCAGTAAAGCTATCAAAGAACATTATATCGGCATATTCTGCAAGTTTTTCTACATCTTTGTTATCTATTGGATGAAGATCAAAATCATTTAAGTTCATTAATGCTTTCATTTTTTTTTGAACAATTGTTAATTCTTGTTCAATTTGAATTAATTGTGAGTTTTCCTTACCAGGAAATAAAATAATATTATCTAAAATTTTGGTCATATTTTTTTAAATATTTTGTATATTGTTTCATTATTTTATAATCAGATGTTGTATCTTTATGAGATAATTCCAAATTAATTTTAAATTCTTTATAGTTCATAAGAGTTTTTAAATTTGTTTGTAAATTCTTTAGTTTCATTTTTTTCATGTAACTGTCTTGCTTGTTCCAAATAACTTTGTGCATCAATGTAACTATCTTCTTTAAATTTATGTGAGGCTCTTACTAATTTCGCTGCTGTGTACATTAAGCAAACTTGATGAGCCATAATTTCTGTTTTTAATATTTCAGAAAGAAGTACGGACCAGACTTTAGCAATTGATTTCATATTGCAATCGAATGATCCATACTCCAATTCTTTTATTTTTCTTATGGAGTTCAATCTTTTATTTAGATTGTTTGTTTCCACTCTTACTCCAATCTTTGTGAGCCTCTTTAATAAAGAACTCAATTGTCTTACTCATTGATATTGGCAGCTCAAATCTTTTAGCAGCCAACTCTTCGATCTTTTTGTAAGTTTCAATGTTGATCGCTATTGATTTAAACTTATCTGGATCCATTACATCTTCTCCAATTCATCTGGGTTAAAAGATGTTTGTGCAGTCATTGTGTTTCCTGCAGCATCAGCAAGCTCAACTCTGTGGAACCAATAATATTCAGATCCTTTTGGCATTTTACCTTCGCCATTAGCAATCGATTTATAAGCACCAAATCTATATTTCACTCCAGCAATATCTATTGATCCAGAGAGATCATAACTGTTTGCATTTTTTTTATCAGATTTAGGAACAGCAATTCCTAAATTCTTTTTTTTAGTATCAACCATTAAGGTTAACTCCTTTGTTTGTTAGGTTAGTTTTTACGACTGTAAATTTTTCCATAAATCTTTTGTAAGATAATGGATTATGCACTTTCAATTTTTCGAAAGCTGGTTTGTAAGTTGACAGCCATGCTTTGTAGGCTCCAAGATGACTAATTACTTCAAGCTCTGTTAAAGCCTTTTGTAGTTGTTTATCTTGCTGTTCGATTGCCAGACTAACTTCTTCAGCAGAAGCAATCTGATCGTTTATTATTCCAAGAAATGCAAGCGCACGACCTACTGCAGAAGTTTCTGCATTTTCAAGCGCACTTGTTTGGTTAATTCTGGATGCAGATCTAAATTCTTCTGCAAGTCCTGTACTAACGTGCTTTCCTTCAAGGAATATATCCGCCTGGACAACAGCTTTTTCGTTATCCAAATGAATTATTTTTGTTGTTATATCTAATTCAATGCCTAAATTTCTGCGTGCTATAGCAAGTCTATGTGCAACAGTTGCATAATCTTTGCCGTGAATAGATATGGTTTGACCATTCAATGAATTCTTAAAATCACTAATGGTTTTTACTAATTTATCAGCCATAAAATTAAACCTCCTGTTGTTGTTATTATTGTAAGTGCTAATAAAATTTTTTGTCGTCTTAACTTTTTACGCAGCTTTCGATCTTCTAAAATTAATGAGCCAATATAATTATACATTCCATAACCTCTTAGCTTGCTCGACAAATTCTTGACCAATGTTCCATTGAAACGGATGATCGAATTGCGGATCCACATCTTCAATTAAATTTTTCTTAATTTCATCAACACTTAAATCTTGGTATCTTGTAAATAAACGTTCTCTTCTTTTTGCTACATTTAAAATATATTTAAAATTCTTTTTTAATCCTTCAGCTGTAAGCCATGGACAATTTGTTTCATCAAAAATTGCAAAGTCTTGTTCTGATACATAAAGAAGTTTAATTGGAACTTCATAATTGTAAGCAGCAGCATAAAATGAAACTTGAATTAAATGCGATTGAGAAGGCAAGGCTGGACATTTAGAAGATACAAACGACAAAGTACCATCTTTTTTTATTTTACCTGGTCTTGACCATGAAGTCTTTAGTTCAAGGAGAAAGGAACCAGCAGGCTGGGGTATAGGAGAAGAAATGCCTGTTGGAAAAGACTTGACTAAAGATCCAAACTCAAAATCACTTCTTCCGATAATGTCAAGAAAGAGAGAAAAAACATTACCTGAAATTGTTACATGATTTTCGCAAGTTACAGGACCAGCCTTACCTAATTTTCCAATTGCTTGGAAAGCGTTATCAATTGTACTAGGAATTGTGTTTAGATAATGATCTTTTTTTGCTTGATCTTTATCATTCACAGGCTTGTACGTTTTGAATTCATCTATTGCAGCTCTAATTGCAAAATCTTTTTTTAATTTTATATGATTAGTAGGAGATAATTTATTTGCAGAATTTAACTTCCATAAAATATCCGCATAGTGCCATTGAAGAGCATTGTTAACACAAACTCCTGCAGCCATTTGTGCGTTGCCTTCAAATAATCTTCGAGTAGCTTGATCGCAAATTACATATTTATAAATGTATGGACCATCAGGCATTAAAGTCTGAGTTGGTGAGTGATGAGTTAATTTTAATTTTGCAGCAAAAGTTGGAAGTTGATTTTTAATTTCCGCAAGTGGATCTAAAATTTTATTTTCTGAAATTATATTCGTGTTTGTCATAACACGAGATATAAACTGCTAGTCTAAGATGTCTATAGAACTTGTCAGACTTGACTATGATTTGTCCGCAAAGGCTCTTTTGTCTATAACGGCTGATATGGCAGTATTGGCACTTTTGTTTGTTCTCTTTTTTTGTCTTTGTAACCACATTTCAAATTTATCCGCAGGATAATGAGGTCTATTACAAACTATAAAATATTCTGGAACATCACCTTTGTTGGCTTTTGGATTTTCTCGCATGGTTCTTAAAGTGCGCTCATCAATACCGTACAGTCTTTTAATTTTAGATGGTTTTAAAGCAACGCCTGTAAATTCATTCATGCTGTTTTTTTTCTCTGAATAGTTTTAATTCCATCATCTAAATTACCAAGCAAACTTTCATACTGATTTAAAACTTGTTGGTATTTCTTTTTTACCTCTAAACCTTTTTTGTGATCCTTAATTCCAAATAATAATTTTTTTGTTTCTAATAAAGTTTTTTCAACGTTGTCAATTTTTTCTTGGATGTCTTTACGCAAAATTGCGCTTTTAACTCTATTAGATTTTTTTGTAATTATTGGATCAACAATTGCAACTACAGGTGATACAAACAAAGGATCAACAATATCTTCAATTACAATTTTATTTTTTGAAAAAGGATCTGGATTTAAAATATTTATTTTGCCACGAGCATTTTCATAAATACCGTAGTAATATCTTATTTCATCTATTCCAAATTCTTCATGTACAAATTTTTTACCAATAATAACTAATTTACCGTGATAGTTTTTTGTATCGCTACCTTTATAATAAAAAATTATGTGATTATTATAAACTGAACCTCTGCTTAAAATTTTAATTGCTTTGATAGATGGTCTGTAAATATCTCTTGGTACAGTAACTGTTTCGTTATCGTAATACCAAATTTCTCCTGGAACGTAATTATGTTCTCCAAATTCATTTCCTGATAATAAATCTACAGCTCCCCAAACTTCACAACGCAGCTCATTAAATAATAAATCTACAGGATCGCAATTTAATATTTGTGAATAATGTATTGCTTGATCGATAGATATATTTCTTTTGCCTCGAACTTCTTTCCAAACATTTGAAAAATTTTTATCAGCTTTATCTGCAAAAGATTTATCATCAAAATTATTTATGTGTAATTGTGTACTTAGCTGTTCTGCTGTATCTGCAATTGAAAAATGGCTGCTTAATAATTTTTTTTGGTATTCACTTTTTTCAAAAGTCCACTCACTAATAAAATTTTCTTTGTTTTTAATAAAATCTAAAGCTAAAATTTTTCTATAAACATCAATAGAATTGCCGCTGACTTCATAATTCCATGTCTTGCCTTTGTAATCTTCACTAATTTTTAAAGACCAAATATTAATTGAAACTGTTGCAAATGTTCCTGTTTGAATTCCTGGATTTTTTTTGAATGATATAAAGTAATCGAAATCTTGTGCCGACATTAATTCTAGTTCTGTTGGCTGCGCTGGTTTCCAGATATTTTTTAAAGCTATTTCCATAGATATATAAGATTATATAATTTAGACCATTTCTATAGTCAAGTATGACAAAAGACTTGACAGGCTATCTGGGTAAATTATTGAGGATTTGCGATGAATTTATACGGATTAAATAATGGCTAGAAATGAGTTTTATAGCGTAACACGCACTCCTGTAAGCATTTGGCACAGAAATCAGCATGATTTGATTGCCGCAACGGATATTGATTTATGCGAAATATGTCCAGCTTGCGCTAAAATCCTTGTAATTAGCGACACAATTTACAATGTGGATGGCTCATTTAGAGGCAAATCAGAGTGGCTGCAAAGACCATACAAAGAAATAGCCAAATGTTTAAATATTCCATTTTGGGAGGTTTTTTACACAGTCAATGAATTTGACGCACAAAGACCAATTGTAGAATTTAATATTCGAAGAATTTATCCAAATCCAACAAACGATTTAATTAAATTATCTCCAGACGAATACCTGCAATACCTGGAACATAAAGTTCAGCAACATATTCCAGATTGCAAATCCAAAGAATATTTAAAAAAAAGAATGAACACACCGACACAACAAAACAAAACATTAGCAAGAAAAAATAATTATGAAAGATTATTATCCTAGCTGCAAAGCGTTAATAACAAATTTAAAATTAACAAATCAAGAATTTAGAATTTATCAATATCTTTGCTCTCAATATAATTTACGAAAACATGAGCCGTTTGTTCGAATTGTAAATATTGCAGGATTTTTTCAAATATCAATCGCAACAGTTAAAGAAATATTATCCAGGCTTGCAGAGCTGGAACAGGATCAAAAAAAATTACTTACAATTAATTTTAATGGAACTTATTTAGAATTTGAAATGCCGTATTACAAATCTTTTTTAGAAAATTTAGGATTTAAAAAAAATAATCTTGCGGCTGGTTTTAAAAACGTACAAAATAAATTAAAAGAATTAAATTCGCAGGCAGATACTAAAATATATTTATTTCCTAAATTAGATCAATTTGATTTGTCTGAGGCTTTGCGAGATATGCCAGATGAAGATTTTGATAAAATAAAGCCAAGTCAATTAAGATTTCCTTGGGTATATTATGATGAAAAAACTAGACGAACAAATACTCAATAAAGAATTATATACAGAAGTTCAGCTTATGATTTTGCTGGAGGATGCTGTTTATACTGAAAGATTTATATCAAAACCTAGTAATCGCAGAGTTCCTGCTATGTATAAGATTATAGAATGTTCTTATGATGAGCAGGATTATGGATATTATATTGCATCATACAAAGGCAGAGCAACGCCAAGGCAGCTCACAAGATATAATTTTGCGGTTGAAGTTATGCTTATGATAAAATCTGATGTTGATATTGATCCTGTATTTGCAAGGAAATTGCTATGGATGAAAGCAAATAGATTTCCAATGACAAAGTTAGCAAAGATGTTCGGTTATCACAGAACTACATTAAAAATTAAATATCAGACAATATTGGAACGATTAGTTAAAAAAATAAATTCTACATTTTCGTTTGACAGACTCGACAAAATTCTTTACAAATATTGATACGCTCATCGTATTATTTATTTCTCATACACATCATAAATAAAGTTATTATCCTAGCCTATACAAATAAGCGAACAGCTGTAAAATAACAGTCTGTTGTCAACTACAGTTCATCTATGCGCTGTTGTTTATTTTTTAAACAAAAAGTCTTGCAACAGGATAGTTAAGAATAATACTCACAACAGTACTTATGAAGAAGATTAGAGTTGATTGCGAAACCATAAACAAACAAAATAAACTTCCTTGCAAAGCTCCAGGAATATTATGCAAGAACGGTAATATTCGTTGTAGAGTTCATGGTGGATATTCCACAGGTCCAAAGTCTGCAAAGACAACCGAAGGTAAGATAAAATTATTAAAGAATTTAAAACTTAAAAATTATGAACGAATTGCAATTGACATCAGAAATAGAGAACTCAATCATAACTCAATTGATGAACGGAACACCATTAACCAAGATTTGCAAAGCCAAGGATAGTCCAAGTTTATCTAAAGTTTATAAATGGATTGCAACTAACAAAGAATTCGCTGATAAGATTTTAACTGCAAGACGCATTGGAGCGCAAACATATTTAGACAGTATGATTGAAGAGCTTGAAGGCGCAGACAATCGCAACATACAAGTTGTTAGAGAAAAATTACATCACTATCGTTGGTTAGCCTCAAAGCTAATTGGTATCTATGGTGATAAACAAGAAATTAGAACAGACAGCAAGATTGAAATTACTTGGAATGTGCCAGACGTTAACACAAATACAAATACGAATGTGATTGATGTGAGTGTAAGTCCAGATGATATTAGTTTAAATAGTTCGGTAGTGCGCACATAAAAACATATTCTCGCACGCATCAAGAGGTTAGGAATTTAATAAGTAATTAATAGTTTTTGTACCAGACTTGCACCAATATATTAAATAGATAAGGCAATCCGCTACAGAGTGTCGGCTAGTCAAGCTAATGACTGTTTTTCGCCAGGCAAATTACGTTTTTTCTGTGGTACTACACCTCAAAATCGTGGGTGCGGTCTGTATGCGATAAATTACCGATCAAACAAATGAACGAACGAACACAGTCATTAATGAAATATATTTTAGATAAATACAAAAACATACAAGCGGTTACATTCTCAACGCATAATAACGATCTTGTAATTAATTTCTCAGGATTTGAATGCGAAGAAGATTTAAGAGACTTTGCAGATTTTGTATTTACCAAAATCAAAATGCAATATGTGGATCTGCACAAGATGCCTAGCATTCACTAATGAAAGTTGTTCTACCTTATACACCAAGAAAACAGCAAGCCTACGTTCACGATGAACTAAGCAAATACAGGTATGCGGTTCTGTGTTGTCATAGAAGATTTGGCAAAACAGTTTTGTGTATTAATCATTTAATTAAAATGGCGATGACGAATAGAAATCATCAGCCACGATATGCTTATATTGCACCGACTTATAGTCAGGCAAAGAAGATAGCCTGGGATTATTTAAAACATTTTACCGACAAGATACCTGGCACTAAATATAACGAAACAGAGTTACGTTGTGATTTGGTCAATGGAGCCAGAATAACTTTATTGTCATCTGAAAATCCTGATAGCATTCGAGGAATATATTTAGATGGCTGTATTATTGATGAAGCTGCACAAGTTCAAGCTGCTTTAATAGATGAAGTTATTACTCCTGCGTTATCGGACCGCAAAGGATTTATGATCCTAGTTGGAACGCCTGCAGGTATGAATAATTTATTTTACGATTATTACCAAAAAGCTCAGTCAAATAAGAATTGGTTTTTATATAAAGCAAAAGCCTCTGAAACAAAGATAGTTGATAAAGAGGAATTGCAAGCCGCTCTCGGAGTTATGGGGGTTGCTAAATATAACCAAGAATTTGAGTGTTCTTTTATTGGTAATATTAAAGGCTCTATTTATGGAGAACTACTAGGCAAACTTGAAGATAAAAAACAAGTTGCCTCTATTCCTTATGATCCTGCTTATCCTGTAAATACTGCCTGGGATATTGGATTTAGTGATAGTACATCCATAATATTTTTTCAGCAGATCGGACACGCTATTCACATTATTGATTACTATGAAAATAATAATCAAGCGTTTCCACACTATGCACAAGTATTAAAAGAAAAAGATTTTGTGTATGAAAATCACTACGCACCACACGATATAGAAGTTACAGATTTTGCCTCTGGTAAGACCAGAAGAGAAGTTGCTTATCAAATGGGGATTAGATTTAGAGTAGCACCAAAAATTCCGTTAGAAGATGGAATACATAGTGTCAAAATGGTTTTAGAGAGATGTTTCATTAATATTGATAACTGCTCTAAATTAATAAATGCACTACGTCATTATCACCGAAAGTATAATGACAAAGACAGAGTATATAAACTTTCAGTAAATCACGATTGGTCATCGCACGCAGCAGATGCTTTGCGAACCTTAGCCGTTGGTTTGCAAGAAGTTAAAATTTTTAACAACACCAGCCGACAACAAGTGGCTGATAACCAATTTAATATATTATGAGTTTTATTTTTGGAAAACCAAAAATGCCAGAACCTCCAAAATTTATAGAACCTAAAGTAGAGGCGGTTCCAAATTTTGAAGATGTAAAAAGAAGAGAAGCAGAAGAACTTGCTATGCGTGAGAGCATGGCTAGAAGAAGAGGTAGACGTTCTACAATATTGACAGGTACAGGACTTACAAGTTCTCCTGAATTAGATAATAAAACTTTATTAGGCGCTTAGTCATGGGATTAGGAAAAAAGATTGTTGATATAATGCAACAAGCTAAAGCAATTAAAAAAGTTGAAGAAGCAGCAAAATCTACGCCAGCTGCTAAAGCAACAGCAGATGATAAATTACCAATGTCAAAAAGAAGAACAAGATCTTTGCAAAAACAAAGTCAGTTAAATAATCAAACAACTTTACTAGGAGGTTAATATGGGTGGACCTGTTCCAAATCCGTTTAAATCAAAACCAAAAGCACAAGAGCAACCGCAAGTGCCAGCACAAATGGAAGCACCAAAACCAGCTACCGTTCCTGCAGGACCAACTGCTGTCGAAATGACAGATCAAAGATTGATCGATGCAAGACGCAAAGGCAGACGTGCAAATGTTTTGACAGGCGTTACAGGACCTGCAGACACATTGTCTTTAGGTTATAGATCTTTACTTGGATAAAAAATGCAAGAACAAAATTTAAGAGATCTCTCACGAGATTTAAAAAGAAATTTGTCTAGGCTAATGGAGCAAAGAAGCAACTTTGAAAGCCATTGGCAAGAAATAGCAGACGTACTGCTGCCTAGACGAGCCGACATTACAAAAGAACGAGCAAAAGGCGACAAGCGAAACATAGAAATATTTGATGGAACAGCCATACATTCGCTCGAACTTTTGGCAGCTTCACTACATGGAATGTTAACCTCATCCGCAAATAGATGGTTCTCTTTAAGATTTAAAGAGCCAATTCTAAATGATGAGGATGAAGCGAAAGAGTGGTTGGATGATGCAACAAATAAAATGTATGTAGCCTTCAACCGTTCTAATTTTCAGCAAGAAGTTTTTGAGTGTTACCATGATTTAATTGCATTCGGTACCGCTTGTCTAATGATCGAAGAAGATCGAGAGGACATCGTTCGTTTTTCATCAAGACACATAAAAGAATTATACATAATGGAAAATGACAAAGGATTTGTTGATACCATTTATCGTAAATTTAAAATGCCAGCTCAGGCAATTGTTTCAAAATTTGGAGCAGAGAATGTTAGCACTTCTATTCAAAACGCATTTAAAAAAAATCCATTTGACGAAATATCTTTAGTTCATGTTGTACGACCAAGATTAATGTACGATGAGAAGAAAAAAGATAAAAAGAATATGCCGTTTGAAAGTATTTATTTTGAATACGAAAGCGGACATATTATTTCACAAGGAGGATTTAAAGAACTTCCTTACGTTGTACCAAGATATTTAAAAGGTTCATCAGAGATATACGGTAGATCTCCTGGAATGAATGCTTTACCTGATGTTAAAGTTTTAAACAAAATGGTTGAAGTATCATTAAAGGCTGCAGCTAAGATGGTTGATCCACCATTATTAGTTCCTGATGACAGTATGATTTTGCCTGTTCGTACAGCTCCAGGCTCATTAAATTATTATCGATCAGGCTCACGAGATAAAATTGAACCATTACAAATAGGTGCAAACTCTCCACTTGGAATTAATTTAGAAAACCAAAGAAGAGATGCGATTGCAAAAACTTTTTATGTAGATCAATTAATGATGTCTAGTTCTAATCGTTCTATGACAGCCACAGAAGTTACGGCTCGTAATGAAGAACGAATGAGAATTCTAGGACCAGCATTATCAAGATTACAAAACGAATTATTGCAGCCAATGATTATTCGAGTGTTTAATATTATGTTAAGAAATAATTTATTTGTTCAAGCTCCACAAATGCTTGCAGGTCAAGAAGTGGATATTGAATATGTATCACCAATGGCGATTGCACAAAGATCCCAAGAACTACAATCGATTATGAGAGGACTAGAAGTATTTGGCTCTATTAGCCAAGTATCTCCTGTAACAGATTATATTGATGAAAACGGTCTAGTTAAAACCATTATCAATGTTTTAGGATTACCTGCGAAGATGATTAGATCAGATGCGCAAGTAAGACAAAAAAGAGAGCAACAAGCACAACAACAACAAATGCAGATGCAAATGCAACAAGAACTCGCTGGTAGCGAAATTGCAAGAAACTCTGCACCAATGGTGAAAGCTCTCAATGGAACACAACAACAACCACAATAAAAAATTTCTCGAACTTGTTGCTGATTACAAAATTGTATTCGGTAGCGATGAAGGAAAACGAGTTTTAAGCGATCTCGAAAAAAGATGCCACGAGTTTGCGACTACTCATCAAAAAGGTGATAGTCACGAAACAGCCTACTTAGAAGGTCAACGCTCTGTGCTTATCTTTATTAAAAACGCTCTTAAACAAACTAACAGTTAAATAAATGGAAAATCAGACAACTGCTCCTGTAGCAACAGGACAATCTGATGTTCAACAAAATGTTGCTTCATCAGTACAAGCGCCAACAACTTTAGCGCAACCTGTATCTACACAGGCTAAACAGGAAAATAAAATAGATTTTAAAACTTTAATTCCTGAAAGTTATAAAGAAGAAAAATCATTACAAAATTTTAACGATATGGAAAGTTTTGTAAAAAGTTATCTGCACGCACAAAAATTAGTAGGAATGGATAAAATTCCTGTACCTAATAAATATGCAACAGATGAAGATTGGCAAGCCGTATTTAAAAAATTAGGTGCGCCAGAAACTCCAGATCAATATAAATATTCTTTTAAAGATGAGGAAGTTGATCCAAGTCAGTTAAAGGAATTTAATCAAGCTGCACATAAATTAGGATTACTTCCTAAACAAGCAGAAGGATTAATAAAATTTTATAATGAGCTTAATCAAAATTCTGTACAGCAACAAGAAGCACAAGCTGCAACTGTTAGACAAGAAGCAGAATTAAGTTTAAAAAAAGAATTTGGACCAGAGTTTAACAAAAGACTTGACCAAGCTAAAAGACTTGCAAGTTCAACTTTAGGTGCTGAATTTTTAAATAATACAATTTTACAAGATGGCTCCAGACTTGGTGATAATGTTTTATTAGTAAAAGCATTTTCACAACTTGCAGACAAATTATCTGAAGATGAGATTGTCAAAGGTGAAGGTTCTGGCTATCAAACCGCAACTGAAATCCAAAGAGAAATAGATGCTCTTATGGAAGAAGGTTCTCCATATTGGACAAGCGGTCATCCTAACCACAAAAGAGCTGTTGAAGAAGTTTATAAACTTAGACAGTTATTAAATGGTTGATAAAGAAATTCTAACCGAAAACGAAATACGCCTGGAATGCTTGCGTCTAGCTGTTGAATTCGCATCTGAAAATGTGAAGCTAGATCCAATTCCTGTGGCACAAACATATTTCGATTGGGTAATGAAAAAAAATTCTGTTGAGAAAATCCGCAAGGATCTCAAAGATAAACGATGAAGTGTAATCGCTAAATACACAGGCAAGATCCAGATCTTCTGGAAAATCGAACCGACTAATCAAAACTTAAACTAACAATAAGGAGATTGACAATATGTCAAACCAAATAACTACAGCTTTTGTACAGCAGTATTCAAACAATGTACAAATGTTGTCACAACAAAAAGGTTCGCTTCTTAGAGGTACTGTGAGAGTTGAAAGCGTTGTAGGAAAAAATGCTTTCTTTGACCAAGTTGGTAGCGTAGCTGCCGTGTTAAGAACAACACGACACGCTGAAACGCCTCAGCTGGACACTCCACATTCACGAAGAAGAGTATCTTTGGCTGATTATGAGTTTGCTGATCTTATCGACAATCAAGATAAGTTAAGAACTCTAATTGATCCAACATCATCTTATGCTTTAGCTGCAGCTTATGCTTTAGGCAGAGCGCAAGACGATGTAATTATAAGCGCTGCAACAGGAACAGCATTCACAGGCGAAACAGGTAGCACATCTACTTCTTTCACAGCTGGTAATGCAATTACTGAAGCATCAACAGGCGGATTAACATTAACAAAATTAAGAAGTGCGAAAAAAATTCTTGATAGTGGTGATGTAGATCCTTCAATTCCAAGATATATCGTTGTTGGTCCACAACAAGTTATCGATTTACTTGGAGATACAAACGTTACAAGTTCTGACTACAATACAGTTAAAGCTCTTGTGAATGGTGAATTAAATACATTCATGGGTTTCAACTTTATTATGTCGAACAGACTTTCAATTGCTAGCAGCAAAAGAAAAGTGCTTGTGTACACACAAGACGCAATTCTTATGGCAGTTGGACAAGACATTATGACTAGAATTGATGAGCGATCAGATCGTGGTTACTCAACACAAGTTTATGTATGTCAATCCATCGGCGCAACTAGAATGGAAGAAGCTAAAGTTGTATCAATCGAATGTTACGAAGCATAGGAGGAATAAAATATGGCAACAGTATATTCAGTTCAAAAAACTAAATGGAGTCAGAATGTTCCTTCAGAAAACATCAAAACTAATGAACAAAGCGGCAAAGTAAGAATTGCTTTCGCACAATACGAAGCAAGCTCACTTCAAATCGCTGACGTTATTCAGTTCTTTAACCTACCAAACGGTGCAAGAATTCTTGACGGTTATTTAGCTTATGGTGCTTTAGGAGCTTCAACTACATTATCAATTGGAAATGCGGCTTATGTAAATGCAGCAGGAACAGCAGTCGCTGCTTCAGCTACATCTTATTTAGCAGCAACTTCAACAGTATCAGAAGGCAGAACAGACGCTTTTGCAGTAATAAGCAAAGGTTCTGGAGCAATTGTAGATGCAAATAAAGACGGATTACCGATCACAGCAACACTTGCTGGTGGAGCGGCAACTGGAACTATCTACTTAGCAGTAAGATACGTTGTTGACTAATTCATAGTCAAAATGGGGGAGGCGTAAATTGCCTCCTCCGACAATCAAAAAATTATGTTTCAATTTTATACGCTGGTGAGCGTAATCTGTTCACCATTATTAACAGAATGTTTAAATATAAATCATCAAACAGAATTTAAAAATTTACAAGACTGCGAACGAGCAGCACAAAGAATTAATTTAAAAATTACTAGACCAGGAACAACAATTAAAAATTATTGTAAGGAAAAAAAATTATGGCAAGTGTAGTAGAAATAGTTAACTCAGCATTAAATTTACTTGGCGCATCTACAATAACAGCTCTTACCGATGATAGTAAGAATGCAAGAATTTGTAATCAAAGATATGAGCCAATAAGAAATAGAATATTTAGATCACATCCTTGGAACTGTTTATTAAAAAGAGTTCAGCTTGCACAAGATACAACGGCTCCTGTGGTTGAATATGCTTATGCTTATACTTTGCCTTCAGATTGTTTGAGAGTTTTAAAATTACATACAGGCGCACTTGATAGCATTGAATCTGATATTAAATATAATATTGAAGGTAGAAAATTAGTAACTGACGAAGCAACTGTTTATATTCTTTATGTTGCTTTAATTACCGATCCAAATCAGTACGATACTTATTTACAAGAAGCTCTTGCTGCGCAGCTTGCAGCCGATATTGCTTACGGTATTACCAACAATGCAACGCTTGCAAAATATTATCAAGAACAAGCTGATGAAAGATTAAGAGAAGCAAGATTTATTGATGCAACAGAAAATAGTATTAGCTCACTTGAAAGTAATGAATTCACAGATGCGAGGCTATAAATGGCTCGTACAACATTAGCGCTTACTTCTTTTGTATCTGGTGAGCTTGGCTCTAAACTAGATGGCAGAACTGATTTTGATAAATATAGAACAGGCTGCAAAACTTTAGAAAACTTTTTAGTTCATCCACAAGGAGCAGCTACTAGAAGAGTAGGCACTCAATTTATTAGTGAAGTTAAAACTTCTGCTAATAAAACAAGATTAATACCGTTTGAGTTTTCAACAACACAAACTTATATTTTAGAATTTGGTAATCAGTACATTCGTTTTTATAAAGATAAAGGTCAAATTTTATCAGGCGGATCTGCTTATGAAATAGCTTCGCCTTATTTAACAGCAGAATTATTTGAGATTAAATTCGCACAATCGGCAGACGTTTTATATATTTGTCATCCAAATCATGCGGTAAGAAAATTATCAAGAACAGGACATACTAATTGGCTTTTAGAAGAATTACTTTTTACTTACGGTCCATTTTTAGATGATAATACTGAAACAACTACTTTAAGTTCAAGTGCGATCTCAGGTAATGCAGTAACTATTACTGCATCAGCTATAACAGGAATAAATAATAATACAGGCTTTCAAACAACGGATGTTGGTAGATTAGTTAGTATTGGTTATGGACTAGGTTATGCAGAAATAACTGCACGAACTTCCACAACCGTTGTCACAGCAGATATACTTGAAACATTGGCACCGAAAGTTAATCCATCTAAACTTTCAAAAGAAATTTCATCATCTGATACAACAATCGTTGTAGATAAAATTGATGATTATGCTGCAACAGGCACAATTAGAATTGATGATGAATTAATTACTTACACAGGCAAAGATGCAGCCACAAGAAGTTTTACAGGTTGCACTAGAGGAACCAGCTCAACCACAGCTGTAACACACAGAACTTTAGCTTTTGTTTATAGCACAGAAAATATTGCAACGACTAAATGGAAACTTGGAGCCTTCTCTAATTTTTCAGGTCATCCTGCTTGCGTATCTTTTTTTGAACAACGATTAGTTTTTGCTGGTACAAATACAGAACCACAAACAATTTATTTTTCAAAATCTGGCGATTATGAAAACTTTGCAACAGGAACTTTAGCTGATGATGCGATGATTTATACAATCGCTTCTAATCAGGTAAATAGAGTTAGATATTTAAAAGCACAGAGAACATTAATTATAGGAACCACAGGCGGAGAATTTACAGTCACAGCAGATGGAACAGACGCTGCAGTTACACCGACAAACTTAACAATTAAAAAACAAAGTTCATTTGGAACTGCTGATGTAGATGCTTTACCTGTTGGTAATGCAGTTATCTTTTTACAAAAAGCAAAAAGAAAATTTAGAGAGTTAGCGTACAATTTCGATTCTGATGGTTATGTCGCACCAGATCTTTGTATCTTAAATGATGCTGTAACTGATAGTGGAATAAATGAATTTACTTATCAGCAAGAGCCTTCAAGTATTTTGTGGGCTGTTCGAGATGACGGAATTTTAATTGGTCTTACTTACCAAAGATCTGAGAATGTAGTTGCTTGGCATAAACATAAATTAGGTGGTTCTTTTGGAACTAATCAATTTGGTATTGTTGAAAGTATTGCATCTATTTCAGGAACTTTAGATGAAGATGAATTGTGGGTAATTGTCAAACGCACAATTAATGGATCTACTAAAAGATATATTGAATGTTTTTCTGATTTTGATTTTGATGAAACTAACTCAACAGACTTTAAATTTTTAGATAGCTTTTTAACTTATTCAGGACCATCTACTACTTTAAATGGTACGATTTCAAGTTCAGCAACTTCTATTGTATTAACGGATGCTAGTTCATTTACTGCGACAGGAACAATCTTAATTGATAACGAACGTATTTCTTATACAGGTAAATCCACTAATACTTTAACAGGCTGCACAAGAGGATTTAATAGTACCGCTGCAGTAACACACACAACAGGCGCAACTGTAAAACAAGTTGTTAATTCATTTTCAGGATTATCACATCTTGAAGCTCAATCAGTTGGCATCCTGGCGGATGGATCAACACACGCTAATAAAACTGTTTCATCAGGTGCAATAACTTTAGATCGATATGTTAATAAAGCAGCTGTTGGTTTAAATTATTCAAGTGTACTTCAAACAATGAGAATTGAAGGCGGAGCTGAAGAAGGAACTTCACAAGGAAAGACTAAAAGAATTTCAAAAGTTGTTCTTAGATTATTTGAAACCGTTGGAGTTAGAGTTGGACCAGATTTAAACAATTTAGAAACTATACCTTTTAGAAGTTCATCAGATCCAATGGACACTCCTGTTTCAACTTTTTTAGCAGGTGATAAAGAAATAGAATTTAGAGATGATTACAATACCGATGGATTTATTTTTGTAAAACAAGAACAAGCATTACCTTGTTCGGTTCTTGCAATTTATCCAACGGTTGTTACATCGGATGGTTAATTATAAAGTTATTCCGTATCGTTCTACACATGGAACGGAAATTATAAATTATGGAATGAATGATCCATTAATGGATCAGGATGCAGAAAATTACGAAAACAGAATTGATATTGCTGCACCAGGACTATCATTTACTTTACTAGCTAATGAGCAGCCAATTGTTTCAGGTGGAATTTATCCGCTCTGGCAAGGCTGTGCTGAAGGCTGGGTATTATCAAGTAAAGAAATATTTAAACATAAAATTAGAGCTGCCATTCTTGTTAAACATAGAATGGATATGCTTTGTATTAACAATAAAATTTGGAGATTACAGACAGCAGTAAAAGAAGATTTTAAACTTGGAATACGTTTTGCAAAATGGCTTGGACTTCAAGAAGAAGGAGTAATGGTGCAATACGGACCAGATAAAACTAACTACTACCGCATGGCTAAAATATATAAAATATGAGTTTTTTAGGAAATATCGCAGCAGCTGAAAGCGCAAAGGCAATTGGTAATTATAATAATAAAGTTTATCAACAACAAGCAGCACTTAAAGAAAAACAAAAAGAACAAAGACAACAAATATTTAATACAGTTACAAGACCACAAGTTGTTAGAAAACAAGAAACTCAATATTCACAATTTTTAGTTAATGTTTTTAAATCAGGTGCAGAATTTAGACCTGGCACTACTCCTTATTTAGTTGGTTTAGAAAACAAAAATATTGATGCCTTTAATATTGCAACAGCAGAATTTAATGCAATTACTGAAAGTGAAAATATACAAAACGAAGCGATCATGCTGCGTTCACAAGGACAAGGTGAATTGTATAAAGCTAATCTTACAGCACGAAGTCAATATATTGCAGCCGTTGGTAGCTTATTAGGCGATGCTAATATGGCTTACGGTGCTTACGACAAATATTCAACAAAAACAACATAACCTTAATTATGGCTATTCTTAAAATTTCAGAAGTAATCACGCAGCCTGAAGGATTAAAGGTTCCACAATCATCATCTTTAACTTTACCTTTGTCACTTGTAACTGAGCAAGCAACAGGAATTGGTAATATTGGAAAACAATTAGTTAAGATTTACGAAGATCAAAAAGATAAAGAAGATAACAGCACTTACTTAGATATTATAACTAAAATATCTCCAGAGCTTTCAACAATCTATTCTGCAGCATCTAATGAAACAAACGTATTAAAAGGTGCGCAAATATTTAGAGATACAATTAAAGAAAAAGATTTTTTATCTCAATATCCAGACATTAGTCGTAATGCCAAAGATAAAATTAATACTTGGCTTGTTAAACAACAAATAGAATTACTACCAAAACTTTCATCAAAGATTACAGAAAACAGTATTAAAAAAACTGAAGTAACAAATGAAAATTATTTAACACAATTAAATATAAAACGATCAACCGTTACTAATCCTTATGAAGCTGCATTAGGTGATGCTGAATTTAATAAAGCTATTAACGATCCAGCATTTAAAAATATTTATGATGCAAAGGAATACGATAAAATTGTTAAAGATAAAAATTTACAATCTTTAAGATTTATTGTTGAAAATAATACTAAGCTAGATCCATTACTTACAATTAATAATGCTGAAACTATTGCAAATACTTTTGGAGAAAAAAGAGCTAATTTAATTTTAGAAAATGCAAAAGCAAGATTAGTATCAGAGTCCACTAAAAAACTTGATCGAGAAAAATTTGAAACTCGTGCAACAACAGAGTCGCAAAATACTTATTTTGCCGAACTTTCAACTCGTATTAATAATGCTAATAAAAATCCTAATGACAAAGAAGCAATTGAAGCACGACCAGATTTAGATTTTATTTATGATCTTAAAAATAAAGGATCAATTAATTCAGCTCAATATGCACGACTTGTTCAAACTTATACTAGCAAAGAAGTTTTAACTGACGATCAATTTTTAAATGAACTAAATGTTCAAATTGCAGTTGCTGACAGCGTAGATAAGATTGATATTTTACAAGAGATTGTTAATGCCGATGTAACAATAATGAAACGATTAAAGGTAGATGATTTAGTTAAATTTAATGAAATATTAAATAAGTCAAAAGAAGATCGTAAAGGTTTTAGAGATTTCCAAAATTATTTAAAAATATTACAAGCTGATGTGGGTGATCCAACAGGTGTATTATTTGCATTTAATAAAGATGTAGGTGACGCAAAAACAAGAGCAGTCAGAGCAGCAGAGCGTTATAAGAGTTTTGTTTATGATGAGAAAATGAAACCTGAAGATGCTTATGTAGCAGCTATTAAAGATGAGCAAAAATTTATACCTAAGATTACTCAAATACCACAGCCAGAAAGATTTACTCCAAGGTTTAAAGAATTTAATCAAGAAAATTATAAAGATAATTTTAAACAAATAAGAAAAGATTTAGCTGAAGAATATAAAACAGGAAAAATTAATTTTAAAACTTTAGACAGAGATCTTTCTCAATTAGATTTTATAGAAGATATTGCAGATATTAGTAAGGATAAAAATTTATTCTTTGGTTTTCAAGCTCCAAAAGATGACAAGTCAAAACCACAAGGCAGCATAAAACAAAATAAATCATTTTTACCTGGTCAATAATTTATGGAAGAAGAAAAAAATATAGGCGTTGGCAGTTTTAATATTATTGAAAGTCTTTATCAGCCAATTAAAGATCAAGAGAAATTATTTGGAGATCGCAAATATAATTTCTTTAAAGAAAATAATGTAGATCCTGCAGAGTTGATTGGTATTCAAAGAGATCCAAATGCAACCTTACTTGGTTTAAAAAAAGATGATCCAAAAAATAAAGAAATAAACTTTGAATATGTAAAAGATGTTTATAATTTTGTTGCCGATCTACCAGATCAAGCTCTTTACCGATTAGTATTAGGTGGAATGAATGCAACAAAACTAGGAGTTAATTTACTTCCTGCATTTTCTCGTCTTTTAGGATCAGAGCCAGGAGAAGATCGTTTTGATGATATGTATAAATTTTCACAACAAGCAGATGAAAATATTAAAAATAAAATCACGATGTTTAAAGATATTTATGCAAGTGCTTTTAAAACAGAAAAAGGTAGAGATCCAAACAAAGTATCAGATTTTGCAAGTTATATAGCGCAAGATTATCCTTACTTTGCACCAATCTATTCAACACTTGATAAAATAGGATTACCTAAAACAATATCAGTTCCTTTATCTGTAGGTTTATCATCTGGCGTTGCCTTTGATCCAAAAGAACAAACTGCAGATGGTCAAAGCGAAAGTAGTTTTTTCTTTGATAGTGCATCGATAAAAAGTTTAAAAGAATTCTTTGGTGCTTTACCAAATACACCAGAAGGTGAAGTATTTGATCGAGCTTACCAAGCATTTGAAACAACAGGTGTTTCAGCTGCAATTGGTCCAATTATTAATACAGCGTTATTTTTAAAAAGAAATGTACCAGCATTTAATAAAGCAACACCAGGAGCAGCCGTTGCAACAGGATCTGCAACTGCCATCGGAGAGATTACAGATCAAACAATTTTAAATCCAAAAGAAAATCAAAATGTTGATATGCAAAATCAAGATCAATCCATGCTTGATACGATTAAAGGTGGTATCGATCAATTTGGAAATAAATTAACTGAGATTGGTGGTGCAATAAAAAAGGAGTTTAGCGGAGCGGCTATGGCTAATCCGCTTGTTAAAAAAGGAGTTGATGAAATTGCACCTATTTTTAAATCAGCCGTAGTTGATGCAATAGAGAAAATTCCAAACAAAGCACCTGTTGAACAAATTTCAGGAATTATAAAAAATACTCCAGGTGTAACTCAGCAAGAATTAAAGTGGATTGGATTTGATGATTTCTTAAAAACAAAATCTAATCAAAAATTTATTGATAAACAAGAATTAGCAGATTTTATTCAAGCCAACAGAATTGATGTTAATGAAGTAAAATTAGGTGGTGAATTAAAATTAAATAAAGATTTTGAATTAAGACAAAAAGAATTTCAAGAAAAATATATAGATTCAAAAAATATTACTAACGGCTTAGTAAGTTATGATAATTATCCTATTAGATATTTTGATATTGGTGATATTAATTTTAATGAAAAACCACCTTTAAGAAATTTAGATTTTAACCAAATGAATTCTATTATGGATCAAATCATGGAGGCTATAAAAATACCAGATCAAAGATCAAGATATGCAGGCGATTTTTTTTCTACTGCGTATGTACCTTCAGCAAAAAAATCACAACCATTATTTATAGATAAATATAAAGAAACTCTTGAAGATGGATCTGAAAGTTTTGTATTACATAAACTTTTTGACAAAGTATCTAATATAGACAAATACACAGATAAAAAAACTGCTGAGATGTTATTAACTTCTGATCGATTTGAAAAAGTCAGAACAATTTATATTGATCCTTTAGATGCTGAAAAATATTTAATTGAAAGAGAATACAGAGAAGCAGCAAGAAAAGCAGGAGGTACAAGATTTAAAAATTTTACAGAGCCTGGCGGAACAGATTACACAGAATTAGTTTTAACGGTTAATCAACAAGGAAAAACTAATTTACCTGTTGAACTACAAAATTCAGTAGGCACAGATATAGTTGGTACAACAAAAACTACAATGCCTTACACTTCACCAGCTGTGCATTTTGGACAAAAAAATGAAATAGCTCATGTAAGATTTAAAACTAGAGATGTAAAAGGTCAAAAAATATTAAGTGTTGAAGAATTACAATCTGATCTTGTAAATCAAATGCAAGCTGGTGATTTTGTTTTTGCTAAACCAAAAAGAATGGAAAAAGATTTTGATATTTCAGAAGATTCTTTAAAAGACTTTCCATTTAAAAATACTTGGCATGAGTTAGTAACTAGAAGATTAGTACGTTATGCTGCTGACAATGAGTTTGATGCAATTGCATTTCCAAAAGGAATTGTATCATTAAGAAGATATAACATGACAGATAGCGTTAGTGGCATAAGTGTTACAAGAGCAAAAGATCGAGCTGAAACAGCAATTAATGAATATGATAGTGTTCAAGTTGTAATGGCAAAAGAAGATGCTGAAATATATGAAAATATAAATGGATTAAAAAAATATGTTTCAGAAGAATTTGTTAATGAAATTGAAAATTATATTAAAACAGGAACTATACCAGATAGTAAATTATTCAGAACAGAAACTACAAGTTTTCCTGAAATGGATGTGGTTACATTTAGACCAAAAGAAAAAGTAGAAGTAATACCAAAAGATAATCAAGGAAGAATTGACTTTTATGACAAAGTTATTCCAAGTTATTTAAAAAAATATGCAAAGAAATGGAACGCTCCTGTTTATCAAGATACAATTGATATTTCACAAGCTGTTGCAGAACAAGGTTTAAGAAAAAAAGAGATACCTGTTTTTGTTTTAAAGTTAACTCCTGAAATGAAACGATCAGTCCAGGACAAATCACAGCCTTTATTCAATATCGTATTACCAGCTTTGAGTGCTGGCGGTGGAGCAAAAGTTATATCGGATAATATGGAAAACAATACTATTTCTAATCCGACAAAAAATTAGTAAGAAATAAATATCCTCGCATATTTGTTTTTTTTCAAAACATAAATTTACAGAATGGCTATTAAAGTTGATAAAAAATTTGCTATTGATTTAGTTCAAGAAGCACAAAAAAAAATACAAGGTATTGTTGAACAAGGAAACAAGAAAGTTTTAAAACAACCTGTTACTCCAATTGGAGAGCCTAAAGTTGTAAGAGAAAAACAAGCTCCTTTAAAAGACAATGTAAAAGGTACTGAGGATTTAGATATTAAAATTAAAGTATCTAATGAAGATGCACAAAAGTCTATTGACGATTATGTTAAATTAAAAAGCACAGGTGCTACTAAAACTGTACTCGATGATTTTAATATTGATAAGTTTAATGACAAAGGTGATTTTCTTTTATTTATAGATCAGATTTCTAAGAAGTATTTTAAACAATTTGAAAATACTAAAGGTGGCGTTCGAACTAAAAAAGAAACGCAAGAGCTTGCAGATTTATTAGGTCAGGACCAGCAAAAGTTTATTGATAACTTTGTCAGACTTAGACCAGGTTCAACATTAAACGATGCACAAATATTAGCGGCTCGTGAAATATTTGTAGCAGGTCATAAAAAATTAAACACATTAGCTGAAGCTGCCGTTAATGGCGGACCAGATGCACTATTAGCTTACAAGCAACATTTTGCATTAATGGGTGAATATCAGCGAGTATTAAAAGGTGTACAAACTGAAACGGCAAGAGCATTAAATCAGTTTAAATATAAACCACGAGATACACAATTTACTAATCTTACTTTAGATGAATTAAATAAAATAAGATTACTAGAAGATCTTGGCGGAGAAGAACAAACTAGAATTTTAGCGCAGCAATACTTAAAAGGTAACAGAGCGCAACGAGTAGAAGCAGTTGATAATAGCAAAGGTTTATTAACAGCTACTTCTGAAGCAATTGGTGAAACATTTTTAAATGTTATTTTATCTAATCCTGTTTCACATATTAAAAACACCGCAGGCAATTATCTTACACAAGGCATTACTGCATTAGAAAGAAAAATTGCATCAAGATTTTTTAGATCTGAAGATGGTATCTCACCATTTGAAGATGTGGCTGCTGCTTATGGAAAGCAGATGGCACGAGAGGAAATGTGGTCTTTAATTGGCAAAACATTAAATACACCTAATTCAAGTGTCGTTGATAAAATTAAAAATATAAAAAATATTGAAATTCCAAATCAGCTCCAAGGTGATAAATTTGATACAGGAGATCTTGGTAAATTTACTGCTAGAAATTTTGGAATTGATAACGAAGGCGTTGGTAAGGCTGTAGATATTCTTGGTAAGATTGCAACATTAGATCGAATACCAACAAAACTTTTATCAGTAACAGATAATTATTTTAAGAACCTAGCATTTAGAGAAGAAATATATGCGCAAGCATATAGAGAAACAATGCAGGAAATACAAAAAGGAACTTTGAAATCTGATGTTGAAACAGCTTCAACTTTTCTTGCAAATAGAATTGCAAATCCAAGTCAAGATGCAACGAAAGCAGCTTATGAAAATGCGTTGTATGTAACGTATCAAACAAAGTTAAAAAATAAGAATGATGTAATTTCTGATTTTGGAAATTTATTAATTAAATTTAAAAGTTCAGCACCTGGTGCAGATTTTATAACTAATTATTATTTACCATTTATTCAGACACCAACTAATATTTTAACTTTTACTTTAGAACGAACACCTGGATTTAATTATGTTTTTTTAAAAAAATATAGAGAAGATCTTGCAGCAGGTGGAGCAAGAGCTGATATGGCTAAAGCAAAGATGGCACTAGGTGCGATGTTCTATTCAACCTTTGCTACAATGGGTTATAATGGATTTACAGCAGGCTCAGATGTTGGATTAACTTCAAAAGGCAAAGGCATAACTAAAGAAGCATTAAACCTTCAAGACAAAACAGTTCGTATTCCAACTGCTGACGGAGTTACACAATTTAATTACGGTGGCTTAGATCCAATATCACAAGGTATAGCCATGGCATCAGATCTTGGTAAAGTTATTCATACAATTTCAAATGAAGATAGTGAAGGATTTGAGCGTTACCTTGCTCGTGTTTTAGAATTTACAGCAGCTATTGGTGAAAACTTGTCAGATAGCTCTTATCTTTCAGGTGTTGGAAAATTTATGGATGATTACCAAAAGTTTTCTAATTATGATTTACAAAAATTTGCAAAAGTTTGGGGTGCTAATTATGCCTCATCATTTGTTCCAGCAATTGCAAGACCAGGAACAATATTCAATTGGTCTGGTGATGGTTATAAAAAATTAGCAGTTGATACAAGTGAGTATGTTCAAAAAAATTTATACGATGCTAATCTAAATACTAAGTATGATTTATTTGGAGATCCTGTAAATAAAACTAAAGGTTATCCTTTTGCTAGAAGTGAAATTAAATTAGATGCAGTTCGTTCAGAATTTTTAAATGTAAATCCTGAAGTTACACCTGTTAAACAAACTAAAACTTTTACAGTTGGAGCTTATTCTGCAAATTTACCACTTGAAACAGATGAGATTTCTTTTTTACAAAGAAGATCAGGTGAACTTACTAAACAACAATTAGAACAATTATTTAATACTTCACAATATACAAATCTAAATAGAGCTGAAAAAGGAGCTGCTATTCAAAGAACAATTGAGATGTCTAGGAAAGTTGCAAATGATGAATTGTTTGCAGATCCAGGAGTACAGGACAGCGTGAAACCAAGAATTACAGAATTATTAGACAAAGACGCATTAGATAAAAATAAAGGTAATGTTTTACCTGAAAATTATTTTCAAAATATTATTAACCAGGCACAATAAATGACAATATCTACAACAACGATTAAAGATAGTTACACAGGCAACGGCTCAACTTCAGCCTTTACATATAATTTTAAGATTGCAGATGATGACGATATTCAAGTTATCATTCGTGCAGCTAATGGAACTGAAACTGTAAAAACTAAAACTACACATTATACAGTATCAGGAGTTGGCAATAATTCTGGAACCGTTACTTTTACAGCTGGTAATATTCCGACAGGAACACAAACAGTTATTTTAAGAAGATCAACTCCACAAACACAAGAGTTAGATTTAATTGAAAACGATCCACTACCTGCAAACAGTATTGAAACAGC
>Ga0114980_10000281_pt1 | contig 36113 bp, 31 predicted proteins | sample S_140806_EF_Meta_FD_87018 | JGI IMG/M metagenome (GOLD analysis project Ga0114980, IMG submission 87018) | Freshwater microbial communities from Lake Simoncouche, Canada to study carbon cycling - S_140806_EF_MetaG | ecosystem: Environmental > Aquatic > Freshwater > Lake | place: Lake...
CATTGTACCAATTCCCGTCAATTGATGTGTTAATTTGGGTTGGTGCATCATCATGAATCACAACGTAATCATGACAACATGAGCTTCCTGCCAAATAATCTTGAATAATTGGCGTGCCTGTATTTTGAGGCTGAAGGGTATAAATTGAATTTATATTGTATATGTTGTTAACCTCTGCTGAACAAGGCGGAATTCCAATTGCCCATGACACCGTTGTTATTGTCGAAGTATTCGGATTATTGGGACTTGACAACTTGTACAAACCGCTAGCGCTTGACAAATATATTACTTCAGCACCAGACTCGTCTTTCTGTCCTTCCATTTCACTAAATGCAAATTCCGACAAGTCAATTGAAGGTGGAAGGGAAGAGGTCGATAGAGGGAATGAAACTAATCCCGTATTTAAATTACATACACCTATTTGGGGTTCATGAAGTTTTGTGAACCACAAATTATTGCCATCAGGCGAAAACTCAAATGCGATTATTTGATCATTTGGATCACTGTTAATCTCAAATTCCGTGGTGCTGGCAATGCCAGCGGGAAAACTAAAATTATGAACGAAAAACGGTAAATTACCTTCACTTGTTTGCCCTTGATTGCAAACAGATTGTGACGCAATTCTATAAACCCCTCCAGCCAAAGCTACTGATTTTAATGAGCCGTAGTACGTTTCTTCAGTATCCTCACCTTCGATACTACAGTTACTACCTAAAGTTATATTTCCTGGTGTTAGTTCATAAAACACAAAACCATCATTCCGACTACCAATAATTACAATTTTATGAGTTTCCGAAAGCTCTAATATTTCGAATAGGTTAAACGATTTTGTAGAATTATTGACCCCAGTTAATCGCCTTGCATATGTTGGGGGAGGACCATCGTTGTTGCTTGTATTGGCCTCAAAAAAGTAATAGAACGGATCGTTCGTATCAGATTGTGTATATCCATTTATAAGTGACCCCTTGCGATTTGGCATATCAGGGAAAAATGGATTTTGTGCCTCTAAATCTAGAATAGAACAGTAACTGTAAGCTTGCGAAGAACTTTGAAGATCCTGCACTGTATAAAATAAATAGAATTTATTACAATAGCCAGGCACATTCGTTATTGCAATATCATCTGAATAGCATGACATTATAGGATAACCATTTTCAATTGCAAATTCGCTGTATGGCGCAATAATATACCCCTCTCTATCATAAATATTCCCATCAATAATAAAGAAGAGCAAATTTCCTTGATTGTCAAACTGACAATTCTGACCTCTCGTTGGAATTTGACCTGTGTAATGCAAATCTAGTTCTACCCCTGGCTGCGGAAGATTGGAGGTGGTGATTCCTGTTTCAGAAAAATGAATCAATTTATTTCCATATATCCACAAAGGACTCTGCGAAGAAACAGAAACAACAAATGAAAGGCAAAAACAAACAGAAACAATCAAACGAACAAGTAGCTTAGATTTCATGACGAAATGTTTAAAATTATTATTGATGCGAGTGAAATAAATTTCATTAAATAACTCGACATCAAAACAACCAAACCCTTCCGACAATCACAATACGTATTACTACCTATATTTATTGAAGAGAAATCGCGCTGCCACCCTTACCTCGGAAAAAGCTCGAGAATGTTATTCTGAACAGCGAAATTGACCAACTCCGCTTGGTTCTTACATTGCGTTTTCCTATTGATGTTTTCTCGATGTTTGGTAACTGTACTCTTGCTTATGTTGGCCTTAATTGCGATTTCCTCTGATGTGAGTCCCTGTGCAATCAAACTGGTTACATATTGCTCACGAAGCGTAAGAACAAAAGTCGTTTTCTTCCCTGAGATAAACTGCTTGTACTTCTGTTCCGTTAGAAGTTTATTAAATACCATCTTCTTCTTGTGAGCTGAATCGACAGCGTTCTTGATTTCAATGACACTCGCCTCTTTAGGCAAGTAAGCATAAATTCCAAGTTTCACCATTAGCTCTATCATGTAATTCCGAGTGTTCATACTCAGAACAATGGACGATATATTCGGATACTTTTGCTTCAATACTTCCAACGTACTCTCTCCACCTTTCACCGGCATTTGAATATCTATAATTGCGACATCGCACGGATATTTTTTCAAATAGTTCAGAAAGTCTGAACCATTTCCGAAAACGCCAATCACTTCAAAACGTTCCTGACGATCGTCGTTAAGCATATTACGAAGTCCTTCACGAACAATGGTGTGATCGTCTACTATAGAAACTTTAATGGGTTGAATCATTTTTGGGCAACGGAATTAAAAAGTTAATACACGTGAGTTTATTGAATACATGTTCAATGGTAATATCGCCTCCTACTATAAGTATGCGATTCAACATGGAACTGCATCCCTTCCCTTGCCCTTTGCGCGCTTCTAGCATGAACTCGTCCTGAGAAAAATGAGAACCGTCGTGCGTAAGGGTGATGCTTAATTTCTTGTTTTCAATTTGAATCATGCATTCCATTTTTCCTGGACACGAATGATTCACAATGTTATTCATAGCCTCGCTTACTGCGCGGAAGATGCTCAATTCATCGAGCAAGGGATATGAAATTTTATCTTCAATTTCCGAATGGATATCAACTTGCAACTTTTCAGAAGCCAAATCCCTGAAATTACTTTCTATCGATTTCAGCAATCCTAATTTCTTAATTTGCGAAGGAAAAATGAGGCTGGAATAGTTTCGAATATCGGCCGATAGATCATACACCTTCTCAGCTATTTGTTCTAATTGTTCTCGAGTAAAGGTATAAGAATCATGTTCATTTCTAATCGGCTGAATTTGATTCAGTATTATTCCCAGTTGCGGACCAAAGTCGTCGTGCAAATTGTTCGAAAGCTCTTCGCGCTCCCTTTCCTGCGCTTCCATAATGGCTCTTTGCATTTTCTCTTGGAATTCTTTTTGAAGGCGGAAATTCTGAATTATTCGTTGAATCAACAGAACGAAAATTATTACAATAACAATTGTAAAGACAACAACAATTACTCCAGTCATGTAAAGAATATAAGATCCCTGCATTTTACCTTTTGTTGTTAGAAAGAATCAATGAGAAACCATATATAGCGAAGAGTGTATCTCGTAAAAAATTCCCTGCAAGCATAAAAACGAAATAAAAATCTGCTGTAATTACTTTTTCATCAGAAACCATTTGAAAAAAATGTGAAACTTGAGGAACAAAAGAAAATGAAGTGTAAATAAACAAGCCCAAAATTGGCGTGATTTTTTTAGGGAAATACGGGTTAGAAATTTCGATGCTATATGCAGTTTTTAATATCACGTACAAACTCAGCACCGCTGAAAAAAGATTACTAATACCCCAAATTAATGAAAGGATATATTCGTTTGGAGCTACAAATGAAACGTAAATTAATGAAATCGAAATTACTAGGGTTAAAGCTCCTAGAATTAAAAACTGCTTTTTCTCAAAGCGATAGCCGCTATTTAATATTAGAAAAATGAAAATTGGTTGAATTACGTAAAATAGGCTTATGACATTCATAGTCTCCATCCCAAGACTAGCTATAATGAAGCAAACCAAATCTGACGAGAATGACAAGAACGTAAAAATGACAATGAAAAGATTAAAAGATCTGTTTTCTCTCTGTTTTATCAGAAGAAAAATGGAAACTAATCTCGTCAGTGTTAATGCTAAAAACAGTTCTTGTGTCACGAATTTAAACGATTGCCTATACTGCAGTGATTTGGACATTTCCATAACCCATCAACTAAAACTCCCGCTGTCAAATCATCACCGTTGGAATCTACACCTACTAAAACCAATTGATTTTCTCCTTTGCTATTCAACGCATAATACATTCGAATACCCAAACACCCGCTTTGGTTCAAAATCGCATTGATTAGATTTTTTCCAAGGGCAAGAGCTATGGTGTCACCTGCATTAATAGTTGCGCGATAGTTGGCAGTCATTTCAGCACCTTCTGCAAGAGTTATTACAGTTCCTTCGTTTCCTGTGAATGTCATAGTCGTAAGTTTTAATTGGTTTGTTGCTAAAATAGCGAAGACCTTTTCACTACAATCAAATAGTCGAAAAGTTATTTCAAAGAATAAAGGACTTTATCTACTATCTAACCCTCTGTTTATTATTTCCTTAGAAATACAATCCACAAAAACGTTCTCTAAAAAACATACGCAGAAATACGTATTGAAATTGACGCAAGAACTCTAACAGCCATGAAAAAAATCTACGCGTCAATGCGTATTGACCTTCGACAAGCATTGTAAGTACTTCGCTTCATTAATATTTCAATTTTATCTAAACCATAATTTCTTTTTAATGAAACGTCTTCTATCCATCTTCTTTGTTGTTTGCATGGGAATGTCTGCTCAAGCCCAGCAGCTCGATTTTACAAATTACTATTTGAACTATGGCAAACACATCCACGATTATTCGTCGTCGGAACAAGAAGGTGAAACTGGAGAAAGTGAAAGCGGGCAAGCTGGAAAATCATACGAATACATGTTAGACCGTATGCACACCAATCACGGTTTAGACCCTTTGCAATATTTCAAAGTATTAAAAGAAGAAAGTGAAAACATTCACCCTTACCGCTCATTGAACACCAATTTCAATTGGGAATTTCTAGGACCAACCAATCTAACAAACGGAACAAAACATCATCAAGGTCGTATCGATTGTTTTACAACCACTTCTACAACCCCCGGTGTTCTTTGCTACGCGGGGTCGCCAACATCAGGCATTTGGAAGACGACAGATGCGGGTGCTAATTGGTCCAATATTACTGACGGACAAATTCCTATGGCAGTAGGTTGTCAAGACCTAGCTATAGACCCAACAAACGATAACATTATCTACGCATCCATTGGAATGAACTCTGGGAGTGATAACATTCATGATATTTCCTATTACGGACTAGGCATATACAAAAGTGTAGATGCAGGAAACACTTGGTTACCCACTGGACTGAGTTTCACAAATGAGATTTGGAACGACAATATTTGGAAAATTAAAATAAACCCCATTAATCCCTCTCAGCAATACGCCATTTCAAACTTTCAGGTCTTTCGCACGAAGGACGCATGGATTACCTATGAAATAATATTCGGAGTAAATGCCTTTACAACTGTCGATGCATTAGATCAGTCCGTAAACACCTCAACACAAACAGCGCTCACTTCTCATTTAACCCAATCATGCGCATATAAGAAAAAGATTTTAGTAGATTTAGATGTTAATCGCTACAATTGGAACGAGGTGATTGTTTGCTCAGCGGGTCAGGAATCATATTCGATTGGCACTGATGGTCTAAATCTTTACAAATATCATCCCGCCGAAGTGTGGCATAGCATAAATGCAGAAACAGCCATTTCTAATTCTGTGAACTGGGTATTTGTCTCTCAATTAGCAGATTCCAGTCCATCGAACAATTCAGTGAGCGAAATATTAAATGTTAGTTTTTCGAATTTCAATGGAGGTCTATTCTATTCCCTAGAAAAGAAATTTGGGAATGCTCAATCCCGAATCTTTAAAAAATCAGGTTCTACCTGGAATTTACTTCCTAATACAAATCTTGGAGTATCTATAAGTCAATGGAAATTAGAATTTGAATGCTCACCGAGCGATGCTAATACCATTTACGCGGGAGGTCTTAATTTACAAAAATACAATCTTAACACGAATATGCCCTCAGATGTCTCGAACACTTCAGGCTATTCAATTCACGCCGACATTAGAAATTTAGCTGTTTATACAAATGGGGCTTCTTCAGGTGATTTGATTTTCGTCTGTGATGACGGCGGTATTTCGAAAGTTATCAATTCCAGTACAGACTTCTCAGCAACAAACTTCAATGGTTCTGGCTTAGATGTAACACAGCTTTATGGTTTCGACATTTACCAACCGAATCAGCCTTTTTTCACCGGTGGAGCTCAGGACAATTCGGAAGTTTATTTTAAGAACACCTCTTTCTATAAAGGTTTAGATAGTGACAGATATGATGGAATATTGCACTACGAAGCATTTCCCGAATTCTTATTTACGAAATATCAAGGGGACCAAGACAACATGTATAGCTTGGATACTTATGAAGTGGATTTAAACGGCAACAATACATTTCAATGGTTTCCATCTCCAGTAAACATGGGTACTTTCAAAGCTCGTTGGGACGCGCCATTCGATCGGAATTGGCAAGATCCCAATTTCGCTTTTGTAGGAGGTGAGAAAAAAGTAGGTAAGCTCCAATTTACACCTACACCAATATTTACCGAGCTGGTAGTCGATCCGTTAGCCTCCACTGCTATTCGTGCGCTAAAAGTTTCAAAATCGAACCCGAATGTCATGGTCGTGGCGAATGAAGGGGCATACTGGTCTGGAGCAGCAGAGAAAAAATTGTATCTCACACGCAATGGAGGCTTAACGTGGCTAGACATTACAACGGCATTTAACACTGCTCCTGAGGTTAATGAATTTTTACAATTTTACGGTATTAATGCGCTTGAAATTGACCCCCAAAATCCTGGTGTTATATACATTGGACTAAACGGATCTGAACTCTCAACTGTAAATCCAACAAAGCGTTTTTTTGAATTGAATTTAGACCTGACCTTGAACGATCAGGATCTCATTGCTAACGCTACTGTCACTAACCTATCTTCTGGATTACCAAGATTACCCATTAACGATTTACAATTTGCCCCTACATTAGGCAAAGACTTATTGGCTGCCACAGATATTGGTTTATTCTATTGTGACCTCACAAGTTCAAACCCAGTTTGGGTGAATGTTAATCCAGGCCTACCCAATTGCGTAATTACGGATATCGAATTCGATGTTTTTCACAATGAAATTTATATTTCTACTTTCGGACGTGGCTATTGGAAATCTGCCATGTCTTGCGAGCCAATGGCCGATCTGCATATCACAGAAGATTCACAAGTCTCTATACCAACTTTGGCCAATCAATCCATTGTTGTGGAGCCGGGCGTTGTTTTTACTGTAACCTCTACCCTTTCCTTTGTTGAAAATGCTAGGTTAATCGTGGAGCCTGGAGGGAAATTGGTTGTGAACGGAGGTACTTTAACCAACGGTTGCTCCAATGCGTTTTGGGAAGGCGTTGAAGTGCGTGGGCAGTCGAATTTAAGCCAAACAGCCACCAATCAAGGGGTGGTAGAACTGAAGAACAATGCACGAATCAATCATGCGAAATGCGGAATACGAACTGCTGAAGTTCTAGTTGGTGAAGACACGTGGGAGTACAATTGGAACTCAACAGGAGGAATTATAAGATGCGACAATTCCATGTTTCTCAACAACATCAAGGATGTAGAGTTTCTATCCTATAACAATATTCACAACAACAACAGTCAGCCGAATGAATATAATAACCTCTCAAGATTCAACAACTGTCGATTTTTAGTAGATGAGGAACTACCGGGTATTTCAAGTTTAAACTGCCGTGTTTCTCTATTTGAAGTTGATGGCGTACATTTCACGAACAATGAATTTGAAATTGCACAGACTTCGCCTTATTCTCAGAGCACTGCTGGAAGTGGAATTTATTCTTTGGCATCCAGTCCTATAGTAAGCAGTACATGCAATTGTCCTCTTAATACGTTTAATGAAGGAAACCCTTCCGACATTACGGCCCAAACTTTATTTACAACAAATAGCGATTACACGCACCCTTCGCTGTTTCGCAATTTTAAATACGGTATTCGTTTATCTGGCGACGGAGGGATTCAAAATCCTGTTATTCGCAACTCCGTTTTTCAAGACAACCAATACGGCATTTGGGTGGGCGCTCAAAATGCCACAACCATTTACAGAAATAAATTTATAATACCTGAAATACAGAATCACGAACATTGCGCAGGCGTATTCTTAGGAAAATGCAACCATTACAACGTATCGCGAAATGCTTTTGCGGGTGAAGCTAATTTGCAATACAATTCGGTGGGTGTATATGTGAAAGATAGTCCAGAAAATGCCAACGAAATTTACTTGAACGATTTCGACCATTTAAAGTATGGCATTATTGCAGAAGGGGATCAAGCGGAAAACTCTCCTGTACTTGGTGGCTTGCAGCTTTTGTGCGGACAATACAGCAATGTAACTTGGAGCAACTCTGTGGTACCTCATTCAGGAGAGTCATTTGCTGAAATTGCAATTGACCAAGGGCATCAGACCTATCCGCAAGTTACCTCAAGTTCCGATTTAGCAGGAAACTTGTTTGCGAATGCCTCAACTTCAGCAAGCCCTTTTTCAGATTACTTCAATTGCATGGGGTGCAATATCATAATGTATCACGCGCACGATTCAAATTCCAATAGTGCCGTGGTACCTGATAATATCACAAACAATTTATTGGTAGATGAGAGCAATGTACCTTTTACTTCCCGCTTGAATGCTTGTCCGGTTGAACACGCGTTGTTACCCGAGAAATCGCTTTTGGTAGAACTTGTTGAATTGAACGATTCAATAATTAATGTAGAGAAAGCGCAATATTACCAATTGATAGACGGTGGCCAAACAGGAGCTGTGGTCGCCTTTATTTCAAACCTCAATAATTCGAGTGCACTTATTCGAGAGAACCTACTTCCGTTATGTCCGTATTTAAGCGTAACAGCCCTAGACACCTTGTTGGACCGTTCGGCTTCAATGAACCCATGGCATTTATCGGAATTGCTTATCGCCTGTTCTCCGCTAGACCCCGTGTTGTTGAAGCGCATCAATGACGAAGTTGCATTACCAATTTATTTCCTTGGATTAATTAATGAGTATCAAGAAGGTGGTAATGAGCGATTACAGAAAGAAACTATGATACAAGCAGCAAACATTAATAAGAACCGCGCTTTTGAGAAATTAATGGAACTAGAAGTATCCAGCGACTCCATCGTAAGAAATTATTCTGAATTAGAAGCACTCTTTGAAACGAATAATGACATCTCTGAATCCACTATGTTATACGAAATTTACAGAGCGCAAGGAAAATTTGAAGAAGCATCTACGGTCTATGAAGCTTATCTTCGAGACACTCTTTCTGCCGAAGAAAATGCATTGAATGACATCATATTTGAAATTTCGAATGCGGGTGGTTATGCTCTTGCCGACTCAATTCAACAACAAGCGCTTCAATCCCTGTTGAATTCAGTGGAATCGACTCGAATACATGTAAAATCCACATTAGAATTAATGACCAAAGAACCGTATGAATGTGAATTTATTTATCCTGAAATTCCAAAATCAAAAGTGAATAGAATGGAGGAAAAACTTACAAGTATTCCACTGTTAGAAGTATATCCAAATCCAGTAAATGAAGACTTCACGGTGGGCTTCGTCCTTCCTGCTGATCAACGAAATTCAGCCTTGAACATTTACAACAATCTCGGACAGTTAATAGAGCAAGTGGACTTATCGAAAGACAATGGTATTCATTACCTAAACGCTCGGAATTGGCAATCGGGTTTGTATATCCTAGATTTGTTTGTGAACGGTAAAGTGGTTGATTCTAAATCAATTATAGTCAAACATTAATAATTCAGCGAAATGAGAACATCTATTTTCACACTTTTCATTGGTTTTTCATTGATGATAAACGCACAAACAACTCCGGCCCTCCCGCTACCTATCGATATGCACTTTATATATCTGAACCTGTATGGTGAGAGCTGCAATTACGGTGTTAATTTAACCGAAGTTAACCTTGAATTTGGGCTGCCTGGAGTAACTTATTACCATGAAGAAATAGTAGCTCCGATGTATTGTCCATTGAGTAATGATTTTTGCCCGGGTTCCAATCTGGTTGTTATGATGTTTAGCCAGGTTGGAAATAAATGGTATAAAAATGATATTCTTTGGTTCGACTGGGACAATCAAGTCGGAGACACTTGTCAATTAGATTACTTTGGTTATTCTGATGTCAATTGTATTGTCACGAGTATTGACACAATACTTTTCGCGGATGGAATCCCGAGAAAACAATTTCACATCGTTAAAGCCGAAGACGGAACGGAATTAATATTTTATAATCAAACAAACTTTACTTTTATTGAGGGCATTGGAACAAATGTTATGGGATTGGAATATCAGGAGACAGAGTCTCATCAATTCTTATCTTGCGTTTATGATAAAAATGGTTTACAGTTGTTACAAAATGATTGGTTCTCATATATTGGCTGTTGCAATGCGAATTCTATAAGTGAATTTGCGAATAGAACTTTCTCCATCTTCCCAAGCCCCGCTACCGACCAAACTTCATTGCAATTCGAAGCCGCGCACATTCCACAATCCATTCAAATATTCAACGCCACCGGACAGCTTATGCATACCGAAAAAGTTTTGGGCAGATTGCAAATGCAATTGAATGTTTCAGAATACGCGAAAGGCATTTATACTGTTAGAGGAAGATTTGAGAATGGGGAAGAGGTGAATGAGAGGTTGGTGGTGGAATGATGAACAAGGAACTACGTTATTGGAAAATCGAAGATTTTATTCCTATTACATAATTCCTACTTCGTAATTCCTATTACATAATTGGAACTGCATTGCTAAGTCGTCGAAGACATTCGCCAGAGGCATTCGCGAAGCATTCCTCGAAGAGATTCGTTACTCCGTAACATTCGTTTCTTCGCAACATTCGCGCTTCGCGCATTCTTGCTCTAATAGAGCAAATAATCCTCTCCCAAATTCCCGCGCTTCTGCAACTTCAGATCTTGAAGCAATGGCGATTTAATATTGAGTTGAATGTAATAACTCTGACGAAGTCCGAATGGAACCACGTTCGCGCTTAACTCCCAACAATGTAAATCGACGTGCAGTCCAATGGTCGTCGTGGTCATCTTCTTCGAATTGAAATCGTATCCGCCGTTGAAGCTCAACGCCAAGCGTTTCGCAAAGGCAACATCGCCCATGAACGTCACCGCTTGCGTATAGATCGAGCTGTCGCGCTGTTGATCAACCAACCACTTCTTGCTTAAACGCAAATTGTAATTCACACTCAAATTCCACGGGACATTGAAGTCTATAAGCGTCGACTGGTTGGTAGAAAGAATCTCTTGCTGTTGCGGTGTGACAGCCGGATTAGCCGACGTCTGATTAGAACTGGGCTTCGCATGCTTGCTGCGCACAACAATGCCCATCGCCAGATTAGTTCCTTCCATGCGCGCAAATCCTTTTCGCGATTCATTCAAAAACGTATCAATCTTCCGACCCAAAGAATCGCGATCGTACATGCTGTAAGAAGAGGAATAATTCATGGTTAAGAATTTTCCAACCGATGTAAACGCCGAGAAATTCACGTTGCTCCACTGCAACGAGTCGGCCATGAAGTTGCGCGACGCACTGGTCTTGAAACTGTCTATAATCTTCACCTTCTTATAAGAGACCTTCGCCGAAGACTCGTCGCGAACCTTCGCTTCCAAATTCTGATTAATCGAAAAATTCATGTTCGCTGTCTGAGAAGAACTTGTGGGCGCAAAACGCGCCGCATCGAACGCCGAATACCCCAAGAACTCTCCGTTAACACCGTAATATCCCGACTGCTGAAAATTCTGATAAGGCGTATACGAGAAACCAACATTCGGCTGAATCATGTGTCGAACCGCTTTCACCTTCTTCGCTCCCTTCCTCACAAATGTTCCGTAAATACGCGTATTCGCTGATATCTGCGTAGACCAATTGCCCGCTGCCTTGAATCCGGCAATGGTGTCCAACCGCGAATCGCTAACCGGAGAAACAACTTTCCACGTGCCATATCCCGTGAAGGTGGCAGACGGATTCAACGTTAAAAACTGTCCCAACTTCCACGAAGTACTCGCAGTGCTATTCAAGCGAACACCGCTCGTTGCCTTGTTCAACAATTCACTCATCGTCAACTGTCCGAACTGTTGCTCATAAGCAGATAACTGCTGCTCCGTATTCAACGAGGCGTTAATTCCAATCGGAGATTTAGGGAAGACCTTCTTCAACAAATTAATCCTTGAAACGTTGAAGGCCGCAGACGGCAAGGTAATCTGAACCAATCGCGATTGCGTATTCTGCGTGTGATTCGCTGAAAGCGCCAACGAGAAAGGCTTTCCAGGAAACGACTTCGACCATTGAACAGCAGAGTTGAACGTGCTCGTTAAGAAATCTTGTTGCGTCGCGTTCAAGTTATTTCTGAAATTCTGCGAGCTACCTAAATTGACATTCGCATTGAACGACTCGTTCGGCCGAGCCTTCGGATCTTGCGAGTGGTTCCAACGAATGTTGAAGGTCGACTGTTGAATGTAATTCGGTAATTCACGGAAGCCCGTCTTATTTACGGTTCTTGAAATATTGAACGAACCCTGATATTTGTAACGCTTCTTGTAACTTGTTATATTCTTAATACTCCACGATCCACCTGTGTATACATCAAACAACAGCTTCGTGTCCACGTGATCGTTAATGGGAAAATAGTATCCCAAGTTCTGAACGAAGAATCCTTTCGCCCTTCCATTTCCATACCCCGGAATTAAAATGCCATACGTACTCTCTTTTTTATTCGGAAAGAATCCAAACGGCAATCCCAACGGAACAGGCACTTTTCTGAACTGCAAATAAAGCGGTCCACTCACAATCTTTTCATTCGGAATAATAATGGCCTTCGACAATTGAAAATGAAAATGCGGATTCGGATTGGAACATGTCGTGAATTTTCCCTTCCGAATATGAATGGTCTTGTCTACCTGCATCTTTGAAATGGCAGTGTGCAAATATGCACTGGCCTCTTCTGTGCGCACCCCGTAGCTGATTCCCCTTTTCGATTTAAAATTATATCCCAACGAATCTTCTTCGAACGAAGTCTCTCCTTGCGTGAAAACGGGCTTTCCAGTATAGACACCTACCGAGTCTTTAAAACCCTTCGCGAAGGCAATGTTGTCGGTCAATGAAAACGAGATGTATCCGGCCTTCAATTCTAAATCTCCGTATGTCACATAGGAGCCCAATCCGTATAAATACACGCGGTCATTGATCAAATCCATCACCGTACTGTCCTTCCCGAAATAGTGAACTTCCTCCATGGCCTGATCTTCAGAAGAAAAATAAAGGGTATCCACAGGCATAGGCGACAATGAATCAGACTGCGCAGAAAGCGGGTTCAATAAGGAGCTTATCAACACCGCACACGTGAAAATTAGAGCGCATCCGAAGTTCATGCCTTCACAAAGAAAAATAGTTTTGTTTAAATTGCGTTTACGTGTCAAAGCTATGCTAAACATTCGAGATAATAAACCCATACAGCAGATGCATAAGAAAATAGTGTACATTTTTATTTTCGCTCTTGTTTTCACTTTGGGAACGGCCTATCGCATTTCGAAGAAAGTAGAAACAACGGATAAAAAGTTTATTGTTGTGTTAGACGCCGGACACGGTGGAACCGACCCTGGCACCTTGGGCACAGGACGCTACAAGACTTCCGAAAAAAACATTGCCCTTGACGTTACGTTAAAAGTGGGAAAGCTTATCGAGGAGAATTACCCCAACGTTAAAGTCGTTTATACAAGAACAGGCGACACGTTCCCAACTCTTAAACGTCGCGTTGAGATCGCGAACACCAACAACGCCGACCTCTTCATTAGCATTCATTGCAACGCCAATCCGAATGCGGAAGCTTCGGGATCCGAGTCGTTCGTGATGGGATTACACAAATCAGAAGAGAGTTTACGCAACGCCATGCGTGAAAACGCTTCCATCTATTTAGAAAGTGACGGCGGGAAAGACTACGACGGTTTCGACCCGAACAACCCAGACACCTACATTGCGATGAGTCTTCGAGAAAATATCTACCAAGACAAGAGTATTCTCCTCGCGAAAAACGTTCAAGATGAATTTGTAAAGTTGGGAAGAAAAAATCGTGGCGTGAAGCAAGCACCTTATTACGTCATTACATTCACCAATATGCCAAGTATTCTTATTGAATTGGGATTCCTTTCCAACCACAAAGAAGAAGATTACCTGCAAAGCCAAGCTGCTAAAGAAGAATTAAGCTCCGCTGTTTACCGCGCCTTTGTCGATTACCAAAGCAAACTTTTCAACATTGCGCCGACTAACCTCCCCCCTGTTGCCGTTCAGAAAGAGGAAATTATTCCGCAAAACATATTCGACGGACTTATTTGGGAAGAGATTCCCGCTGAGCAGGTGGCATACAAGGTTCAGATTCTGAGTTCCGCCACCCCTCTTCAAAAAAAATCAAAGCAATTTAAAGGTTTAGAAAGATTTGAGGAATACCTTAGCAACGGCACTCACAAGTACCTGGTTGGATGTACCCAAAGTTTAGACGACGCCAAGAAGAATCAAAAAATTCTTCGCGATGCTGGTTTCAGCGGAGCATTTGTTGTCGCCTTCGAAAACGGCATCCGAATCAGCAACGAAGATGCCCTTAAAAAAATGCAGAAATGAGCGGTAAAAAAGCACGCAACGAAGTTGTCATAGGAGCAGTTGTTATTGTCATACTTGCCCTTGTTTATTTCGGAGTAAGTTTCTTAAAAGGCGTTAATATTTTTTCAACTCAAACGAGATATTACGCCATCTACGAGGAAATTGGAGGTTTGGAAGTTTCCAGTCCGGTAATCATTAACGGTTTCAAAATTGGTATTGTAAAGAGCATTGAACTTGAATCGAACGGTTCAGGAAGACTCGTTGTTGAAATTGTTTTGAACGATGCAGATGTTGCCGTTCCGAAAGATTCTGAATTGAAAATATACGACTCCGACTTTTTTGGAGGAAAAGCCATTCAAATTGTTTTGGGCGACAGCTCGGTTATGGCTAGCACAAAAGACACGTTAATAGCTTCTATCGAAAAAGGTTTTGCAGAAACCTTGAAAAATGAAATAGACCCGATTAAACAAAAATCTGCTGAAATTTTTAAAGGTGTAGATAGCGTTCTAACCAGTCTTCAGCGCACACTTAACAATTCCGGTGCTGAAGGGCTTCCTTCTTTGTTCAGCTCGCTGCAACGCACCATGAACAATTTAGAATCTACCTCTGGGAATCTAAACACACTTATTGCAAACAATGGCGGTAGAATTTCTGAAATCATAAGTAACGCGCAGTCCTTGACAAATACACTTAAAGCGAACAATTCAAAAATTGATCTCGCAATCAAAAACATTTCTCAATTCACAGACACACTATCGCGCATTCGCTTAACCACAACGCTATTCAAAGTGGATAAAGCCATGGGACATTTTGAAGAGGTGATGACCAAGGTGAACAGCGGACAAGGCACCCTCGGAAAACTCGTGAACAACGACAGCCTGCATCACGAATTGGTAAACGCAACGCATAGTTTAGACTTGCTTCTCGACGATATGCGCAACCACCCGAAGAGTTACGTTGGCTTCTCTTTGTTTGGAAGACGCGACGCCGATAAGTTTTCTAAATCGGAATTGGAAGACATGAAAAAAATCATTGATCAGATGATTCAAGAAAAAGGTAGTAAGTAATTCTTCAATTTAATAATCGAAATCATTTATGATCTCTCAAATCATATTCGCGTTACTCCTGGCCACTGCCGGATTCTTTATCTTCAGAAGATATCAGTTTGTAAAGGGAAACATTTTACTCGGACAAAAAGGTCCTGAAACCGACCGCAAAGGCGAACGTCTAAAAACCATGATACTCGTGGCTTTCGGACAAGGGAAAATGTTTTCTAAACCGTTTGTTGCCATTCTTCACTTCATTCTTTACTCTGGATTTTTAATTATAAATATTGAAGTCATTGAAATCGTTCTCGACGGATTAACCGGTGAGCATCGTTCTTTTGTAGGTTTTGGTGGCTACTACAGACTTTTAATTAATCTGTTTGAAGTTCTTGCAGGTTTGGTCATTGTTGCTTGTGTTATACTCTTCATTCGACGTAACGCCGGAAAAATCAAGCGTTTTCAATCCGCTGAATTAACAAAATGGCCGAAGTCAGATGCAAATATTATTCTCATTGTTGAGGTACTTCTGATGTCTGCACTACTTATCATGAATGCTGCCGACAGCATTCTTACCGTCCGCAGTGCAACGCCTGCGCGTGTCCCTTCATTCTGGGTAAGTCAATTCTACCAACCATTGCTCACAGGTTTTTCAACGCACTCGTTAGAGGGCATAAGCCACTTTTTTTGGTGGTTCCACATTGTGGGTATTCTCGGTTTCATTGTGTATTTATCGTACTCGAAACACCTTCACATTCTCTTGGCTTTTCCAACAACCTATTTTAGCAAATTGCAATCGCCGGGGAGTTTGTCGAATGACAAAGCCGTTACCAATGAAGTTAAACTCATGCTCGATCCGAATGCGGTTGTTGAACCGGTTGAATTCACTCGTTTCGGAGTGAAGGATGTTTCTGACATGCAACGGACACAGCTCTTAAGCGCATACTCCTGCACCGAATGTGGAAGATGTACTTCTGTTTGTCCAGCGAATCAAACAGGCAAACTTCTTTCTCCACGAAAAGTCATGATGGACGTTCGTGATCGCATGGAAGAAATTGGAAATGCGAAAGCAGCGAACAAAGGTGTTTGGGTGGAAGATGGAAAAAGTTTAATTCGCGATTACATTTCGGAAGAAGAAATATGGGCATGCACAACATGCAACGCCTGCACAGACGCTTGTCCAATAAACATTAACCCGATGGAAGTGCTTGTAGATCTTCGCAGATACTTAATCATGGAAGAATCAAAATCGCCCGACAGCATTACCTCTATGTTCAACAACGTAGAGAACAACGGAGCGCCTTGGGCTATGAGTGCTATGAACCGTGCAGACTGGACCAACGAATAATTCGAACAACATGGATTTCAAGATACGTACAATGGCCGATTGCATGGCCGAAGGAACAACACCCGAAGTGCTTTTTTGGGTGGGTTGTGCTGGAAGTTTCGACGACCGCGCAAAAAAAATAACCAAAGCCATTGCAAAAATTCTTCACCACACAAACACTTCGTTTGCAATTTTAGGTTCTGAAGAATCATGTACAGGTGACCCCGCGAAGCGCGCAGGAAACGAATTCCTCTTCCAAATGATGGCCATGCAAAACATCAGTGTTTTGAATGCTTACGAAGTGAAGAAGATTGTAACCGGATGTCCGCATTGCTTCAACACATTGAAAAATGAATATCCTGAATTGGGTGGAAACTACGAAGTGGTTCACCACACCCAACTCATTCAAGAATTATTGAATACAGGGAAACTGAAGATTGAAGGCGGAGAATTCAAAGGAAAGAAAATCACCTTCCACGACCCGTGTTACCTTGGAAGAGGAAACGGTGAATACGAAGCGCCACGTCAATTGATTCAAGCACTCGATGCGGAATTGGTTGAAATGAAACGTTGCAAAACCAACGGATTGTGCTGCGGTGCAGGCGGAGCACAAATGTTCAAAGAAGCTGAAAAAGGAGATAAAGAAGTTAACGTTGAACGCATGGAAGATGCGCTAGCCGTGAAGCCTAGCGTGATCGCAACCGGTTGTCCGTTTTGCAACACCATGATGACCGATGGCGTGAAGCACTTCGAACAAGAGCATACCATAGCAGTGAAAGACATTGCTGAATTAATAGCAGAAGCAGTAGATTTGTAAAAATAGTTTATCATGAAATTATTAGAAGGTAAAGTAGCCATCATCACTGGCGCATCTCGCGGAATAGGAAAAGGAATTGCTGAAGTGTTCGCCGATCAAGGTGCCACTATCATATTCACCTACGCATCATCAGACGAAAAAGCACGCGCATTCGAAGCAGAATTAGCCGCGAAAGGCGTGAAAGCAAAAGGATATAAAAGCGACGCTGCAGATTTCAACGCTGCGCAAACCTTGGTAGACGAAGTGGTTGCTGAATTCGGAACCGTAGACATCTTGGTGAATAATGCCGGAATTACGCGCGACACCTTGCTCATGCGAATGAGCGAAGAACAGTGGGATGAAGTTATTCGCGTGAACTTGAAATCTGTTTTCAATTTAACGAAAGCGGTAATTAAACCCATGTTGAAAGCACGCAGCGGTTCAATCATAAACATGACATCCATTGTAGGTGTTACTGGAAACGCTGGACAAGCCAACTACGCGGCATCGAAAGCAGGTATGATCGGATTCACGAAAAGTGTTGCGCAAGAATTAGGTTCTCGCAACATCCGCTGCAATGCCATTGCTCCTGGATTCATTGAAACGGAGATGACTGAAAAGTTAGATCCGAAAGTGGTTGAAGAATGGAGAAACACCATTCCGTTGAAGCGCGGAGGAACACCAATCGATATAGCAAACACTACTCTGTATTTAGCATCTGATTTAAGTTCTTATGTAACCGGACAAACCTTGCACGTTTGTGGCGGTATGCACATGTAAACTATGGCGCACCTAATCACTCAAGCATCTCCATGGCTTTTGAGCCTCTGTGTTTGGGTAGGATTGGCCTACGCTGGGATTCTTTATTTTTTAGGAAATTCGAAAGAATCATGGTCATTCCAATTTAAACTTTTGCTTTCAAGCTTGCGATTCATTGTAGTTGCGCTGCTTGTTCTTCTTCTTTTTCAACCGTTAATAGAAACATCAGAAACACGCGTTGAAAAACCAGTTGTTGTATTGGCCTTAGACAACAGTCAGTCCATGGTTTCCACCAAAGATTCGAATGAAGTAAGAACCAATTTTTTAAATAACTGGAAGGCGCTTACCGAAAAATTAGGTGCCGATTACGAAGTGGTTCCATTGCTTTTCGGAGATGATGTTTCAAACGGAAACGACGCAACCTTTTCCGATCAAATCACACACTTTGGAAAATTACAACGCTCAATAGACGCGCGTTTCAGCGGACGTAACTTGACTGCTCTAGTTATAGCAAGCGACGGACTTTACAACAAAGGTCCTCACCCTGTTTCCATTTTGAAACAACTCAACATACCTGTATTTACAATAGGTGTAGGAGACACAACACTGCATCGCGATCTATTAATTTCGAATGTGAGTGCAAATAAAATTGCTTACCTCGGAAATGATTTCCCTATTCGATTAAACATAGAAGGAAGAAAAGCGCTCGGAAAAAGCACGGTTGTTACCGTTTCTAAAAATGGTGTTCAGCTTGCTTCACAAAGCATAAGTTTTTCTTCCGAAAGAGAATTTAAAAACATTGAATTCTCTTTACCCGCTAACCAAGTGGGCATTCATGCCTACACCGTAACAATTCAAGCCATTGACAACGAAGACAACATTCGGAACAACAGCGAGCAAGTGTACATCGAAGTCATTGACAACAGACAAAAAGTATTAATTCTTGCGAATTCCCCTCATCCAGATATTACTGCCATTGCAGAGGCCCTTCGACTTCAAGAAAATTACGAAGTAACTGTTCAAACGGTTGATCTATTCACGGATAACGTGAACAAATTCGACATGCTTATTGGCTATCAAATTCCAGCATGGGGTGGGCGAGGAAACAACGTGATTCAAGAAGCCTTCAAATCGAAAATTCCATGTTGGTTTGTGCTGGGTGCGCAAACTGATTTCAACGCGTTCAATGCCTTAGGAAGTGGGTTTTCGTTGAACGGATATCAATCGAAACTTTCTGACATTAATGCCTCACTGAATTCTTCATTCAGTTTCTTCTCTTTATCGAATGAATTCGCACAAGCACTACCTCTACTTCCCCCATTAGCTGTGCCTTTCGGAAACTATTCCGTCGCACCAGAAGTACAGGCTTGCTCAACCAACGAATTGGAAAAATTGCGACCGATGTTCCGCTGCTTGGTTTCGGAGGAACACCAGAGCATCGTGTTGCCGTGCTTTCAGGTGAAGGAATTTGGAGATGGAAGATTGCTCTATATCAAATGGAAGAAACGCACGATGTGTTCAACCATTTCATACAGCAAGCAGTTCAGTTTATGGGCGTGAAGGAGAATAAAGAAAAATTCCGCATTCAACACAAGAAGGATTTCGCTGAAAATGAAATGGTTTATTTCAATGCCGAATTGTACGACGAAAGTTTTATGCCTGTGCTTGATCAGCAAGTGACCTTGCAGCTGAAGTACCCAGATAATTCATCGCAGTCGCTTCAATTCTCTCCTTCAAGTACCGGTTACCAATTGAATGCTGGACTCCTTCCTCCAGGCGCTTATTCCTACACAGCGAAGGCATTCAACGGAACTACAGAATTCACCAAGTCGGGTGGCTTCACCGTTAACAACATTTCTGTTGAAACAGCACGAACAATTGCCGACTTCCAGTTGTTAGAACAATTGTCTTCCAGCACCAACGGAAAACGATTCAATGCATCTGCGCTTGATGATCTCGTGAATGAAATCAAAAACAGAAAAGAAATTACAAGCGTTTCTTTCGAAGAGAAAAAAGTGAGAGAACTCATAGATTGGTTCCCTCTTTTAGTTGCACTTTTGTCGTTACTCAGTATTGAGTGGTTCCTAAGGAAGTGGAACGGCAGCTACTAAAATGAAAGATAAAATTACTCTACGTATTGGAGGTGTTCCTGAACACTTCAACTTACCCTGGCAACTTGCATTAGAGCAAGACGTTTTCAGCACTCTGAACATTCAAGTATCCTGGACTTACTTCGCCGGAGGAACGGGTGTCATGACCGAAGCACTTCAAGAGGGTGACCTCGACGTTGCGCTTATGCTCACCGAAGGATTTGTAAGTGCTTTTCATCGCGGTTTAAAAGCGAAGATTGTTAAGGTGTATACAAAAACCCCTTTAACGTGGGGCATATACGGAGGTTATGAAGACACTCCTCGCATCACTTCCAACCACAATAGAAAATACGCGATCTCACGAAAAGGATCAGGCTCGCATCTGATGGCGAAGATTCACGCAAAGCAATTGGGCTTCCATCCTTCGGACGATCAGTATGTTGAAGTGGCCAATTTGAACAACGCCATTCAAAGTTTAAAGAATCGTGAAACAGACTACTTCTATTGGGAAAAGTACACGTCCATTCCATCGGTAAAAAAAGGATACCTGTGTTTTCTAGATACGTTTCATGCGCCTTGGTGCGGGTTTGTGGCTGTCGCGAATAGCAATGCCATTGATCAAAAAAGCGAATCGATTCAAAAAGTTTTGCAGCTCATGAACGATCGCTGTGAAGCCTTCATGAGCGAAAAGGAAAATATTTTCCGCGTTTCAAATCGCTTCGAAATTTCTACGGCTGCTGCAACCGAGTGGTTCAATACAACGGCCTATCAGAATAATTTCGAAATAAAAAAATCTGAGCTTGAAGCTATTCACGATGCATTGAATTTGGAAGCTCCCTCCAACTATTCCAATATGCTTGGCGAAAACATTATCTTAGTGGAATAATATTTTCGGTTTGAAATTTCAAGACAATCAGACATACACCTATTTCCGTTCGTTGCCCACGCTGAAGCAAATCAATCGGGTTTGGAAATGGATTCTTCTTGCTGCAACGATTGCTCTTTTCATTTTATTTTTTATTTATCGAAATTCAATTCTAGCAGGAATTGGAAAATTCTTAACCGTGGCTGAATCCGCCGCTGTCACTCCTTCCAACCAAACATTTTTTGTTTTAGGTGGAAATGGATTCGAGCGAGGAAAAGGAGCCGCGTTGCTTGCGCAAGAATTTCCAACCGCTCAATTTGTATGCACCGGCGGCGGAGATACTTTGAATGAAATGAGAGCAATGGGATTGAACTTCACATCTTCCCAACTCACTCGAAAATGCATGATTGAAAGCAGAGTCGATTCACTTCGTGTAACAGAATTGGGTAAGGCCACCAGCACGTTCGAAGAGTCTGAAGAAATTCTGACTTATTGTATAAATAACCATTTGAAGGAAATTTCGGTGGTCAGCAGCGACTTTCATCTGTTCAGATTAAGAATGGTCTTCGGGGAGAAATTTCAAGAAAAAGGTATACTCGTCCACTTCTTCGGCACTGAAACAAAGGACTTTAAGGCGCAGTCGTGGTGGACCTTCGAAGCTGGACTCATTACCACCTTCAGCGAATACATTAAAATCGTGTATTACGTGTTCAAATATTAATCGGAAACCCCACGAATTATTGGTTATTTTTGACTTGAACTCTGAAATTACTCAATGAGCGACGACCCATCAGATTACCACAACACAGGAGACCTTATCTCGCGTTTCGAGCGTATGATTCAACAAAACGAATCGTATTACTTCGATGTTGAACAACTTGAAGCAATTATAGACGGGTACCAAGCCAACCTTAGCTATCAAAAAGCCATTAAGGCCCTTGAATACGCTTATTCGCTCTTTCCAGACAATACTGCATTAATCATTAAAGAAGTTCAACTACTTTCTGGAATTGGTCAATTGTCTAAAGCCCTTTCGCGATTAAAGGTTCTCGAAAAATTCGAACCGAACAACGAAGAAATGTTATTGACCATGGCTGCTGTTTACAGCCAACTGCGCGAGCACAACAAAGCCATTCAGTATTACAAGCGCGCATTGCTCATTTGTTCCGAAGAAGAAATAGATGATGTGTATTTAGAGATTGCTTTGGAGTATGAGAACCTCGAGCAATACGAAAAAGCGATTGACACTCTGAAAAAGGGAATCGAGCGCAGCCCAGAAAATGAAACCCTTCTATACGAGATTGCATACTGTTTTGAATTGGCTGGATTACCCGCCGTTTGCGCGATATACTTCCAGCAATTCATAGACGAGCACCCGTATAGTTTTGCCGCTTGGTACAACTTGGGCAACGCTTTTCAAAAGCTCGATCGTTCAGAAGAATCGATCGAAGCCTACGACTATTGTTTAGCCATTCAAAGCGACTTCGCCCCTGCCTATTACAACAAGGCACATGCACTTTTCAAATTAGAAAAATATTCCGAAGCGCTTGAAGTGCTTGAAGAATCTTATGTGCATGAACCTCCTCAGGCTCCCATCTTTTGTCATGTTGGAGAATGTTTCGAGAAGTTGAACGACTACGACAAAGCACTATTTTACTACCACAAGAGTATTGAAACCGATGAATATTGGGCCGATGCTTATTTAGGAATTGGTGTGGTAATGGATCTTCAAGGAAAACTGGCAGAAGCCATTCCATTCTTAGACAAGGCCATTGATTTGGAATCGAAGAACCCAGACTACGCCATTTACAAAATGGAAGTGTTGGTGAAGATGGAAAAATTCGCAGAGTCTATTTCGCTCGGAGAAAAATTAGTGAAAGAATTTCCTGAAAACGAAGAAACGTGGATGGCCCTTGCCGATGCGTTTTTCAAATACGGAAACAATGAAAAAGCATTAGACACCATGCTAGAAGCCACTTTGGTTCATTTGTCGAATCCAGATATAGGATACCGAAGAGCAGTTTACTTGGTGGAATTAGGAAAAATTCAAGATGCACAAGAACTTCTTCACTACCTTATGCAAAATGAAAGCGCACAACTCTCAGAGTTGGAAGAATACTACCCAAAAATTCTTCAATTACCGTTTTACATTCAACTTAAAAGCGACCTAGGGTTAGTGTAATTTTCACACTAAGTTAATTTAACCGATATTCGCACAAAATTAGAAACTATGAACATTCAACTAAGCCACATGCCTAGCCGCGAAAAGAAAGAACGTCAGTTCGGACTTACGATGGTTATGGACAAAGGAATCTCTCTTCGTCAAGCCGAAGAAATGATTTCGAGCAGTGCCGAATATATCGATATGGTGAAACTTGGTTTTGGAACATCCGTGTTTTCAACCCAAGTGAAAGAAAAAGTGAAGTTGTACCACGATGCGAAAATTAAAGTGTACTTAGGCGGAACGCTTTTCGAAGCATGTTACGTGCGCGGAGAGTTAGACAAGTATCGCAAATACATCGACAGTCTTGGAATAGAAATGGTTGAAGTTTCTGACGGAAGCATGGCGTTGGATCACAAGAAGAAATGTGCGCTTATCACAGAATACGCGAAGAACTACAAAGTCCTTTCTGAAGTTGGATCAAAGGAAGAAGGCATTTTGATTAGTCCTGCTAAATGGATTAAGATGATGCAAGCGGAATTGGATGCTGGTTCTTGGAAAGTAATAGCTGAAGCGCGCGAAAGCGGAACGGTTGGAATTTATCGTCCAAGCGGACAAGCGCACGTGATGCTCATCAATAAAATCTTAAGCAAGATTAACGGAAACGACATTATCTGGGAAGCACCGAAGAAAGCGCAGCAGGTATATTTCATTAAGAACTGTGGTTCGAATGTAAATCTTGGAAATATTGCAGAAAACGAAACCATTCCTCTGGAGTGCTTGCGTATGGGATTGCGTGGAGATACTTTCTTCGATTACCTTCCCGAAGAGATTGTTTCTAAAATGAAAGGATAATATGCAACATTTGCAGGCTGACGAATTATTTATCTGGAAAAACGAAAACAAGCCGCACTTGTTGGTAGACATTCGTGAAGAATACGAGGTGGCTATTTGCACACTTGGTGGGATACACATTCCCATGGAGCATGTCATTGAGAAATACCCTTCCCTTCCAAAAGAAAATCCAATTGTCTTTCATTGCAACAGTGGGAAACGTTCAGATGCATTGGTTTATATGATTGAAAAGAAATTCCCTGGAGACGCTATTTACAGCCTTGCCGGTGGTGTTCAAGGGTACGCCGAACAATGCGCTCCTGAAATTAAATGCTCACTTTAATATGGAAATGATCCAGTCTTTTTTACACTTCGTTCTGCATTTGAATGAAGAGCTTCCGCTTTTATTGAATGAGTATGGCATTTGGTTTTACGCCATTTTATTTCTCATCATTTTTGTTGAAACCGGATTGGTGGTTATGCCCTTTCTTCCAGGAGATTCTTTGTTGTTCGCAGCTGGCGCCATGTGCGCCGGTGAAAATAATTTGAGTCTTTCCATTCTAATTGTTTCGTTAATCGTTGCAGCTATTTTGGGTGATCAATGCAACTATTTCATTGGAAGATTTTTTGGATCGAAAATCGTTGAAATGAAATTCAGAGGGAAGCCACTTATTGCACAAAAGCATTTAAGTAAGACTGAAGAATTCTTCACAAAGCACGGAACGAAAGCTATTATTATGGCGCGCTTCGTTCCGATTGTTCGCACCATTACTCCGTTTGTTGCGGGTATTGGTAAAATGGATTACCGCAAAAAATTCCTTCCTTACGATATTTTCGGCGGAGCTCTTTGGATTGTAAGTATGTCCCTCGCAGGATATTTCTTAGGTCAAATTGAATTCGTTAAAAAACACTTTGAAGCGGTTGTCATTCTCATCATTCTGATCTCTCTTGCCCCTATGGTATTTGCTTATATGAAAAGCAAATTCGGTTCGAAGGCATGAGAACGTATGGGCTTCTCGGGAAAACTTTAGTGCATTCTTTTTCGAAGAATTATTTTGAGAAAAAATTTGCTAAGCACCTTCCGAAGGACCTTTCGGAGAGCCTTCCGCAGGACCTTTCCCAAAAAATAGATTCTTCGAAAGGTCTTTCAGAAGGTGCTTCGCAAGGAGAGTCATACATAAATATTGAACTCGATTCAATTGACAACATTCGTGACCGTTCGGAATTTAGTGGATTAACCGGCTTCAATGTCACCATTCCATACAAGCAAGAAATTATTCAGTACCTCGACGAGCTCACACCAGCAGCTAAGGCCATTGGTGCTGTGAATTGTGTGGGTATTGATAAAAACCGTTGGATTGGTCACAACACCGATTACATTGGCTTCAAACGGACACTTCTTCCACTTATTGAAAACAGAGTGGAAACTGCGCTCATATTGGGCACTGGAGGAGCATCGCTAGCGGTGGCTTATGTATTGAAAGAATTGGGTATCCGGTATTTTTTTGTAAGTCGAAATCCGCAAAACAATCAGACTTGTTCTTACGAGCAAGTAACACCCTTGTTGCTCGAAAAGTGCAAGCTCATTGTGAACACCACGCCTGTTGGACAATTCCCGCATGCAGAGGAAAAGCCGAACCTTCCCTATTCCAGCTTAACCGATCAGCATGTCTTGTACGATTTGATCTACAATCCCGAAACAACCGCCTTCCTTCAAGAGGGCATCTCGCGAGGCGTAAGTTATTGCAACGGCCGCAGCATGCTTGAAATTCAAGCGGAAGAGAGCTACAAGATTTGGAATCTTCTTTCCGAATAAACAGCATATAACTTATACGATTTTGGCATAAGGATTCGAGAAGATTCCTCGGAAATTTGTTTCAACAAACAGCTACACGTACATTTGTAAAAAATACACGTATGGCGACTAAATTAACATTGATCATGGACGAGAAACTCATTAAAGAAGCGAAGATCTACGCCAAAGAAACGCAACAAAGTTTGTCGCAATTAGTCAGCGAACAGCTGGAAAGAATTCTTTGCAAGAACGAAGACCCTGACAAATACAAGGATCATCCAATGGCCTATCTTGTTGGCATACTTGATAAAAATGCGAAAGTGTTTAAAGGAAAATCGCACAAACAAATTATGTACGAACACATTGCAAAAAAACACGCATGAAGCACGTATTTATTGACACAAATATTTTAATGGACATGCTCTTTCATAGAATGCCCTATAAAAACCACGCGCTTGAATTGTTTACACTGCAAGAGAAAAAACTGATTACTACCTATACTTCCACGAATACTATTCTCAGTGTAGCTTACTACCTAAACAAAGTCAACCCGCCCAAAGTAGTTAAAAAAATACTTGTTAAATTAATCGAGGATGTTCAAGTAATAGAAATAAACAAAAGCATGCTATTGTCAGGAATTATAAGTCTAACTGAGGATTACGAAGATGCTGTTCAAATTCATTGCGCGCTTTCTAATCGTAAAATCACGCACATCATTACGCGGAAAAAAAAGGACTTCAAAGATTGTCCTTTACACATTTGTACTGCCGAACAATTTAACGATCAATTTAATTCCTAATCACAATCTTCTTCCGACCGGCTGTTCCATTCATTTTCAGAATATAAATTCCTTCCGAGAAGTTCGAAAGGTTAACAAGCGTGGTTCTGGCATTCACGCGTTCCGACCAAATTCTTCTTCCACTTAAATCATACAACTCCAAAGCTGAAACAGAGTTCCAATTTGAACCAGCGTCAATGGTCAATTGTGTACTTGCTGGATTTGGATAAACTTGAATGTCATTGAACATCGTTTCATTCACCGCAACAATTGTATCGCTTGAATAAAAACCCAACCCTCCTCCTATTTGTCCTATGAACAAATCGCGCTTGCCGTCTGAAGTAATGTCTTCAAACCAAACCGCGCAACGCTCGCCCTCGTTAATGCCTTGGAAGTCTGTTGTATCAAGATTGAAGTCGCCCAAAAGATTTCCAGATATATTCGAGAAGTGATTGACTTGTCCTGTTTCAGTTCCCAACAACACTTCCCATTCGTTCATTTCATTTTTGAAAAAATGCGGAACGCTGTATCCGAATATTCCCAAAATATTCGTGGCTACCATTCCACCCAACGTATCTTCCTGGAATACATACGAAGCCGCAATTGAACTTCCGTTGTTCGCATAATAATTCACGTTACCGTTCTTCTCGCCTACTGCCAAATCCAACAATCCATCTTCGTTTAAGTCTACATATTGCGGGGTTGCGAATTGTCCAACATCTATGGTTACTCCGTTGTTGTCCTTCAACAATTCTCCGTTATCCGAAAAGACATATCCATTCGCCGTTGAAGCTGCATTTTCATAACGAACGAGATATCCGTTTTGAACGCCAATTAAAAGATCTTTATCGCCGTCTCCATCGTCATCTCCGAAAGCCAGATACTTGCTATCGAGCGTATCCGTTGCCAACGGAAGCCAATTGCTCGAATTGAAATCGAAGGAAGGAACAGTTGGTGTTCCATTGTTGTAATAACAAAAGATTCTGGAAGTGTGGTTATTACTCGGGGTGATCGGATCGAAATATTTTCGATTGGTAATGAGCAAGTCTTTCAATCCATCGCCATTCACATCTTCCAAAACAGGATATGCACCTGTACCCAATTCAATCATATCGTGTTGAAGGAAATCGTCTTGTGTAAATTGAAATTGCGGTGAAGATTCTCCACCAATATTCTCGTAATACCACACACTATTCACGTCTTCCGCTGTTGCGTAGCCATTCGGGCAGGCTAATAAATCGCTGACTGCATTGTTATTTACATCGAGGTAAAACGCAGCTGGGAACAAAGGCAAGTTCACAGGCAAGGCGCCACCAACTTGAGCTGGAAAATCGAATTGAACAGTTGTTGCGCTGTCTAGTCCGTTTATGGCATTTTCAAAATAAATTGAAGCCAAATTATTTTCAGAGACATCTCCAATTACAAAATCTTTTATTCCATTGTTATCGAGGTCTATCGAACAGATTGAACTTCCTGTGTGCATCTGCGTGCTGGTGCGTGGATTCGTCACATTGAATCCGCAGCTAAAATCGGCACCTTCAATAATGGCGAAACTCTCGGGGCTTTCACCAAACATTCCGTAGCAGCGGTTCGCACAATTGTAATGCACAATGTCGCAGGTTCCGTCTTCCACTTGAAGGCATTGAAAATAATAAACTGTCGTAGACTGTTCGGTATAAGCGAAGATGTCCATGTCACCATCGTTGTCGTAATCTACAATCGAAGGAACGTCAACACTTACTGTATAAATAGGTGCTGTAAACGGACTTCCAAAATCGTAATCCGATTCAATGGATGCTCCGTTGTTCACCGATTCAAATGAAAGCACACCGTTTGAAGAGGTATTTTTCCACAGTTTTATTCCGCTATAGTAGCTTGCGAAAATATCTTCCTTCCCATCGCAGTTGTAATCGCGCAGCAAAACCCAATTGGTTAATCCCGTTGGAAAAGCATTGTTGTATTCACGCGTGTATCGGTAGTAGGTATCTCCTTGCACATCGCCCATATTTATAAAAACTGAAATACGTGAACCGATTCGATCGAAAATAAAAAGGTCCTTCACACCATCGTCATTCACATCTATGTTTGAAACCTGACAAGAGTTTAATCCGCCCGCCCAAGGGTTCTGAAGATAAAATCCATCTGCACTTACCGGCGTTGTATACGAGCGCATAAGTGGTTGTCCAAATACCTGAAGGGTCGACACACACAGAAGCAGAAGAATATATTTTTTCATACATTCAAATATACCATTTGCACCATCAACAATTAAGAAGTTTCTTTGCAATATGAACGCATCTCTTACATTTCTATTGGTAGCCTTGAGCATTGTCATTGCTGGAACAATTATTTTCTTCCTTATGGAAAAACAACACCGTCACAATGAGCAGCGTTGGCAGTTGGAATTGCGCAAATCGAATGCAGGTGCGCTTGCTTCCTTGCGTCTTTCAGCTTACGAGCGATTGATTGTTATGTTGGAAAGATCACGTCCTAGTAGTGTGGTCTTGCGCAGCAATCGTTCGGGAATGACCTGTACCTTGTTGCAGTTGGAAATGATTCGTAACATTCGCGAAGAATTCGATCACAACGTTTCGCTGCAGATGTATGTGAGCGAGCACACGTGGGCAAGTATTCAGCAAGCGAAGAGCGACATCTCTGAATTATTCAAAGTTTCATACTCGAAAGTAAATCCGGACGACAACAGTATGTACCTCAGCAATTTCGTTTTAGAGATGGAAGCTACAGTGGGGAATCCGGCTGTTGAGAATGCGTTGCGGATGTTGCGGATTGAGATGATGACACATTACGCTTAAATCGCCAAAGCGATCAATAACCTTCGGTAATCAATCTGACTTCGTCAGATCAATTCTTCGAATCAATCGCTCGGCGATCAAACCTTCGGTGAAGTAAAAACGAGTTCTTCCCCACTCTTACCTTCTCTTCCCTTTTCTTAACCTATCGTATTCTAACAACCCTTCCTAGCTTCAGCTCCCTCTCCACCGCAGTTATCTCAAACTCAGAAAGTTTTTTTGCGGAAGAAATGTAGATTAAACTCTCCCCATTCACATTTTTCAAAACTGTGTCAGGAAGATTCGCAAAGGAAATGCGCCCTGGAATTAAATGGTGACCAATTTCTTTGTTCAATTCCGATCTATTCGCCGCAGGGACTAGTGCCTTATATTTATCTAATCCTTTGTTACGCAATACAGCGTCTGACGGGACTAGCAAAGTGTACTCGTTTTTCTCTATTGAATCTGCCCAAGTGCTTAATTCTAGCAAACTAGCCCAAACGGTGGTCTCGTATTCAGAACTTAAAAAAGCAAGAATATTTTCTTCCTTCTTCGAATAAACCGAACGCTCTTTCGGCTTCGATGCCGAAACAGAATGTTCCGGCTCTGAAGAAGAACAGGCCTGCAACAGTAGAATTATTCCAATGTAGCAGACCTGTTTCATTTCAATATAAATTATTACGCTTTTGCTTTCACCTTCGGTGATGCAGAAAGTAACGCTTCACTTGCATAGTCTTTAAACTTCTCGAAGTTCGTTACAAACTTCGCTGCAAGCTCATTCGCTTTCGCGTCGTATGCGTCTTTATCTGACCACGTGTTACGCGGATTCAACATTTCAGCAGGAACTTCTGGACAAGCCGTTGGCATAGCCAATCCGAACACTTCGTGCGTAGCGAATTCAACATCATTCAACTTTCCTTCCAACGCTGCAGTAATCATGGCGCGGGTGAAACTCAACTTCATGCGACTTCCTACTCCGTATGCACCACCTGACCAACCGGTGTTGATTAACCAAACTTGAGCTCCGCTTTCGTCGATCTTTTTCCCTAGCATCTCTGCGTAAGCAGTTGGATGCAACGGCAAGAATGGCGCACCGAAGCAAGCACTGAAAGTAGTCGTTGGCTCGGTAATTCCAGCTTCAGTACCGGCAACCTTCGCAGTATACCCGCTAATGAACTGATACATGGCTTGCTCTTTCGTTAGCTTGCTAATTGGAGGCAATACACCGAAGGCATCGCAAGTCAAGAAGAAAATATTTTTCGGAATTCCACCAACACTCGGATTCATTGTGTTATCGATGTGTTCCAACGGATAGCTCACACGTGTGTTCTCGGTCTTCGCGCTATCAGCGTAATCAGGAGTTACTCCGTCGTCTTCAAAACCAATGTTCTCCAATAACGCTCCGAACTTAATGGCGTCGTAAATCTGAGGTTCCTTCTCGCGAGACAAGTCAATCGTCTTCGCGTAACATCCACCTTCAAAGTTGAAGACTGTGTTGTCCGCCCATCCGTGTTCGTCATCTCCAATCAATCTTCTGTTCGGATCGGACGACAATGTTGTCTTACCCGTTCCAGAAAGTCCGAAGAACACTGCCGTGTCTCCGTCTTTACCTACGTTCGCTGAACAGTGCATTGACAATACATTCTTCTCGTGTGGAAGAACGTAATTCAACACTGTGAAAATTCCTTTTTTAATCTCTCCAGTATATCCGGTTCCGCCAATGATCGCCATCTTCTTTGTGAAGTCGATGATTGCGAAATTATGCTGACGAGTACCATCGATCTCTGGGTCGGCCATGAACTCTGGTGCACAGATGACGTGCCATTCAGGGGTCATGGTTGTTAATTCTTCAGCGGTTGGACGCAAGAACATGTTGCTTGCAAACATGTTGCTCCATGGGAATTCTGTTACCACACGCACATTCATGCGGTAGCGCGGATCTGCGCATACATATGCATCGCGCACGTATACCTCGCGTCCGTTTAGGTAAGCGCACATACGCTCATACAAACGGGTAAATTTTTCTGAATCGAATGGAATGTTGAATTGGCTCCACCAAACGCTGTTTTCGGTTGAAGCGTCTTTTACAATAAACTTATCTTTTGGAGATCTTCCGGTGAATTCTCCGGTATCAATGGCTAAAGCGCCCGTATTCGTGAGTGTTCCCTGAGAAAGTAAGATGGTTTCTTCAACCAATTCTGCAGGGGTCATGTTCCAATATGCAGTGGAAACATGTTTAAGACCGAGATACGCTAGTGTTGCGCCTTCGGGACGTGTACCGATGTTTGTCATGAATAAATTTTTGGTTCGACTATCATTGAATCGTTAACACAAAGGTAATAATAAAAAAAGGGGTGAGATTCCACGAATCCCTCCCCTTTCTCAACCATTCTCGGTTTGAAATGTTGATTAATTATTCCAAGTATAGCTCAATTAGTCCTTCAGGCGCTGCTGTAGAAATGGTTTTGCTCTCGTCGTCAATTTCCAATACGAATTCGGGTTGAAGGGGAAGCAAGATGAGTTTGCCGGTATTGTGACGGATTTCAAGCTGTGGATTCTTTCTGTTCTCTACTACCTCTTCCACTACTCCAATGCTGCCATGTGTTTGATCGAAGACCTCGTAACCTACCCAATTCACCATGTCTCTGCGGTCTTCGTCATTTACAGAGAGTTCTGTTAATCGCACATAGACCATAGACTTCAACAAAGATTTCGCTGTGGCCTCGTCGTTTACTCCGGCTAATCTCACTTTCACCGAATCGTTGGTCTTCGGTTCGAAAAGCTCAATTTTGTAAGGAACAAGACTTCCTTTGATTTCCAAAAATAAAAACTGCAACTCCTTATAATCCGCCACCTTCGCGGTGTCAAGAAAAACCGTCAACTCGCCTTTGTATCCATGTAGCTTGGTGATCTTGCCCAGGCAGTGCATTTCGTCTTTGTTCATTTTACAAAGATAGCGATTTGCCTCAGGCAAAGATTCTACGAAAGATGTTTCACAAGATTGCCTCCGGCAAAGGTTCCGCGAAAGGTGATTCGCAAAGTATGAACGAGTAATTCATGTAATTTTGCAACACTTATGAAAAGAACACTTCAATCCATTATACCGCCGCCGCCAACGAATTTCGTTGGAGACGGATTCAAAGTTCATCACTTCATTCCTGATTACTATTTAAGTATGGAAAGAATGAATCCGTTCATTATGCTCGATTATGCTGCTCCGCATTACTTCCCTCCGACCGAGGTTCAAAAGGGCGTGGGTGTTCATCCGCACAAAGGATTTGAAACAGTAACCATTGCTTACAAAGGCAAGGTTGCGCATCATGATAGCGCTGGAAATAGCGGAATCATTGGCGAAGGAGATGTGCAATGGATGACAGCCGCTTCGGGTATTCTTCACAAAGAATATCATGAAAAAGAATTTTCAAAAGCAGGTGGAATATTTTCCATGGTTCAATTGTGGGTGAATCTGCCCGCAGCCGATAAACTTTCAAAACCGAAGTATCAAGAAATTTTAAATACGAATATTCCGAAAGTAGAATTGCCTAACGATTCTGGAATTGTTGAAGTCATTGCCGGGAATTATGAGGGCACGAAGGGCGCCGCTTCCACATTCACTGAAGTTCATGCTTTCAACGTAAAATTGAACGCTGGAGGAACGGCGACTTTTTCTTTCAACGAAAGAAACAACACAGGAGTTCTCGTAATTGCCGGAAGCATTACCGTGAATGAAGAACAAAAGCTTGCAACCAGCGAATTCGGACTATTGAGCAACGACGGAGAAACGTTCACCCTCTCATGCACTGAAGACGCTACCATTCTTATTCTTTCCGGAGAACCGATTCTAGAGCCCATTGCAGCATACGGTCCTTTCGTAATGAATACCAAGCAAGAGCTCATGGATGCCTTCCATCAGTTTGAACGCGGTGAGTTTGGGGAATTGGAATAAGTTCCAAGAATTAAAAAATCTCCGCTAACATGCAACGCGCGCTTCCGCCGCCAATGGTTTCAATGATAGGAATGTTCAGTCTAACTAGGCTCGCACGTTCAATCAAAAAATCAAGTTGTTCGCTGTTCAAACTCTGATAAGCGGTCTCGGAAAGAATGAGTTTTTTCTCATTTCGATCGTTTCTCAGCAGAAGCATATTCCCAGCGAAACGATTCATTTGCATCACAGAAATTTCAAGAACACGCTTCCCTAGACGATTCATTTCATTTCGAAACAACTCTCTCGATTGCTGATCGGCCAAACATTCCAAACAAACGACAACGAAATCATGGCCCATACACATGACAACATTCGTGTGGTAAATGGGCTGACTGCTTTCATCAAAAGCAGCAAACGTGAAAGGGGTGTATTGAATTTGCTTGCAAAGCTCTTGAAAGACAACTTCACTCGTACGTGAGGAAATCGCCGCAAACGCAACTTTGTTTTCATGATCGAAAACCACACTTCCGGTGCCTTCAAGGAATAAATTCTGAGACTCGAAATGAGACAAGTCGAGAATTTTTTCAAAATTGAATTTTTTTTGAAGTTCAAGCACCACTTCCAGACGCCTTTCACAGCGCCTGTTCAGCGCTTCCATGGGGTATAAAATGAGCTTGCCGTTCGGATGGAAGGAGATCCAATTGTTCGGAAAGATGGCATCTGGCTTTGTAGGAACAAGTGTGTCTTCAACAATATAAACACCAATGTCATTCGACCGCAACACATGCACGGCGTTATCGAATTCTTCAATGGCTCGCTCAAAAATTTCATCAGCTGACGCCTTCAATTCTTGTTGAAACGAATTGCTTGCAGCGGTTTCCAGATTAAATCCAAATGCAGCTGGACGCACCATTGCAACTGTATTCGCGAAGAAACTTTTTTCTGTTGTTACCAAGGAAGACATATCACATACTATTTATTATTCTCAGCAGCCAAGTTAAAAAAAAAGGGAAGCAATTGCTTCCCTTTCACAAAACGTATAGACTGATTATTCAGCAGCAGGAGCTTCGTCAGCCGCAGGTGCTTCAGCAACTGGAGCCTCTTCAGCTGCAGGAGCTTCTTCAGCAACTACAACTTCAGCAGCAGGAGCTTCTTCAGCAACTACAACTTCAGCAGCAGGAGCTTCTTCAGCAACTACAACTTCTTCAGCAACAACTTCTTCTTCTTCAACAACTGGATTTGCTTCTGCGTGAGCAGCAGCATCTGCAGCAGCACGAGCAGCGATACGCGCTTCGTTTACTACACGCTCAGCCTTCAATTGCTCACCCAATGCTTGCTCCTTTACAGAAGAAAGGCCATCGCGCTTCGCTTGAATCTTAGCATCTTTAGAATCTACCCATGCGTTGAATTTCGCATCGGCTTCTTCTTGAGTTAATGCACCTTTCTTAACACCTTTGTTCAAGTGTGTTTTGTATAAAACACCTTTGTAAGAAAGAATTGCACGAGCTGTGTCTGTTGGCTGCGCTCCATTATTCAACCAGGTTACTGCTTTGTCTGTGTCTAACACAATTGTAGCAGGATTGGTGTTTGGATTGTAGCTTCCAATACGCTCGATGAATTTACCATCACGCGGTGAACGCGCATCAGCGGCAACAATGTGAAAGAAAGGTTTACCCTTCTTACCGTGGCGCTGTAATCTGATTTTTACTGACATAATTTTTTGTTTTGTGGGTACGAAACCCGATTAACAATTTTTAATTGGACGGCAAATATACGAGATTTTCCCTAATCTATAGCAAAAAACTAGTTTTCCGAAACTATTGAAACCTTCGCCACGTGATCGCCTATTCTCACGAAGTACATTCCTGACGGCCAGTGTGTTGAGTTGAAGCTCATCGTTTCATTGAGCACTACTCCTCTTTCCAAGCATTTTCCAGTCATGTCATAGATTCCATAAGCACTTCCCATGCTGTTCGGACTCACCCGAATTTTAAAGAGTGTTGAAGCTGGGTTAGGATAAACCGAAAGAGTTGAAAGCTGCAATTCTTCTTGAATATTGGAGGTTAAACACTGTCCAGGAATGTTCTCGTCCAACCACGCTATTCGCTGAGTTATCCAACCCTTTAGTGTGTCCAACTCTGCATTGAAGGTTGCAGGCATAGCGCCAATCTCAGGAGCGGGTCCGCTTACCCCAAGTATTGGCCAGCGTTGGAAATGTCTCGCTTGTGCATTCTGAAGAAGTCCTCGACTGAATTCAATGCTTGCGAAAATGATGGCGGTATCTAAAACATTCGTTCTGTAATATTCATAGTCGCAGCGCAATTCATTTTGAAAGGTGGTGTCTTGCAACAACCGCACATAATAGCCAGTGCCGTAATTATCGGTTCCGCAATCGTTATTCAAATGTGCCCATCCAGACCCATCTAAGTTTTCATACAACGAACATCCGTATAAATTCTTCCAAGCCCAATCGAAATCCCAAACTGGTCCAGCTTTCAATTTTCCACCATTCGAATTTTTATCCTTGTTGAAGAATACACTCTTTTTAAATC
>Ga0114980_10000282_pt1 | contig 36093 bp, 28 predicted proteins | sample S_140806_EF_Meta_FD_87018 | JGI IMG/M metagenome (GOLD analysis project Ga0114980, IMG submission 87018) | Freshwater microbial communities from Lake Simoncouche, Canada to study carbon cycling - S_140806_EF_MetaG | ecosystem: Environmental > Aquatic > Freshwater > Lake | place: Lake...
GTATTGCGAAGAGAATTACGTACGCTTCCGGGCAATAAATTTAGTCGCTCTGATTTAATTAGAACGCAGCGTGAAATTGCTAATCTAGGCTTCTTTGATCAAGAGAAAATTGGAATTAAACCAACTCCTAATCCAGCAGATGGAACTGTAGATATTGAGTATTCTGTAGTGGAAAAATCAAGTGATCAATTACAATTATCTGCAGGCTTTGGCGGTAGTGTGAAATTTTATGGAAATGTAGGTATTGCCTTTAATAACTTTTCAATTAAAAATATCTTCAAACCAAAATTCTGGGATCCACTTCCTGTAGGGGATGGTCAGCGTTTATCAATCAACTATCAGTCAAATGGAGCGTATTATAACTCACTTAACTGCTCCTTTACAGAACCTTGGTTAGGAGGTAAAAAACCGATCTCGCTTACCACAAGTGTTATTGGTAGCCGCTATTCAGCAGTTGGCTTAGGGGGCGATGCAAATGCTTCTTATCTAAAAGTTATTGGTGGTGGCGTGTCTGTTAGTAAGCGTGTGAAATGGCCAGATGATAACTTTGTACTTTCTGTTGGATTGAATTATCAAAACTATTTCCTAAAAAATTATCAGTTATTGAGTGGCTTCTTAGATGGATACGCCAACAGTTTATATATTAAAACTGTTTTGTCTCGTTATTCTATAGATCAACCTTTATATCCAAGAAGCGGATCTGATATTAGCTTATCCTTTCAGTTTACACCACCTTGGAGTTTAATAACGGGAAAAGATTTTACCAATGCTTCGGTAAGTGAAAAATACCAGTGGATTGAGTATTTCAAATTTAGATTTAAGGCAGATTGGTATCAAAAAATTATTGGCAATTTAGTATTGAAAGTATCTGCTAAGATGGGCTTTTTAGGATACTACAATAGCACTATTGGTTACGCACCTTTTGAGCGTTTCCAATTAGGAGGTGATGGTATGCAAGGGTTTCAAGCGTTTGTTGGTAGAGACATCATTTCTCAGCGCGGTTATGAAATGTATGCTCAGAATAAAACTATTTTTAATAAATATTCTGCTGAGTTGAGATATCCATTGTCGCTTAGTCCTACGTCTACAATTTATGCATTGGCATTCTTTGATCAAGCAAATGCTTGGGATGATTTTAAAAGTTACAATCCTATCCGTTTAAATAGAGATGCTGGAATAGGGGTACGTATCTTCTTGCCTATGTTTGGTTTGTTGGGATTGGATTATGGGGTTGGGTTTGACAGATATAATAAAGACGCTGGCGTAACTAGCTTTAAGGATATGTCTAAATTCACCTTCATGCTAGGTTTTGAACCGGATTAATAGCTACTTATTTATTATTTTAAAATTACGTATTATGAAAAAACTTGTATTTGCTTTATTGTTTTTAGGAATGGCTTCCATAGCTAATGCACAACGCTATTGCGTTATTGACTCTAAATACATTCTAGAAAAATTAGTTGATTATAAAGATGCCCAAACGCGACTAGATCAAGCGTCTCAAAATTGGCAACAAGAAATTGACGCTAAAATGCAAGAAGTAGATAAATTGTATAAATCGTATCAAGCTGAAAGAGCTATGCTTTCTGATGAAATGAGAAAAAAACGAGAAGATGAAATAGTAGCTAAAGAGAAATTAGCTAAAGACCTTCAAAAACAACGATTTGGTTATGAGGGTGATTTATACAAGCAACGTCAGATATTGGTGAAACCAATTCAAGATAAGGTGTATAATGCCATTCAAAAATATGCCGGTGTAAAAGGCTATGATTTAGTGTTAGATAAAGCTGGTGGGGTTACCATTTTCTTTGCAGACCCTAAATTAGATAAAAGTGAAGAAATTCTTAAATCACTCGGTCAGACTAAATAATTCGCCACAAAATATTATTTTTACTAATCTTTATTAATTTTATATCCACCAAACAAAACGTACATGAAAAAAATTACGCTATTAGCAGCCCTTTTTGGAACATTTATAAGCGCAACGTATGCCCAAAATAAATTAGGTTATATCAATTCTCGTGAATTATTGGAAGTGATGCCAGAAGTAAAAAAAGCTGATTCTTCTTTACAGATTTATGCAAAATCTTTCCAAGATCAATTAGAATCTATGAGTAAAGAATATGAAAGCAAAGTAAAAGATTTTCAAGCGAATGAAAAAACAATGAATGAAGCTGTAAAAGAAGTGAAAGTTAAGGAAGTACAACAATTGCAAGAGCGTATGGAAACATTGCAACAAAGCGCGCAAGAAAAAACTGCTAAAAGAAGAGAAGAAATGTATAAGCCAATTTTAGAAAAAGCAGATAAAGCAATTAAAGATGTAGCTAAAGAAAATAAATATGATTATATATTTGATGCTTCTGGTGGTGCAATTTTATTTGCTAAAGATAGCGACAATGTATTGTCTCTTGTAAAAACTAAATTAGGAATTAAATAAGTTTTAATAACAAAATTAAAAAAACCGAGTAGCTCGCTACTCGGTTTTTTGTTTTAAACAAGGTGTCATTTGACTAGTCTTGTTTTTCAGGTCTCATTTGAGGGAATAACAATACATCTTGAATAGATACTTGTCCGGTTAAGAGCATCGCTAATCGTTCGATGCCGATACCAATACCCGCTGTTGGCGGCATACCATATTCTAAGGCTCTCAAGAAATCATAATCAATAAACATCGCTTCATCGTCGCCGCGCTCTTGTAATTTTACTTGTTCTTCAAAACGATTTCTTTGATCTATAGGATCATTAAGCTCACTATATGCATTGGCAATTTCTTTGCCGTTAATCATTAATTCAAATCGCTCTACAAGTCCTTCTTTACTTCTGTGTTTTTTTGTAAGTGGACTCATTTCTACCGGATAGTCGGTAATGAAAGTTGGTTGAATGTAGGTATGCTCACATTTGCTACCAAAAATTTCATCAATTAATTTCCCTTTACCCATACTATTATCTACAGGTATGTGCAGTGCTTTACATACTTCTCTTAGCCCTTCTTCATCCATATTGCTAACGTCATAGCCTGTATGTGTTTTTATGGCTTCAAAAATTGGTACACGCGCATAAGGTGCTTTAAAATTAATTTCTTTGTCGCCTACTAATACGCTAGTGCTACCGTTAGTAGCCATAGCTGTTTGTTCCAGTAATTGTTCTGTTGTCTCCATCATCCACAAATAATCTTTGTAGGCAACATAAAATTCTAAGATCGTAAATTCTGGATTGTGTGTTCTATCCATACCTTCATTACGGAAATTGCGGGTAAACTCATATACCCATTCAAAACCACCAACAATGAGTCGTTTTAAATAAAGTTCATTTGCTATACGCATATACAAGGGAATGTCTAGCGCATTATGATGGGTGATAAATGGACGTGCAGTAGCACCTCCAGGTATTTGTTGTAATACAGGCGTGTCTACTTCTAATCCACCACGCTCATTTAAAAATGCACGAATTGCATTTTTCATTTTGGTGATTTTTACAAACGTATCTCTCACACCTGGATTAACAATAAGATCGGCATAGCGCTGACGATATTTAAATTCTAAATCACTTACTGCATCAAATACTTCTCCTTCTTTTTCTTTAACAACAGGAAGTGGATGAAGTGATTTAGTAAGTAACGTAAAGGAAGTAGCATGAATAGATGTTTCACCGGTTTTGGTGGTAAATACATATCCTTTGATACCAATTATATCGCCTAAATCTATGAGCTTTTTCCATAAGTTGTCATACAAAATCTTGTCTTCGCCCGGACAAATATCGTCTCGTCTAATGTAAGCTTGAATTCTGCCAGAAGCATCTTGTAATAAAGCAAAATTTGCCTTACCCATGTCTCTAACGCTCATGATTCTACCAGCTATTGACACATTCGCAAAAGCATCTTTGGTAGTTTCATTAAACTGATCCTTAATTTCTTTTGCTGTATGAGTGATTTCAAATAAAGGAGCAGGGAATGGGTCAATACCCATTGCTTCTATTTCTTTTAATTTCTCTCTTCTTAATAGTTCTTGTTCACTTAATGGAGCGTGCATAGGTTTTATTTGTGATTTGTTGTAAAAATAAACTATTTGATTGAATATACTTATTAGAATTGTTGCATTCTGTAAAGGGCGCCATAGTCTCCGCCAATTAATAAGTCGCCGTTAGCGCAAGGGTTTATAAAGCGGAAAGTGGTTTTGGGGAAATCGGCAATTGGGTTCCAATTATGACCTCCGTCTGCAGTATACAATACTACACCCCCTTCACCTACTGCATACCCTTTCCTGCTATTGGCAAAATAGATAGCTAGTAAACGATAGCTTTTTTCTTGGAGTGCATTGCCATTTCTAAGACACTCCCAACGATTGCCACCGTCTATGGTATGATATATACTGCCATTATACCCGCAAGTGAAATATTCATTTTCATTGAGGGCGCAAATTGATTTGAAATTATCATTCTTAATAGACTGTGTTTCCCAAGTATGTCCATAGTCAATACTTTTCATAAATACGCCATAGCCAGCAACTAAAAGCATTCCATCTCCTAAGTCCTTTAAGTCGTTACACTCAAAATTGTATAGGAAATTGTTAAGAATGTTGCCATTGCTATCTATTGCACTTATAATACCTTGGTCAAAACTAACGCCACCTATTGCTATAAGTAAATTACTTTTTATGGGTAATACTTTTTTATAGGGTTGCCAATTATTTATTTGTAAATAATCCCAATGAACACGGTCGAAAGACTTTACTAATTTGGCATCGAAAGCCATAGCCCAAATACAATTATTTAACCCTTTAGCAACACCATGAACCGCTTTGGGGATATTGGCAGTAGCAGCAAGCTGAAAATTAAATCCACTATCCTTAGACCAAAGTATAACGGATCTGAGAAAACGATCGCCGCCCACTACTATTAGTTCACTGTCATTAAGTAATTGAGCAGCATACAAGGGATCTGTTGTGTGCGTTTCTACTTTTGTTAAACGAATAGGAGCTAGCGTATCTTTTTTACAAGACACCAAGAAGGTTAACAATATAAGAGTAAAGCTGGCAATTGATTTCATATTGCTTTATGCAATTAAAGAAAGTAACACTACATTTTCTATATGGTGGGTATGTGGGAACATATCTACCGGTTGCACTTTTTCAATTTTATATAGGGTAGTAAGGCTTTGTAAATCTCTTGCTTGTGTAGCTGGATTGCAACTTACATAGACGATTTTAGGTGATTTTATTTGTAATAATTGATCGATAAGTGCGGGGTGCATTCCCGCTCTTGGCGGATCAGTAATAATTACATCCGGGAACCCATTTTTTTCAAAAAATGCTTCATTTATTAGCTTAGCCGTATCGCCTGTATAAAAATGACAATTAGAAAGCTTATTCCAAGCAGCATTTTCTTTTGCGTCTAAAATAGCATCTTCAACAGCTTCTATGCCAACAATATTCTTTGCTTTATCTGACAGAAATATACCTATGCTACCGGTTCCGCAATATAAATCATATACGGTTTCAGATCCAGATAAATTGGCAAATGCTCTTACTACTTTATAAAGATTCTCGGCCTGGTAAGTATTGGTTTGAAAAAAAGATTTAGGAGAGATCTTAAATTTAAAACGTTCTAGGGTTTCTTCTATAAAACCTTTCCCATAATAAGTAATTACAGGCATATCATAAATCGTATCATTTACTTTCGGATTGATCGTATAATGAAGTGATGTAATATTGGGAACGGTTGCTATAATAAAATCTAAAAGTTTTATGCGAGCCGCTTCTTGGTCGTGTTTGAAGATTACATTTACCAATAATTCATTCGTTCTGGTAATTCGAATAATAATATTTCGCAACCAACCAGCTTGCGCTTTAAAGTCGTAAAATTCTAATTGCTGTTCTTTGCAATAGTTTTTTAGAGCTGTTAAAAGGGTATTGGTAGGTTCTGCTTGCAAATAGCATTGGTCTAAAGGAACTACCTTGTCGAACAAGCCCGGCGCATGAAAACCCATTGCAGGTTCTAGCTCGAATGGGGTATCATTAGCTAGTTTTAGTTCTTCTGTAGTTCTGTATCTATGCTTGGAAAAAGTAAACTCAATTTTATTTCTATAATAGGTTTGAATTGGGCTTCCGAGAATTGGCAATACGGGTGGTAAGCTCAATTGGCCAATTCTTGTTAGTTGGTCTATTACTTGTTGTTGCTTGTATTGAATTTGTAATTCATAGGGTAGCATTTGCCACTTGCAACCACCACAAACGCCAAAATGGCTGCAAAATGCAGGAATGCGGTTGGGAGATGGTGCTACTAAAGCCGTAATTTTTGCCTCTGCCCATGATTTCTTGTCTTTTACTACTCTAACATGTACGATGTCGCCTGGAATAGCATTTTCAACAAAGAGTACTTTGCCATCTTCAAGTTTGCCAATACTCTTGCCTTCAGCTGCATAGGCTGAAATTTCAAGGTTTTCGTAGGATTGTTTCTTTCTTCTAGACAAGGAATGGGATTTAATTCGTTAACAAGATGCAAATTTACATGCTAAGTATTGCAATTAGACTATCTTGTGGATTATTTTTGTGAATAAACACAACTAATTTTATATTTTGCATGTCTAAAAGGAGTAAAATCGGTAATACTATGAAACAATTTTTATGTGCACTCAGTGCATTCGTACTTTTTCAAACAACAGCTCTATTTGCAAAGGATGGATATAAGATCAAAATTAAGTTCACCGATGTTACGGATTCTACTGTTTTCTTAGCTCATTATTATGGCAAGCCCTTACCTACTATATACAAAACAGATTCTGCAGTACTTGATAAAAATGGATTTGCAATACTACAGAGCGATAAAGAAACCTTAGGCGGAATTTATATCTTATTGTTATCAGATAAAAAAACGTATCTAGAGTTTTTATTGAACAATGGCGATGATTTTGAAATGACAATTACAACCTCCAAATTACCATTAGGTGTAAATTTCAAAAACTCCCCTGAAAACGATGGTTTTATTGGTTATTTGAAATTCTTAAATGATTTTGGCACTAAGCAACAAGTTTTAACTAATCAGTTTAACAATGCAAAAAATCCTTCGGATAGTATTGCTTCAAGAAATAAATTAGTGGCTCATGCAAAATCACTTTCTGATTATAGAAAAGATTATGTTGTTCAGCACCCTAAAGCGTTATTGACTTCTATTTTTAATGGCTTAGAAGTACCTGTGGTGCCGGAGAAAGGAGATGTCTTACCAAATGGTAAAAAAGATTCCAATTTCGCATATAATTATTATAAAGCTCATTATTGGGATCATTTTAATTTTAAAGATGATCGTATTATTCATACGCCTTTGTATGATGCAAAGATTGAAGAGTATATGAATAAATTGGTATTGCCTATTCCGGATAGCGTTATTAAAGAAGGAGATGCATTATTAGCCAAAGCAAGAGGTACTAAAGAAGTATTTAAGTATACCCTTTGGTGGTTGACACATAATGCTGAATCAAGTAAAATTATGGGTATGGATGTAGTTTTTGTCCATTTAGTAGAGAACTATTATATGAAAGGAGATGCCACTTGGTTGTCGAGAGAGGAGTTAAATAAATATTTTGAGCGTGCTTCAAAAATTGCTCCAAATTTAATTGGGAATGTAGCGCCAGAAATTGCAATGGAAGATCTTAATAAAGTGAAATATACCTTAAGCGGTGTAAAAGCTAAATATACGTTGTTAATTTTTTGGGATCCTACTTGCGGTCACTGCACTAAAGAGATACCAGCAGTAGATTCGGTATTAAAATCTTCTTTGAAAAATAAAGATATTAAAGTGTTTGCGGTAAAAACGGAAGGGCCTGAAAATAAATGGACAGATTTTATTGAGAAAAACAACTTAAAAAAATGGTTACACGTATATGATCCTGAGAGAAAATCTAATTATCGCTCTACATATGATGTTTACAGTACGCCTGTGATTTATGTATTAGATGAAAAGAAAATTATCAAAGCAAAGAGAATAGATCATACCAATTTAGTAAGTGTATTTGAAATGCTAGAAGCAAAAGAAAAAGAGAAAAAATAAATTAACTAAACATAAAAATTCAACTTATGCGATCAATAATTGCAATTGCGATTTTAAGTATTCTAACACCGAAATTTTCAAATGCCCAAGCTTTATTTACTTATGGAGGTAATGAGGTATCTGTTCAAGAGTTTAAAAGAGTTTACGAGAAAAATAATATTCAGAAAAAAGTAGATTATTCAGAATCTGCAATTAATGATTATTTAAAATTGTATTCACTTTTTAAAATGAAAGTTAAAGAAGCAGAAGCGCTTCATTTAGATACTGTAATTGCTATTAGTAGAGAATTAGATAATTATAGAAAGCAATTAGCAAAAAATTATTTAACCGATGCAGAAGTTACTAATCGTTTAGTGGTAGAAACCTATAATAGAATGAAAGAAGAAGTTAAAGTAGCTCATATTTTAATTTCGGTATTGAATAGTGCTAGTCCTGAAGACACCCTTAAAGCATTTAAAAAAGCGGATAGTATTTACAACACTTTGGTGGGAAAGAAAAAGATTGATTTTGCAGCTACGGCTAAAGTACTTTCTGATGACAAAGGATCTGCTACTTCTGGTGGTGAAATAGGATATATCACTGCGTTACAAACCATTTATACTTTTGAAAATGTAGCCTATGCTACACCACTTGGCTTAATTTCTAAGCCATTCCGAACCATCTTTGGATATCATATAGTAAAAGTATTAGATAGACGTGCTACCCAAGGAGAAATTCAAGTTGCACAAATTTTATTGTCTACGCCAAAATCGAAAGGTGAAGATGGCGTAAGGGAAGCGAAAGTAAAAGCAGATAGTATCATTAATGCTTTAAAAGCTGGAGCTGATTTTTCGGCACTAGTGCAAGCGTATTCTGAAGATAAATATTCTTTAAAAGACAATGGAGTTTTGGCGCCATTTACTGCAGGTAAAATGGTGCCAGCATTTGAAAATGCTGCGTTTGCTCTTAAAAATATAGGTGATATCGCTACTCCGGTACAAACAGATTATGGTATTCATATTATTAAACTCATCAATAAAACGCCTTTAAAACCATTAGATTCTTTACGCGATGTTTTGAAAAGAAAAGTAGAGAATGATTCTAGAGGCACTTTTGCAAGAGAGTCTTATATGAACAAAGTAAAAGCAGCTAATGGATTTAAGGAATATGCTTTGCATGTAGATGAAGTGATTAATGCACTCAGTAAAATTGTGGATACCGGTAAAAATGCTAATGCTTTTAAAGCATCTAATTATAATACTATGGTTAAGCCTGTTTTTGAATTATCTTCTAAAGCCTATACACAACATGATTTGATTTCTTATATTGAAATGGTTACGAGAGGTAGATTGAACGGCCCTAAAAATGCTGTAGTGAGAGATATTTACACTATGTATGCCAATGCAATCGTTAATGATTTTCAAGAGCATAAGCTCATTGAGGAAAATGCTGATTTTAGAATTTTAATGCAGGAATATAAAGATGGTGTTTATTTATTCGAATTAATGGATCGCATGGTTTGGTCGAAAGCCTCTAAAGATTCAGTTGGTTTAAATGCTTTTTATAAAGATATGCCGAATAAATACACTTGGGCTCCTGGTTTTGCAGGTACGCTTTATAAATTTGATTCTTTAGCTAGTTCAAATACGGCGTTAGCAATTTTGAAAAAGAAAAATACTACCGACGAAGATGTTGTAAAAGCAATTAATACAGAAACTAATCCAAATGCAGTAAGCATTCAGACGAGTACGTTTGAGTTTGACAAATTTGCATTTTTGCCAAAAGATCAAATTCTTACGGGTAAATTAACTAAAGTGTTTAGCCATGAAGGAAAGTATTATATTGTTAAAACAAAATCACGATTTGATGCACCTATGCCTAAATCACTAAATGAATCTAGAGGCTATGTGGTTGCCGCTTATCAAGATTATTTAGAAAAACAATGGAACGAATCTTTAAAAGCAAAATATCCAATGCTAATTAACGAGTCGGTTTTTAAATCTTTAATAAAATAAAAATCATAACACGGCTAAGGCCGTGTTTTTTTATAGTTGAAATGAAAAAATTAATTTTTGCAACCAACAATAAGGGTAAATTGAAAGAAATGCAACTCTTGTTACCCAACATAGAAATTATCTCTTTAAATGATATTAATTGGACGGAAGAGATTGATGAACCTTTTGATACCTTTCATGAAAATGCACTTATAAAAGCCGTAACCATTTTTAAAGCTACTCAATTGCCGGTATTGTCTGATGATAGTGGATTGTGCATACATGCACTCAATGGAGCTCCTGGCGTGCACAGTGCATATTATGGAGGTCATCCTAGAACAGACCAGAAGAATATCAATAAAGTGTTGGAAGAGCTGGATGGTGTAGCGCAAAGAGAAGCATACTTTAAAGCCATACTTTGTTTGATATGGGATGGACAGGTGCATTATTTTGAAGGTAATGTAGATGGGCGTATTGCAAATAGTCCGATGGGAGAAGATGGTTTTGGCTACGATCCAATTTTTGTTCCAGAAGGTTATCAAGAAAGCTTTGCACAATTGCCAATGGATATTAAAAATAAATTAAGTCATAGAGCAATAGCTGTTCAGCAATTATTAACTTTTTTGAATGCCTAAATATGAAATTTTCAATTGGAGATAAGGTATTGCTCAAAAGAACTATGGAAGAAGCTGAAGTATATAGTATTATCAGTTCGTCTATGGTGGAAGTTATTTTTGAAGACACCGTATTTCCTATATTCCTAGACGAAATAGATCATCCATATTTGCATTGGTTCACGCAGAAAAAAAATACAGAAAAAAAGACGCTTCAAGAGTTGCCATTAGAAAAGGATTTTATTGTCCCAGAAATTCAGCCAGGCTTTCACTTGTTATTTATACCCCAGTATCAACTCCATGCAATGGAAGAACAAGTGTACAAGGTTAAAGTATACTTACTGAATGGTTTGCAACAAGATGTTTCCTTTGATTATAAAGTAGCGAATCATTTTGTTGATTTTAAATTACAAAGTCAAGTCTTTAATAATCAATCTTTTTATGTGCACGATCTTGATTTCGAAGCGATTAGCGCTAACCCTAATTTTACCATCATAGTTTACCATCTCGATGAGTTTAAAAATAGGGGGTATGCCGAACTGCAGCTTAAGTTAAACACTAAGAAATTGGCTCAACATCTGCATGAGAGTAAAATAAAAGGCATTCCTTCTTTTCAGTATGCGTTGTGGCAAAATAAACGAGCAGTAAAAATAGATGATGCACAGCCCAAAGAATCAAGTATTAAGTATTTAAAGATAGGGGCACAACGTGCTAAGCATGTTCAAAATAAAGGGTATGAACATTATTATTTACCCGACGTGATTGATATACATATTGAAAAGCTAGTGCCAAATTATAAAGGAATGCATAATGCAGAAATTCTTCAACTACAATTAAAGCATGCTATGCATGCAGTAGAGCATGCATATACGGCAAATAAAGATCGAATTACTATTATTCATGGGGTAGGAGAAGGCGTATTAAAGGATCGACTACATGACTTGCTCAAAAGCAATGCACATGTAAAGAGCTTTAATAATAATTGGCAACAAAATTTTGGCTTTGGAGCTACAGAGATTTATTTAAAATAAAAAAAGCGATTCTAATGAATCGCTTTTTTAAAATATTGTTGAGTTAGCTTATGCTAAAACATTCACACGTTTTACGATACCAGATTTTAAATTACCAGCTTTGTTTCTGTGAATAACATTGCGTTTTGCTAATTTATCAATCATAGATACTACTTTAGGCATAGCTTCAAGTGCTTCTTTTTTATCTTTTAAAGATAAAAGACTGCGGATGGCATTACGAGTAGTTTTACCATAATAACGATTACGATCACGACGTTTTGCACTTTGACGAATGTCTTTCTTTGTTGCTTTATGATTTGCCATTTAATTTAATTTTGCTATTTTTTAGTGCACAAAGGTATGCATAATTATTAAAAATTCAAAAAAATATTGAATTAACTCCTTATTTCTCCAAAAAATTGTTTCGATCTGCGAATAATTTCCTCTTTATTACTTAAAAAGGTATCAATTTTGTCTTTAGGAAGCCTTAGCCAATAGGTTTTGTCGCCAGGTTTGTTGAGCTGGAGGAATAAATCGTCATTCCATCGTTCCAGTTGACGAGCATCCGTTTTTAAGATTTCTGCCATAATTTCAAGACTGATAGGTTCTGAAATCCTTATTAATTGCATACGTTTGAGCTCCTCCTCCGTAAATTTAGATTTTGGGGTTTCTTTTTTAGCAGTTTTTGTTGCTTGCTGATTTAAACTATCAAATATATTTTCCGGTATGGATCCTTTAGGGATAAAAGGACTTAGTTTTTCAAAAATACTTGCCGTAGCAATAAATGCGAGCACATGACCTTGTGTTTCTAATGGTAATTGTTTTTTAATATCCCAAAAGTTGGTGCTTCCGGTTCGCTCTATAGCTCTCGATACTGGGGTAGTGCCACTATTATAGGCGGCAATAACCAAAAGCCAGTCGTTATACTTTTCATATAAATAGCTTAAGTATTTAGCTGCTGCTTCCGTTGATTTAAACCAATCCCTTCGATCATCTCTACGGGCACTTGTTTTTAGTCCTAATAAATTTGCTGTGGAGCTCATAAATTGCCATGGGCCAACAGCGCCAACAGGAGAAACGGCTTTGTTGTTTAAGGCAGATTCTATTACGGCTAAGTATTTTAATTCTTTAGGAAGATTATGTTTGGTGAATACATGATCAATTAGCGGAAATTGTTTCATGCTTCTTTCATGTACAACGCTAAGTGTTTTAGCGTTGTAGTTAAAGTAATCCACCACAAATTGATTGACAAAAGGGGTTTTGTTGCCAAAATACTCTTTCTGTCCAGCCAATGGTACTCTAACATAATTTTTACTTGAATTTATAGAAGGGGCATATAAAATAAAAGGGGCGCAATAGTTTTTTAATTTTTTTCTATTCTCATTAAGGGTGTCCGCCGTTTTTAGCTTCTCTAGATTTGATTCCTTAGCTAATTGTAGAGAGGGTCTTTTTTTTGTTGTTTTTCTTACTGCATGCTTATTGTTTGCTATTGCAGAAATACAAAGCAAGCAAAGAACAACAGTGATGAAGACCTTGTTAAAAGACATATTGGTTATGTAGATAGGAAAAAAAAGCTCTTTACAAAGTAAAGAGCTAATAAGATTTATTGGATAATTTATTTATTTTCTTTGGGCTCTTTCATGCCGTTTTCAATCTCGTTTTTTACGCCTTCTTTAGCATCGTTAAATTCACGAATTCCTTTTCCAATGCCTCTTGCTAATTCAGGTATTTTTTTACCGCCGAATAAAACGATAACGATTACTAATAGCCAAATCCACTCACCGCCACTTGGCATAGAGATTAATAATTGCGAGTTTATATTTGAAAGTATCATAGTAGTATGTTTTTGTAGCACAAATTTACAATATTATTTTATTAAAAACCTCAAACAGCTTATTTTTTATTATTCGCCATTTAATTGATTTTTTAATTGATCGGTCATGCCTTTCACATACGTGTCCCAGCGTTCAATCGCTTGCAGTATATCATTTGGCAAATCAGAATTGAATTGCATATATGCTTTGGTGCTTGGATGTATAAACCCTAGTTCTTTAGCATGTAAAGCATGTCTTGGGATAATTTTAAAACAATTTTCTACAAACTGCTTATATTTTGTAAATACGGTGCCCTTTACAATTCTATTACCACCATAGGTGGCGTCGTTAAATAAAGGATGACCTTTAGATTGCATATGTACCCGAATCTGATGGGTTCTGCCCGTTTCTAAACGGAGTTCTAATAGGCTTACATAATTATAGCGTTTTAGAATTTTATAATGCGTAATGGCTTCTTTTCCTGAAGATCCATCTGGGTAGGTGGCCATAATTTTCCTAAATCGTTGGTGTCTGCCAACATGTAAATTAATGGTGCCTTCGTCTTCTTCAAAATTACCCCAAACCAAAGCAATATAACGTCTGTGTACGGTATGGTCTTTAAATTGTTTAGAGAGCTCAACCATAGCTTCTGGAGTCTTTGCAATCACGACAATACCGCTGGTGTCTTTGTCTATTCGGTGCACTAAACCCACACGTGGCAGACTAGGAATATCACCGTCATGATCTTGAAGGTAATAGGCTAAACCATTTACTAATGTACCGGAGTAATTACCACAACCAGGATGTATAACCATGCCTGCTGGTTTGTTGACAATCATCAAGTGATCATCTTCGTAAACGATATTTAATGGAATGTTTTCTGGCACTACTTCTGTTTGCTCTGGAGTGCGGTGGTCATAAATCGTGATTTTGTCAAAAGGGCGTACTTTATAGTTAGCTTTAATAGGCTCATTATTGACAAGCACGTAATTATCGTCAATATTCTTTTGAATTTTATTGCGTGTTGCACCTTCTATTCTTATCATTAAATACTTGTCGATACGCATCGACTCTTGGCCTTTCGTAACCTCCAATTCGTGCATGATATATAAGGTGTCGTTTTGGTCACCTTCTACATTATCTATTTCTTCCTCATCCCAATCCTCATTCGTATTCATAATTAGTTGTTTTTATAAAACCATTTTTTTACGGCTTTTTCGTCGAGCTCTAAATAATTGGTTTCTCTTTTGATAATTCCATTTTCTACCCAATAAATACTAGGAACATAAGGTCCGGCCATAGCTTCAAAACCTTTTGGATCATTGTTATAGTATAAAAAGGGAACATTATTGGCCTTTGTTTCTTTAAAGAAATCGATTCTTAATTCATCTGGTCCGTTTAAGATCAAAAGAAAAGAGGTGTTCTTTTGCGTATGCTGAAGTTGATGAATCAGTTTGGCAGCATTTCTACAATGAGGGCAACCTAGGCTTAAAAAGGCAATAATACGTCTTTCTTTCTTGATTGAATCTAGTAAGGTAGGGGCTACTCTAGCAGAAAGGGGAACTAAATTAAGGGTTCTTTCTTTAAAGGATGTTTGAAGTGGATTGCTGATAAAAGGGACTGCCAAACAAAGCATGCCTAATGCTAAGCTTATAAGCGCATTGCTCCAATTATAACAGCTCGATTTTTTTATTACGAATAAAAATAACATTAAAAGCAAGTTCTTTCCTAAACTAGCTAATGGGCTCATACTAAATGCATTTCCAAAACAACCACAATCTCCGGCATTACCATTCATTTCGAGCTCTATTAGGAGGTAAATGGAAAATAATAATAATAAAACTTGACTAAGAATAACGGTCAATCTAATATATTGATGGGCTATTAATAAGCAGCCAAGTATTAATTCAATGCCTATTATAATTCTTGCAAAAATGCCTGCAAGGGTATAAGAGCAATTTAAGAAATCTACTATTATCCATTCTAATTTATTGATATAGATAAGTTTGCTTATCCCTGAAAATAAAAAAACTGCTGCACAAGACAGCAGTAGTAATTCTATTAAAAATGCTTTTATAGAAAAGCGGACTTGCATGAGCTGGTGAATTAGAATAGTTTACAATCTTCTACACTCGAAATGCCATTGTTGTTATAATTCCCAGAATTGCTTTCGCACAATGTCTTAGCATTTTCTTTAGAATCCTTAATATCGTATTCGTGGATAGTAGTATCAGGTAAACCCGGTTGGCCTTTATAAGAAATCTTACATTGACAGATATATGAGCGCGTACATGCACTCATGCTGAAAAGTAAAAATAAGACAAGACTAAAGTAAATAAATTTCATGTTCATTCTTTAAAGAAGAATTTGATCCTACAAGATAGTAATAAAATCTTAAATCCAAAAAGTTTGCCTTGTAAGTCTTAAAAAAATAATAACTTTATAGCATGTTAGCATTCCCGCCAAGTCAATTAGAATTTGTTGCCAATCAATTAGTAGAGGGTTTTTTAATTGGATTAAATAAAAGCCCTTTCCATGGTTTTTCTGTAGAATTTGCAGAGCACCGCTCTTATAATATGGGCGATTCTTTGAAGCATATTGATTGGAAAGTTTACGGGAAAACAGAGCAGTTATTTACCAGAAAATACGATCAAGAAACAAATCTTCGTTGTTGCCTGCTCATTGATAGTTCTACTTCCATGGATTTTAAAGCTGATCTTGGAGCAATGAGTAAAAAACAATTTGCCTGTTTATTGTCGGGAAGCATGCTACACATATTAAAAAAACAATTAGATGCTGCTGCATTAGCCTATCAAAACACCATCACTGCTATATTAACCCCTTGCAAATCAAGCGCTTCTCATTATAATCAGCTATTCGCTACGCTCACGGATTTGTATGAAGGTAGTTCAACGCCATTTGCTGCTGATTTAACTCAGCAATTAAACGAATTAGCAGAACGCATGCATAAGCGTTCGCTCGTCATTGTATTTAGTGATTGTTTAGAAGAAAAGGCTCAACAAAGCGCTTTATTAGAAGCCTTGTGTCAATTGAAATTTAAAGGGCATGAGGTATTGTTGTTTCAGTTACTAGAATCAGACAAGGAGCTCGCATTTAATTTTGAGCATAAACCAACAGCTTTTGAGGATTTAGAGAATGGATCTGTCCTATATGCCGATGTGCCACAAGTGAAGGAATCGTATCATATTGAAATTCAAGATTTTGTATCGAATATACGGAATACTTGTTTGGAAGCGCGCATTGCATACGAATTGATTGATTTACAAACACCAGTACAGGAGGTATTGCAGCAATTTTTATTAAAACGTCAAAAAATGCAATAATTTCCAAAATTAGTATTAACTTTGCACCCCTATTTGCCTTATGATAAGATCATAGATACATAGGGTAGGTCGCTTTCTAAATAGTTGTTTATGAAAAACTCACGAGTGTTTGAAATTGCATGGCAAGGGTTGAAGTTGGGTGAACATGAACTCATTTATGATTTAGACGACAAGTTCTTAATTTGGAAACATCCTGAAACGGAATACAAGCAATTGAATGTACAAATTAAAGTTTCATTTGATAAGCAAGTCAACTTTTTCATGTTTCATTTCAACATTGATGGGTCTTTGATAGTTCCCTGTGATCGATGCGGTGAAAATTTTGAATTGTCGTTATGGGATGAGTTTGATTTATTAGTAAAACTCAATGATGCAGAAGACGAGGATCAGATTGAAGAAGAAGCTGATGTGGTATTTATTTCAAGATCCGAAACTGTTTTGGATATTAGTGATTGGTTGTATGAGTTTTTAATGTTGAGTATTCCTCTACAAAAGATTCATCCTCAAGATGCCAAAGGAAATGAAACCTGCAATTTGGATGTATTAACTTTTCTTGAACAATCGGCTCAAGCAGTAGAACAACAAAATAAAAATTCTATTTGGAAAGGATTAGATTCCATAAAAATAGAGGATAATAAAAAGAATAATAAACGAAGTAAAAATTAAATAAAATGCCAAATCCTAAAAGAAGACACTCGCAACAACGTGGAGCTAAACGCCGTACTCACTACAAAGCAGTAGCTGAAACATTTAGCGTAGATAAAACAACTGGCGAAAGTCATTTGCGTCATCGTGCTCATTGGGTTGAAGGAAAATTATTCTATCGTGGACGTGTAGTGGTGGACAAAAATCCAGCAACAGATACAGAAACTACAGCTTAATTTCTATTCTATCAAATCCATGAATATTGGTTTAGATATAATGGGAGGTGATTTTGCACCTGAACAAGCAATATTAGGTGTACAAATGTACTTGCAACAAAAGCAAGATTCATCTGTACATCTTATACTTATTGGTGACCCTCAAAAGGCTGCCCCTTATATTTCAGCAATAGAACAATTTAATGGTAGATGGACATTAGTGCCAGCTACACAAGAAATTGAAATGGATGAGCATCCAACTAAAGCCCTTAAAGAAAAGCCGGAATCTAGCATTGCTATTGGTTTTGGCATGTTGATGCATAAAAAAATAGACGCTTTTATCAGTGCTGGCAACACAGGTGCTATGATGGTAGGCGCTATGTATACCGTTAAAAACATTGAAGGCGTTATTCGTCCAACGATAGCATCTCCGATTCCAAGAGAAGACGGTCAGTTTAATTTATTAATAGATGTTGGTATAAATGCTGATTGCAAGGCAGAACATTTAGTGCAATTTGCCCAGATGGGATCTATTTACGCGCAGACCGTATTAGATGTTGCACAACCTAAAGTTGGTCTATTAAATATAGGTGCAGAGGAAGGTAAAGGTAATATTTTGGCACAAACCACATTTCCGTTATTGAAAGAGCAAGCTAATATAGATTTCTTTGGAAATGTAGAAGGAAGAGATGTTTTTGCTCCAAAAGCAGATGTTATCGTTTGCGAAGGATTTGTTGGTAATGTAGTATTGAAAATGGCAGAATCTTTCTACCATATATTCAAAAATAAAAGAAACATTCAAGATCCGTTTTTAGATAATTTCAATTACGAGATTTACGGCGGCACGCCAATTTTAGGTATTAATGAGCCAGTTATAATTGGTCATGGTATCTCAAAAGCCGTTGCATTTTGTAATATGATTAAAATGTCTGAAAAAATAGTAAGTGCTAAATTAATTGAAATCTTTAAAGATACCTTTAAAGAACAAATAAGTGCTTAATCCTTTTTCTTAAAATCTCCTCTTTTCCAAGCCTCGTAGAATTCGCCCCATTTCAGTGGGCTAAAAATATTCATGGGTTGTTGTTGACCTTGGTATTCTAGCTGCTTTGTAATGATATTCTGTTGTAAATGTTGTCGCTCGTTTCCGTCTCGAGCAAGGGTATAGGACATTGCTCTTAAGCGCAGCATGTTATTGTTTTGTCGAGCAATTTCATATTTGTCACTATTTATTTTCCAATGCAAAAAAGCATAATTGAAATAGTCTTTGTTAGGTAGGGGTCTTACGATTGTTTCTGGAAGATAAAAGGTGTCTTGCACCATGGTTTGCGTTAAGGAAAAGAAACTTCCGCCTGCATTTTTAGGTATTATAATATCTTTTGGTCGGTATCCTAAACATCTAAATTGCAAGGTGTCTCCTTTCTCACACACGATTGTAAAAACGCCCCATTCACTCGAGTAGGTGCCTCTATCTTTATTTTTGATTAGAATCGTAATGTCAGGCAGTGTTCTGCTGCTATCACTACTTAATACAACGCCATTAACTTGTATGATGCTATGCTCGTTTTGAGCCCATGCGCAGAAAGGTAAAAGTAAAATAAAAAGATAAAGGGTAAATCGCATATAATAGTTAACTAGGTACAAATGTAATTTCTTTGGTTCAACTAATTTGTTAAAATAAAAATTGGCTATCAATAATATCTATGAAAAGACCATGGTTAAATTGTATTTTTGCGGACATAAGCATCCAATATTTATAAAAATGATTACTAAAGAAGCTGTTTTAGAAGCACTGAGTAATGTGCAGGAACCTGATTTAGGGAAAGATTTGGTTTCCTTAAACATGATTGAGTCCATTGCAATAGATGGAAAGAAAATTAGTTTTAAAGTTATTCTTACTACGCCGGCTTGTCCTCTAAAAGAGCATATTGAGCGTGCTTGCATAAATGCTATACATCTTTTGGTAGATAAAGAAGCCGAAGTAACGGTTATTATGGATGCAAAAGTGGTAAGTAATAGGAAAGATAATAAATCTTTCTTACCAGAAGTGAAGAATATTATTATTGTGGCATCTGGTAAAGGAGGTGTAGGCAAATCTACCGTTTCGGTAAATTTAGCCTTAGCACTTGCTGCTCAAGGCGCACAAGTAGGTTTGCTTGATGCAGATATTCATGGACCATCTATTCCTATGATGTTAGGCATTAGAGACGAGCGCCCAAAAATGATGGATGTAAATGGTAAAGGCATGATTTTACCTATAGAAAAATATGGTATTAAAGCGATGTCTATTGGTTTATTAATAGATGAAAAACAAGCTATAATTTGGCGTGGCCCACAAGCAAGTTCTGCACTAAAACAATTTTTATCAGACGTGCATTGGGGTGCTTTAGATTATTTAATTATAGATATGCCACCTGGAACGGGTGATGTGCATTTAACCCTAGTGCAAACCGTACCTGTAACAGGCGCCGTTATTGTATCTACACCACAAGCAGTAGCCGCAGCGGATGCTAAAAAGGCTATCGTTATGCTGAAGCAAGAACAGATAAATGTGCCTATTTTAGGGATTGTAGAGAATATGTCTTATTTCACACCTGCAGAATTGCCGAAAAATAAATACTATATATTTGGTAAAGACGGTGCTAAAAAATTGGCTGAACAATTTGAGCTGAATTTTCTTGGAGAAGTACCTTTGGTGCAATCTATTAGAGAGGGTGGAGATAGCGGTGTGCCTGCAGTATTAGATGATAATTCCCTATCTAAAAATAGTTTTATGGAATTGGCCGGAAATGTAGTACGTCAATTAGCCATCAGAAATGCACAACAAGTTAAAACACAAATTGTAGAAATAAAAAATTAAATACATATGCATCGTAATGAATTGGTTGCTCAGATAAAAAAGAAAAAATCTGTATTATGTGTTGGTTTAGATACCGATGCTCGTAAAATTCCACAGCATTTGCAAAATGATCCAAATGGAAATTTGCTATTTAATAAAGCAATCATAGATGCTACAAAAGATTTTGCAGTAGCGTACAAAATCAATACGGCTTTTTATGAAGCTATGGGAATTAAAGGTTGGGAAATTATGCAAGAAACCTTAGCCTATATCCCCAATGATATCTTTACTATAGCCGATGCAAAACGTGGAGATATTGGAAATACCGCTACGCAATATGCCATTACTTTTTTTGAAACCTATCCGTATGATAGTGTTACTGTTGCGCCTTATATGGGTGCGGATAGTGTACAGCCTTTTTTAGCATTTGAAAATAAATGGGCTATTGTGTTGGGCTTGACGTCTAATCCAGGAAGTCAAGATTTTCAAATGCTACCCTTAGAGGATCAATCGTATTTGTATGAGCGTGTTTTGAAAACAGTAAGCTCCTGGGGAACTATCGAGAATACCATGTTTGTAATTGGTGCAACGAGGGCCGATCAATTACAAAACGTAAGAAAAATCATACCCAATCATTTTTTATTAATACCAGGTGTTGGTGCTCAAGGTGGCGATGTAGCTACTGTATGTGAGCATGCATTAACCGAAGATGGGGGTATTTTAATTAATGTTTCGAGAGGAATTATTTATGCTGGTGATCAAGAAGATTTTGCAAGTAAAGCGCATGATGCTGCTAAAATGTATCAACAAGAGATGCAGCCTTTTTTCTAAAAATATTTCTTTATAAGCAGTAAATAAAATAACTTAGTAGCATCGTTACTAAGTTATTTTATTTAAGTTATGCAAGAAGATTTACTACAGTTCATTTGGCAGTATGGCTTGTTTCAAGCGCATCGTTTAGTTGCCACTAATAATGAAACAATCACTTTAATTAGTAGGGGGAGTATTAATAAAAATGCTGGCCCAGATTTTTTAACGGCTAAAATAAAAGTGGGAACAACCATTTTAGTTGGGAATATTGAAGTACATATCAAAACGAGCGATTGGTTTAAGCATCAACATCAAAAAGATCCTGCTTATAATAATTTGATACTCCATGTAGTCTATGAGGATGATGCACCAACCTGGCCATACCATTTTCCAGTACTTGCCTTAAAGGAATACATAAGCGAAGAAGTACTACAAACCTATCAACAATTAATGCAGCACAAACAAGACATTGCCTGTGCCAATTTATTAAGTTCAGTCAGTGAGCTTATTAAGTATAATTGGCAACATCGATTGCTTTTGGAGCGATGGGAAATGAAATTGGTAGATTGGAAGTTGGAATTAGCAAACAATCAAAATGATTGGCAACAATTACTTATAAAGCGATTAATCATCAATTTTGGATTTAATGTCAATGCAACTGGATTTGAGTTGTTATCCAAATCCATTCCTAATAAGCTATTGATTAAAGCCCAAAGCAATCCTCTAGAAATGGAAGCGCTGCTATTTGGTCAAGCTGGTTTTTTAGAAGATTCGTTTGCTGACGGCTATTATCAACAATTGCAAACGCATTATACATTTATTAGGCATAAATACCAATTGCAACCCATGCAAAAACATATTTGGAAATTTATGAGAATGCGACCAGTAAATTTTCCAACTATTAGGATTGCTCAATTAGCTGCATTGTTATGCAAAACAACCCATTTGTGTGCTATGCTTTCAAGCATTAGTTCATTGAATGATATACGGTCTTTTTTTAAAATCACAGCTTCACCTTATTGGGATAATCATGTCAGATTTGGTAAAGAAACAGCCAACACGAGTACAAAAAATCTAGGCGAATCGGCAATTGATATTATATTTATTAATACGCTGCTACCATTCTTGTTTTTACAGGCATCTTATGAAGATAACTATGAAAAGAAAATGCTTGTTATTGATTGGCTGCAAAGCATAAAAGCAGAACAGAATACAATAATAGAAAAATGGTCTACTTGTGCTTGGCGGGTCAACAGTGCTCTTGATTCCCAATCGTTGTTGCAATTGTATACTTACTATTGCCTACCCAAGAAATGTTTAGATTGCGCAATTGGTTTATCTATTTTTACTTTACGACCATAAGAATTGAATATCTTTAATACAATCTGGATGTAAGCTTTCCATAACTGGGCAGGTGAGTGCCGCTTTTTCTAAAATCATTTTTTCTTTATCACTATACTTTATGTGCTTTGGGAAATGGACTTGAATTTTAATTTTACCAATTCTACGCGGAGCAGTTTCCATTATTTTTTCAACGCTACAGTTTGTATCATTTATGTCTATACGGTGCGTATTTGCCGCTATACCCATGATGGTAAGCATGCAAGAAGCTAGTGCGGTAGCTACTAAATCAGTAGGAGAAAAGCGAGCACCTTTACCTTGATTGTCAATTGGAGCGTCTGTTTCTATTTTGGATTCAGATTGTATATGTGTGGCACTTGTTCTTAGTTCGCCTAAATAAATAACTTGAGATGTCATTGTTTCGATATTTTCGTTAAATTTACAAGGTATTTTAATACAAAAACATGCTTGCCTCTATAAAGTTATCTAAAATTAGGATCCTTTCATTTTTGCTAATTTCTTTATTATTTTTTTTTAATAAAGAAATGAAAGGTCAAACTGTAGTTATGCCTAAGACCAAAGTTATACCAAAGTCTAATTTGCAACTTTCAAAACGCTTATTAAAAGCACCTCCTATTAAGTCGGAATGGAGTGCTGGTTTTCGTTTGCAATCAGATGGCTGGGCTTTGTTTGCAGATATAGGTAAAGAAATAAAATTGCATTCAAAATATCCCAACTTTCAATACACTACGAGTCTGTTTCAAGTAGAGTTGGCAGAGAAGGTAGATGTGCGTCAAAAATTGACTATCAATTCTTCGATTTCGTCTTCTTCCAAAACTTTAGGTTACGTATTTGGGAAAGTAAATAAATTTTATCAAGTGCGCTTAAGCTATGGTCAACGAATAAAAATAGCAGGTAAGCCCGATCCTCAAAGTGCATCTATACATTTGCTTTTTGCCGGTGGTTTATCTATAGGTGTTGTAAAACCATACAAACTGGTTGCATTAGTTAATGATCCAGTGCTTGGATATGTAGAGAAAAATATTCAATACGAATCAGTCTATCGAGATGTTTATTTAAATCCAGATTTGATTTTTGGTAGTGCTGGTTTTTCAGAAGGATTAAATCAATTAAAGTATATACCGGGATTTCATTTTAAAACGGCATTGCATTTTGATTTTTCAAAAGAAAAAACCACTTTATTAGCTGCAGAAGTAGGAGCAAGTGTTGATTTTTATTCAGATGCTATTCAAATAATGATGGATGATCAGAATAAAAAAACCTTTGCTAATATGTATATTTCTTTTCAATTTGGTAAAAGAAAATGATTGAATTAATTTGCACTCGATTATGCAGGAACTTCCAATAATAAATCCTATTTCTTCAGAAGAAATTAGAGTAAAAAAGCCCAATTGGCTTAGAGTCAAATTACCCATAGGGGAAGAATATAAACATGTTCGTAATTTAGTAGATACGCATAAATTGCATACCATTTGTGAAAGTGGTAATTGTCCAAATATGGGTGAATGCTGGGGTGCGGGAACTGCAACTTTCATGATTTTAGGTAATATCTGTACTCGATCATGTGGTTTTTGCGCTGTAGCTACTGGTCGCCCAGAGGCTGTAGATTGGGATGAACCACAACGTGTAGCAGAGGCCATTCATCTAATGAAAGTAAAGCATGCTGTTTTAACATCCGTTGACAGAGACGAGTTGGAAGATGGGGGATCCATAATTTGGTACAATACCATCAAGGCCGTTCGTGCCTTAAATCCAGATACCACCATGGAGACTTTGATACCTGATTTTAAAGGAGAATGGCATAATCTACAACGTATCATTGATGCGCATCCAGAAGTTGTTTCTCATAATTTAGAAACGGTGGAGCGCCTTACTAAAAAAGTTCGAATTCAAGCAAAATATCATAGAAGTTTGGAGGTTATCAGACGCCTGAAAGATGGTGGAATGCGAACCAAAAGTGGCATAATGCTAGGTTTGGGCGAAGAAAAAGAAGAGGTTTTAGCGTCTATGCAGTCTTTAGTAGATAATGGTTGTGATGTACTTACATTAGGTCAGTATTTGCAACCCACTCCTAAACACTTGCCAGTTGTTCGTTTTGTGCATCCTGATGAGTTTGAAATGTATAGAGAAGAAGGGTATAAAATGGGCTTTGGACATGTTGAAAGCGGACCCTTGGTAAGGTCTTCTTATCATGCAGAAAAACATTTGAAAAATAATTAATATAAAATCTAAAAGGGAGCGTCAATGCTCCCTTTTTATTTCGACTAAAAGTCATTAGGAACCCCCTAAGCGTCTAGTTTTTTTCTGAAAGGAAGCTAGCCAAACATTTCCCCAAAACAGTTTGATTTTTAAGAAATAATTGTTATACTTGTAGTTGATATTTTGGCCTTTTTAACCAAGCGTCAGATTTTAAAAAAATACCCTTTGAAAAGTGCCAACCAATTAGGCGTTTTTCAAGGTCTTTTAATTTGTAAAGTTTAAATTTTAAATAGGTATACTATGCCCAATTATTTACGTTCCAGTAAATTGGTTTTAATTGCTTCCTTAATAGGAATGCAAGCAGCTTTTGCAGTAGACAAAAAAATCGACACCAAAGACTTTTCAAATCACAATGGATTTGTTGAAAACAAGGGTCAAATTATTGATCAACAGCATCATGTCAATACATCCGTGCGTTATTTGCTTTCTACGAAGGGCTTGAATATGCAATTGCGTTCCACCGGATTTAGCTATGATGTTTGGAAACCACTTGCTGCCAAAAAAGGCACTTATCAAACACATCGTTTGGATTTTAATTTTGTACATGCAAATCCTTCTATAGAAGTGTTGACGGCGCATGCTATGGCAGGTCGTTATACCTTTGGTAAGGAGCAATTACAAGCAAATTCTTATCAAGAAATTACGTATAAAAATGTTTGGAACAATATTGATATCGTATTTCATGAAAGTTATGGTAAACCCAAATACGACTTTGTTGTTCGTCCTGGTGCAAACCTTTCTGATATTGCTTTCACGATTGCTGGGGCGCAAGAAATTACGGCTAGTACATCGGCATTGGTGTTAAAAAACTCCATTGCAACAATTACAGAGTCAATTCCGTCTAGTTACCTTTCCTTGAATAATTCTAAAAAGAATATCGTTGTGCTTTTTGAAAAAAGAGCAGATGGTTCTTTTGGTTTTAAATCCAATGTACAAATACCTGAAAATGCAACATTAGTAATTGACCCAACACCTAATAGATTATGGGCAACTTATTTGGGCGGTGCAGGTTATGAAGAAATTTTTGGAACGTCAATTGCTACAAGTGGCGATATTTTTGTAACCGGACAAACAAGTACTATTGCTTATACCGCTACTACGGGCGCTGTTATTGCTACAATTAGTGGTGCAGTAGATGCCTTTGTTGCAAAATATAATGTAGCCGGTAATTTAATTTGGTTTAAATATTTTGGTGGTACCGATTTTGATTATGCTACGGCAATTTCTAAAAATATCACTACAACTTTAGCTATTGCTGGTTATACAACATCCGCTACAGGCTTGGCATCAACAGGCAATGTATTTGGCGGTGGCAATGATGCTTTTGTGGCAAAGATTGACACAGCGGGTTTAACTATTTGGTCAAGATACTATGGTGATGCAGGAGACGAACAAGCAAATGGTGTAGTTGTTAGTGCAGATGGTAACATAAGCATCGGTGGTTTAACCATATCAACGGCAAATATTGCAACTGCCGGAACGGCACAAACAACTTATGGCGCAGGTACTGGTGTGTCTGATGGATTTATTGCAAAATTCAATGGCGCAACGGGAGCTACTATTTGGGCTACCTATGTTGGGGGAACTGGTGATGATGCAGTAAATGGTATTGCAAGTGATGTGTCTAGTAATATTTATGTTGTAGGAAACACAACATCTACTAATAATATAGCAGCGACCTTACCTGCGCCGCAACAAGCAGCTAATGCAGGTTTGCAAGATGCATTTTTAGTTAAATATGCTGCAGCAACTGGTGTGCGTACTTTTGGTACTTATATGGGAGGCACTTTTGCTGACGGAGCAAATGCAGTTTCTGTAGATGTTTTTGGAAATGTATTAATGGGCGGATACACCAATTCTCCATTGTTAGCAACGGCAGGTACTTATAAATCAGCACTTGGAACAGGTCAAGAAGCAATTATTGTTAAATACAATGGCTCAACTGGACTTAGAATAGCAGCTAGCTATTTTGGTGGTACAGGTAACGATGAAATTAAAACAATTAATTCCGATGCAAGTGCAAATATTATAATTGGAGGATCTACAAATTCTCCTAATGCAATAGCAACTGCTAGTAGTTTTCAAAATACGTTTACCAATGCATTGGATGGATTTGTGGTACGTTTGAATAGTGCTTTATCTTTTCTTCAATGGGGTACTTACTTAGGGGCTAATGGAAATGACGTAGTGCGATCTATCGGTGTTGGAAATAATGTTATTGCTGCAGGTGGTTATTCCACTTCTACTACATCAATAGCAACAGCTAATGGAAATCAACAAACCTATGGAGGTACTACTGATGGAATGTTAGTATACATTGATGCCTTAGGTTGTGTGGCGACTACGAGTCCAAGTGTTAACACGGCAATTTGTTCTGGAGATTCTCTTACTATTAATGCTAATACCGGAACGGGTTACCACTACGTATGGTTTGTAAATGGTACTGCAAGTTTTACAGATACGGCTTCAATTAAAATTGCTACTGCAGCTTCCTATTCCGTTCAAGTAACCAATGCTATTGGTTGTGTAGAAACTTCAAACCCAATTACGGTTACTTTAAACCCATTGCCAACGGCTACCATTACAGCTGCAAGTGCTACTACTATTTGTAGCGGAACCAATGTTGTTTTGAATGCTAACACAGGAACTGGATTAACGTATCAATGGTATAAGGATAGTATTTTAATTGCGGGTGCAACCGCAAGTAGTTACACAGCTACTTTAGCTGGTAGTTATATGGTTAAAGTTACCAATGCTACCAATTGTTTTATGTATTCTTCACCTGTTGCAGTTGTGGTTATTCCATTACCAACGGCATCTATTGGTTTATTAGGAGCGGCAACAATTTGCGCTGGAGATAGTACTGAGCTTGTTGCTACTAATGGTACTGGCTATTCTTTTCAATGGAATTTGAATGGCACTCCAATAGTAGGTGCTACTAATCAAAATTACTTTGCATTAGCATCGGGTTCTTATACGTGTACTGTAACAGCTAATGGTTGTTCAAAAACATCTACTGCAAAAGTAATAACAGTAAACGCTGCGCCTGTTGCCATTATAACTCCGTTAACTTCACCAACTTTCTGCTTCGGAGGAAGTGTAACCTTAAGTGCTAATTTAGCTGCAGGTAATTCTTACATCTGGAGAAAAAATGGTGTGATCATTACGGGTGCTTTCGGATCTTATTATACTACTAATACTTCTGGTTCTTATACCGTTACTATTACCAATGCTAATAATTGTACCGCAACTTCAGCAGCTACAATTGTTACCGTAAATCCTATTCCAACAGTGAGCATTGTTGCAAATAATGCTAATCCAATTTGCCCTGGCGATACGGTTACGTTAACAGCAACAGCAAGCACAACAGTCAATTATCAATGGTTGAAAAATGGTGCAGTAATTGCAAGCAATGGGAATGATTCTATATATAAAGCATTCCAAGCGGGATGGTTTAAAGTAGTTGTTGTAGATGCTAATGGTTGTCAAAAAACTTCTGATTCTTTACAAGTTCAATTACTAACACCTCCACCTGCAACTATTACACCTGCTGCTGCAGCTATTTGTCAGAATGATAGTACGCTGTTAACTGCAAATGCAGGTACTGGCTTAACGTATCAATGGAATTTAAATGGTACGCCAATTACCGGTGCTACCAATGCTACTCTTTATGTAAATGTAGCGGGTGCTTATACGGTGAAAGTTATAAACGCAATTGGTTGCTCAGCTACCTCTGCTCAAACAGTAATTACTGTTAATCCTTTACCATCTACTACTATTACACCTGGTCCTTCATTAAACTTATGTACAGGTGATTCCATTATTTTACATGCACCAATTGTTGCAGGTAATACTTATCAATGGTATCAAGGTGGTGTTTTATTGCCAGGTCAAACAAAAGATTCATTAAAAGTGCTTACAGGTGCAACGTTCACCGTTAAAATTACCAACGCATTTGGTTGTAAAGATTCATCTAGCGGTGTTGTAGTTACTCAATATGCATTACCTACGGTTTCAATTTCGCCTACTATTACAACCTATAAATGTGCAGGTGATTCTTTGTTGTATACTGCGAGTGGTACTGGATTAACATCTTATCAATGGTATTATAATGGTGCAGCGATAACTTCAAATGGAAATGGAACCACATATATGGCTAATGTTGGTGGTTATTACCAAGTTGCTGCAACCAATGCAGTGGGTTGTATCGGCAAATCAATTGTAGATACTTTAATTTATAATCCACTACCCGTTTTACCAACGGCAAATACGCCAATTAATTATTGTTATGGTGCTACAACTGCACAATTAACAGCAACGGCAACTGGTTCTAATACTTTATTGTGGTATACCACTGCTACTGGAGGAGTTGGTTCTACTACAGCACCTATTCCTTCTAATACGTTGTCTTCAACATATTATGTTGCACAAGTTTCACCGGCTGGTTGTGAAGGTCCACGTTTGCCAATTGTTGTAAATGTGCAGCCACAGGCTACCTTCACTAGTAACTTGATTGATTCTGTTTGTTCAGGTATGCCTTATTCCTACACGCCATTGCCAGCTCCAACAGCTACCTTAATTTATACTTGGATTCGACCTGCTGTTCCAAATATTAGTAATGCAGCAGTAGTAACTCCAATTAATAATAACATCAATGAAATTTTAATAAACACTTCTGCAAATCCAGTGAATGTTACGTATGTCTATACGATTAATAATTCGGGTTGTGTGAATACCGTTAATTTGGTAGTAAAAGTAAAACCTACACCTAATTTAAGTAATCTGCCTACTAATGTTAGCGTATGTAGTGGTGTGCCTTATACGTATACCCCAACAAGTGCAACGGCAGGTACTACTTTCCAATGGACGCGTGCAGCTGTAATTGGAATTTCGAATCCGGCAGTAACCGTGCCTGTTGTAGGTGGTATAAATGAAACGTTGATTAACACCTTCCAAGTTATTAATCCGGTAACCTATTCTTATCAGTTAAATGCAGCAGGATGTTTAAATACCATTGGATTCACTGTAGCGGTTAATCCAACGCCTATTTCTATTGCTTCAGCTGCCGGACCAACAACGTTCTGTGCTGGTGGTAGTGTAGTATTAAATGATTCTACTAACTTAACAACAGGATTTACGTATACTTGGAAAAATGGCACTAACATCGTTGGTACAACTGCAAGCTATACTGCTATTGCATCTGGTGTGTATACCTGTACAATAACTAATACAGCCACTGGTTGTCAAACAGTTTCCAATGCAATCACAGTTACTGTAAACCCAATCCCAACAATGACCTTAAATACAACTACGCCTTTGATATTCTGTCCTGGTGGATCTGTTGTGTTAAATGCAAGTCCAACTACTGGGGTTACGTATCAATGGTACAAAAATACTACCTTGATTACAGGTGCATCTGCTAGCACCTATGCCGCTACTCAATCAGGTTCTTATACGGTAGTAGGTACTTTCCCTACAGGTTGTGCATCAAATCCATCAACTGCCAAAGTTGTTTTAGTAGATACACCATATGCTATTATTGCTCCGGTAGGTAATGTAAATTTATGTGCTAATGAAGTATTGACTGCAACAGCCAATACGGGAACTGGTTTTTCATATCAGTGGTATTTAAATGGTGTTGCAATTCCAGTTGCAACAGCTAGTTCATATACTATTTCACAAACAGCGGTGGGTTCTACCTTCCCTTATACTGTAAAGGTTACGAATACGACAGGTTGTTTTACTACTTCTTCTGCTTTAAATGTAACGGTAGTGGCTATACCTACTGTAAGTATTGTAGCTAATGGTCCTACCACGTTCTGCTTTGGTAATAATGTGTTGTTGACATCTTCAGCTACTGGTGTAAATATTACCTACCAATGGAAGTTTAATGGAACAGACATTCCTGGTGCTACTGCATCCTCTTATTATGCAACTACAACAGGAACCTATACTTGTCAAGTGTCGAATATTAACAACTGTAAAGTTATTTCTAATGGTATTCCTATTATTAATAATCAACCGGTTGCTACTATTGCAAATACTACATCATTAACCTTCTGTAATGGAGATAGTGTAATATTATATGGTAACAGTGGGGTAGTGTCTTATCAATGGAATTTGAATGGTGCTCCAATACCTGGCGCTACTAATCAAAATTATGTAGCTTATGTAAGCGGATCATATACCTTAACTACTGTTAATACATCCAACTGTATTCAAACATCAACGCCTAAAGTTGTAAATGCAGTAAATGCTCCGATAGCGGTGGTAGCTCCAAGCGGGCCTACTAGCTTCTGTCAAGGATTGAATGTAACCTTAACAGCCAATGCAGGTGTGGGCTATACCTACCAATGGTTGTCTAATGGAATTCCAATTGCTGGAGCTACTGCAATTAGTTATACAACAAATAGTGCCGGAAATTATTCTGTTGTTGTAAAAAATTCTAATAATTGTAGTACGGTTTCTTCTGTTATTGTTGTTACAACGTATGCAAACCCTACCGTTACAATCGCGGCTAGCGGAACTACCAATATTTGTAATGGAGATAGTGTTTTATTATCTGCAACCGCAACTGCTGGTGTTAGCTATCAATGGTATTTAGGAACGGTTCCAATAGTAAATGCTACAAGTTCAAATTACATGGCTAAAGTAGCTGGTGTTTATACCGTTAAAGTTACTAATGTCACTAATTGTTCTACCGTATCTTCTGCTATTACTGTAACCGTGAAAGCAGGTCCTACAGCATACATTACATATAATACGCCACTTACTTTCTGTGATGGCAGTTTGGTGGTGCTTACAGCTGTGGTTGGAAATAATGTAACGTACCAATGGAGAAAAAATGGTGTTGCTATCCCAGGTGCTTCAGCGCCATCCTATAATGCAACACAAACGGGTACCTATACCTTGTTTGCTACCAATATCTTAACAGGATGTTCGGCTAATTCACCTGCCGTGCAAGTTGTTGTATTCCCAATTACAACGCCAATAATTGTTAGAAATGGCATTGTATTCTCAACAACAACTACTTATGCTTCTTATCAATGGTTGCTGAATAGTGTTCCAATACTTGGAGCAACATCACAAACCTATACGGCAGTTGCTAATGGTACTTATAGAGTTAAAGTAAAAGATGCTAATGGATGTGAATCTTTTTCTGATCCAGAATTCTTATATGATTTAGGTGTACATAGTACCGTTAATGTAGCCTCTCAAATCAAACTCTATCCAAATCCTACAGACGGTGTAGTACATATAGATGCACCAATTAATGTTCAGATTGTCGTTAGAGATTATACCGGTAAAATAGTAATAGAAACAGAAAATACTAATTTAGTGGATCTATCAAATTTTGCAGATGGTATGTATATGGTATTCTTAAATGACCTAAATGGTAATTTCTTAAAAGTAGAAAAACTAATGAAGTCTACTAAATAAAGAACCTTATTAAACAAATAAAAAAGGCACTTCATGAGAAGTGCCTTTTTTATTTAGCAGTAAAATTTATCTAAACAGATTATTATATTTCAAGCTTTTGTCATTTAAGTATATAGATTTTATTTTAGTGTTTTTTATTTATTTTTAAAAATAGGAGATTTTTTGTTGCTTGTTTTATAAATTTATGAGTATTAGCCGCCCATAAATAAATTGGATAAAGTTTCATTTGTTTCAATTCCATATTTATTGCAATTTGGAAATGGCAATGCAAATTAATAGATTTCAAAGCGCAACTATTAAGTTAATATCAACCATGTTTATAACTGATGACGTACATAGGCAATTTGCCGAATTTTTTGATGATAGGAATATATGGCCTTATGCTTATGTATTATCTAAAAAGTTGGCGGAGGGTAATATTTGTATCGACTTGTTGGATCCTACCCTTTTTGAAGGCACTACGCCGTATACTGAAATTGCGCCCATTGCTAAGGTTTTGGAAAACAAACAATTAGTTAGTACATCACCAACAACACTCCATACACCTTTTGTTTTTTATAACGACGCACTGTATTTGCAACGCTATTTTATATACGAAACAATTTGTGTTGAAAAGATAACAGCACTTATTCAACAAGAAGCAACAGCATTACATGATCGTCAAGTAGCACTTATAGCTTTGCGCGAGTTGATAGGATCCCTTCAAGCTACTTATGCTATACAAGGCTCGCCCATTGAAGAACAGACAGACTGGCAATTAGTAGCTGTTTTGCAAGCGCTCTTAAATAATTTTTCTATAATAACGGGCGGTCCAGGTACGGGTAAGACCACTACCTTAGCTAAATTACTTATTTTATTATTCGATTGGCAACCTCATGTTAAGGTCGCGTTGGCTGCGCCAACTGGCAAAGCTGCCATGCGCATGCACGATGCCCTTAAAAATAGTGTATTGCCTTACTCAGTTAACACCAAGCAAAAAATTGATGGTCTTCAGCCAAGTACGCTCCATAGTTTATTGGGCTATCGTAAAGATACTGTTACATTTAAGTATCATGCTAGCAATACTTTGCCATACGATTGGGTAATTGTAGATGAAGCTTCTATGATCGATCTTCCCATGTTTGCAAAATTACTAGATGCCTTGGCGCCTCATACTCGAATACTGTTACTAGGGGATAAAGATCAACTGGCATCTGTAGAGGCGGGTAGTCTATTGGGCGATTTATGTGCAAGCTTACCGCAGCTAAATCAGTTTAGGGAGGAGCAAATACAATGGATCAATCAATTTATTACCGATCAACCTCGAAGTCTTACAAGTAAACATATAACACAACAGCCTGCGCTGCTTTCTAGTCATATTTTAGAACTCATGTATAGCCATCGTTTTAATAGCATGGGCGCTATTGGAAAATTGAGTCGCGCTGTGATTACAAGTAATCTTGATGCATTGCAAGCATGCATTAGTGTGCCAGATGATCAAATAGTGTTTTATGATGAGTTGAAAAAAGAAGCAATTGAAGAAATTGCAAAAGCTTATTCGGCCTATTTGCAAGAGCCGGATATAGCAAAAGCATTGCGTTTATTTAATGAACAGCGCATATTAGTTGCTGTAAGGGCTGGTGCTCAAGGATTGTATACTATAAATAAAATTATAGAAGAGCAGTTAAAGAAAATGAACTTATTAAAACCGGATGCTGAATTTTACGAAAATAAGCCTATTATGGTTACTAGAAATAGTTATGATCTGGGCTTGTTTAATGGCGATGTTGGTATCATAAGAGCTGATGGTGCAGGTGTATTAAAAGTATGGTTTGATGCGGGTAATGGCACCCTAAAATCGGTGCTACCAGCGTACTTGTCGAATTATGAAACCGTTTATGCTATGACCATTCATAAAAGTCAAGGTTCTGAATTTGATAAGGTAATGCTCGTATTGCCGCAAGGTATTGATATGCCCTTGCTAACAAGAGAACTTTTGTATACAGCTATAACAAGAGCAAAATCAAAGCTTGTAATCGTTGGTGCTACAACTACTATTATGCAAGCAGCGCAATCAAGTGTGCAACGGATCTCCGGAATTAAAAATAGGATGGAGGGTTTAAAACCAGAGGAGGGTAGTGTATGAGTATATTTTTAAATGTTTCAAACAGTTTGCAACCTTTGTCTTTGCAATTAGCAACTGCGTTGCAAAAGACGGACCAAAACCCATTTACGCCTCAATGGGTAATTACACAAACAGAAGGTATGAACAGTTGGCTGAAACAACAGCTTGCTATTGAAAATGGTATTGCGGCTCATATTCAGTTTAATAAGCCCAATGATATCATTACTACATTGTGCAAACTTTGTATGCCATCTGGTAAAGCAATTTTAACCAATGAAATAATCCGTTGGTCTATTTACCGTCTTCTTAATTCGACCGAATTTAAACAGGCCTATCCTCAGATTGCAAGCTACTATCATAACAATGATATCAAACGCATAGCGCTAACAGATGAATTAACCGATTTGTTTGATCAATATCAAGTTTACAGACATGCCACTATTCAAGAATGGAATGCGCATAGCAAAGGACATGCTGTAGAAGATTGGCAACAATGGCTTTGGATTTCTATCAAAGAACATGTAACGGATCATTTTCAGGATAGAACAGATACGGCTACTGCTTTATTAAATGAATTAAAAAACGAAGCAAGTCAACAATTAATTACTAATAAAATACCCGCCTTATATATTTTTGGTATAGCTGTAATAACGCCTTTTTATTTACAAATTTATCATGCACTTGCTCAATTTATGGATATTCATTTATATCTCGTAAATCCTTCTCCAGAGCAGTGGTGGCTAGATGATAAGTCGGAAAAACAAATCGCTCGACTATTGCAGAAAAAAGGCATCACTAAAGCGCTGCCTATGCATTATTCCGTAGGTAATGATCTGTTAATGAATTGGGGTGCCTTAATTAAAGAGTCCTTTGGCTTATTGATGGATCAAGATGAATTCGTAAATCAATATGATACTTCAGCAGTCCTTCCCATAACAAATCCCCAACGATTACTAGAGAAAATACAAGCAGATATATATAATAATGCAGCATCGACTGAACGCAATATCCTTACAGAAAATGATATCAAAGATGGTTCTATAACATTTAATGGGGCATTTACACCCGTTAGAGAAGTAGAAGTACTTTATAATTATTTACTTTCTTTAATAGATCAACAACAACTTACATTGGCCCCTAAAGATATTGTGGTTTTGCTGAGCGATGTAGATCTTTATGCTCCATATATCCACGCTGTTTTTGGTAATGCCCCATATAGAATCCCTTATACAATAGCCGACGAATCGTATACTTCTGGCGTAACCCTATTTAATACCTTAGAAGCTTTATTGCTTTTTGATACACATCATTTCAAAGCAGAGGCTGTATTACAATTACTAGATGCGCCATTAATAAGAAAGCGTTTTAAGTTGGAAGACCTTTCTTTATTCAGAACGCTTATCCGACAAGCTGGAATTATTTATAGTAAAGATGGCAGGGTAGCAGATGAAACAAGAACGATTTCATGGAACTACGGACTAAAGCGATTGCTCTATGGCATTTGTATGAGTGGCGAACTCGATGTGAATGATGGAGTAGATACTTTTACGCCAATTAATACCATAGAAGGCAATGATGCATTCGAGGCCGTTCGATTGGTTTATTTTGTGCAGGTGCTACACCGAAA
>Ga0114980_10000283_pt1 | contig 36083 bp, 57 predicted proteins | sample S_140806_EF_Meta_FD_87018 | JGI IMG/M metagenome (GOLD analysis project Ga0114980, IMG submission 87018) | Freshwater microbial communities from Lake Simoncouche, Canada to study carbon cycling - S_140806_EF_MetaG | ecosystem: Environmental > Aquatic > Freshwater > Lake | place: Lake...
CCTATAACAGATTTAAGAGAGCCTGGTTTTGAACTAAGTTGGCTGGCTCAGCAAAGAATTCTCAATAGAAATAAAACATTATCAACTAAAAGAAACCTGCTGGCACAAAACAATGCTATTATTAATGATCCAAAAGCGCCAAAGATTAATCTTGTTCAAGACTCTGATGGAACACTAAACACAAATGCAGTTGCTAATTTTAAATATAATGTAGGAAGTGTTAAAGAATCTTACTTATCCACTAAGTCAAGCTTTTTAAAAGAATTAACTGCTTATAGTAACAGTAATGCACCTAGTGCAGTAACTAATGCTTCTCAATTATGGATAAATGGAACTTCAAATAAAGGCATGATTCAACCTTGGTTAGAAAAAACGTACCAAGAAGCAATTGCTGCGAAGGGGGATTCAGGAGATCTTCCAGGTGGCAATATATCGCTTACACAGCTTATGAATAATGTTTACGCTTTTCAATTTTTATACAATCCAGCGTCTATAGATATGGTTTATCAAGGTCAACTTGGAGCAAGCATAGATTATCTAGCAAGCGGTAATGACCCGTTTAATGCGCTAGGTGGGCAGAACGTTAACTCTACTATAAGTTTTAACATTCTTATTAATAGAATGCATGATTTTAAATATTATGATAAGGATACTGGTAAAATTGCTAAAGAATATAAAAATTCAAATCTGTATGTTCCAAGACAACCTGAAGAAGATGAACAACTAGAAATATACAGAAAAGGAACAATGTATGATTTAGAGTTTTTATTTAGGGCTGTTTTAAAGCACGGATTCCCATCTTATTTTCATGAAAGAAACTCAAGTGATGGTATAACTTCAGACGTAGGATTTATTATGAGCGGTCCAGTAGAACTTCATTTAGGAACTAGTTTAAGGTATATGGGAACTGTTAATCAGATTAACGTTTCTCATGTACTATTTGATGAAAGAATGGTTCCTATATTTACAAATGTTTCATTTGCCTTTGGAAGGTACATTGATTCAGCTAAACTTACCATGGATGGTGAAGTAAATCCTAGTGGGCGTTAATATAAAAAGGAAAAGTAGTAAATGATTTATACAGATAGTAGATATGCAACTGGTCTTATTTCTTACGGAAATGATTCTAGATTAAACCAGTCTAACATTTCTGTTTATAGGAAGTTTCCTTCTGCAAGTCACTCCTTCTTTGCGTATGTATGGACTGATTATGACCGTGCTGATCTAGTTGCTTATAAACTTCTTGGGTCTTCTACCCTATGGTGGAAAATTATGGATATAAATCCTGAAATTCTAAATCCACAAAGCATTGCTCCTGGAACAACAATTAGGGTGCCTAATGCGTAGCCCTACTCCTTTAAAGCTTAACAAAAGCGCACGTTATCATGTTGAGTTCCCTACTATTCCTTCTATAAAAAAAATTCCAAAAGATGTTAAATTAATACAAAAACAAAACAATCATGATATTTTAATTCTTAAATTTTTTAGTTCAAATTCTTTTTGGTTTGAAAATTTAAAAACAGGTGTTCCTGTAAAATTTTCTTATTCTCAAGGTCACCTATCAAAAGTTTGGTATGGGTATGTTTCGTTTGTTTCTAACGTACCTACTACGCCAAAAATAAGACCTATAGAAGTTTACTGCATAGGAAGTTCTTTTGTACTAAAAGAAGGAACAGTAAGAATTTTTACAAATGTAACTATTACAGATGTAGTGTCTCAGTTGGCTAAGGAATTTGGGCTGAACTTTATTGGTGAATCGCACTCACGAAAATTTGATCAGTTAATAATAGCCGGGCATTCTTATTGGGAATGGATAAACGAACATGCCAATAAAATTGGGTATGGGGTATACGTAGAAGGTACTAACTTAATTTTTAGACCTATAGATAGTTTAATAAACCAGCTAGTTTCAGAAGCTCCTATTTTAAATTGGTCAAACCCAACTATTTCAGGGTTTACAGATGATCCAAGTAAAACATTAGATTATTTTAAAGTACTAAATGGTGAACTTATTGAGGGATCTACAAACTACCGATCTATTAAACACATGGGTGGGGTAGACCCTATAACAGGGTCTACTACAGGCTTTGATAGTAACCCTAAAGATCTAGGTGAAAAATTACGGTCTAATGTTAGCGATGTTTATTTTTCAGAATTTAGAAGTGATCAGGTAGTTCATAATGATTTAGATTCTAAAACGGCAGCTGAGGGAGCGGCTCACTTAGCAAGGTTTAACCTACCTGCACATGCAACTGCAAAAGGTGATCCAAGGCTTAAACCTTATAGTATTGTATACATTGAAAATACAGGCAAATTAACAGATGGGTATTGGGTTGTAAAAGAAGTAACCCATGAGTTTAGTCTTACTGGATTTTACAAAGTAAAGCTAAGTCTTTTAACAGACGGTACTGGGACCAATCAAGAGTACTCTTTTAGACAGGCAAAACCTACAGTTACTGGTATTGTTAATTCAGGTCATGTTTTAGAGATTGATGCGCAAATATTACAAACAGAGACTACTAAATTACAACAGTCGGAACTTATTATAAGCGAAGCTAACCAGGGATTTAATAGAACCCCTGCTAGGTGGACGACTACACTTGGAGGAAATTAACATGATTTTACCAGCTACTTTTACTGAAACTAGCTTATCTTTTCCATTTAAAGTTTCTGCAAATGGAACAATAGCCACTACTGTTGACCACAAAAATATTTGGGCAAATAAAGTGCGCTCAGTGCTTAGTACTTCTTTTCAAGAAAGAGTCATGTTTCCACAATTTGGTAATGAATTAACTGAGGTTTTTTGGAATACTGAGACATTTGCAAAAAGCAGTGTAAATGCATACGTAGCAAGAGCGTTCTCTAATTGGTTACCTACTTTACGTTTAAATGAGGTAATTGTTTCTGACATAGACACCACAGGACAGCTTACAATTTCAATTTCTTATTTTCTACCAAATGATGAACAAGTTGAGACCTCTATAGGATTTGTAAGAATTTCAGGAAACCTACCAATTATTCAGGAGACAGCATGACAGAGGCATCTAGTAATCTACCAATTGCTATTGATTACACTAGTAGAGATTTTTACGCTTTACGTACAGACCTTATAGCTAGAGTAAAAGCAAACCTTCCTGCTTGGTCGGGCAATGACCCAGCTGACATTGGAGTTGCTATTATTGAAGCTGTTGCATACATGGGAGATATTGCAAACTATTATATAGATAGAGTTGCTAATGAATCTTTTTTACAAACCGCTACCCAACGATCAACCTTACTAGGATATGCTAAGAGTAAAGGGTATTCTGTTTCAGGCTATAAAGCCGCTACAACTACTTTGGTTTTTGGAAATTCAAAAACAAGCAGCCTAACTCTTCCAGCACAAACAGTAGTCTATGTAGATCTTTCCGTAAATGGAGGAATAAAGAGAGTAAAATTTACTACAGATGAAGCAGTGACTATTCCTGCAAGCACTGCTCTTGGAGATGCAACTGCTGGGTATAGTATCTATTCAGTTACTGCAACAGAAGGAATGCCGATTGGTAATGCAGGTGCTGGGTTAACTTTAGCTGAAACAGTAGATGGCATTTCTTATTACCCTATACGAGTGTCTGATACAACAGGGCAAATTGATCAAACCTATAAACTGGCTGACAATAATGTTATAGATGATTCTTTGCGTGTGTATATAAAATCAGGATCTACGTATGTAAAATGGACTAAAGTTTTGGATTTAACTTTATATGGAAAATCAGATAAAGTCTACACAACATTTATTGATGAAAACAACTATATTAATATCTCTTTTGGCGATGGTGTATCTGGATTAATTCCTTCATCGTCTAGTACTTTATGGGCGGCTTATAGTGTTGGAGATGGTATTTATGGAAATATGGCAGCAGGAACAATTCTTTCTACAGGTAGCCCTATTCAATACATTCCTAGTGGAACTCTTTCTGACTACACCCCTTACATAAGTTTAACTAATTCATTTGATTCTTTAGGCGGAGCTGATCCTGAAAGCAATGATTCTATTAGATACGCTGCTTCGGCTGTTGCTAAGACTTCTTTAAGAGCAGTTACTTTACAGGACTATGAAAGCATTGCACTAAGAACTTCAAATATTGGTAAAGTAAAAGCGTACTCTTCATCTTCATATTCTTCTGTGACACTTTATGTAGCTCCTAGAAGGCTCTCTACTTTACCTAGTGACTACTCTTTTGTAGGATCTGATATATACCCTGGGTATGATCTTTTAAATACATCAATAACAAATGAGATGACTGCTCTTAAATCTGATGTAGAAAAGTCATTAGTTGGATTTACTCAAATAGGTGTTACTACAACTGTAACTGAAGTGTTTTATACTCCCGTAAATTTAGCCTATTCGTATATTTTAGTAGATGGATATACAGATTCTGAAGTTTCAACTAGAATTAAAACCCAATTACTAGAAACTTATTCTTATAATAACTCTAAAATATCAGACTCTATATATTATGATGCTATTGTAAAAACAATCGTTTCTGTAGAAGGCGTTGCTTCTGCTAGCGTTACTATTCTTGATAGAAATTCTGGTACTAATAAAACTAATTTAGTTGGTACTCCTGGAGAAATATTTGTGTTTACTTCTAATAAAATTTCAGGAACAGTGGCTAATAGCTTTAGTCAGAGTGTTCTTGAAGGGCTATGGCTTTTGTATCACAGCACTACTATAACTTCTACTAGCTATGCTTTTGCATCAGGTGTTACTACCCTTACAACTACTGCTAACCATGGTTTATCTACTGGTGATAAAGTACGTTTAACAGGGTTTGCAAATAATTCTTATAATGCTACCTGGACGGTTGCTTCAGGTTCTGCCACAACGACATTAAAACTAACTACTACTGTTGATCTTGGAGCAACTGGCACGTTAACTGCTGCTGCTGTTCGTCAGGTAGCCACAGCAACTCCTGTTACTGAGCCTTTTGATTCTGCAGTACGCAGTTATCTATTTGCCACCAGTGGAGCCTATGGAGTTCTAGCACTGCCCGTATGTAATGATGGTGTAAGCACTATTACATTTGCTGGTGGAACTGTTGCAACAGGTACGCTATCTGGTCTTAAATCTGTTAATGTTGGTTATAACTATTTCTCATTAGTAGTTACAAACAATAATAGCAATATTAGAACAAACTACGACATAGTTGTAATAAGGTCGTAGTAAATGATCCATGATGATTATGGTAATCGTAGGTTTTACGGCATATACAGGGGCACTGTTGTAGACAATAATGATCCTTTAAATCAAGTAAGATTGAAAGTAAAAGTTCCACAAATTTTGTTTGATCAAGTAACCGATTGGGCATGGTCGGTTCAGCAGCCTGGTGTAATTAGAAACACTCCTAAAATTGGTGATGGAGTATGGGTTTCTTTTGAAGGAGGAGATCCCTCGTATCCTGTTTGGACCGGCTCATTTAAGGCTGCTCCTTATAACATGCAAGCAGGAACTACAACGGGTGGATCGGTAACAGTTACTTTTGATATACCATTTTCTTCTGGTACTACTCCTATAGTCACTGCTTCAGTACTTTCTACTAATGATAAACCAGAAATATTTGTATTAAATAGCGTTACTAATACTGGGTTTACTGGACAAGTCTGGTCATCAAGCGGAACAGTTTCACCTTATAATAACTTTGTTACAGCAACCGGTAGAACTATTCATTGGACAGCTGTCCAACTAACCCCATAATCCTTTACAAATTTAACTGTACTTTTTCTATACCCTTTAAGGACTAACAATGGCATCTGTATCTAAATACAAAAACTCTGCTTTACCAATGACTGGATTAGCGCTGTCTAACTCAACTATTCAGGTTGAGTGGAGTACTCCTTCTACTTATCCTGAAAAAACAGTTACTTTAACTAGCGGCTCTGGGTCTGGAACTACAATAACAGTTTCTAGTACAACAGATCTTGTAGTAAACCAAAAAGTAGAGGTAGTTAGTGGTACGGGTACTTTTGTCTTTGGAACTATTGTTACCTCAATTACTAGTTCAACAACATTTACAGTAAGTCAGCCTCCTAGCGTATCTTTAAGTGGAGCTACTATTTACGCGTATACTGAACCATACAAGGTTTTACGATTAGTTCGTAATCAGTATGCGTATTCTGAAACTCAGGAAGATGGTCAAATACTTTATGAATTTAATAACTCAGCTAATACAGGGTTAGAACCAATAGAAGTTTTTACTGATGGGGTTACTTCTAGTTTAAGTTCTATATCTTTAGTTTCTGGTCAGTATGCGTACTATAGTGTATGGCTTCTTGTTACTAACACATGGGTTTTGGCAGGAACTTGCACAGTTCTTTTGCCCAAAGATCATGGGTCTTATAATACTGATGGAGACCTTTTAAAATCTAATCATACTAAAATTATGGAATCTCTTCCTAGATTTTTAACTTCAACATCAAATACTGCTTTTGATGAAATAGACGCTTCATCTGATATTTACAAATTTTTTAAAGGAATTTCATTAACTTATGATGAGATTCTTACTTATGCAGATCTTACTATACGTTCATTGCCAGGTAAGTATACTTCTAATAATATGGTACTAAATGCTTTTAATGATTTAGGAATAAGGGTAACTTCAACATCGCCTACTTTTTATAAAAAAGCTTTAATAGGAAAAATAGAAAGTTTAAAACTTACAAAAGGAACTGCAAGTACTTTGGCTAATTTTGTAGAAACTTTTACAGGTTACAATACATCTGTAAGCGATAGTACGCAGCCCTCTAATCCTATAGGGTTAACTAACCTTTTACTTACAGCACAAGATAGCAGCTTTCATAAAGGTGGGATTGGTGGCTGGAAAAATGTGAGTGGGACTACTCTTACAGTAGAAGGTGGTAACGTTACTTTAACAGGTGTGTATGGATCAGGAACTACTCTTTTAGCAGATGATGTAACTGGACTAGTTGCTGGTCAAACCTTATTTATTGCTAGCGGTACAGGTGCTTTTTCCTCTACTACTGCTACTTCTATTTCTAGTATTGATGCTGCATCTAATACGTTTGTAGTTAGCACTGCGCCCACAACTACACTAGTAAATGCTACTGTAAGAGCATTATTTTTAGACATTCCAACAGCTGAAGATTACTCTGTAAAATCACCTTATAGACTAAAAGTTACTACTAACGCTACTTCTGGTATAAACTACAGACTGGGTCCTACAACTCAAACTACTTCTGTTTATGATTTTCCTAAATATGGAATTCCTATTAGTCCGGGTACTCAATATACTTTTAGTTTTTATTGTAAAGGCGGATCTTATAACCCTAGTATTCAACCATATATAGTGTGGGGGGATAAATATGGTAACCAAACTGGTACAGATACTGCTACAGCAATATCTACTTCATCTTCTTGGGCTAAGTATAGCTACTCTGTTACTTCTTCTGGGTATTACGTAACAGCCACAGACTACACTTTAGGGTCTTCTTCTACGGTAATAACTTTACCTGTTGGTCATGGCTTTAATACAACAGCAGGTACAAATAAAATTTGGTTAGAAAGTTTTGCTCTTCCTTTTGTTGGGGGGTACACTATTTCTGCGTTTACTTCTACAAGTATAACAATACCATTTGGAATAAACCCTGTTACGTTATCTACTGTAAGTAGCTCAGGAAATATATTTACGATTACTAGCGGTACTTTAAACGGCGTAACAATTGGTCAAACAATAACTATTTCTTCTGGAACTGGAACTTTAAACGGTACTACAACAGTAACAGGGATTACGGGTGCTAGTACATTTACAGTAAGCGCTGTTCCTACTGTTGCTTTAAGTGGGGCTACTATAACCTTTAGTTTCGATAAAAAAGTTACAGACTTTACTGTGTTTAAAGCTACTACTGCAGGAGTTAAAGAAGGTGTTGCTCAGTATGCTTTACTTGGGTTTAAACAAACAAGCGCAAGTGCTGTGGCTAATTACTATCTTGATTCTATTCAATTTAATGCCGGAGCAGTTAGTAACTTTATTGAGGCTAGAAGCGTGGATATCTACGTAGATCCTAATAAGTATAACTATTTAATTGATCCTACTTTTAACGCTTCTTCTTCTGGATGGTCTTCTTCTGGAACGTTTACTGCATTAGAGTATACCACTCTAACGGGACTGCCATACTCTAGCACAAGTAAAATGGGTAAAGTAGTTACAGGATCTTCTACTACAACTTCTTTTAACCCGGATTTAAAAACTGCAGTTCCTACTCCTATTACAATTAACAATACTTACTATACTTTTTCTATATACATTAAAGGTGATGCAGAGTATACTTTAAATCTTGCATTGACAGATGGAGTAAACACAAGCACACCTACTGTTATGGCTGTAACTACAGATTGGAAACGGTTTTCAACTACTCTTTATGTAACTTCTACTGCCACTGGACTAACCCCATATATCTACGGAACTCGCACTTCTGCCGCTACTTTTAGAGTAGACGATGCACAATTAGAAGAAGGTCAAACTCCATCAGATTATTTTGATGGCGGGTTTTACACCCAAGGTGCAAGATGGACAGGAGCTGCGGATGCGTCTAGCTCATACTTATACATAAATAAAGAACAAAAACTTTCTGAACTATCAGTTCATCTTGATGATTGGGTTCCTATAAACACTGTTTGGATGCTTCGGAGCCTTACAGGAATTGAAGCTATTGGAATTCCTTCAGCAACTAGTACAGACTCCACTGCCCCATACACTAGTAGCGGCGGTGGCGGGTCTAGAGGCACTACAGTGTTTGCATAGTGCTATACTATTATTTATGGATACTTTAATTTATATACTTATTTCAGGAATGGCAGTAGCCTATCTTGTTGAATTAATCACGGCACTTACAGATCGGTTTATTTCGTCTTGGATTTTAAAAGCGATTTTGCCTTTTCCACTTAGTGTGCTAAGCTTATACGTTCTAGGTATATTTGGATTACCAATAATAATTTATGGGTTAGCAGCGTCATGCATAGCCCTTGTTGTGGTATTCTTTGTAAACCGCCCAGTAACAAATCAGGTGATACCTGTACGTCGCTAAAATATGGAGCATAATGAACAAGGAAGAGCAATTCCGTCGTCTGTCTTTAGGACCTTCGGAACTTAAAGTACTATTAACCCTAGAATACTTTGCAGACAGCAAAGGGGTCGCTGACCCTACAATGAACATCTTAGAAGAAGTTACCGGCTATAGCCGTATGCAGATATCACGCTCGGTCAAAACTTTGATCAAAGAAAACTACATTGAAGTTAAGCGCTTAAAGCGTCTTGATGGTTTTAACCATCGTAATGTATACCAACTGCTTAGTAACACTAATGTTACAGTCACTTCCGCGTCGCAGAGCCATAGTAACGCCGATGTTACATCAATTACTAATAAAGCTTTAGTTATTAAGATAGATAAAGCATTAGATACTACGTATCTAATGGGAGAAGAGGAAAAAGTGGTTAATCGTTGGAAAGACGACGATGATGATCTTGCAGGTGTGGGATTGATCGAAGAACCTAAGACCGTACAAACCAAGAAAGCTTCTAAGCGCGAGCCTAAAACTAGGCACAGTCGTCCTATCGAAGAGTGGACTCCAGCCGATATGGCTACAGAGTTTTCGTACAGGGTCTACCAAGCACTGCCTGGCATACCTGGCGTAGTCAACACCCGTAACCTGTGGGGTGCGCTAGCTAAAAATCGTAAGCAGTTTGGCGTAACTGCCGTGCTTGAGTACGAAGTTCTAGAGAAATACTTCGCTGATAATCGCAACCTGACCTCGTTAAAACAGGCTCCAGCCTACGCACACGCTAAGTTTTTAACTTTTTTAACAAACAACATTCAGGCAGTAGCCTCAGACCTTGGTGTTGAAGATCTGCCAGAAGACATTCCGGTAATTGAGCCAAGGAACAACTACGTTTACGCAACCGATGGTCGCAGGTTTGACAATTCAATGCCCGGTAGGTTAGCATTAAAGCAATACGAAAAAAGGAAGGAACAAGCAAATGACGTATGATGTGTCTAAACTAAGTGGAGATAAGCGCCACACAATCGCAGTAAACTCAAACATTCCTCGTAGGTTTATAGGAATGGAACCAAATGATATCAAAGATATGATGGGAGCTTTTTCAAATGAAATTGAAGATTGGATTACTAATGTTCTTGAAGGCAATGTTATTAAACAACTTGGCGGTATCGGAGTTACTGGCGTTGGGCTGTTATTTGACGGTGGTCCTGGTCTAGGTAAAACTACTCACGCAGTAGTTACACTTATGGAATTGATCCGTAGGCTACCTGAAGATCCTAAGCAGGTTTCTCGCATATTTGGAACTGGTAACACCGAGGTTGGGCGTAGCTTTAGGTCTATATATTATTTGACTTTTCCTGAGTTTGTTGTTAGGAAGAAAGCCGTGATGGAAGCTGACAACGAAACTAAGCGTGAACTGTATGAAGAGATGCAGGGCTTTCACGGTCGCGCAAAAGATGACAACTTAAACGTACGCATCCTAGTTCTAGATGATCTTGGAAAAGAGTATGGATCTAAGTATGTAGACGCTTCCTTTGACGAGATCCTTCGTGCTCGTTATGACAAGGGGCTACCTACAATCATTACTACAAACGTGCTACGTGAAAAGTGGGCTGCTCAGTATGGCGAAGCAATGGGTTCATTTGCCTATGAAGCATTTACCCGCATTCAGCTAGGTGCTAAAGATCTTAGGAAGAACGGATAATGGATATTAAATGGAGGACTATCCAGTTTTTTATATCCCCTAATGGAGTGTGTGAAGTTCAATCAGACGACACCTCTACTAAAAAACTCCGTTGCACTTGCAGGGACTTTGCAATCTTAGCTCGTTGTAAGCACGTAAAATTTGTTAGGGACCGGATTGGTCAAACAGGGATTTTTACTGTAAAACTTGCTGAAGATACCGACGATGAAAACGTCGTAGCAGCAATGCACGACCCAGAAAAGTTTCGTAGGTTTTTAATACAACACGCAAAGATAGAGGTAATTGAATGAGGGGTGGCGATATTTCCAATGAAACTCCTCCAAAAATTATAGTTTTGGTTGATGTAGTAGCTACTCTAAAACAAGAAGAGTCAACTTCAAGGTCAGTATTATTTAAGAAAAAGTCTACAAAATCTAGTGTAGATATAAACCTAAAAGAAGTAGCACATCTATGGACCCTTGGAAACAAATACGGTCTTTCAATAGAGCTAGCGGGGTATGAAGACCAAGGATGGGCTTTAGAAGACCTTGAAAAAGTAATGGAAACTTTAGAACGTAAAGTCTCTAACCCGTTTAACTATGCAGAAGTCTACGCAGATGTAGACCAACTAGTTTCTTTGCTTCCATATAGGAGCAGTTTAAAAGGAGTCGTAGACATGCCGGGACGTGTTGCTAGGTATGGCTCTTATGGTGTAGAATTATCTAATCTTTAAGAAGGAATAAGAAATGGCATTTGATAACGAGTATCGTTTAGTAAGTAAAGTAATACGTGATCGTCAGATCATACCTGTAATTGAAAAGGGTATAAAAGATGATTGGATTGTAGATGACGATCTACGTCGCGTATGGAAATTTGTTCGTGAGCACTACGTAAAGTATAGGGAAGTACCTACAGCTACAACTGTACGGGACAACTTTCCTGCATTTAAAGTGCTTGATGTGCAAGACAGTATTGACTACCTCATTGACCAGATGATTTCTTTTCGTCGTCGCACCCTGACTAAAAATGGTATTGAGGACTCTCTTGCCAAGATGGTTGTAAATGACCACGAAGGTGCATTAAATGAAATGAGCAGGACAGTCGCTATTGTTAGTGAACAGGGTAACGTAGGTACCACTCACGTAGACTTAGCAAAAGATCCAGCTGCACGTTTTACAGAGTACGAGAATCTACAGAATTCTGTTTTACTTGGCATACCTACTGGTTTTGCAAAGATTGATGAAGCTACTGCTGGCTTACAAGGCGGTCAACTAATTACAGTTATTGCTCCGCCTAAAACAGGTAAGTCACAGATTGCTTTGCAGATGGCTGTTAATGTACACAAGGTTGGAAAAATCCCTATGTTCCAATCATTTGAGATGAATAACCATGAGCAGTCTCAGCGTCACGATGCTATTCGTGCTAATTTATCAGCAAAGAACTTACGTGTTGGTAAACTAAACACACAAGAAGAAGAACGCTACATCGATATGCTAGAAGAAATGAAGACATCACATCCCTTCCATCTGGTTGACGCAGTGAATGGTTTGACCATCGATACTCTTGTTGCCAAAGCTGAACAACTAAAGCCAGATATCCTATTTGTAGATGGTGTTTATCTTATGCTTGATCAGATTAGTGGCGACTCTAACACTCCACAGGCTTTAACAAACATTACTCGTGGACTTAAGCGTGTTGCACAGGTTCTTGATATCCCTGTAGTTATTACAACCCAGACTTTGCTTTGGAAAATGAAAGGTGGAAAAGTTTCTGCCGATTCTATTGGTTACTCATCCTCATTCTTCCAAGACTCTGATGTTATTCTAGGTCTTGATCAAATTGACAATGATGAAAAAAGGCGTACTCTACGTGTTGTTCAAGCACGTAACTGTGGTCCTTCAGACGCAACTATTACTTGGGACTGGGATACCGGTTGTTTTCACGATGAATCAAAAGACTCTAGTTGTGACTTCTGCTCACCTTGGAGTGCTGTTTAATGTTCAATGTTGAAGAGACTCTAAATGTCATAGGCATAGATTATACTGTGCGCAACGAAGAAGCCAACGCTTTATGCCCTATGCATGAGCGCATGACTGGTCGTCCAGATGGTAACCCTTCTTGGTGGATTAATTTAGAAACAGGTGCACACATATGTTTTTCGTGTCACTATAAAGGCAATCTGCTACAGCTAGTTTGTGACATCAATGAATTTTACATAAAGCTGCCAGACGCCTCGTATGGGTACGATTATGCAGCAGGCAAGTCTTGGTTGGCAAATGCTTCTGATACGCCCGTAGAGAGGCTCCTAGAGCATTTAAAGGCTATTCCAAGGTTCATTCAACCCATACCAAAACCTATTCCAATGTCAGAGGCTAGGCTAGCTGTTTTTGTTGATCCACCCCAAGAGGAATTAGACAAGCGGGGTATTTCTTTACATGATGCTCAGGATCTAGGAATCCTATGGGACGCCAATAAAAAGAACTGGATCTTGCCTTTACGCCACCCAGGCACAAATGCGCTGATGGGCTGGCAAGAAAAGGGGACAGTTTCTCGTACTTTTATGAATCGCCCTGCAGGCATTGCAAAGTCCACGACTTTATTCGGCATACAAACACTCAAAGATAATGAACCCGTTATTGTTGTAGAGTCCCCTCTAGATGTAGCACATATTTTGTCATCTGGATGGCGTTTCCCAGTTGTTGCAGTTTGCGGGTCCTCAATGAGCGAAGATCAGGTAAAATTATTAAGGAACTCAGATACAGTAATTGCCGCATTTGACAACCCAAACATTGATAAAGCAGGTAAAAAAGCGTGTGACGAACTTCAGGTTTTAGCTCGCAAATACGGTCTTATGGTTTATTATTTTAACTATGGGAACAGTGCCTCAAAAGACCCAGGTGATTTAAATGCCGAAGAAATACTCTGGGGCATAGAGCACGCTAAACCAGGAATATACGGAGAATCAGCATATGTTTATAGGAACACTGAAACCATATCAAGTTGAAGCCGTTGAAAAAATGGTTGCTAGTAAAAAAATATTGGTTGCTTATGAAATGGGTCTTGGTAAAACACCTATGACTATTGCAGCAATAGAAAAACTGAGCACTAAACTTACCTTAGTTGTTTGTTTATCCAGCTTAAAATACCAGTGGCAAAAAGAGATTACAAAATTCTCTAATAAAAAAGCTCTTGTAATCGATGGCACAGTTGCTCAAAGAGCAACACAGTACAACTCTATGCTAGAGTATGATTATGTAATTATGAACTATGAACAAGTTGTAAATGACTGGGATCGTATTAAAACGGTTCCTTTTACGGCTATGGTTTGTGATGAGGCAACTGCCATCAAAGGATTTAGAGCCAAACGATCTAAAAAGATTAAAGATCTTTCTAAAAATATTCCAATTAGGTTTGCTTTAACAGGAACTCCTATTGAAAATGGTAGACCTGAAGAGATGTACTCTATTATGCAGTTTGTAAACAAAGACATTCTAGGGCGGTTTGATATCTTTGATAAAACATTTATTGTTAGAAACCGTTTTGGTGGCGTAGACCGTTACCGCAATTTGTCACTGCTTCATGATACAGTTAAGAAAGCAACTGTTCGTAAATCTCAAAAAGATGATGATGTAAAACCTTACTTACCAGATGCAGTGTATAGAGAGCCTTTAAGTGTAAAACTTGATAGGACTTCTCAAAAGCTATATGACCACATATCTAAAGACACAATAGACCTTTTAATTGAGGCTAGTGAAGTATTTGGAGCAAACTTTAATGTTGCAGTTCATTACGGTCAAATGTACGACCCAGGAGATCCTGCCAATGAAATGCGTGGTCAAATAATGTCTAGAATTTCTGCCTTAAGAATGCTTTGCTCTAATCCTCAAAGCCTCTTAATAAGTGCCGCTAACTTTGAAAAACATACTGGTAAAGGCAGCGCTTATATCCACTCTTTAATGGATAAGATGGATGGTTTGCATAAGAATAACAAGCTAGACACTACAATTTCATACATAAAAGATCATTTAGATATCGATCAGTCTTACAAGATAGTAGTCTTTTCTTCTTATCTTGATTCAGTTGATATTTTAAGAAAACACCTTGCCTTACATGGAATAGGTGCCGTCTCATACACAGGAGAAATGAATGCCAAAGAAAAAGAAACATCGAAAGAAGCCTTTCAATCACACCCTGATATACGAATTCTTGTTAGTTCTGATGCTGGTGGTTACGGTGTTGATTTACCTCAAGCCAACCTCTTAATAAATTATGACCAACCCTGGTCAGCAGGACTAGCTGTTCAAAGAAATGGGCGTATCCAACGTGCTTCTTCCAATTGGACAACAATTACAATTCAAGATATACTAGTACAAGACTCCATTGAAGAACGTCAACACGACATGTTAAAACAAAAATCGAGTGTCGCTAATGCGGTTTTGGATGGAGTTGGTATAAACTCAAAAGGTGGAGTTGACTTAACCGTAGGTAGTCTGATAAACTTCTTAACTAACAATCTATAAGGAAAGAAAAATGGCAAAAATTATTGAAGAGGAATCTCGTCTTCCACAAGATCCGGAAGACTTTCAAGCACAAGCACGTGAGTATGTATTACTAAAGAAAAGCTTAGAGGCTCTTGAAGCTCGCCAAAAAGAACTACGTGAAAAGCTATTTGAAAAACTAGATCTAGAAGGTCAGGAAGACTCTTCTGGTAACGTGTTCATTGAGTTGTCTAATGAGATTGAAGGCATTCGTGTACTTGAAAAGCAGCGTCGTACTTCTCGTAAGTTAGATGAAAACATAGCAGAAGCAATGATTATGGAAAAAGGTCTAGAAGAAACACTGTACAAGACCATCCGTGTTATTGACGAAGATGCTATTATGGCAGCTCATTACAACGACCAGTTAACTGAAGACGAGATCGATCAGATGTTTCCTTCTAAAGTTACTTGGGCTTTGATGACCAAAAAGAAGTAGGCTATGTCAGGTATACGTAGTGAAGAAGAACTCTTAAAAGGATTTGAGGGTCTTGATCTCGTACCTGGATCTAAAAAAACACGCCGTCCAGCTTCATCTGAAGCAGGAAAAAAGCGTGGTAAGCTTTCTAAAGAGCAAAATGGTTGGGATGAAAATCCCACTATTAAACTCTTGAAAGGAATAGAAACAGAAGTTTTTCCAATCAGTGCATTAGCCAAAGCATTGGATAAACAGATTGTTACTATTCGTTTATGGGAAAAGAAAGGGTACATCCCAATCGCCCCATATCGTTTGCGCTCTAAAAGTCTTAAAGGGAATAAAGTAATGGGTAATCGTGTTTATACACGTGTGCTTATTGAAATTACCATTGAGGAATTTGCAAAGCGCGGACTACTAGGTTCTGCTCGTGTAGAGTGGAGCTTGCATCCAGACCTTACTGACGTACTTGTCAAAAGGTGGAAAGATGTGCTATAATAACAACTGAGAGTCAAATGACCTCATTACCAACCGAGACCGCAAGGCTCACTACCAATAAGGAGATAGTCAATATGACTATTGAAAACCCACAAGTCGATGCAAACTTCTACTTAGAAGATGCAGAAGACGCACCCGCAAAGCACGGCACTTCTGTCCAGTCAGGCTGGGCAGCAGCTGAAGGTCTTCTAAAGCCAAAGCGTGCTAATGGCAACTATCCAACTGAGTTCCGTTTTAGTGAGGAACTACAGCTTGTTCGTTTCTTGGACAATGAACCATACCTGGTTTACCAGCTACACTGGATTGATCGTTCTGAAGGCAAGAAGTCTTTTGTTTGTCTAGGTGACGAGTGTCCACTGTGTACAATGCTTGGTGACAAGCCAAAGCCAAAGTTTGCATTTAATATTCTTGTCCTTAGTGACGAGCAGCCTAACGTGCAAATCCTAACTGCTACAACTCCTCTAGCTCGCCAGTTGCAAGCTGCTAACAGCCACCCAGTTCGTGGTCCACTTAGCAAGTACTACTGGACCCTTGGACGTCAGGGCACAGGCGCTTCTACACAGTACTCCCTAGAACGTGTAAAAGCTGCTGACCTTGCTGAAGAGTGGGATCTAGATGCAGAAAATGTTGAGGCAATTGCTTCATCAGCAGTTATGTATGGTCAAGAGGCTATCTACCTCACCCCACGCGCTGAATTAATTCAGATCGCTCGTTCACTACTGAACTAACCCACAAAACCAAGTAGTTTAAAGGTTCTTCCTTTCTTGCTTTAAACTACTACCTCCGATGGGGGCTAAAGTGATCCGCTCCTTTAGCCCCCATCATTTCTTTCTAGGGACTTATGAATATTATTACTACTAAAGAGCAGCTTGATGAATTCGTTGCTTATTATATGGGTCAAAACGCCTTTGCGTTCGATATAGAGACCATTGGAGAGCATAGGCTACACACAGTCATAAATGACGTTTGCTGGCTCTCATTCGCCACTGAAGGACGCGTTGATGTGATTCCTATGGGTCACCCTAATGGCGAGTTGATTGATTACACAAAGCCTTTACTTTTGTCAGGAGAAAAGCGTTTAATTGCCGGTAAGCCTCTTCTTGAATCTAGTTACTCTTCAGACAAAAGCAAGTGGGTCCCTAACTTTACTGAACCACCTGTACAGTTAACTCGTGCTGAAGTATTTGCTGCTATTAAACCACTTATGTTTAGCGACAAGTTAAAAATTGGTCATAACATTAAGTTTGATCTAAAGTCTGTTGCTAAATATTTTGGCGGTAAAGTTCCTTCTAAGCCTTATTTTGATACGTTAATGGCTACATTTGTTATTGATAGCCAGACAAAAGATTTAGGGTTAGCTGCTTGTGTTAAACGTGAACTAGGTATTGAAGTAGAAAAGGGTGTCGGAACAAATATTTCGCTCCATTCTTTTGAGGCAGTAGCCAAGTATTCTGGTATTGACGCTCAAGTAACCTGGGCATTATATAAAGTTCTTAATGCACAACTTGATACTAAACTACAACGTGTTTGGCGTTTAGAGATGGACGTGCTCTCAGCTTTATGTGACATGGAATTAACAGGTGCTTATATTGATCAAGAAGCACTAGGAGCTCTTGCATTAGAAATTGAAAAAGGTAAACAAGAAGCAGAAGCATTATGCTACAAACTTGCTGGTAAACCTTTTTCTATTAACTCTGTACAAGCAAAACAAAAACTATTGTTTGGTTCTGAAGAGGGTAAAGCTCCACGTTTAAAGCCTAACAAAGCGTTTAAAGCAGGACTTACTCCTAAAGGTCGTGAAGCAGATAAGGCAGGTATTCCTCTTACTGAAGTTCATTACTCTGTAAGTGCGGATGCGTTAGAAAACCTACGTGGTAAAGACGGGTTAGTAGATGCTCTACTTCAGTACCAAGATTTAAATAAACTAATGACTACATATGTAACTCCTTACACAGGTGGTGAAGTTAAGCGCGTAACAAATGGTAAAGAAAAGTTTACTGAGCGTGAAAGCCTTCTTGTAAATGGTCGTGTACACACTAACTTTAAATCGCATGGTGCAGAAACTGGTAGGTTTAGCTCTTCTGAGCCTAACTTGCAAAACATTCCATCATCAGGCGAATATGGAAAGATGATTCGTAACTTATTTGTAGCCCCACCAGGGCACAAGCTAATAGTTGCAGACTACTCACAGATCGAACCTCGTATTATTGCTGCATTTAGTCAGGACCCTATTCTTATGCAAAACTATATGGAAGGTGGCGACATCTATACCACTATTGGTGACACTATGGGAGTAGACCGCAAAGCAGGTAAAGTACTTGTGCTTGCTATTTCGTATGGAGTAGGACCAGACAAGATTGCTGCTTCTATTGGTTGTGGAGTAAATGAGGCTAAAAAACTTCTTCGTGACTTTGAATCAAAGTTTTCAAGTATTCCACGTTATAAAGGTCGCGTTGTACGCAAAGCAAAAGAGGTCGAGCCCGTTCCTTACGTAGAAACTCTATTTGGTCGCCGTCGTTATTTACCAGATCTAAACCACCAAGATTTTGGTTTGAAATCTCGTGCAGAACGTCAAGCGTTTAACACCAAGATCCAGGGTAGTGCTGCTGATTTAATGAAGTTAGCTTTAATTAGGGCACACTCTTGTTTTGTTAACACACCTGAAGTAAACGTTATTTTGACAGTTCACGATGAACTTGTTACAATTGCACCAGAGGAATTTGCGGATGAAACAGCAGAAGCAATTCGTATTTCTATGGAAGGCATTAAAATAAAAGAGATAACAATCCCACTTATTGCTGATATACAGATTGTAGACAAGTGGGGAGAGGCTAAATAATGGATGAAATATTTATTTGCACTGGATGCTACCAAACAGAAGGGTCAGATGATGGAGCAGACTACTGCAATAGGTGTGAATCATATAAGTACTTTGCCTGGGTAGAGTCAGGCAATGATAATGAAGATTTTTAAAAAGAAAAAGAAAAATCGTGTACCCCCCATGGCTGAAATAAACAATCGCATTCGTGGATTCATTATGGATTCTCAAATACAAAATAGTCATGAAATTGCGTATATAATGGGTCTTCCAAATCTTAGTGATGAACTAGCAGAAAAAGAAGAACAAGTTAGCGATGATCGTTTAGAACGCATAGAATACCTTATTCCTATTTTGTATGCACACGCCCACACGTTAGCTGAAGCATCAATTGAATACCAAAAAACAAATATAGAAGACTCAAACGTGCTTCCAAAAGAAGTGTGGATCTTTGGGCGTAAGTTACTAGAACAAGTAGCTTTGTCGGCACTAATGGGGTCTACTTCTCAGTTAGTTGATATGGGTCTATTAGAAATACCAAAAAGGATAAAAAAATGAACACAAGTGAACCAGCTTCTATGACAGATATTGCTTTTGACACAGGAGTAATTGCAGAACGTAGTCGTATTATTAACTTACTTTTAGATCAAAACATTATTAGGCGGTGTGCTGCTACAGACAAACTTGTGGCATTCAATACTCACGGCACTGAAGTTGTTTACATCAAAGAATTGGAGACCAAATGAATAACGCAGATTGGTGGGCTAAAAAGTTAGGTCAACAACCACAAACCCAACAGGGTCGTCCCGATCCTACGCCGCAAATGCCTCCTAGCCAACAACCGATGGCTCAGATGCCTGCATTTCAACAGCCGCAAAATGACCTGGCACGTCTTGCTCCGTCCTCTAAAAGCACTGCTTCGTGTCCTGACTGCGGGTCGGGCAACTTTATGGCTCCTACGCCGCAAATCGCGCCACGCTGCTATGACTGTGGGTATCCCGTACAGCAATCCGGTGGGCGTTATGGGGCGCTTGCGGGGGCTAGGGTTGAAGGTTCTGTGCAGGAAGCATCAGGAAACAGTGGAACAAGTGGATTTAGTGCAATACCAGATGGCTATGGAGCCAACGGACAGAAATTAGGGTAATAATGAACTCAGAACAAATACGTGATTTGGTGTTTCTAGAAATACGTGCTAAACTAAGTCAAGCACTATTAGAACAAGGGCTAATTGAAACTTTAGACGGCAACCTAGGTTGGTGGAAAGATGATTTTAACTTTATTTCTTTTTACGATATAATGGAGGCTATTCGTGATCAACGCTGATGTATTAAAGATCATCAACACATTAAATAAAAAATACGGAGAAAACACAATTGTAGTAGGAGACAGTATAAAGAATGATCTTATTCAGCGTATTACTACTGGTTCAACTACTTTTGATTACGTTTTGGGTGGTGGTTTTCCTGCTAACCAATGGAACGAACTTATTGGTGAGCCGTCGCACGGTAAGACAGCAATTGCTCTCAAAACCATTGCCGCAAATCAAGCACTAAATCCTGAGCATTTAACTGTGTGGGTAGCTGCTGAGCAGTGGGTACCTGAGTACGCTCAAATGTGTGGAGTAGATGCTAGCCGCGTTATTGTTATTGAAACTAACGTTATGGAAGAGGCTTACCAAGCAGTAATTGAGTTTGCAGAAACTAAAGGCGTAGATGCAATTGTAATAGACTCCCTTCCAGCTCTTAGTCCCATGCCTGAACTAGAAAAAAATATGGACGAACTAACGGTTGGTAAAGGTGCCCTGTTAACCAATAAGTTCTTCCGTGTAGTAGGTCAGGCAATGAAACGCAGCCTAGTAGAAGATGAGCGCCCTATCCTAGGACTGATCATTAACCAATACCGTATGAAGATCGGTGTAATGCACGGAGACCCTCGTACAACCCCGGGTGGCGAAGGTAAAAACTACGCTTTCTTTACACGCTCAGAAATACGCCGTGATGAATGGATTGAATCTGGTTCTGGCACTAATAAAGTGCGTGTAGGACAACGTATAAAAATACGTGTAATTAAAAATAAAACCGCACCACCACAACGTATCGCTTATATTGACTACTATTTTGCTCCTCATTCCATTTATAAAGCTGGCGATTATGACACTGCTAAAGAAGTTGCTGCAATGTCTATTGTTATGGAGATTGTAGACCGTCGTGGTGGATGGATCTACTTAGGTGAGCGTAAATGGCAAGGTCAAGAAGCGTTTTCTAATTCTATTCGTGAAGAAGTAGAGCTATACGAAGAACTTCGCTCTAAAGTTCTTTCTGCAACTAATACATTTACAGGAGAAGACAATGAGTAACCTTTTTCCAGATGATGACAGCTGGTTAGACAACTATAACCTACAGATTGAAAAAGAAGAACGTAATAGGATTATTGCGTTTATTAACTCAATCATAATGGACCTTGAAAAGTTTAATGATCCTGCTGAAGATTTAAAGTCTATTGTAACAATACTAGAATCAGAGGACTGGGCACTTGGATACTAATGATTTTAATATTGTAGACTTTCATTGGTCACAAGAATTAGAGAATGAGTACACCGAGTACATGTCAAAGTGTGAAGCTCAAATTGATCGTGACTTTTATGAAGGAACCGATTTAGAAGTAGAAGATGAGTTTGAAACATTGTCAGGTCAACCATTTTGTGGGTGTGGCACTTGTTATGTTCGTGAAGAGCTGTTCTTCTTAGTCCCTCGTATAATTGAAGCCTATAAAAAAGGGCAGATAGTGGTACCTGAAGATGAAAAGTGAAGGTCAAAAACAATCTCAGAAGCATGAAAAGCGTTTAGCCAAAGCTATTGGAGGAGCCACTACAGCTGCTTCAGGAGCATTCTGGTCACGTAAAGGCGATGTACGTAGCGATGAGCTACTTATTGAGCACAAATGGACTGGAAAAAAATCTAAAACACTTCAATCTGCGGAGTTGAAAAAGATTACTAATGAAGCTATAATGGACGGGCGGCTTCCTATTTTTGGCATACATTTAGACGGGCAAGATTATGTGATTTTATTAGAAACAGACTTTTTAGAATTTTGGAACTCCAAATGATAGAAAACTATAGTTCACTAGAAGAACGCTTATCTTGGATGGATAAAGCAAGGTGTAAAGATCGAGACCCAACAACCGAGATCTTTTTCCCTCCTAGGGATAAAACTAAATACTCAACCCTTGCGACTCAAGCAAAAGCGATGTGTTTAGGACCTAATAATACTAGTCCTTGCCCAGTTCGTAAAGAATGTCTGTGGTTTGCAGTAGAATCAGATGAGCAGCATGGCATTTGGGGTGGGATGAGCCACCGTGAACGCAATGCTTTAGTAAGGAAATGGCAACGCAAATTCAAGGATAAGATGACCTTGAAGGAATACATATTTCAAATAGATAAGAAGGACTACACAAATGGCAGTAAGTAAATCAGAGCTACAAAAATTCTTGGACGCTAAAAAAGCGCCAACACGTTTAATTGGTGACATTGAACGCCATCTAATGGCTCGTCCTGTAGGTGACCGTAGCACCACTGTGCTACACCCATCAGAAATGATTAAACGTGACTGGTGTAAGCGCGCATCTTACTTCCTATTAAGTGGGCACACTAAGATCGCAGAAAAACCTAACCTACGTCTGCAATCTATTTTTGATGAAGGACATGCTATTCACGCTAAGTGGCAAACCTGGTTCCAGGAAATGGGAGTTCTTCACGGCAAGTTTAAGTGCGATGTTTGTGACAAGATTACATGGGGAACTTCTCCTGAACAATGTGAGCACTGCTTTGCACCTGAATCAAAGCTAGTTTATGCAGAGGTAACTCTTCGTGATGATGCCTTGCGTATTGCAGGACACACTGATGGATGGGTTAAAGGTATTGGGGAAGACACTCTAATCGAAATTAAGTCAGTTGGTCCAGGCACTATTCGTTCAGAAGCTCCACAACTAATGGCAGAAGCTGATGGTGATTTTATGAAAGCCTGGAACGCTATTCGTCGCCCATTTCCTAGCCACATTCTTCAGGGTCAGGTATATCTTGAACTAATGAAACGCATGGGTCATGAAGTAAACGAGATCGTATTTCTATACGAACTTAAAGCAGACCAGTCATACAAAGAGTTTAAAGTTAAAGCTGACTATGAAATTGTAGAACATGTATTTGAAGGTGCTGAAAAGGTAGTTAAGGCTGTAGAAGCTGGAATTGTACCTGACTGTAATAACAACCCTGGCGGCACCTGCAAGCAGTGCGCCCCATATACGGAGGACTAATGAGCGCCCTATCTAAATTTGCTGATTGGAATCTTACATTTAATAAGCCAGCAATAGACCAAGTACAGTTACCTAATGACATCACAGCTATTGACTCTGAAGAACTAGGTAAATTATTTACTGATCTAACTGCTTGGACAGATTACATAGAGTCACAAAATGCTATGGCAGTTTTAGAAGAACGTGCTGCTTTAAAAGCTAAAGACTACGAAGAAAATCTTATGATGATTAAACGTATGGGTGCATCAGCTAAAGGCGAACGTATTACAATCATCAAAGCTGAAATTGCGACACACCCGGATATTGTGGCACTTGACAATACGTACGAAGAGAAGTATGCTTATCGTAAGTTAGTTGAAATGCTACTTACAAACCACGAGCGTGACCTATCCCTGGTTAGCCGTGAAATTACACGTCGTTCAAACGATTACAGGAGGAACATCTAATGGGACGTATGAAAGACATCTACACAGAACTACGTACTGAAGAACTAGAGGAAGAAGATAACATGTCAAAATTTGAAGATCTACCAGAACATATGAAAGAGTTTATTCGTGCAGCTGACGTTCATCGTGAATTTAAAGAAGCCGTACAACAAAAGTTTCAACACGCCCAGCACATTTTGCTAAGCAAGCACAAAGACTATGGACCTACTAATATTAGTCTAAGTCCAGGTGGACCTCTAAATGGTCTACGTGTACGTATGTGGGATAAGTTTGCTCGTATCAACCACCTAATTGACACTGGAGCAAAACCAGAGCATGAAAGTCTAAGGGATTCATTCCTAGATATGGCTAACTATGCTATCATTGCAATGCTAGTACTCGATGACGAATGGGACAAAGGAAAGTAATAATGGAATCACTACCAGGATACGATGCATGGAAGACATCCTATCCTTCTAGCTGGGATGAAGAAGCTTGCGAGCATGACTGCCCAGAATGTGAAGGTCAAGGAACTGCTTGGGATGAAGAAAACCAAGTAGCAATAGAAGACGAACCTTGCCCAGCCTGTAAAGGCGAAGGCAAGTGTGATGGTGAATGTGGACCAGGGGAACCACCAGAGCCAGACTATGACTGGGAACCAGAGGAATACTAATGACTGAAGCTCAAACAGAACGTATTATTCAACTACTAGGCATTATTGCACGTGGTGCAAACCCAGATTGGGGTAATATTATTAAAGAGATTGTTGATAATCATGAGTAAAGATGGAAAAATGCTATTTATAACTCTATTTTTGTTTCTTGTAATCTGCGTAATACTGATCTTTAATTCAGAAAAAGACTGTTCAACTATTAAATATCAGGATCTACATGGCACTCATTCTCAATATGACTGTCACGATAAAAAGCCAGCAACCTGCTGGGACAAATATGCCACAGAAGAACTAGCAATACAAATGTGTGAAGGAAAATAAATGGAACAAGTATTGTGGATATTAGGTGGTTTTGCTATTGGATATGTGATAGTTAAACTAGCAACGCTACTAATTGACTGGGCAGAAAAACAAGAAAAGAAATGACAGAAAAAGTATTTGGCACTGAAATAAACGGTTCAATGACTGTATCTATAGGAATAGACCAGTCATTAACCGGTTTTGCTTTAACTATACTAGATGTAGACGATCCTAAAAACTACACTACCTGGGTATATAAGTCCCCCTTTAAAGGCGTAAAAAGGCTAGTAAACATTTCCTCCTGGCTAGTTAATAAATTAGAACTAGTAGAGGACCGATATGTAGTAGATGTAGCTATGGAAGGCTCAGTTTTAGCCAGCCATTCTGCTTTAGTTCTAGGAGAGCTGGCAGCTGTTGTTAAGATTGTTTTCTGGTCATTTTTTGAAGACTGGGACCATCAAGAACACCTTAGAGTGCCCCTACAAATACCCCCAATGACCCTTAAAAAGTATGCCGCAGGCAAGGGTAACGCTAAAAAACAAGAGATGCTAATGCAAATCTACAAGAGGTATGGCATAGAGTTTAATGACGACAATGCTGCTGATAGCTATGGACTAGCTAGAATGGCAGGTAAACTGCATATAAACGATGTTGAAGCCCAAATAATTGAACAAATAAAAGACCCTAAATACAGAGATTCTTTATAGTTTTTGTGCCATCATTGATAGGAGGACGGCTCACTATTCCGAAAACTAAGGATCACAATGAATGAAGAAGTCGTCGTTCCATCGACAGAAGAGCCCTTTTTAAGGGTATCTAACGGCTCTAACCCACAATCCGTAGCATCAGCAATCGCACACGCTATTTATGAAAATAGACAAGTAAAACTACGAGCAGTAGGTGCAGGTGCAGTAAACCAGGCAGTTAAAGCAATAGCAATTGCCAGAGGTTACGTAGCTCCACGTGGGTTTGACCTGACATGCAAGCCAGGATTTACTACTATTGAATCACGAGATGGCGAAATTTCCGCAATGACTTTTGCGGTAATGGCAAGTTAAGGAGCCACTAATGGCAAGAGCAAGTAAGCTAGGTCACGCCATGCGTCGTCGTATGGGTGTTCCATCAAGTTATTCACAGACAGCAGGTAAAAACATGGACAGAATGCACAAAACATCAGATGAACACTACGCAGATCACAGTGCTGCAGGTAGTGCAAGAATTCCTATGGGTTCAGACGTTTATAACGTAGAAGCTGTAGCTCCAGAAATGGGTACTCTAATTCCTAAGAAGAACGTCCAAGCTGGTGACCCTGTTAATCCAGGAAGCAAAAGCGGTCGTCGTACTCCAGTACTAAACCCTGGTGGTGAAAGACTAGGAGCAGCATACGCCCCTAAAGCAACCTATGCAACTATCGATCCAGCAGCTGGACTAACCATGCGTAATGCAAGAGTTATTCCATCAGTTGCAGGTCGTGCAACCCCTAACTTTGGTATGGGAATTCAAACTTCTCAACAGTAAAAGGCAGTAAATGCTAAAAGAGTTAAAACAAATCACTCCACCACCTGCAGCTGAAGGTATGCCTAACGTTGACGCACCCGAACCATTTGCTGAAGCAAACGTGCACAGTAGCAAAACTATGGGTAGTGCAGGAAGACTAAGCTGGTTATCTAAATCTTTATTTGGTAAAGGAACTCCTGCTGCCTATAGCAAGATCACTAAAGCTAGTACAGTATCATTTCCAGGTGAAGATGAAAACACAGCTCAACTTCCACAGCCAGGACGTATGTAATGGCTGGTGCAGTAAATAATTATAGCCCAAGTCAAAACTGGCAATCGCTAGGTGCTAATGGGTTAATGGGTTATAACAACCAAGGTGGACAGGGTCTTCCTGTAGCACGTGGTGAACTAGATGCTATTCGTATTGGCACAGGTCGTGTTCCAACAGCTGAATATCCTGACGGTTATTTAGGGACAATACGTTCTAGACGCGATGACCGCCTACTTGACTCCATTAAAAACCGTGTAGGACAAAAGTCTTATCAACGCGGTGTTCACAAAGGTGAACGTATTGAAGCCTCTGCTTATTTTTGGGATAGAGAATTTAATGACCAAATGGGTATAAAGCGTCAAAGTAAAGCCAAGTATGTTAATAACAATGGTGCGATGATGTACATGACCCCTAAAGGTGCCCCAGATATCAGACTAACTCCAGCTCCACACCTAGTAAATGATGGTAAATCAAACATGCGTTCAGATCAACCAGGCGTACTAAATGTACAGCGTGCAAACGCGTTGTCCTATCTAAAGCCAGTTTGGGCGTAAAATGCCATCACCAATAGCTGATAAAGGGTTTGGTTACGGTACCAATGAAGTAGACGGTCGTTATGACTATACTAAGCCATGGGTCACTAATACACCAAGTGGTATGGGACCTAAATGGGGTTATCTAGGACCTTGGGCGTCAAATATGGAACGGTTAACTCAACAAGCATTGATGGTAGCAACAATTCCAGGTGTTCAACTGCAAGATATGGTAAGACCGCCATTACCACAAATTCAACTTTTTCCAGATAGATTTGGTTATGGAGACCGCACTCAACCTACAATTGAGGACGTAGTATCTGTAGATCGTGTTTATATGGAGCCACGTACATCCTGGTATTCTGGTAGCCCAGCTGGCTATTCAGGTACTAGCCGAAATGATTTAGGAAATAACTAATGGATAATGGCGATGGCGCATACACGCTAGAATTACAAGCAGGACAGTACGTTAAAAACACAATGACATACAAGGGTTCAGCACCATGCCCACAATGTGGAGTTATGATCAATCCTGTAGAATACATGTATAATAATGGTCTATGTTCACCCTGCAAAGAGCGTAGAATGCAGGCTAGAATTAAGAATAGAATGGTTTAAACGCATGACTGATAGCCCAGAAGACAGAGGAACCCACCCTAATCGTAGGGTATTTATTGCTAATGAAAATGGCGATTGGTGGGAGCACACTCCTGGTCAAAAAGTCTATGTAGCTACCCTTCAAAATTTAATTGATGCTGGTCATTATGAAGATGAAGAAGATTTTGACTCTGCAGACAAGCAAGAGCAAAGTATCCAAGAAGTAGGCACTCCAATTAATATTCCTTATGCCCAATCCGCAAATAAGAAGCAAGGTAAATGATGTCAGTACCAGATCGTAGTAATCACCCAGGTCGTCAAGCCACATTTGAATGTGAAGAATGCGGCAAAACTGCTCCTATTCACGAAGCTGGTGTAGATGCAGTATGTAATGACTGTTTTGATGCCCGCTACGGACCAAATTTTGAATGCACACACGTTAAAGCTGATGATAGCGGTATGTGTGACTATGTTGCTAAAGGCAAAACTAAGTCACAACGTCGTAATGATCTAGATCGTCACTTTGATGAAGACCCAGAACACAATGGGGATTAAGAAACAAGACAATCTACAAAGAAAAAAGGTAAATAATGGCAGTATCAGATCGTAGTAGAGGTAGGAACGGGCAAAACATCTATGATGAGTCTGTGCATTTAGCACGTCAAGCTGTATCAGAAGGTAAAATAGGTCCCCGTGATGTTAAATTTGGTCGTCCTAGGCTAGGTAGTAAGGACAATTGGATCCGAGGAATGTCGACCATTATGCCAAGATCTAACATGTCTGCAGATGAATACGAAAAGTGGGTTTCTGACAGAAAAGCAGAAGGTTGGACAGATTGGAAATCTAGTTCACCAATGTCCTCAGAAGATTTAAAGAAAATTAAACAAGCGCGTAGAAAGAAATAATCATGGCAGTTAACAGTAGTCGTTCAATGAACGCAAGCCTAAATGAAGGTACAACAGACGGAAAATACCGTAAAATTCGCCCAGACACCGAAGTATCTGATATACTAGGTAATGAAAAGACTCTAGACAACAGACAAACTCTACACCCATTCTACGGGTATGGATTTGTTACTACTGAGTATCCAGACTCTGAGAAAGTAAACCCAGGTAAGTAATTATGGCAGTAAAACCTTCAACAGGTAAAAGTAGAGTTAAGCGTCTCAAAGCAGGTGCTCCATTGGCTCAAGGGGTTAAAGGCAAAGCACAAGCCCTAGGAAACATGACTGCACAGGATCGGGAAGTAGCACAACTGAAAAGTAAGGTACGTGCCATAAACCCAAATAAAGGCAAACCTGGTGGAAATATAGTAAACAAGACTACTGGTGTAATTACTGGAAGCACTAAAAAAGCCGCTAAATTTACGAAATAAACACTTTTTAAACTAATAATAAGGAACACTAAATGACTGATGCGCCATTAATTGGCTCTCGTGAAATGCAGCACAAAGGACCACTAATCCGGTTACTTCGTTGTATGGTATGTAACAGCTGGGAAGAGCTACCAGACTGGGATGGAGCAGTAGAAGAAGATTTTCTACTAGAAGTCATTATTGAAAAACACAAGTTTCCTTCAGGCGAGCCACACAAGGGTAAACTATTTAAGATTCCAATGTCATATTGGGCAGATCGTGAAAAACGTAAAGCTGTACTAGACCAACTAGGTGGCGGTGGGTCAATAGGTCTAGATGCACTAGATCCAGACAAATCTTTTTATGAGAGCAAAATGCAGTTCTCAGAAGATGCAATGACCTGCTGGAAGTCCAAACTAAAGCCAACTGATGGTTGTGCTGAGTATGGTACCCCAGAAAAGCGTATTCTACCTAAGACAGCAGTAGAGCGTAAAGAACTAGGATTACCTAGTCCTAAAGATGCTCCAGGTCCAAAGATTTACATTTGTAATTTTTGCCCTATACACTCAGTAGTTACAACAAAAGCACGTAATAAACAAGGAATGTACGATAAATAATGGCAAAACCAAAAGGAACACGCAACCCAGACCGTAATAACGGTAAAAAAACAAAAAAGAACCCACAAATATTCGATGCAATTAAGCGTCGTTTAGTAAACAAGGAGAAGTAAATGGATACCTATTTCGTAGTAACAATCAGTTCTGATGGCACGTTTGAAATGCACTCAGAACTACCAGAAAACCTAGAAAAAAGCCACGAGATCACTATTTCTGAGATCTACACCGTAGTCAAGCAAATTGTACAAAATGTAGAAGCACAGATGGTAGCAGATCGTGTTACAAACTCAGTTTTGGCTGCTCTATCACCGCAGGTTGAGCAGACTGTACCCGACAAGGTAAAAGAAAAGCTAAAAGAACGCGGAATTAAGACCGATTCTACGGAGGAGACAGCGTAGAATAGTCTTATGACTATAAACGCCAGACCTACTTCGTATTTCAGCGTGCCCAGTCCTACCCTGGACCCTAAACTATTTCAGGGTAGGACTTTGCATTCTGGCGTTAGATCAGAAATTTCAACTATTTTAGATAAATATCTAAGTACTAAGTATAACCATCCTGAGATTTGGTCACATGCATGGTTAGCAGGATCAGGTGTTTCACACCAATGGCAGTCAGCTAGAACCCCAGGCGATTTAGACTGTTTAGTTGGTGTAGATTTTCCACAGTTTAGACGCGCTAATCCATCCTATCAGGGATTGTCAGACAAAGAAATTAGTTCTGAAATTAATGAAGGGTTTAAATCAGAGTTAGATCTGCAGACCAGTAACTGGAATGGTTATGAGTTAACATTTTATGTAAACCCTACAGGTACAGACATTAGAAGTATTCGTCCATATGCAGCGTATGATTTAAAGTATGACGAATGGACAGTTACTCCAGACCCACAGGCACAGCCACCATATAATCCGGAATGGGAAAAGGTAGTTGCAGAAGACGCCAGTAAAGCTCACCAAATTCATTCAAGAGTAACAGCTGCCGTTAATGAGATCCAAATGTCCACTAATCCTGGAATAAAAAGAAACGCCGAGCTAAAAGCAATTAGTGCAGGACAGCAAGGGCTAGCATTGTTTAATGAGATCCATTCTAACCGCAGTCAAGCGTTTAGTTCTAGTGGTCAAGGATACTCAGATTTTAATAACTACCGCTGGCAAGCAGGTAAGCGTGAAGGCACCGTTCAAAAGTTAAAGGGCATCAGTAAATACCTGTCTGGGTTATCAACCACCAGTTATGGTGTAGAGTTGCCAGATGCAGCCACACTGATCCGTAGAGCAGCAGTATACAGGAATAATTAATGTCCGAAGAAAATATAGGAGAACAATTTAAGGGTATTGCTGGGTATGATTTACTTGGAGACATTACCCGCCATGTTGAGGCTGTAAGAAAGATTGTAAAGCCTCATGCAGATAAAGCATGGAAAGATAGAAGGGAAAATGGGACTATGGATCCTAATCCAGCAATATGGAGTCATGAAGAACTAGGGCACATAGTAAATTGGATGACTGAGGCATGTGACTCTCACAGTAAAGGTGACTGGAAAGCAGCCAAGAAAAATCTTTTAGTAGCAGTGCATGGAATAGGAAACGTAAAACAAGTGATACAAGAACACCCATGGTCTGATGAAGAGTTTAACACTATAGCTGACCATATAGATGATATAGGTGAAAAAGCGTTAAAATATAATGATTTAAGAAGAGATGTTTAATAGCATGTCATTAAAAGATACATGCCACAAATGTGGGCATGAATTACTAGCAGGAATGTGCGTAGAAGACTATTGTAAGTGTGATTGTTTAGGAGACGATTATGAATGATAAGCCAGAAGAACAACCAGAAGAGAACCCAAACGTAGGTAAACAGTTTGAGGAAATAATGGGTAAGAACTTTACCCCTGAAGAATCAAACAAAATGGAAATAAACGCTAAATATGGCGAATTATTTGGCAATGAGTCAGACAATGCAAATGAAATTGCCAGCGAAACAACCGCCATTTCCAGAATGCATGATTTTCCTGCACATATGATCCATTACAATGACACTTATGGATATCACGTTAAAATGACCACGCCACGTGGATGGACACATATTTGGGCAGGTGGTCCATACATTGAGCACCAATCTAGACCAGGTAACACTGAAGATGTAACAAACATGGAAGATTACTCTAAAAACCACGATGAGCAACCATACTATAAAGGAATTACAATGCCTACATTTTTACATCATATAAGTGAATTTGAAGACTACGCAGAAGACAACTTCCCAGACGACCACAAACCACCAAAAAGATAACAAATGAGAATATTAGTAGAAATAGACGGAGTATTAAAGGATAGAAAAGATGGTGTAATAGCCACTGGATTCCTTATGTACGGACCATTAACAGCATACAACCAAATTGTTTTGATGACTGAAATGTCAACAGCTGAAGCTGAGCGTTGGCTAAATGTAAATAAGATTGTAGACTATGATCTATTAGTAGACAAATCTGTTCATTTAGAAACAGAAAATCTACAAGAGCGGCAGATACAAGTTGCCCGATCTCGTGGTAATATAGACTTATTCATAACTAGTAATCCTACGTTATGGGTATATGCATTTAATCAAGGAATCCCCAGTATAATGTTTGGTGTTCCAGAGTATTTGCGTGTAGAATTTAGACCTGATGCACCAAAAAAGATTAGATCCTGGGATCAAGTACAAGATGCAGTAGAAAAACAAAACATACTAAAAACAAAAGACGCACGATTACAAAGGACTGAAGGATTAAATTTTGAGTAAATTGCCATCTAGTATAAAATTAGGTACTCAAGTTTGGACTATTGTAGAACATACCTCTAAAGAAGACGGGATGTTATATGAGGACAATTACGGGTACACTATGGAACGCCGTAATATGATAGTATTAGACAAAGACGCGTCTGATAGCCGTAAACGCCAAGTATTGATGCACGAGATTTTACACGCCATTAGGTTTACTTTTTTTACAGGTAGTAAGATGGCACCAAAGCTAAACTTTGAAGATACTGAGCACTATTTTATAGGTATGTATGAAGAAACACTACTAATGGTTTTAAAAGATAACCCTCAATTGTTGGAACATTTAATAGGAGAATAAATATGGATAACTGCGGAACACCAGCTGGATACAAGAAACACTACAGGAAAAAAGAAGAAATTTGTGATGAATGTCGTGTTGCCTACAATGCATACAAAACTGAACTTAGGAATAAAAACCCTGAGTTAGTTAAAGCTAGTAGGGATAAGCACTACCGTGCTTACCCAGAACGTGCAATTGCCCGTGCAGCAAAACGTGCAGAAATGCTAAAAGCAGCCGTTACAGACAACCATACTATACAAGATATAATAGGCACATATGGTACCGATTGCCACTTATGCAATGAGCCAATTGATATGGATGCCCCAAGGAAAAATGGGTTGCCTAATTGGCAGGTAGGGTTTCAAGTAGATCATATTATACCAATATCTAAAAATGGTCCTAACACGCTAGATAATGTACGCCCATCACACTCTCTGTGCAATATAAGGCGTCATAGCAGTCTCGTGGATGTTATTTAATGATTATTTTTGGTGGGGTAGAAATACCCTCAAATCGTACATTATTAGAACGCTCTGGCGTAACAAATGTAATGTTGAACTACTGGGGTTTGCGCAAGCGTGGACTGCCAAAGAACAAAACGTATTTAATAGGTGAGCACTTTTTTCCCGATATGAAAGTATGGGTAGATTCAGGTGCAACTCAGGCAGATAAATCCAACCTTTCTAGAAGAGAACTAGAAGAATACGCAGCTGAGTATGAAGAGTTTATTGCCAATAATTACGCCCGTATTGAAGGGTTTACAGAGTTTGATAGCCAAATACTTGGGTTGCCTACAATAAACCAAAATAGAGCTGTATATGCTGGTGATCCTAAACTATGGGTAGTGTGGCACGAAAACTACAAAACGTTTGTTTTAGAGGATTGGGCAAAAGAGTACTCTAATATAGCCATCCCAGGTACTGAAATTGAGGCTGTGACGTCACTAGCCGCCATTACAAGAAGGTTACAGCAAAACTATCAGGTTTCTTTTCACGCCCTTGCTACGGTCAAACCAGACAATTTACGCCAAATCCCTTTTTCTACCACTAGCACATTATCCTGGCTAACTCCAATGAGAAGAGGCGAGACAATTGTCTGGGATGGTAGTAAACTAGTTAGATACCCTAAAAATATGAAAGATCAAGCAAGAATACGATACAAGAGTATTGTAGAAAAAGCTGGATTAGATTTTAAAAAGTTTGTAGAAGATGACACACTAGAAGCCACCAAAGTTGCAATTTGGTCGTATTTACAGTTAGAGAAAATAATGGACAAAGATAAACCGGATTTAAGAGTTATACAGGGTGGTAAAGACTCACTACTATCTGATAACAGTGATGATACCCTATACACAGGTTTAATGCAAATGGGTGGGTATGGTTCTAATAACAGTGGTTCTGAAGACCTCAAAAAAGAACGTACTGAAATAGTACAAAGAGACCCTTCTGAGGTCAGTTCTATGCCTGTTTTTGGTTATGAATACAAAACTGTAATAGAGACAGAAAACGGTATTGATGTTCTAAAAGATGTGCCAGTTGTTAGGTCAAATAGCACCAGTTTAAGACAGTGCAACACCTGTTTTGTTGCTGCAAATTGTCCCGCGTTTAAACCAGATAACACCTGTGCATTTAATCTACCAGTAGAGGTAAAAACCAAAGATCAACTCAAATCTTTACTAACTGCAATCATAGAGATGCAGGGTCAGAGAGTAGCATTTATGCGGTTTGCAGAGGAATTGAACGGTGGTTATGCTGATCCAAATGTATCACAAGAAGTAGATCGTTTGATGAAGTTAGTTAAGTCAATGAAAGAACTTGACGAGAACAAAGAGTTTGTTAGAATTACTGCTGAACGTTCATCTAGTGGAGGTGTTTTGTCAGCCATATTTGGTGACCGTGCACAAGCACTTAGAGAGATGCCTAACACCCTAAATGCAGATGACACTAATAGAATTATACGCGATTCTATAGAATAGCTGTTATCTGATAACAGGGTATTTTAGACCCTGAAATATGGTCCGCACTATTTTGAGTTAATACATACAAAAAAATAGTTTTATGCGCGATTAGACAATCACACTTTTGTAGTGTACACTAGTATTCTGTCCAAAAGGCAAATACCCCCCTTATTTATGATTGAGAGTCATTATGACCAATTTTTCCTTTAAATTATCCGAAGATTTTGTAGCTGGATACAAAACTAAGAAAGCACCTTTTGGCTACACAGATGTTGCAGGCAACTCAGTAGGTGAAATCACATTCTTACGTACCTATTCTCGTAAGAAAGAAGATGGAACTAAAGAAACTTGGGTAGATGTATGTGAACGTGTTATCAATGGCATGTACTCTCTTCAGAAAGACCACGCTAAACAGAACCGTTTGCCTTGGTCTGATGCTAAAGCTGCTGCCAGTGCAAAAGAAGCCTTTGATCGCCTATTTAATCTAAAGTGGACACCTCCTGGTCGTGGACTATGGGTTATGGGTACTCCACTAGTAAATGAGCAGCGTAACTCGGCTGCACTACAAAACTGTGCTTTTGTATCCACTAACGAAATGACTAAGCAAAACCCTGGCAAGCCATTTGCCTTTCTAATGGAAGCGTCAATGCTAGGTGTAGGCGTTGGTTTTGATGATAAAGGCGCAGATAAGGGTTTTGAGATTTTTTCTCCAATTCAAGGAGAAGTGCAGTATGTTATTCCTGATACTCGTGAAGGATGGCAGGAAAGCACTGTTGCACTAATTAACTCCTACCTAAAACCAGATCAGTCTAAACTAAACTTTGATTACTCAGAGATCCGTCCATACGGTGCTTCTATTGCCACATTTGGAGGAACCGCATCTGGTCCAGAGCCACTAATTAAACTACACGATCACATTCGTACATTGTTTGACACTCGTGCTTACGAACTATTAACACGTAAAGACATTGCGGACATCGGTAATATGATTGGTGTGTGTGTTGTTTCTGGAAATGTTCGCCGTTCAGCAGAGCTACTAATTGGGCGTATTGATGACCAAGACTTCCTTAACCTAAAAAATCCTGAAGTAAACCCTGAGCGTATGGCTAACTGGGGTTGGATGTCAAATAACTCAGTAGAAGTGTCTGTTGGCACAGATTTTACTCCAATTGTAGAAGGTATTGCCTTAAATGGCGAGCCAGGAGTTATTTGGATGGATACATCACGTAAGTATGGTCGTTTGGCAGACAAAGCAAACAACAAAGACTGGCGTATTGCTGGGTACAACCCTTGTGCAGAGCAAAGCCTAGAAAGTTTTGAAATGTGTACTTTGGTTGAAACTTACCTTAATCGCCACGATAGTCTAGAAGACTACAAACGTACTTTAAAGTTTGCGTATCTATACGCTAAGACAGTAACTCTCCTACCTACACACTGGGAAGAGAC